>ORMF011582821.1_pt1 | contig 77647 bp, 50 predicted proteins | sample 1779871 | NCBI WGS metagenome assembly ORMF01 (sample SAMEA104232316, study PRJEB22302) | groundwater metagenome | biome: forest; feature: aquifer; material: groundwater | place: USA | collected 2011-08-07 | depth 5.4 m | reverse complement strand
TGATTACCGCCGACGTTTTGATGCCGCCAAGGATCGAGCGCGAGGCCATCGGCAATTCGACGAGCCGCAGGCAAGCGCCCGGCGGAAGTCCCAGCGCGGCTGCCGATTCTCGGATACCCGGCGCGATATCGTGCAGACCCGTGTAGGTGTTCCTCACAATCGGAAGCAGGCTATAAAGAAACAGCGCCAGGATCGCCGGCGGCCCGCCGATTCCAACCAGCGGAATCATAAATACCAGCAGCGCCAGCGACGGAATCGTTTGTATAATGCCCACAACTGCGAGGATCACTTGGCCAATCCCCGTCCATTGCGCCGCAACAATCCCCAGCGGCACCGACACCAAAATGGCGGCAGTCAATGATATCGCTACCAAAAACAAATGTTCTTTGGTGCGCTGGAGAATGAGCGACGTCGCGGTTTCTTCCTTCGCCTCGCCGCCGCGCATTCCCAACTCGGAAGCGAGGAACTCCGCCGCCACGCGATCCTCCGGAATTTTTTCGAGCTTGGCACGCGCGTTCATCTTCACCATCGCTTGCTGGGAGATACGTCCCTCCAGCTTCAAAATGTTTTCGAGCGCTCCGGGCGCACGCTCGGCCAGCGGCGCTCGATAGAGCAGCACGGCATTGTAAACGGGAAAGTACGCGAGGTCGTCTTGCAAGACTCGCAAACGGTAGTAGAGGATCTCGGCATCGGTGGAATAAAGGTCGGTCGCCTGAATGGCGCCGCTTTCCATGCCCCGATAAGCGAGATCGTGATCGAGGCCGCGCACCTCCTTCTGCGGAAGGCGATAGCGAGAGCGCAGACCCGGCCAGCCATCGGCACGATCCATAAACTCGTTGCTGAGGCCGAACTTCAGCTCCGGGTGTCTGGCGAGGTCGGAGATCGTTCGAATGCCCTTCGCCTCCGCGACGGTCTCCTTGATGCCAATCGCATACGTATCGTTGAAGCCGAGCGAGCGGCTCATGCGAATGCCCCGTCTCTCTAGCGCGCTGCGGATGGCCTCCTCGCTTCCCTCCTGGTCCGTCTTCTTTCCGATCTCCGGCAGAATCTCCTGCGCGATGGTTCCCGTGTACTCAGGATAAATGTCGATATCGCCCTGGAGCAGCGCGTTCCACAGCACCTGAGTTCCGCCGAGCTGGCGGTGTTCCACGACCGTGGCGCCGGAGTTTCGCGCGAGGATCGCCGCCATGTCTCCCAAGATCACCGACTCCGTGAACGCCTTCGACCCGATCTTTACTTCAGGCCCAGCAGCGCAGACGAGTGAAGAGTGACAAGTGACAAGTGACAAGAGAAAAAAAACATACCGAGCCGCGACCGAAAGGGAGCGGTGGCTGTGCAGCCCCGCCCTCGTAAGCAAACGGCGGCGGGAGATTGCGACGTCAGGGCACGGCTTCAGCCGTGCCGCCAAACCGCGTAATGAAAGCGGCTTCAGCCGCTGAGGACAGGATCGGAATGCCAGCAGGCGACCACGGGAAAGACTAACCTCAGGCGCTAAAGCGCTCTTTACACCGCTCGCATCGGCACGACTAAAGTCGTGCCCTGACGAATCCATCGTCGAATTTTGCGGGTCTCTCTTCCGACTTCCGACTTCTGACTCCATTTCTCTCATCCGCCATCCCCCCGTAACGCTTCGAGCGGAGAGCGCTGGGCGTTGATGAACTCGGTGACGAACGGGTCGGCGGGCGAGTGGATTAGCTCTTCGAGCGCGCCTCGCTGCACGATGGAGCCTTCGCGCAGCAACACGATCATGTTTCCCAAAAATCCGGCCTCGCCGATGTCGTGAGTCACCAGCACCACGGTCTTACCCAGGTTCTCAAAAATCCGCCGCAAGTCCCTCTGGAGTTCCGAGCGGATCATCGGATCGAGCGCGCCGAGCGGCTCGTCGAGCAGGATCACGTCCGGGTCGAGCATCAGCGCCCGCATCAATGCGACGCGCTGTCTCTGCCCTCCCGAAAGTTGCACGGGATAACGGTCCAGGCCATCGCGCGGAAACTGCGTCAGCGCGGCCAGCTCTTCCAGCCGCTGGCGGATTCGCTCCTCGCTCCAACCGAGATAGCCCGCCATGAGCGACACATTCGCTCGCGCCGTCAGGTGCGGAAATAATCCGCCCTCCTGGATGACGTAGCCGATCCGACGCCGCAGGCTCAGCGCATTCGCAGGAGTGACCGGGACGCCGTCGATCGCGACCTGCCCCGCGTCCGGCCAAATCAGTCCGATCATCACCCGCAACAGCGTCGATTTCCCGCAGCCGCTCTGTCCGATCAGCACCGTGGTCCGGCCACGCTCGATCGAGAGGTTCAAACCATCGAGCGCCTTCAGGCCGCCAAAGCTTTTGGTGATGCTACTCAATTCCAGCATGGTGACACTACCAAAATCTACCAAACTATGACTCGTTTGCAAAAAATGCGTAGAACAATGGCGCTGGGCGTATAATCTAGCCAGGAAGCGGGAGAAGCTTATGACCGACGAAGACCGGCCGGTTACAAGAAAAGACCTCGGCGCCGCACTCGGCGAACTGCGCGATTGGTTTGCGGAGCGCCTGGAAGCCCAAGAAGCACGGTTCGAGGAGCGCTTAGAAGCGCAGGAAACCCGATTGCTGACCGCATTTCACCGCTATGCCGAGGCAAGCCACGACCGCATGCGCAAGGTCGAAGTCGAACAGCACATTGATGGCGACCGGCTCACGAAAATAGAGGAGCGCGTCCGAATGCTGGAGGAAAGACTGGATTTTCCGCACCAGTCACGGCCGCAGTAATTCCAAACTGCTAAAACGAAAACAAAGACGCCCGTCTCTCAACGCACGTCACGAAATCCGATTTCAGCCTCAATTCACTCCAACGGCTTCAATTCTCCCAGCATCGTCGGGATCAGCTCCGAGACGGTGGGATGGATATGCATGGCCCTCTGGATCACTGTGTACGGCGATTTGGCGTACATGATATCCAGGATGGAGTGGATGATCTCGTCGCCGCCAACTCCGAGCACCGCGGCGCCCAGGATCTGCCGTGTCTCGGCGTCCACAACAATCTTCATGAATCCCTGAGTCTCACCCTTCACCTTGGCTCGGGTTATGCGCGACATGGGCCGCTTGCACGCCAGGGCTTTGCGCCCGCTTTTGCGGACTTCGGCATCCGTCATTCCGGCCCGTCCCAAGGGCGGGTCGATGTAAATAGCGTAAGCGGGAATGCGGTCGCTCACGCGGCGTGGGTCTTTGTCGAGCAGGTTCGCGGCAACGATCTCAAAATCGTTGTACGACGTGTGCGTGAAGGCTCCTTTTCCATTGCAATCACCGAGCGCCCAAACGCCGGGCACATTGGTCCGGAGTTGGTCGTCCACTTCGATATAGCCAAACTGGTCCACCAGAATTCCAGCGTTCTCCAGTCCCAGGTCGTCGGTATTGGGAACTCGCCCAACCGCCAGCAGCAGATGCGAACCGGCCACCTCTCTCGAACCACTAGGGCAATCCAATTTCACGGCAATGCCCTCGCCGCGTTTTTCCAGCTTCAGGCACTCGGCGTTCAAAGAGACCTCGATGCCTTCGGCTTCCAGAATCTCCCGGACCGCATCCGATACGTCGTCATCCTCGCGCGAAATCAAGCGCGTCCCCTTTTCGATGATGGTCACCTTGCTGCCAAAGCGCCGGTACATCTGGCCGAACTCCAGCCCCACGTAGCTTCCGCCGATAATGATGAGGTGTTCGGGAAGGAAGTCCACTTCCATCATGCTGGAGTTGGTGAGATAGGGGACACTTTCAATGCCTTCCGTTCGAGGGATCAACGCCCTGGCTCCGACGTTCACGAAAATTTTGTCTGCTTCCAGGAGTTGGTCCCCGACGCGAACCGAGTGCGACTCCATGAAGCGCGCGTGGCCCTCGTACACATCGCATCGTTCGTTGTCCTTGAGTGACTTTTCCACCCCCGTGTTCGACTCGCGCACGATGGCGTCTTTGCGGGCCTTTACTTTTTTCATGTCCACGGTGACGGCGCCACCGATCTCCACACCAAAGTCCGCGGCGCGCCGGGCGACATAAGCAGCGTGGGCGCTGGCCACCAATGCTTTTGTGGGAATGCATCCGTTGTTGACGCAGGTACCGCCGAACCGTTTGCGCTCGACGACGGCCACTTTCATTCCGGATTTCGCCAGCCGGGCTGCGAGCGACGGTCCGGCCTGCCCCGTTCCAATGACGATCGCATCATACCGCTTTGCTTTTTCAGTGCTGCGTTTCTGGGGCCGTTCCATGGTGCGAAGCGTCTCCGCCACTTCCGCGATCTTGGCCATAAATTTCACCCCCGAATCCAAAGCTCCCCGTCGGAATCTATAACGTAGTAATCTCCACGCGCCGCACAAAGATGGCCGTCGAGGCGCCCGCAACTAAGACCGTGAATGCGATGACAATCGCCACATCGCTCGCTATGATGCCCCACTGCCAGCCCTGAATCATCAGGATGCGCATGGGATCGATGGCGTAGGTTACCGGGTTCATCCGTCCGAGAACGCGGAGCCAGGACGGCACGAATTCCAGCGGAAACAGCGCGCTCGACATGAACAGCAGCGGAACGTTCAGCACGTTGACCACCGCCCAGAACGTTTCCGGCTGTTTCACCAGCGCGCCCACGGTGAGCGAGATCCCAGAGAAGGCAAACGACATCAGGATGGCGATGAAAAGGATCAGCGGCAGTCCCGCGATGCCCGTGACCGACCGCACACCCGCCACAAACGCAACGCAGAGCACGATCAAAATCTGAATCGCCGTCCGAATGGCGACCGACAGCATCTTGCCCACCACGATTGAGGACCGAGCAATAGGCAGCGCCAGCAGCTTGCTGAGGTACCCGACGCGGCGGTCCCAGATGATGCTCATGCCGCCGAAGGCTCCTCCGAAAAGCGCCACCATGGCGAGCACTCCCGGAGTCATGAAAGCCATATAACTCTCCGCCGGAAATCCGGGCAGCGCGCGCGTCCGCGAGAACATGTTTCCCACCAGCAGGAGCCACACCAGCGGCTGCATCATCGAGGCGAAGATGGTTACCTTGGAGCGCAGAAAGTGCAACAGCTCCCGCCAGCATACCCACCAGACATCCTGAAAAAAAGTCATCTTGTCTCCCCACGCTCCGATGCGATCAAGAGGACCGCTCCCTACCGGTCGCGGCTCGGATTATCACCGCCTCGCCTGGCGAACGGCGCGGCTCATGCGGCGAAAGGCGTCCGAGCCGCCCTCTTCTTCTCGCAACTCGCGGCCGGTATAGGCGAGGAACACGTCGTCGAGCGAGGGACGCTTGAGCGTGACGGACGCAATCTGAATTCCGTCGCCGGAGGCAGCCTGCATGAGGAGCGGAATGGCCGCATCGCCTTGCGTCGAAATAAGGGCCAGTCCCTGCGGATGCTCGTCCATGCGGCTGATCCAGTTGAGACCGCCGAATAGTCTGCGCGCCCGGTCGCGTCCGGCCTCGGAAAGATCCCCGAGTCCGACCGTGATGACATCGCCGCCGAGCTTTGCTTTCAGGTTCTGCGGGCTGTCCATCGCCTTGATCTCGCCATGGTCGATGATGACGACCCGGTCGCACAACTGGTCGGCCTCTTCCATGTAATGCGTCGTCAGGAAAACGGTAAGCCCGTCGTCTCGAAGATGCCCGATATATTCCCAAATCTTGCGCCGCGTCTGAATGTCCAACCCCAGCGTCGGCTCGTCGAGAAAAATCAGCTTCGGCCGATGCAAGAGTCCTTCGGCAATATCCAGCCGCTTCCGCATTCCGCCCGAGTAGGTTCCCACCAGATCGTCGAGCCGGTCCGTCAGATCCACCATCGCGGAGGCTTCGCCGATGCGCCGAGCAAGGTCTTTGGATGGGATGTGGTAGAACCGTCCGTGCAGCAGCAGGTTCTCGCGCCCGGTCAGGAACTCATCGACGGCGATCTCCTGCGAAACGTATCCGACCGACGCCCGGACGCGCGATGGATGGCGCGCGACATCGTGGCCGCAAACTGTCGCCCGCCCGCCCGAGGGCTTCAGCAGCGTGTTCAGCATCATGATGGTAGTGCTCTTCCCCGCCCCGTTCGGCCCCAGGAATCCGAAGATTTCTCGCTCTGCCACCTGAAACGAGATTCCGTTGACGGCTGTTAGCTCCCCGTATTTCTTGACCAGATTTTCCGCTTCGAGAATGGCCATGTCAGCGCTACTCTGAGCATTTTGAGACACTTCCGGAAATTACGCAACCGAAGCTTCCGTCCGGCGAGCAAAGGAAGTGGCGACTGCGCGCGAAACTTGTTTCCACTCAGCCCCTATGTTACGATTTCGGCTGAGGATACGGATAGAACCGCATCTGCCGGACCAACATTTACTTCCATCGACTCCGGCTGGCCGGAACAAAGCCTGCGATCGGGTGAGAGGATTCTATGTCAGGCCATTCCAAATGGGCAACCATCAAGCATAAGAAGGCGGCCACGGACGCCAAGCGCGGAAAGATTTTCACGCGCCTCATCAAGGAGATCACCGTCGCGGCGCGCCACGGCGGCGGCGATCTGGAAACCAATCCCCGCCTGCGGGGCGCCGTGAACACCGCCAAGGCGGAAAACATGCCCGCCGAGAATATCAAGCGAGCCATCCAGCGCGGCACCGGCGAGCTGCCCGGAGTCGTCTTCGAAGAGGTGACCTTTGAGGGGTACGGACCGCACGGCGTCGCGTTGATCGTAGAAGTGGCCACTGACAATCGAAACCGCACGGTCTCCGAGCTTCGCCACGCATTTTCCCGCAACGGAGGGAACCTGGGCGAATCCAATTCGGTTGCCTGGATGTTTCGCAAGCGCGGCTCCATCATCGTGCCTAAGTCGAGCGCCTCGGAAGACCAGCTCATGAACATCGTCCTCGATGCCGGAGCCGAAGATTTGCGCGATGACGGCGACACCTGGGAGATCGTTTGCTTGCCCGAGTCGTTTGACGCCGTTCTTGAAGCCGTGAAAAACGCGAAGTTTGAGGTTGCGGTCTCGGAAGTCACCATGCTGCCCCAGAACTATATCAAGCTCGAAGGCAAGGACGCGGCGCAGATGATCCGCCTGGTCGAAGCCCTGGAGGACCACGAAGACGTTCAGCACGTCTATTCCAACTTCGACATCGACGAGCACGAGCTGGAGCAGGTCAGCAACGCATAAGCCGGGAAACGAGCGGGAACATGAGCCGTGTGCTGGGAATCGATTGCGGATCGAACGTCACGGGATTCGGAATGATCGATTCCGACGGGCGCTCCTTCCGCGTGGTCGACTCGGGCGTGATTCTGGCTCCGGCCCGGCTCCCCTTCCCCGAGCGGCTCAAACTGATCTCGGACGCGCTCCGCAAGCTGATTGCGGAACATTCTCCGGACGTGATGGCGGTGGAGGAGATTTTCTACTCCGTCAACGTCAAGAGTCTGATCAAACTGGGACAAGTGAAAGGCGTGATTTTGCTAGCGGCCGCTGACGCCGGCCTCGCCGTTCACGAATACTCGGCGCTGGAGATCAAGCGCGGCGTGGTCGGCTACGGACGCGCAGAAAAATCCCAGGTCCAGCAAATGGTCGTGATGCTACTCGGCCTGAAGCAAACACCGCCCGAGGATGCCGCCGACGCTTTGGCCGTTGCACTGTGCCATTCGAATCGTGCGCAGACTCTCCAAAAACTCTCCCGCTCGCCGGCCGGCCGCACGGCTTCTCCGGCCTACTCCCAGCCACCGGCATGACGCGGAGAATCGGCTTGCGTTCCCCCATGAACCGAAACTGTACCGACACAGCGCGGGTGGTCATCGTAAAGCGTTCGCCAAAATTCTTCTCCATTTTCTGCCTCGTCCTCCTGACTTGCGTCGGCATGGCGGCGATCCTATTAGGCGCGCAGCAGACGGACGGAACTCCGCGCGTCGTTTTCACCAAGGAGTTTCCCAACAGCCAGCCCGATTATTATTCCGTGATCGTTTACGAGAACGGGCGCGCCACTTACAAATCGGCTCCCGACAACAAGTCGCCGGTAGAATTTCAACTTCCATCCGAAACGGCCGCCGAGATTTTCCAACTAGCCGGGAAACTCAACTGGTTCAAGGACCGCAAAATTGAATCGGGCCGCCGCGTCGCCAACATGGGCAAGAAGACCTTCGCCTTCGCCAAGGGCGAGGAGCTTTCCGAGGCATCGTTCAACCATACGGAAATTCCCGAAGCGGTCGAGCTGGCCTCGATGTTCGAGAAAATTTCACAGACCAACGAGCACCTGTTGCGCCTGAAGAACATGATTCGGTTTGACCGGCTCGGTGTGGTGAAGGAGCTCTTGCGGATCGAAGCGGATCTTGACGCGGGGCGATTGCTCGGTGCCGGGCAGCTCCTGCCCATCCTCGAGCAGATCCAAAAGGACCGCTCGCTCGTCAACGTCGCCAAGGAGCGCGCCGTTCAAATCCTCGGCAAAATTCAAACCGGCAAAGATTGAACTGGAGAAAGACTAAACTGGAGAAAGAACCGATTAAGGATTGCGTCATATAAGCGGCGAAGAAATCGTCAGGGGACGACTTCAGTCGTGCCGGACAATCAATGCTTGCATCGCGGCTTTAGCCACTGAGGGCAGTCCGTGACTTGCCGACAATCGGTGGGAATAGAAGACGAACCTCAGGCGCTAAAGCGCACGTTATCTGGGACAAATGCGGCACGCCTGAAGGCGTGCCCTGACGGCAAGAGTCGTCGCTAGAAAATGTAATCCTTAATAGGCGGACTCTTCGCGTATGGACGAAAATAAACCAACCGACGTTCCGGGCCATGTCGATTTTCAGAACCCGACCGAGGCGCGTGCCTGGGCTGAACAAGCGACGGCAAAACGTCCCTCGCGCGAAGAATTTTTCCGGATCTTCGCCGGCGAGATCTCCCGCCTGGGCGTGGAAGAGGCTTCGGTGCTGGAGCTGGGCTCCGGCCCGGGATTTCTCGCTCAAAAAATTCTCGAGGTTCTGCCGCACGCCGAATATACCGCGCTCGACTTTTCTCCAGCCATGCATGAACTGGCTCGCGAGCGCCTGGGACAGCTTTCCGGAGGTGTCCGGTTTGTCGAGGCGAATTTCCAGCAGCCCGACTGGAATATCGGCATGCCCACTTTCGACGCGGTCGTGTCGATGCAATCGGCGCACGAAGTCCGCCACAAGAGCCGTGTGCCGGCCCTCTATGCGCACGTCCGAAGACTGCTGGGAAAAGGCGGCTGCTTCCTGGTCTGCGATCATATCGTCGGAGAAGGCGGCATGACGGACACGGAATTATTTATGACGGTGGCAGAGCAGGAAGATGCGCTGCGGAAAGCCGGCTTTACGGAGGTAACCCTATTGCTCGAAAAAGGCGGTATGGCGCTGTGGCGCGCCCGGGATCGCTCGTCCTAAGTTTGTGGAAGGCAGTTCTGAAAGAGGCCGCGGAGAGCCGAATCGGAGACGCTAAATTCAGCGAGATTGAAGCGCGCTCTCCGCGCCGCAAAGCATTTATATCCGCTACACTTTGATTACGTCGACGAGTTCCTTCACCGCATCGGCGCTTTTCTTGATGGCGGCCTGCTCCTCGGGCGTTACCTTCACTTCAATGATCTGCTCGATACCATTCGATCCGAGCTTGACCGGAACACCTAAGAACAACCCCTTGACTCCATACTCGCCTTCGAGATAGGCGGCGCAGGGAAGGATTTTTTTCTTGTCGTTCAGGATCGCATCCACCATCTCGACGACTGCGGCTGACGGCGCGTAGTAAGCGCTGCCGGCCTTCAAGAGTTTCACGATCTCGGCGCCGCCGTCGCGCGTGCGCTGCACCAGGCTCTCGATGGTCTTGGCATCGAGCAGGTCGGTGAGGGGGATGCCCGCAACGTTCGAATACCGCACCAGCGGCACCATGGTGTCGCCGTGTCCGCCCATCACAAAGGCATGAACATTTTCAACCGAAACGTCGAGCGCCTGAGCGATGAACGTGCGGAAGCGCGCCGAATCCAGAACCCCGGCCATTCCGATCACTCGGCTTTTCGAAAACTTGCTGACTCGCAGCGCCACCTGGCACATGGCGTCGAGCGGATTCGTCACCATCACCAGGATACAGTTGGGCGAATACTGAACGATCTTTTCCGTGGTGGCCTTGATGACTTCATAGTTCTTCATCAACAGGTCGTCACGGCTCATCCCCGGCTGGCGCGGAAAGCCGGCCGTTACCACGACGATGTCCGAGCCTGCCGTGTCTTTGTAATCGTTGCTGCCCGACACGCGGGAATCCGAGCCGACGATGGGGCCGGCCTGAAGCATGTCCAGGCCCTTGCCCTGCGGAATCCCTTCCAGAATATCGGTCATGACCACGTCGGCCATCCCGCGGTCGACCAGCCGCAATGCGACGGACGCGCCCACGTTGCCCGATCCCACAACAGTCACTTTTTTGCGCATAAGTATCCCCTATGAATGCGTTTCCAGAATGGTGAAAAGAAGAGGTAGCCACGGCATGCCTTTTATGCCGTGGGTTTTTCGCAACGGATACAGAACATGCCCACGGCCAATTCTTTGTGCCGCCCTGCGGCCCAGAGCCTACGGCGGCGGGCCGTGGCTACCCCCGAATGAATGGCTTAAACTGCAACAGCCACCGGCTGCATGTTGTCGATGATCGCGGAGCCATACTCGCTGCACTTCAGCTTGGTGGCGCCCTCCATCAGCCGTTCCAGGTCGTAGGTGACCTTTTTCTGCTGGATGGTCCGCGCGATGGCGTCGTCGATGATCGTGGCTACTTCCTTCCAGCCCATGAACTCGAACATCATGCATCCGGAAAGAATGACGCTGGTGGGATTGATGACGTCCCGGTCGGCGTACTTGGGCGCGGTTCCGTGAGTGGCCTCGAAGCAGGCGTACTCGTCGCCGATGTTGGCGCCGGGAGCCATGCCCAGGCCGCCGATCTGCGCCGCGCAAGCGTCGGAAATATAATCGCCGTTCAGGTTGGGAGTCGCCAGAACCTGATACTCGTCGGCGCGCGTCACCACCTGCTGGAAGATGGAATCGGCGATGCGGTCGTTGATGAGGAGCTTTTTCTTCCACTGCCCCTTGCCGTGCGACGCCAGGATGCTGCCGACGCAGGCTCTCACCTCTTTGTAAACATCTTGGCGGAATTCTTCGGTGCCGAACTCGAGGCCCGGCTCGATCATGTTCGCGTTCTTCTCAATGGAAAGAGTCGGATCTTTTTCGAGATTGTCCAGAATCCAGCTTTCACGCTCCGTGACGATCTGCGCGCGGAATTCCTCTTTCGCCAGCTCATAACCCCAATCGCGGAACGCACCCTCGGTGAACTTCATGATGTTGCCCTTGTGGACCAGGGTCAGCGTGCGCTTTTTGTTTTCGAGCGCCCACTTGATGGCGCGCCGGACTAGCCGCTTGGTCCCCGTGATGGAAATCGGTTTGATGCCGACGCCGGAATCGAGCGGGACATTCTTGCCCATATCCTTATTCAGGAACTCGATCACCTTTAACGCATCGGGCGTTCCCTCCTGCCACTCGATACCGCGATAGATATCCTCCGTGTTCTCGCGGAAGATCATGACGTTCATGCGCTCCGGATGCTTGACCGGCGAAGGAACGCCTTGAATATAGCGAACCGGGCGAACGCAGGCGTAGAGATTCAGAATCTGCCGCAGCGCCACGTTCAGACTGCGGATGCCTCCGCCAATCGGAGTCGTCAGCGGCCCTTTGATGGCAACGCGAAACTCGCGGATCGCATCGGTAGTGTCCTTCGGGAGCCACTCACCAAACTTCGCCTTGGCTTTTTCTCCGGCGAAGACTTCGTACCACACCACTTGCCGCTTGCCTCCGTAAGCCTTCTTGACCGCAGCGTCGAACACACGCACGGAAGCCTTCCAGATGTCCCGCCCCGTGCCGTCGCCTTCCACGAACGGAATAATCGGACGGTCGGGAACGATAAATTTTCCATCGCGAACTTCAATCCGCTGCCCGTTGGCTGGAACAGGGAGATTGTTATATGTATTTGGCATAGATGATTCCCATTGTTTCGTTAGATTTTTGAAGAACCATGGGCGTTCGGAAGATGCTCTTGCCCGCGAGCCCTTCGGCCAAAATGCGGCCGCAATGCTCCACGGTTCTTGGGGTCCACTACAAAGGCCGGCACTGCGAGGGAAAGTCCCTCGGGCATGCACAGAGTCCGGCCTCGCGAGTCGCAAAAACTAATAAATGTAGCATGATTTGTACGGAAAAGCAATTGTGGCAAAGGGCGGGTAGTGCGCTAAGAGCACTCTTAGCGCACTACCGTAAATCCGCATGCTGCGTGCGATGGGGCGGGAGCTGGACTCCAGCTTGCGATCCAACTAGTGAGGTACTCCCAACGGAAACGGGGAGCCAACAGATATGCCGGACCTTCGAACCTTCGCGCCAGTCCTCGACCCTGCCATCTATGGCCCTCGATTAAAACAATTGTGCTCGGTGAAATCAAACGGTGCTATAGTGCTTACCGCAGCGAAGCCCAAAAATTAATTCCGGCTAAATGGGAGGATACTCTGTGGCTCGAACCTCCCTTCGATTGCCATTAGTGGTCTTCTATTCGGCGATGGCTCTATTGTTACTTTTGACGATAGAGCGGTCGGCCCTTGTCGCTTCCTCTCGTATTTCCCGCTAGCGCCGTGGGGAAATCGTTGCGGACTTTGGACTATCTCATGCAGCAGCCTCACCTCCTCTCTTACAATCTGACGGCGGAGCGGCGCGCAGCCCAATCCGGGACGAACGGTGGTTTTTGCTCGACTTTCTGAGAGTGCGAGGAGTTCTGCGGCGCGGAATCTCTCATTAGGCGAAAAGGAAGCCGAAAACTTCTTCTAATTTCACTTCGAAAAAACTGAGGAGAGGAGAATAATTGATGAGTATCGGAAAGCCGCATTACACGGTGCAGGTGCGTCGGTTGCCCCGTTTGTCGGCCTCGGCCCTGGCTTTGTTCTTTTGCCTTTCTTCCGGGGTTTTGCTCACCGCACAGGTGACAACGGGAATCATCTCCGGCACGGTGAAAGACCCTAGCGAAGCTGTGTTGCCCGGCGTCACCGTGAAGGTAAGCAATCTGGAGACCGGTGCTGTTCGCACGGCGGCGACGGGGACTCGGGGCGAGTACCGAATCGTTTCTCTGCCGGTCGGCAGTTATCAGGTGGAAGCATCGTTCTCGGGATTTCAGACGGATATACGAAGGGGTATTCAGCTCAGCATAGGCCGCGATGCGGTGGTCGATTTTAGCCTGAAAGTGGGAGACGTTGCCGAAAAGATAACGGTTACAGGCGAAGCTCCACTCATTGAAACGACGACGGCTACCGTCAGCGGTCTCGTCAGTCCGGATCAGATGCGAGACATTCCCCTGAATGCGCGCAGCTTCTTGGATCTGGTCCCATTACAGGCGGGCGCCACCATTGCCGTTGCCGGAACCCAAAACTCCGGCCAAGGATTCGGAGTCAAGCTCTCCATCGCAGGGACACGTTATACTTCGAGCGTCTTTCTATTGGACGGGGCCGTCATCAATGATTTCTTTAATGGAGCCGGCAGCGCAGCGGGAACTGTGGCGGGCGTTGAAACGGTACGCGAGTTCCGGGTGATCACCAACGCCTTCGATGCCGAGTACGGCAGGCACACGGGAGGGGTCATCAGTGCGATTACCAAGTCGGGGACCAACCAATTTCACGGAAGTGCCTTCGAGTTTCTCCGCAATGACAATTTGGATACCCGAAATTTCTTTGATCGAGATCTAAGAAATCCTCAGAAGCGCAGCAGTCCCCCGGAATACAAGAGAAATCAGTTTGGCGGTTCGCTGGGAGGGCCTCTCATTCGGGATCGTACCTTCCTTTTTGGAAGTTATGAAGGTCTCCGCGAGGGACTGGGCACGACGTTCATTTTCAATGTCCCGGGAATCAACGCGCGGAACGGAAGATTGGGAGGGCAGTTTGTCGGGGTCAACGCGGCAGTGAATCCCTTTCTGCAAGCCTATCCGGTTCCCAACACCCCCGACCGCCCGGATGGGACCGCCCAATTTGTCGGGAGCTCGACTCGAATTACAGACGAAAATTTCTGGACAGTCCGGGCGGATCACCGCTTCTCGGATTCCGATTCCCTCTTTGGCCGTCTAACGGTTGACAATGCGCAGCGCACGGTCCCCGCATTGAACGGGTTTAATACCACGGAAGTTGACGGAACTGCGAGCCGCTTCGCCACCTTGGAGGAAACCCACATTTTTTCGCCTGCGCTCTTGGACCGGACTCACTTTTCCTTCAGCCGCACCCATAATTCGGCTTTCGATATAGCCACCAAGGGGTATGTCTTCCCCAAATTCGCGTTCGGCGGCGCCCCCGACGTGCCGGGGAGAATTATCGTAACCGGACTGACCCAATGGGGAGGGAACTTGGCAAGCCCCAAGGACCAGCATCAGAACCTGTTTCAGTTCAAAGAGGATGTTTTCTTCAGCTCCGGCCGGCACTCGCTGAAATTCGGCTTTTACCGGGAGAGGCTTCAGTTCAACGAACGGCTGGATTCCAGTGCGGGTGGGACCTTTACTTTTCTGAGCCTGCCTGCTTTCGTGAGCGGGCAAGTGGACGAAGCAAACTTTATTCAGCCGGGTTCCGATAACATCCGCGGGTGGAGGCAAAACCTCTTTGGTCTATACGCCCAGGATGATATCGCCCTCCGGAAGGGTTTGTCGCTGAATCTCGGCCTGAGGTACGAATTCATCACTACGCCCAGGGAAGTGAACGGGAAGGTGGCGAGCATTCGGGACGTGGCTGCGCCGCACATTTACACCGTGAAGCCAAATGAAACGGACGTAGGAGATCCTTATTTTCTGAATCCTTCTTTGCGGAATTTTGCGCCACGGGTGGGTTTCGCCTGGGCCCCCTTCAAGAGCGGAAAGACCACTCTACGGGGCGGGTTTGGGACTTTCCACGAGCAAATTTTGCCCACTCTTTTCGTACTTGCCGGTGTCCGAGCGGCTCCCTTCTATTCGGTCGCGACCATATTTTCCAGGGACCTCGCGATTGATTTTCCCAATTCCTACGTCACTCAGGTCAGCCGAGGGGTGACGGGCGGCGCGCTGCCGCAAATTGACGGCTGGCAGTACAACATCTCGCAACCGGCTGTGTATAAGTGGAATCTCGACTTGCAGCAGCAGATCGGGGCGGGAATGGCCTTGACGGCGGGTTATTCCGCCAGCAGGGGCACGCACCTCATGCGGGGATCGCTGACTCTCAATGCAACCCCATCGACGATCCTGGACGGCCGGCGGTTCATTTTGATTCAACAGCCTTTACCCAACCCTTACTGGACCCGCATGAGAGCCCCGGCCTTTGACGGGTCCTCCAACTATCATTCCTTGCAGATCACCGTAAACGACAAAATCGGCCGCCGGTTGCAAGTTCACGGCGCTTATACGTTTTCCAAAGTGACCGATGAAGGCGCCCTCATCCAAGGTGGCAATGACTTCGGCGTGGCGGATCGCAGTTCGTTTGGGTGGGAAAAGGAACATGGGCTCGCCGCATTTGATGTTCGCCAGAGCCTCTATACGAGTTTCGTTTATGATCTCCCGGGCGGGAACCTGAAGGGAATTCTCTCCCCGCTGTTAGGCGGGTGGGGAATTGCCGGTCTCATCCGATTGAACAGTGGCTACCCGATGAATCCCAACGCAACCCAGCCGACACTAGGAAGTCTGTCGGAGCAGTTTGTGGGGGGAGGCACGCTGGACTTGATCCCGGGGGGCAACCAAAATTCAGTTCGTCCCCAGAATCCGGATCAGTATTTCGATGTAACCCAGTTTCGTTATCCCACTCCATTCTTTGTTGGCAACGTCGGTCGGAACGTCCTCATAGCCCCAGGAATCGCCAACGTCGATTTCACGCTGACCAAGGACACACGCTTCCCAGTTCTGGGAGAAGGTGGGTCCTTGCAATTTCGGGCGGAATTTTTCAACCTCTTCAACCGTCCGAACTTTGGAGCACCTGCGTTGAACCTATTTACCAATACCGGCGCGCGCCGCAGTAACGCCGGACAGATCACGACGACGGGCACCCCCTCCAGGCAGATCCAATTTGCCTTGAAGGTGCTCTTTTAAAGCAAAGGAACTGTATAGGCGCCTACCTACCAATCAAACCGTTTTTGTTTAGGAGAAAAGCATGAAGTACTTGGCAATCCTGTTCTTTCCATTGATGCTCAGCGCGCAATCGCTCTCGGGCGTTATTGACGTTCATGTCCATGCCGATCCCGACAGCAGGCCGCGCCCCGCGGACGTGATTGACGTTGCGAAACTGGCACAGGCGCGGGGCATGCGTGGGATCGTCTTCAAGAACCACAGCGAGGCAACCGCCGCGGTAGTGAATCTGGTCCGGAAGTTGGTGCCGGGACTGGAGGTGTTCGGTGGTATTGCCCTCAACTTTACGGTCGGAGGCATGAACCCGGCTGCTGTCGAAGAGATGGCTTCGGTAAAGGGAGGATGGGGTCGGATCGTCTGGATGCCGACCGATGACGCCGAGTACGGGGTAATCCGCTCCAAGCAAAACCGTCCCTTTGTCCGCGTCGCTCTCAATGGGCAGGTCACGCAGGAGGTGAAAGCGGTGCTGGCCGTGATTGCCAAGCGCAAGCTGACGCTGGCCACCGGACATATCGCGCCGGAGGAAAGCCTGTTGATTATTCGCGAAGCCCGCAATCTTGGTATAGACCGGATCGTCGTGACTCACGCCATCGTCCAAAATATGACCGTGCCTCAAATGCAGGAAGCGGCAAAAATGGGAGCCTTTGTGGAATTCGTTTATAACCAATTGGTCGGCAGGCGAGCTCATACCATTGAGGAGTACGCTGCGGCGATCCGGGCAGTCGGACCCGACCATTGCATCGTGTCGTCCGACCTCGGCCAGCCCGATAATCCGTTGTCTCCGGATGGTTTTGTGTCCTATATCAAAGCTTTGCAAGAGCAGGGGTTTAAAGAGGCGGAAATCGACCAGATGGCCAAGAAGAATCCGGCCACCCTTTTGGGGCTTCCCTAGGTCGCCTTGTAATTGGCTTCCAAATACGCCAAGCCGTGAATCAAAAGGAACTGGGCCGTGCGAACTCCAAGAGAAGCGGCGAGGTATTTTGCGGGTCTCCGATTCTAGCCACGCCATTATTGTCGAGCACAACGAAGATTCGCTCCCGTGTCAGATATAGCCCCTCTGCCATTCCGAAAGGTTCCTTATAGTCATAGTACTGTGATTCCTGAAAATCCAACCTGAGCTTTGAAACCAAACTCTTCTTCTCGGGCGATATCTTCAGAATCGTCCGATCGCTTCGCTGCAGCGCGTACAAAAATCCGCCCTCAAAATATAGATCGGAGTAATCGGCATATACCAGCCTTCCGCCACCGGTGCGCGGCGAGTCCCACCCCGCCGGCACATCGAAGGCATCCATGGTCTTATAGTTTGACAGAGCGACGGAATAAATCATTCGCGGCTGGCGCTCCCGCGCCACATACAGAATGCCTGCGGCTTCGTCGCAGGCTATCCCTTCAATACCGGCGCCGGGAATCTCGCCATGCGGGGCACCGTTCTTCCCCGTTTTCACGGAAGACAAATCCAAAGGATGCGCGACCGCCTTTCCATCACTGCCAATTTCGGCGACAGTGTGGGTCATTTCTTCGACAAGGTAGAGCCGTTCGTTGCAGTAGGTAATTCCTTCGAGGTCCTCGCCCTTGAAACCGGGAATGGGCGAGAGCGACAAGAAGGGTTCTGCCTGGAGCGTCTCCGCGTCCTGCGGCTTGAGCTCGTAAATTTCCGCGATGTCATTTTCGTCGCTGACGATCAGCAGCCGATTCCTGAACAGCACTAACCCGGACGGTTCCAACCGCTTTTGCGCACCGGCCGGCGGCAATATCTCGCGGACCCGAATTGGATGCACCAAGGCGACTTCTTGTTGGCAGAGCAAGCTGTTTGTGGTTAGAAATCCTGCAACCGCCAGCAGCAGCCAAGATGGCAGGTTTGCTCTTTTCATTTTGGCTTCCTGCGAGATAACTCACCCACTATATCAGGTTTCATTTAACAGATAATTAATTTGATATTTCCGGCGCGCCAAATATGGTATAACAGCTACCTTAAAACGCCATGAGACCCGCTTTCAACGAATCTGGTCGGATGCCCGGTAATGGCACTCTCGGTCTTGCCCTCCGGGTGCTGGCGATTTTCGTCACGATTCTGTCTCTGCGGTCTCCGCTTTTGGCGCAGTTCAGTTCCCGCACTGCGGAAGTGGAGGCTGCGCGCGATCGGAAGGCCCAGTCTCTTCAACCTGATATTCCAAGCGGATTCGAGCGCGGTCTGATCTACGTCAAGGATAAGAAAGTGCTCGAGCGTATAACTGCTGGCGTTGCCGGTTTCCGATTGAAGCTCGGCGGGTTGGCGACCGGGTCCGGTTTTGCTCTGGGGCCTGAGTATCTACGCCGCGATTTGGCAAATGGACGCTTGGTGTTTCGGAGCGCCGCTCAACGCTCATTCAAGAACTATCAGAAGTATGACCTGCAACTCAGTCTGCCCTCTTCACGGCGGCACCCTTTTTTCTTAGACCTCTATTCTGCTTACCGCAACTATCCGGGGATCAACTATTATGGCCCGGGCCCGGATTCCCAAAAGTCCTCTCGAAGCAATTTTCGTCTTGAGGATACACAGATCCATGCCGCCGGGGGACTGAATCCCTTCCGACACTTGAGTCTGGGCGCATCCCTCGGATATCTGCTGGTCAATGTTGGCCCTGGGACCGATCGCCGCTTTGTTTCCACCGAACAGGTGTTCACCTCTGCACAAGCCGTGGGGATTGACCGACAAACGAACTTCCTTCGGCATAGCTATTTCGCGAAATACGACTACCGCGACAACCCAGGCGGTCCGAGGGCGGGGGGGAACTATTCCCTTGAATACAGCCGCTACCTGGATCGGGATCTCGACCGCCACAGTTTCCAGCAACTGGACTTGCACCTGCAGCAATACATTCCATTTTTCAACCGGCGTCGAGTCATCGCGCTTCGCGGCAGGTCGGTTTTGACATTCCGAAATGACAACCAATCTATTCCAATATATATGCAGCCCAGACTCGGCGGCTCGGACGATTTGCGCGGATTCCGGCCGTTCCGTTTCTATGACGACAACCTCCTGATTGCCAATGTGGAATACCGGTGGGAAACTTTCAGCGGCCTCGACATGGCGCTATTTGCGGATGCAGGCAAAGTCTTTTCCCGGCACGCCGACTGGAATTTCCATAACCTCGAGGCATCGGCGGGGTTTGGCCTGCGATTCAACGTTGTCAACAATGTGTTCCTGCGCCTGGACGTGGGTTTCAGCCACGAAGGGTTTCAGGTGTGGGTCAAGTTCAACAACATCTTCGGTGAGAGCCCGACCAGTTCTCCCAACGCGATCTCGGTTTTCTAGGTGTTTGTTGAAAAATGAACCGATGATGTCATTCCGAGTGCAGCGAGGAATCTGCTTTTCACTTTCGCGCTTGAAAACAAAAGCAGATTCTTCAGCCCGGCCAAAGCGCCGGGCTTCAGAATGACATCCTCAAAAGATTTTTCAACAAACTGTTAGGACTAAGCCTTCATGGCGCAACTTTCTTCGGGACTCAACTCCAAGGCCGTAAGTGCGTTGCTCATTCTTCTGGTCGGCAGTCCCTTCCCGCTCCATGCGCGGAAGTTTTACGACGACGATCCTATGGCCAAGGAGCCGCCTCCGCTCAACGTTCAGCAACCGCTGGCCCGCAAGCTCAGTGATTATTACGACTTATTTCACCACACCTTTGCAACTCCGGGAGAGCGGCAAAACCAAGGGCGTCTGATTCCCGCGCAAAACGGGAACACCCTGGGAGAAGTTCCCAACAGCGGCTGGTACACCAACCGCCATTACGCATCTCCCATGAGCACCGAAGAGCTGGCGCGCGGCGTAGGCGACGCGAACGCTCCAGAATCTGGCGGACGGTGGACGGTGATCGCGGCCAAGACGGAAGGTGTGACGCCGGGTTTCACCATCAGGGACTCCCGCGGCCGCCGCTACGTCATGAAGTTTGATCCGCTGGATTATTTGGAGATGGCTACCGCTGCGGAGATCATTTCCTCCAAGTTCTTTCACGCTCTTGGCTACTTTGTCCCCGAGAATTACTTGGTGGAGTTTTCCCGCGAGCAAATCGTCGTTGGAGAGGACGTTCTCTTGCGGGACCAGCTCGGGAACGTGCGGAAAATGTCCGAGCGCAATATCACGGAGATTCTCCTAAACGTTCCCCGCAATAGGAACGGGAAGTATCGTGCGGTGGCCAGCCTTTATATCACGGGCAAGAACGTTGGCCCCTTCCGTTACAACGGCACGCGGCGGGACGACCCGAACGACGCCGTTCCGCACGAACACCGCCGCGATCTGCGTGGCCTGAGCGTTTTCTGCGCCTGGCTGGGGCATGACGATTCCCGAGCCATCAACACCTCGGACTTCCTCGTGCAGGAATCGGGGATTCAATACCTCAAGCACTACCTGATTGATTTTGGCGCCACGCTAGGGAGCTCCAGCACCAGACCCAACTCACCCCGTTCCGGTTTCGAGTACCTATTTTCGTGGGGGCCTCCGGCGGTCCAGTTTTTCACCTTCGGCCTCATCGTCCCCAAGTGGGCGATGGCGAAGTATCCTAACCTTCCCTCGGTGGGGAGGTTCGAGTCGGAGAAGTTCGACGCGGAACACTGGGTGCCGGAATATCCGAATCCGGCCTTCTTAAACCGCCTTCCCGACGACGAGTTCTGGGCGGCCAGGCAGGTAATGAACTTCAGCGACGAGCAGGTGCGCGCCATCGTCAGAACGGGCGGATACTCCGACTCAAGAGCTGAACAATGGGTGGCGGATCGTTTGATCGAACGTCGCGACAAAATTGGAAAAGTTTTCCTGCCCAAGGTCCTTCCCCTGGACCGGTTCGCGATCGCGGACGGACGCCTGGTCTTTGAGGACCTGGCCGCCCATTTTAGGATTGCGCCAGCGACACAGTATTCCGTCCAGTGGTCGCGCTTCGATAACGAATCGGAGGCCAAGACTGCTCTTTCCGGTGAAACCTCATTTTCGGTCCCGGCGCAAGTGGCCAGTTCTCCACGGCGAGAGTATTTCGCCGCCGACATCCGTGGCGCCGACCCAAGGAAAACGATCACAGTATATGTACGCACAGGACATGGGGAGGTTCAAGTGGTTGGTATTGACCGCAGGTGGTAACAGAGTGGAGGGGAAATCAGCGCGCGAGGTTTGCCTGATGCCAAGAGCCTGTGGAAGATCGCCTATTTTCACCATCCCCCGTTCAGTGCCGCGCCGAACTACAAGGGCAATCTGCCGGAATAGCCTGCTGGAATAACTTGAAGGTCACAAGCGATGGACGGGTCTCTTTCCTTGCATCCTCCCGCCGCACAGAAGGGGTGGCTGGACCGGACGCTGTCGATCTTCGCACCGGTCGGGGCTGGAGAAGGTACGACCTCTCTGCTTCTGGCAGCCAACGTTTTTCTCTTGTTGGCTTCCTATTACATTCTGAAGACAGTCCGCGAGTCGCTGATCCTTACAGAGGGAGGCGCGGAGGTCAAGAGTTATTCGGCCGCGGGACAGGCCCTGCTGCTCTTGCTGGTGGTGCCCGCGTATGGAGCCTTTGCTTCCAAGGTCAACCGCATCCGGCTGATCACCTGGGTGACGCTGTTTTTTATCTCGCACTTGGTCATCTTCTACTTCTTGGGCGCCGGCGGAGTCCGTGTGGGGGTCGCCTTCTTCCTGTGGGTCGGCATCTTCAACGTGCTCGTGATCGCCCAGTTCTGGGCGTTTGCCAACGATGTTTACACAGAAGAACAGGGGAAAAGGCTGTTTGCGATTGTTGGCGTTGGCAGTTCGCTGGGAGCCTGGGTGGGGGCGTATATCGCTGGAGTACTGTTTTCACGCTTCGGGCCTTTTCAACTCATGTTGTTGTCGGCGGTTCTACTCTTTGCCTGCGTAGGGGTCAGCTACGTTGTAAATCGGCGGGAAGCCGCCAATCAAGGGCCGCAGGGGAGGCACACGCAAGAGCCTCTGGGGAAGGAAGGGGGCTTCCAGCTCGTTCTAAAAAGCCGGTACCTTTCGCTCATTGCCCTCCTCATCGTAGTCCTGAACCTGGTGAATACCACGGGTGAGTTTCTGTTGGGCAAGTTGGTCGTTGAGGCGGCGAACCGTGCAGTTGCGTTGAGCGCTAATTCCGAAGGCCTGAAGAAAGCTTTCATCGGGGAGTTTTACGGAAACTTTTTCAGTTGGGTCAACTTGCTCGGCTTGCTGTTCCAGTTGTTACTGGTCTCCCGCATCTTCAAATACATCGGCGTTCGCGGAGCATTGTTTATTCTGCCGTGTATCGCATTCGGAAGCTACGGTTTCCTGATCGCCGTTCCGGCGCTTGCCGTGGTTCGAATCGCCAAGGTGCTTGAAAACAGCACCGATTACTCGATCCAAAATACCGCCCGGCACGCCTTGTTTCTGCCGACCGGCCGCGAGGCCAAGTACAAGGCGAAAGCGGCGATTGATACCTTTTTCTGGCGGGCCGGCGACTTATTGCAGGCAGGCGTGGTGTTTCTCGGAACCCGGGCAGCCTTGGACATTTCCGGGTTCGCCGGGCTCAACCTGATCTTTGTGGTGCTGTGGCTCCTGATAGTCGCCTTCCTTTACCGCGAGCACAAACGCCTCACGCCCGCTTCCGGCTGAAAGGCGGAAATTACTAGAAGCTATTGCACAACCCGTTTCAAGGTGTTGTAAGGGCACGGTTTCAACCGTGCCGAATACACGCCACTCGAACTGCGGCTTCAGCCGCTGAGGGCCATTAGCGCACCCCAGGGGCTAAAGCCCCTTCTTTTCCGCCGCTCTATCGGCACGACTGAAGTCGTGCCCTTACGGTTTCCCAAGGAGGTTATGCAATAGCCTCTAGCGGGATCAATGCGGTCCGGCCTGTTTTGGTTCCGCCTCCATCTTCTTTCGAAGTTCCGCAAATTTCAGTTCGATGGACTTCTGGGAGCCGATGAGAGTAGCCAGGGTATCTTCCGGAGAACGCCTCTGTCGCTTGGCCGGACGACGGTCCTCCAGGTAGGGCCAAAGCGGCTCACGAACCGAGGACGGCAATACGCTTTCCAGATACTCCAGTGCGATGCCGCGCAAGTTTTCGTCGCCTGTTTGCAACCCGCGAAAGGCAATTTGAAGCGGTTCCTTGGGCAATACGAGTGATAAGAGCCGAAATACGTGCTCCAGGCTGCGACTGGTCCGGTCGCGGACGAGCCCGACGAAAGCCCGGCCGTATGGATCCTCCGTGTGGTCCAGAAGCCGTTGGGTCTCCCAGACTTTCTTTTCGGCAGTAACCTCCCGTTTCACGTCCTCCAACACCGTCTGCGGGGCGATGTGAATTTCCGGATTCTGTTCTGTGATCAAGCTCAGCGCGCCGGCACACTGGAATCGGACTTCGAACCGTTTGTCGTCCAGTCCCCGGAGCAGTCCGTCGGCGGCTCGCTGGGAAGCGGAGGCCGTCAGGACGCGGGGGATGCGGCGGCGTATGGCAAACGGTTGCTCGGGGTCGAGCAGCACGTCCACCAACTGACCCTCGATTCGAGAGGCCACCTTGCGCAGCACAGTGACCGCATCGGGAGCCATCTCATCCCACGCGAGCAACACGATCACTTGCGGAACCAAAGCCAAATCCAAGGGGGATTCCTCCCCAAGAATTTGCCGGACGGTCCGGGCATTGCCGGACCGCAGTCCCGCCATCCTGCGAAGAACCGGATCCGCGAGAGAAGGAACCGCTGGTTGCGATTCCGCCGCTTTGTCCGCCTGCCGAACGGCTCCTGGTTGCGCTTCCGAGAGGCCAGCCGCCAGCAATGAGCCGGGGCTTTTGTGCAAAGTCCGCAAGACCATGGAACGAGTGGTGCTGTCCTGAACCTCGGAGAGATCTAGCTCGAGCACGCGATTCCGCAACGCCCGCTCGAGCGAAACGATATAGCCCTTGTTGAGTTGGCGGGTAAACCAAAGCCCGGCTATGGCCAGCGAAATTGCTACACCGAGCACGGAAGGAATCGCCAAGACCGGACCAAACAGAAGAAGCAACCGAATGAGTCCGCCCCCGAGCAGGTCTCCCAGCCGTTCGCATCCCACATCCACTAGGGACTTAGTAGCACGTTTTTCCCTGGGAGGAATCGGCGTGTAAAGAATTTCGTATCCGGAGCGATACAAGGAATCGCCGATCGCAGCTCCCAAACCCCACACGATAGCGATGCTTGCCAAGCCGGGCACGACCATCGCGCCAACGCCCCCCGCGAGAACAACCAAAGGCAGAGACCCCACGGTTCTGGCCAATCCGAGTCCTTCCAGGGAGCGGCGGCTCAGCGTGGTCTGGAAGAAAAATGTTCCCACTGCGACGGCGGCGTACACGATGGCGAAAAAGCGCAGCAGGTTTTCGCCGTGACCATAGACCTGAGCGGCCCGTGCCTTAAATACGTAATCCAGGCAGATGTCGCTGATCGCGGTGAGCAACGTCAGAACCACCAGATTGCGCAGGTAAGGGGCCTCCCGAAGAATCTTCCACGCCGATGACTTCGGCCCGAGGCTCCCCACTTCACCGGCTCTATCGGTGGGCGAGACGTTCGAAGCGCTCCGCACGTCCACGCCCCGGACTCTCCAGGCGCAAAACAGATGGAGAAGTCCCAAGATGGGCAGCATCGCTGCGACCGAAAGTGAACCCGCGACGCGTTCGGCCAAGAACCCACCCAATAGGCCGCCGAACGTGGCGCCTGCGGCGATCCTGCCAATTTGCCGCTTGGCGGCACGGGGATCGAACCGCTCGCTGACCAGCGACCAGAACCCGGAGATCAGCACGCTTCCGATGCCCGACATGTGGAGGTACACGGCTATGGATCCCAGCCTTGGATGAGCGAACACGAGCGGCCACTCCCCGAACAGCAGCAGGCCGCTCGCGCCGAATGCCATGGGTACAAGCCGGGCAGGCCCCAATCGGGTTAAGAGCCGGGAGAAAATGAGAACCAATGCAAAGGAAAACAAGGAAGCCCCGATGAACACGTAGGGAAGAGAGGTAATATCGAAATGGGAGAGAAATAGTGCATCCCGGGTGGCTTTGCCGCCGACCTGATGTGCGATCATCAAGGCGGCGGTGACTATCGCGGCAGAGGCCGCGGCGTCGCTATTCGGCCGACTAGGCATGGTGACGGTTCATCTACCCGAGCGGTACTCCAATATAATCCACCAGCGCGGTTCAGAACGCTCCCACACACTCTATCATTCTTGTGCGTATCAATCAGGATGAGGATATACTAAGGCGGCGAAAAAGAACGCCCCGATCATCCAGCGCGGTCTCGGGTCAGCCATCGCGCGCGGAGGATTTCGTTGAGCGAACGAAAAGAAAACGAATCTGACGGTCTCCCGCCAACTAGCTCGGGGATTCCGATTCCCTCGGCAGCGGCAGCAATCCCGGCGCTGCCCCCGCAAATGTTGGGCCGCTACGAGCTGTTGGGGGAAGTTGGCCGAGGGGGGATGGGGATTGTGTACAAGGCCCGCGACCAGGAGACCGGGGAGATTGTAGCGCTCAAAGTCTTGAAGCCGGAGATTTCCGCCGATCCGGTCGTCATGCAACGCTTCAAGAATGAGCTACGACTGGCTCGCAAGATTACTCACAAGAATGTTTGCCGCCTCCACGAATTTAACCGGCTCGGAGATGTGGCCTACATCACGATGGAGTTTGTGGAGGGGGAAACCTTGCGGGCCCTTTTGCAGAAGAGGGGCGGCGGCAGACCTGATCTGGCGGCCATCCTGGACCTAGCCCACCAGATTGCCGAGGGCTTACAGGAAGCCCATCGCCAGGCGGTGGTCCACCGCGATCTGAAGCCGGAAAATGTGTTCGTCATGCCGGACGGACACGTGAAAGTCATGGATTTCGGCATCGCCCGATCCATGGAAAGCAATACGCAAACCGTCACACTCATCGGCACGCCCGCGTACATGGCCCCGGAACAGGCCAAAGGTCAGCGCACCGATCATCGCGCCGACATTTACTCTTTCGGACTGATGCTCTATGAGATGGTTACGGGAGCGCCCGCCTTTCAGGCCGATACTCCCTTAGCGGTGCTCCTCCAGCAGATCCAGGACATACCGCGGCCGCCCCGCGAGATTACCCCGGACGTCCCGGCCAACCTCAACCGTTTGATCCTTCGGTGTCTGGAGAAGGATCCGATCAACCGCTTTGCCTCAACGGATGAGTTGCTGCGAGAACTGGACTCGGAATTAGTTAGTGCGGGGAAAAGCTCTCTCCTTCCACTCGGCAATCATCTGAAGGAAGAGCCAGCCAAACTGTCGGATTCCACGGCTGCGTCCCGAGTGCCCTTCTCGTTCTCCGATGCAGAATTCGTGGTGCCCCGCGGCTTGGCTCGCACATTATTTCTTACCATCCAAGTCGGGTACCTGGCGATGTATTCGGCTGCCGCTTATAAGGGTGAGTCCATACAACAAGCCCTAGCAGGGTTTTCGATGCGTGTCGCTGGGATCGGTGTGCCTCTCGTAATCGTCTCGGCCATGTGCGGTGTTTCTGTCCGCCTTTACTTGCTTTCGTCCGTGGGGTTCGATCACCCCGCTGCCGGAAAGAATTTCCGGCGGCTCTTTCCCGTGCTGTTTTTATTGGACACTCTCTGGGCTACCTCCCCTCTGCTGCTCGCGCAGAAAATTGGTCACGGTCTCGCTTTGGTCGCTGTGGCAGCACTGGTCTACTTACCGTTCGTACAGCGCACTTTGATGCAAAGCATTTCCCCGGCGCGGAGTCTGGAACTCCGGAAGTAACTGTCTCGCGCGGCTTGGATCGCCCTGTCCATGGCGAATTGATATTTTGACCGATTCCACCGGTGACCGCGCTGGCCAGGTGAGGCGAGGCAAAGTTGGGGAACCACCCGGTGGCGGGCTGCCCAGACGCAGGCGGGGAGTTCAAATGGCAGATTCCCGATTCATTGGGGGCTGGACTTGCCGTCCAGTATGGAGTCGTTCCTCGCGGCGACTGGATATAAATCTGGATGGTCCTGGCCTGGCGGGGATCCTAAACGCTTGCAACTGCTCCACAATCTCTTGTGTCGCGCGGGATTTGTTGAGCGTGTAAAAGTGGATGCCGGGAGCACCGTTGCGGAGCAGATCCTCGCATTGTTGCGCGGCGTGCTGGATGCCGATGCGCGTCACGGCTTCCATATCTGTCGGGACTCCCTCCAGCTTCTCCTGCAGGTTCCGTGGGAGTGTCGCGCCGCAAAGCGCGGAGAAGCGCTGTATCTGTCCATAATCCGTGACGGGCATGATGCCTGCGGTGATCGGAACTTTGAATCCCAGAGCGCGCGCCATGGCGACAAATTTGAGGTAATGGAAATTGTCGAAGAAAAGCTGCGTGATGATGAACGAAGCCCCGGCATCCACCTTGCGTTTCAGGTAACGGAGGTCTTCTTCCAGCGTCGCCGCTTCGATGTGCTTTTCCGGGTATCCGGCCACGGCAATGCAGAAACCCATGTTCGCGGCTTCTTCCACCAGTTCGTCGGCATGCTGAAAGCCGTCGGCGTGCGCCTGAAACGTGGTCTGACCTTTCGGCGGGTCGCCACGCAGCGCGATGAGATTTTCAATTCCGCGGTCGGCTAAATCGCGCAGGATCTGTCGGATTTCCTTTTTAGAATGACCGACGCACGTGAGGTGAGCCATGGTCTCGATCCCTATTTCGTGTTTGATCCGCGTCACCAAATCAAGCGTCGCAGCCCGCGTGCCGCCTCCGGCGCCGTACGTGACAGAAACAAAATCAGGGTTGAGACTCTTAAGCCGGCTGAGGGTCTCAACCAGCTTGGCAGAAGCCGCCCCATCTTTCGGCGGAAAGAATTCAAAGGAGAAAAGGGCCGTCCGGCGGCCAGCATCTGAGAAATTTTCATATTTCCAGATTATGAAGGTACAGCCGAAGTCATTGATGCGCGCGTGAATTCCGTCCCAGCATCGCTGCCATCTGTGCGGCCGTTCTCACGCAACGGTCAAGGAGAGTCTATCATACCACTACATTTCGAATCGCCAAGAATTTGGCAGTTACATCGTGCGTATTGATCCATTCCGGCCAATCGCGGCGAACTCGAATAGAATTGACTGCGCGCGCCAACCGAGACATCAAGCGGTTAGTTCTTGTGTAACGGCGTTCAGCTCCTTCAAGGCGAGTTCGGGAGTGCGGAACGCGCAAGTCATCAATGACGACGGGCCGCGAAAATGCGCCAGAACTCCTTTGGATTAATGTGGTTGTCTTAGTGAAGCTCCCCCGCCGAAACGTAATTGCTTTGCACGCAATACGCCTATACACTTAGGTGGTTTGTGTTTATGGAGAGGCGTTCGGACGGGTCTGGCGGCAGGGACAAATCGGCTAGCGACTGGGCGTGCGCGCGAGGCTCGGTTCGCAAACCATGAAATGCTTCGCATCCGCGCCAAAGGAGGACGACTGAGATGGCAAGGAAAAAACAGGCCAAGGTGTTCATGGGCGGGTTCATGGGCTGCTTGATGATAACGGCGGCGACGGTGATGGTCGCGACTATCTCCGCGCGGGCACAGCAGGGCCGGTTCCGAATCGAAGAAGCCTCGATCGCCGATATTCAGAATGCGATCCGCGCCGGACAAACAACCTGCCAAGGGGTTGTGCAGTCCTATCTAGATCGGGCCAAGGCCTATAACGGCGTTTGCACGGCGCTCCTCACCAAGGATGGTGCGCCGATTCCTCCAGTAACAGGCATGGTGCGGGCGGGATCGCCGCTCAAGTATCCGACCCAGACGGTCCCCGCTTCAACCGTTTTCCCCGATTTAGATCGGTACACCGGCCGCCCTCTAGAACTCGGGAAAATGATCACGTCAGTCTCGGACCGGAGCGTGCAGTTACAGTACGGCTGGCGTGTCGGCATTCCTGAAGCGGGGCAGCTCAATGCCCTGGAGACCTTGAATATTCGCGGCGAACGCTCCATTACCTGTAAGGGTGACTTTGACAAGGCTCCGTCTTCCGGGCCTCTCCCGCCGGGCGCCCCTGCGGCCTGCGAAGAGTTTCGCAAACAACCGGATGCCCTGGAACGCGCCGCCGAGCTGGATCGGCAATACGGACGCAACCCAGACTTGGCGAAGCTTCCCATGTACTGCGCGGTTTTCGCCCTCAAAGACTGGTACGACGCGAAGGACATGCGAGCCACGGGCGGAAACGACGTGAACTTCGCCATGGACGTACCGAAGGCCGATTCGCCCGATATCGCGGTGTTGCGCAGCAAAGGCGCGATCATCTACGCCGTGTCCGCGGCGAGCAATGTTCCGGGAGCATCCGCTCCGGGCCCGCATCAGCCGACCATGGAATTCCCCGAGACCAATCTGCAATATGCTCCCTGGAGCGGTCAGGCGTGCAACCCGTATGACACCGCGCGCGTGCCCCGTGGAACAAGCAATGGATCCGGTGTTTCCGTGTCGGCGAATCTTGTGACATGCGGAATTTGCGAGCAGACCTCCGCGTCCTGCAAGGGACCGGCTTCGAGAAACGGCGTGGTCAATCTTCTAACGACGAAGGGTGTGCTCATGGATGGTGGAACCATCTACAGCGACTCCGGAGACCGCGCGGGGATACATTGCAAGACCGTGCCAGATGCGGTCATGGCGCTGGATGCGATGAAGGGCTACAAGTCCGATGACATGTACACCGCGATCCCGAAGGGAATCATCCCCAAGGAGCCGTATGCAAGCTTTCTGGTTCCGGACTCGGCGGTGAAGGACAAGCCGCTCAAAGGAGTGCGCATCGGTATCGTGCGAGAGTTCATGGTGAAGCACACCAAGAACGACATCGCCATCAGCGATCAAATCGATAAGGAAATCAAGGCGGTACTGCGCGACAAACTGGGCGCCGATCTGGTGGAGTCGGTGGACCCGATGTATTCGGATGATCCGTCGGTGCCCAACATGAAATACACTTTCCGGGATGCGATCGCGGAGGTTTATTCGCACAACGTGCCCGAATACTTCTATCGGAAAACGCCGGCCGGTGAGTTGGAGTTTGCCGTTCCCGGCTGGGATGTAACGTCGGTTGACTATGACGTTGCCTTGGGGATGCACCAGGCTCCGCTGTCGGACAAGATCAACCTTCGCAGCATCAGCGAAGGCTTCACAAATCCGGCGACTCTATTGCATGCCAACGAGTATCTGGCCAAGCGGGGCGACGCGCGAGTGAAGGATTGGGCGAGTTGGGTAGCAAATGCTACATTCAAGACCGATGCGGAACGAGCACGGGCGTTGAATGCCGCGGAAAGCAAGGATCCGCGACCCAATCGGAACGCAATCAGCTATCTGCAGATGCAGTCGGTAAATCGCATGGTCATTATGAAAGTGATGCAGGAAAACAAAATCGACGTGTTCGTGAATCCAGAAAATACACTCCCGGCGTACCGACTGGGCGGGGCACCGGAGCCCGAAGTGAACGACCGGGGATCGGCCAGTTGTTGCCAGCGTTTCACCGCGCTTCTTGGCAGCCCGGAAGCCGATGTTCCAGCGGGCTTCGTCACCGATTCTTATGACCCGAAATATATATTGAGTCCGGACAAGAAGAAGTACATTGCCGTAACCGGAGACGTTAAGGTGGACCTGCCGCATCCCCTGCCGATCAGCATGATGTTCTGGGCAGGTCCCGGCAGCGATCCCGACGTGATCAAAGCTGCTTCAGCCTACGAAGCCGCCACTCACCACCGCATACCACCGCCTGCATTTGGGCCTGTGCCGGTTGATCGGCAGCGTTCGAGCCGCTAGGCAGGACCGTGAAAGCTGAGGAGAAAGTTTACACTTCTTAAATTACGGCAAATCTTCCACGAGTTATGTGGCACCCGGACGGCCAGGGATTCCCGCTTCGACATCCACCTTTGGAACTACCAACTCAACTTGGATTCGAATCGCGCGTGGTAATTGTAAGTATTCTCAAGGGTATCCTTGTGCCAGATCGTCGTGTGTTCGGTTTCGTAGTTAAAAAGGATGTCCATCCCCTTGCCGCCAAACTGGACGATACGCGCGATGCCCTCCTTGTCGGGGTGTTCAAACTGATTGCCGTTGGTGGAGACAAGGTAGCGCGGGCAGGCGAGTTTCTCCAGGAGTTTCTTTGAGGTGTTGGCGCGGCTGCCGTGGTGTGCAACTTTGTAGGCATCGAGCTTCAGCGCAGGCGCACCGGAGTGGCTCAAGAGGCGGTCTACATTGTTGGCTAAGACCGTGGGATGCGCGTCGGCACCGAGCAATAGACGGCGGTTTTTGAATTCGAAAAGCAGGGCGATGCTGGAGCCGTTGGGCTCGGCCTTATCCTCTTTGAACTGAGAGTTGGCAAGAGCGACGACATCGAGTCCGCCGCCGAGCTCATCCCCAAGGCTGGGCTTGGACTCATCTTCGCTCTTCCCCGCACGGAGTTTCGCCATCTCCTTTTCCCACTTTGGATAGAGTTTCTTGAGTTGTTCGACGCCCGGCGAAAGGATGGTGACCTTCATATTGCCATCGAGTTGAACCTGGGGCAGGTTCTCGTCGTTCTGGACCGCAATGGCCTTACCTTTGAACGCCTTGTTCCACGGGATCTTGCCATCGGCGAGCATGCGGGTGAGCTCTTCGCCCTGCTTTGCGCCAAGCTCGTCGTCGGGTTTGGGAAGATGCTTGAATCCGTTGAACCAGACATCGCCGAAGGTAAGCCCATCCGGCGGGTTGTCGAGAAGCTTGACCGCTCCTCCGATGTGGTCGGAATCGATGTGCGTAACAACGAAAAGATCGAAGTGGCGCTCGCCGGCGGGAAGCGCAGCGATGCGCGCTTTGAGTCGGGAGTATGTGGACGGGGTACCTCCGTCGATCAGTATGCGGCGAGTCTGCCCGGCGTCGGTGTATTCAATCCACAAACAATCGCCTTGGTCGGCGGGCAGCATTTCGAGAGTAAGCATGAGTCAGATTCTCCAGTCGGCATCGCCGTAGGCTTTGAGAACCAGTGCGATGGGAGGGCCATCGAGCAGGGAGCGGCAGCGAAGCTCGCGGAGTACTTCCCCAAAACTACGGTTTCCCTGCCGGGGAAGTGCGAGAAGCCGCTCGATGAAATCGCAGGCGAGCGGAGCGGCGTGCCGCCCCAGAACTTTTGAGATCGACGATACGATGATCGCGGCCTGCCAGTCAGCGAAGTAGGGAACGAAGGTTTCGTGCGGGAGGCCCTTGTTGTCAGTGTTGCATCCAAGCAACAGCACAATTGGCTGAGGATCACCCTTTGGGCCAAGAACGTGCTCGCGCTTGAGGTTCTCGCTGGCAAGCTCGTCGTTATTGATCTCCATGGTGGGGAGCTGGTCCGCATCCTCTTCCGTATGAGGGATGAGAAGAAGGATGGAGGGCGAGTGCGCTTGAACCTGCGCGGCCCATTGCTTCCAACCGGAGGCTTCCGCGAATTCAGATCCAAAGCGCTTCTGGAGCGTGCCGCGCACGGCTTGGAGGCTGTCTTTGACAACATTGTCAACACGCGCGCTGGCAGCCATCACCGCGCTCTTGAGCTCGGGCAGTGACTTCTCGCGCTGACCGGGCTTGGCGTCACGGAGGGCGAAGGCGCGGCCTTCGGTCTGGTTGGCGGTATTAATGTCGAAGCGGTGCCACTCGAGTACCCGGGAGAGGCACCAGAAACCGAGGGGGCAAACGACGGACTCCGCGTCCTGACAGTCCTGTGCACACATGCCCTTTTCGAGGGCAGTGCGCCAGTTGTTGCACAGCTTCGCATCGGGCAGCGGAGGCGTGCGCGTGTAAAAGAATTCAACGGGAAGGCGCGAAGCGTGCTCGCGCGCGACAACCTGAATGTGCGTGGCGTTGCGAAGACGTTCCGGGTCGGGCACGTAGCGGAGAAACTCGCGGTAGAGTGTTGCGCCACGGCGTGCCAGGAACCGGAGGAGTTCTTCCGAGCCTTGCGCATCGAGTGTTTTGTATTCGTCGTCAGCCCACAGGGTGCCGTTGATGCGGCCTTCGATCTGCTCAATCGTTTTGTCGAGACCCTGCAATGAGAAAGTGGCAAAGTTGTAGCCTGCGCCTGCCGTGGCGGTGGGTACGCCAGTTGCGCTGTGGTTGAGGACCATGGCGGCATCGAAGCGGCGCTGCCGGTCGAGGCCGCGGAGTCCGGGCCGTACATTCATTTCCACTCGCAGCGTAGGAATCTCTCCCGTCGGGCCTCTCAGTAGAGAGGTCTGGAGGATGCGGTTCTCGTAGAGAACGGTGATCCGGGCTTCGAGCGCCGTGAAATCGGGGCCGGTGGCGATGTCGAACGATGCAGCGGTGGAAGCGCCGGTGCGGGGCAGGTAGAGAGTCTCGACCAGAGGCTTGGTGAGAAGCTTCGGCTCGGAAAAAACTACGGTTAGAAGATGACCTTCTTCCTCCTCAGGGAGGAGTTCGTCCGGGAAGACCTTGTCGGCGACAACCGCACCGGCGCGAGGAGCATCAATAAACACGGTGATCGTGGTGATAAGGTTGGAACGCAGGGGCTCGGGGATACTGGCTTGGAGGAAGCGGCCGGACGGCTGGTCTTCCGCTTCAGTGCCAGCGCTCTTCGGAGACGGTGCTACACGAGTAGCTGCGAAGTCTTCGAAATCGAATGACAGCGGTGGCGCTGCGGCTGTTTCCCCACTGTCGCCAGTTTCAATGGACACCGGCGGCGCCGGGGGTGGCGGAAGACTGGGCGGCGCGGCGCGTGTGGGCCTTCTCCCGGCGAGTTCCTCGATGCCTCCGCGCGAAAGTCGGTCGAGTTGGACGCTCCACGTAGCGCCCCGGCGCTCGCGGTCGAAGATGGACTGGGGGCTCTGCAGCAGGCGGTTGCGCAATTCGTAGCCGACCGTCCCGCTCCGGACAGAGCCGGGCGAGAGCTGGAGCTCATCGGCAAGAGTGCCGCTCACGGGAATGTCTCTGCCGCCTGCTTTGATAAGACGATTTGCCACCTCGTTAAGAAAACGGCTGATGCGGGCTTGTTCGAGGAGATCGGAGTTTGCCAAGAGCACGCCGGCGGGATCGGCTTCGTCGATGGACAAATCGTGTGAGAGGTTCCAAACGAATTCCCGGAACCAGTCACGCGGGGAGAAGGAACCGGGCCGAAACAGCGCGCCTGCGGAATTGGTGTACGAGACAAGGCGGCCGGCGTGCGACAAGGATTTCTCCCACTCGGAGAAAACCTCGGAAAAAACCACGAGGCAGTGAGCGCGAACGGTCACCGGTGATTGAAAAAGAAGCTCTCGCGCCTGTTCAATGGGCGCGGGAATCACGAGGAACTCAAAGGCGTTCTTCTCTTCGACGGTGGAGATATCAGTGAGATTTTTGAGGGACTCGTGCCGCTCACGCTCGACGACAAGGTTGGCGCGGGTTTCTAGTGAGATCGGATCGGTAAGGAAACCAAAACGAAGTGGCCAACGCCACAAGAGCCCCGGCGACTCGAATGGGACATTTAAATAGAGGGAAGCCGCCGCGTAAGCAAGGAACTTCGCGTTAATCTCGGCCTGGTTGTCGTAGAAACTGGTGAGAGCGAGGCGCAGCGGGCGCACGCTTCTCAGCTTGCCCCAAAGGTCGAGGCAGTGCTCCACGGAGAGATTGGGAGGAAGAGGTTCGGGGTATTTCCACCGAAGGTGGCGCCCGGCGGCGTGCTCACTGGCAAGATTCACATCGAATTGTGAAGCGCCAAGGATCGAGACAGCGCGCCAGAAGTCCGGTTCAGAGAGAGACTTGCCCCAATCGTCAAATTGCTCGCGGTGCATCGTGATAGTCCAATGTGCGTTAAAGTTTGCTCCTCGCCCGCTCACATCGCTTGATATCTCTTGATAAGTTCTCCCCAACGTGTAGCCTTCGCGAAATCAAGCTTGTCATACGCAACCGTAACGTCGCCGGCGAAAGGGAAATAGATTGTCACTCCATTGGAATTCGCCACTGTGGCTCCCTTGGACCCCTGTGCCACTACCAAGAATTTTGCAATCGAGTTCATGGCCGCCTTGGCTGCGGTTTTTATCTTAGTATCGCCGGATTTAGCGGATAACAGCCGGCAAAGATCGTAAAGATCGACATAGTCTTTCATGTCGAACCGTTGTGCCGATTTCAGCGCCTTTGTGAAGACCATAAATTCGGCGGGTGTTTTTATCGCTTTGATTAAAGCCGCGGCAAGACCGTCTGCCGCATTGCCCGCTTCGTCGGCTTTTGACAAATCCAGGCATGACTGCGTGACTGCATCCGAAGAGTAGAACTGCACGTAAGACTTTACCAGAGCCGCACCCAACCCGGCGGCTGTGATCGTTGGCTTCTTCGAAATAGCGCCAAGAAAGAGGTCGTAGGGCCATCCGTCCCCGGGCTCAATTTCCTCCGAACCCAACATCATATCAGCGGTGTCCTTGATCTGAAATGCAACTTCGATTCCGCTCATCAAGCAGGCATCCATGCCGACCAGATCGATCTTGCGGCCAATTTGTTTCTTGATCGCCACCAGCACCTTTTTTAATTCCGCATTATCCAAAAAATCACGGTTGGTGTCGTCATAGGCAATAGCCCGGCGCAGTTTTCCGGCCTTGGCCGCATCCGCCAAGGCGGTTTCGATGGTTGTCGAGAACAGACTTTTCCGCCATCTCTTGTTCGATACCCTCTGAATTTCTCGCCGGGGAAGGGCGTTTCCACCGCGGCGAATTTTTCTGCCGGTGGAAACCCCGGCCTGATTGAGTTTGCGGTAAATATCCTCCTCGTCAATGCCGCTTCCGTGGTTCCAAAAAATAACGGCATAGTGATTTGCCGGATAATTCTTGACACCCCAGCAAAAAAAATCGATTGCCTGAGCCGGGTCCCCCGTATCGGTTTCTCCCAAATCTTGGACCGTATCGCCAGCAAGCGATCCGCCCTGTTGTATGTGGTAACGCTGGGTCTTGTCGCTGCTTTGCCTGTCAAATTGAACCAATATGTCCAGATGCGGGTCCGAACCGACTTTCTTCATTTCCTCAAGGTCGCCAGTGCCGGCATCTTCGAGATTATTGTCGCCGGCCATCCACACCATTACGGTCCAATCTTTAGTCGCCATTAGAATTCCTCCATGGATTCGGTCGTCAATCTGTTACATAAAGTGCCGGCTGAAACTTGCCGACCGGCTGCTAAGGGCGCTTCGGCCGACCCTGCTTGCCGGATACCTCATCGAACACTCTCAAGAGCGCATTGAGAGCTGCCAGATCTTCCGGGAATCTCCGATTGATCTTTTCTGCGCAATGCCTATCGAACCGCTGTTCACCGGTTAAAGTGGAAATATCCCTCTCCTCGTCGTAGTACATCGGGCAGTTGCGCGGTCCCTTTTCATGAGCATCGAGGTTGGCAACTACTCCGGCGAGGGTGGAAACGATGCCGTTGGCGAGCGCACGATCGGTTTGAAGGCCCGACGGGTCCAGATGGAATCCAGCATACGACAGTACGAGCACAGGAGGGTTCTGGTTCTCCGGCCACCAAGCGTAAAGATTGAGTGTCTCCTCATCCCGCATCCACTGACCGGTGATACAAAGCAGGTAATTCACATGCAGTTCAGCCGTCTTGCTCTGCAATCTCCGGGCAAGTTGATCGGCCCGGAGGTACCTCGTGCGTTTGCCATCCTTCTCGTGAATCTCAAAGGAGTCGAGAGGCGCCGAAAGGTCCGTAACCTCAAAACCAAATTGCGATTGAGCTGCATTCAATTTGTCGAGCGTCTGCCGGAGTTTCGGTAGTGCGTGGTCCACGTCCCAAACCGCAATTCGTTTAGCATGGTTTTCGATTGCGCGGCGGCTCTCCCGAGTGACGGTTGCGACAGGCGCGACAATGTCCGACAGGTCGGGTTGCGACAACAGGCAGTCGTTTGAATCTCGCGCGTATAACACTGGCACGGCCCAATCGATCGGATCTCCTTGCAGGGAGTAATTTACGGAAATGCGCGCTTCTTTCGCCGCTCTGCCAAGACTCATTCCCCGCGCCAAGGCCCAATAAAAAAATTGTGCAAAAGACGTTGCGGAGGTGTCTAGAACGCTATATTGATTGGCTACCAGCGCCGGAATGCCGTGGGCAACAAGTGACTGGGCCAATCCTTTGTTGAAATCGGCGGAGTTTGCCGCAGAACTCTGGCACGCATTCAAGAAGACTAGATCAAGACCACGCTGGCAAAGCAGCTCCCGAGCGGATCGCTCGTCGAGAAGAGATGTTCCGCCGTCGGTATTCTCAAAAACCAGAAACCCTTTTTTTAGTTTGTCGTCGAATGTTCCGTGGCCAATAAAGTGGAGGACGTTGTACTTCCCTGTAGAAAGGTAACCATGCAGAGCGGGTACCGTTGCGCGAGGAAGGATATCTACTTCGACGAGTTTCTTCTCGATTAAGGCTTCGAATCCGCGTCGGATCACGTCGATCTCTTCCTCTATGGACAATCGTGCCAGTCCGACAGGCTGGGCCGAAGCTACTAGGATCTTGAGGGGAGCGTATGCGCCTTTGATCGAATCGGCCGGTACCGAGGTAAGGACGTTGCGCACGAAGTGAATCTCCTCCGTGGCGAGAAAACTTTGCCGGTCGGGATCGAATGCGAACTCCCAAGGCTTCTCCGCGACCCAGGAAATCATCGATGTGAAGATGATGTCCAGAGTACGATTGCGCTCGAGCTGCAGAGATCGTGCCGTATCGTATAAGCGCTTCACTTTGCCTGGAAATAGAGTCGCGAAAAGAAGCCTTCCAAATTCGACCATCTCCGAGTCCGATGGAAGCACGCCCTTCTGCCGGTCGGCGAAGTCTTTGATCCTCTCATGCATATCGATAATCTGTTGAAATCGCTTTCCAGCGTCACCTCCCCTCAATCCGAATGGTTCGATGGCACGAGCACCTGCGTATGACGCATAGAGAAGCGCTAACGGTTCGTCGGCGCCAACTTTTTCGGGGACCATCGTCCTGGGCACTTCGAGCACCACCAAATGAAACGTGTCGGCTGCAGACGTGGAGGGTGGAACGAACGCTGTGGGGTGCGCCGGACTCTTGGGCTCAGCTCTTGGCGTATCTGGGCGTGGAGCTACTGCAACACCAGCAGTACCGGAGCGGGAGAAGCGACGATCCGGGAGGGGAGCGTCCGTATTGATCGCCGACAGATTTTGCGGTTTCCCGGCAAGAGCCCGTTCCAAAAACACCGCCGTTTCCTGCCGCGAAAAGAAATTGGTATGGATGACGGGAGAGTGGTCCCTTGTGGCGAGGTTTCCGCCCGGTCCGTAACATCCGATCTCGTTCGCATCCACATGATTTTGACCGTCACGATCGACTCGCCAGCCGCCTTCCGTCGGTACTACGAGATCATTGGCTCCACCGAAGAATTGGTCCACTCCGGAATCTACAATTCGCGCCCAAAGCGCGTTATCCGGGTGAAAGTTGGCGACAAGAGCTGAATATGCATGTTGTGGAGGCGGAGGCGGCTCTTGGAGATCGCTTATCGTTTCACCTCCACCATCCATGGCCCGCAGTCCGGGAAGATCCCCCGAAAGATGATGCGCCAGCCATACAATCGCCTCGGATACGAATTCCGCTCCGGTGACAAATGGATTGTCGGGTCCGAATTTGTTGACGATCTCTAGGAGGTTGGCCATCCATCCCACAGTCCTGTCCCATCGCTCCGGTGTAGCCAGCGGCGTGCCGTCATTGGGTGATGCCACAAGGACAGCGCGTCCAAGCTGAAAACGCTGACCTAGTCCGCCAAAATCCGCTGCTCTCTCGACCATGGTACGCAAGATCAGCCCGCCCCGCGAGTGGGTGATCGCGTCGAAGGTCTGCTTTCGATTCGGTAGCGCCTGAAGCAGTGCCTGAACATTTTCTTGCGGGGAGCGGCTTACCGTAAAGTGATTGAACGCAAATATCCTATCGTCGTAAATGTCTTTGGCGCGCGCAAAGAAATCCGTATCTTTCAACCCGCCAAAGCCGCTTTCTGCGTTTGAAAAAGTTCCGTGGATAAAGAGAAGGTTGCGTTGCGCCGAGTCGGGAACGCCGGGAATAAGCTGCAGTGGTCCCGCTCCGGACGGAGGCGACACCCGGAACCAGCCCTCTCTGAGGCCGCGCTTCGACCAACTGTGCTCTTCCCACATTCTGGCGAGTTTCGGGAGCACAAACTCAACGATTTTGTCGATGCCCGGTTTTGCCACCTTGAGCACTACCGCCTTAATGGCCTGCGTGATCAATCCCCGCCGTCCTTCCGACGTCTGTGCCTGGCGAACGGGAATGCGAAACCGGAACACCGAAGAGGTCCCCGCCCGCCCTCGTCTGCCCGGCTCGGGCGTGCCGGGATGAAATGTGATCGCTCCTGACGGATGCCGCAGCACAACCAGGGCGGCATCTTCCGGAGCGGCCTCAACATCAAGGGCAATGAGCGGTAGCGGCCCGCCCCGGCGGGCTTCTGCGGCAGAAGGCAAAGAAACTTCCAATGTTCTCTCTACGGAAACCAGCGGCGATTGCAGGAATGGAGGCGGGAGGACCGGCGGTGCGGTTTCCCCACGGCGAGCCGACCTCGCTTTGGCCGTTGCTACGTCCCTGATATTCAATTGCCCGCTTTCGCTCCAGGTAAGTCGCATGATTTAACCCTTCTCCCCCCATCCCGAATGCTCAAATGACAAGAATGTGCTCGATCTTACGCTCTTCAAGTTTTTTATCACGCAGGGTCATTCTCCCGTGATTATTTCAGGACATCCAAGCTCCGATAAAATCATCGTCGTTGCTTGTAACTACGAGCGCATCGATTCAAGCGTGTGGGTTCCTGCGATTTTTTATTTGAGCCTAGACCATCTATTTTCAGGGTTGGTATATAGAGACGGCGGCAGATTCCAATGCCAAACGATCTGTCGCCCCTCCGGGGCTTGGGTGTCTTATTCCTGCCGGTCCCATGGCTTACGCCGTGGGCTATTATCTACCGCCCCTCCGGGGCTGAACAGAATCGCTATACAGCGACTCTGAAAATGGCCTAGCAAGCACAGCACTCTGAATATTTGCTCGGAATGCTGAGCAACAGCAGCGAATCAGGAACACCTCAAGGCCAATCTCAAAGGCCAATCTCACCGACGATGGCTTCTTCCTCGGAAAGCGTTATCCGATCCATGATCGAGACCCGTTATACACGACAGAGTTTTTGAGCATGCTTGCGGACATTGGCGTGGAGTCTTGAGGCGACGAATCGGTTGTCGGCCAGCGGAATACGGCGTTAAAAGATCAGCTTCAGGCCGAATTGGATCTGACGGCTCTTGGTGCTGGTGCTGTCAATCCTGCCTGCCGCGGGGTTGATTTGTGTCTCCCCGGTCCTGGGATCGATCGCCGTCGTATTAAACACCTGGCTCGAGGGGAGTCCAAAATTTGTATGATTGAACAGGTTGAAGAACTCGCTTCGGAACTGAAGGCGCGCCCGCTCTCCCAGCGAAAAAAACTTGCTCATGGTGAAGTTGACGCTGGAGAGAGCAGGACCCAACAGCAGGTTCCGCGAGGCATTGCCGAGTGTGCCCGGAGCAGGAACGCCGAAGGCGGTGGGGTCGAAAAATTTTTCGCGGGTCCCGAAGTTTCCCTGGGTCAGCTCGTTCACATCGACACCCGGCTTCAGGTTCGGCCGATTCGCCGTGAAACCGTAACCCGGAGTGGAAGCGCCGGAGGTGACGCTGAACGGAACGCCCTGCTGCGCGGTCAGGATTCCGCCGATCTGCCAGCCGCCCAGAATGGCGGCCGCCACGCCCGTATTCAGCATCGCCTTGCCTGGCCCCCAGGGAAGTTCGTAGACCACGTTGCCGACGAACCGATGCGGTACGTTGAAGCTCGAGCGGGCGCGGTCCAGCGTTCGATCCGGACTGTATTCCCCCGTCACTTGATTTCCGTTGTAGTTGCTCTCCGAGGCGGACTGGTCGTCAATGGATTTGGAATAGTTGTAGCTCATTTGGAAGGTCAAGCCCCGGCTGAAACGCTTTTGCAAGGTGGCCGACAAGCTGCTGTAGATCGAGTTCGCATCGCTCGACATCCAGTCCAGTACGCCCAAGGAGGCATTGATAAATTGGGGAGCGGGCGTTGGAGGGAAAAACAGCGAGCCGTCCGGCCGTGAAATCGGGTTCGAATACGTATTCAAGGCTTGGCGGCGCGCTAAATGGCGTCCGATCGAACCCACATAGGCCACCCGCAGGTTCATCTGCCCCGGCAACTCCCGCTGCAATGCCAGATTGTAGCGATACAACGTAGGGGACTTGAAGTTGTCGTGGTCGAAGTGCCGCGTGTCGCGGAATTGCAACCCGGCGGCCACAATCGTCGCTCGAATGTCCGGGAAATTCCTGCGGGAATCGATGTTGCGGACCTGCCCCCGGAAATAGAACGGAAGTTGAGCCCGATACGAGACCATCGCATTGTGCAAGATCGGGTTGTGGTAAATGCCGAAGCCTCCGCTTAACACCGTCTTCTGGTTTCCCCCGAGCCCCCAGTTGAACCCCAACCGGGGCTGGAGATTGCGAATGTGATTGCTGAAAAGCTCGCCGGTCGCAATATCGCTGATGTCGGATACCAGGCCCCGGCGCAGGTAGGAAAGCAAGCCGTCCGTTTCGCTCAGTCCCGTGGTGAACTCCCACCGCAGACCGTAGTTCACGGTGAATCGGGGTGCGATCTGCCAATCGTCCTGCGCATAAAAGGCCAGCAAGGTGGTTCGGATATGCCGGTAGGTGTTCGATTCCGGCAGCAGCAACTGGCCGCCGGTGCCCGAGGGTCCGGCTAACAGGAAACTTCGCAAATTCGAAAAGGTCCAGCTTCCCAGGTCCTGGATCGGTCCGTCCGTATTCCATTGGAACCGTTCCAGAGAAGCCCCCAGCTTCGTAGTGTGATTGCCGTGGGTGTAGGTCAAACCGTCCTCCACCTGAATCGCGTTCTCGGCCTGGAGACGGAGGCTGTCACTTTGCCCCACCGAGGCGATACCCGAGACGGTCAGTAAGCCCAAAGGCCTGCCGGGCACGAAGGTCAAAGCTTCCGAGCCGGGCACAATCGTCGGGTGCTGAAACAGAGTGGAGCGGTTATATCCCGCCCGGATGGTATTGAGCAGAGCCGGACCGAAGATATGGTCTTCCTGAATCGTCAGGTACTGATTCGCCGTCCGGAGAGAGGAGTTGGATTGCAGGGCCGCTGGCGAAGTATTTTCTCCCCGGCTGATGGTATAGCGCCCGAAAAGGAAATCATAGGAAGAAGGATTGTAATCGACCCGCGCCGAGCCGAAGTCCTCCACGGTCGGTTGACGAAGGTCCACCGTGTATTCCCCAATCCCTCCGCCGAGGATGGCGCCGTTCGGCAATGGATAGAGCTTCAGGTAGGCGGGGATGCGAGCGTCCACGGTCTCGCCGGGCTGCAGAACGCCGGTTCCCAGACGTCCGGCCGCGGTGGGGACCAGGTACAAGAACGACTGGTTCAGCATGTCGCGCAAGCCTTCGTATCCGGCGAAAAAGAACGTTTTGTCTCGTTGGATCGGGCCTCCCAAGGTGCCCCCGAATTGATTGCGCTTGAACGGCGGCACTCCGCCGGCGTCGAAGAAATTCCGGGCGTCCAAATCGCTGTTCCGCAAAAATTCAAAGCCCGAACCGTGCCATTGGTTGGTCCCCGAGCGGGTGACGGCGTTGATGATCCCGCCCGCCCCGCGTCCGAACTCCGCCTTGGCATTGGAGGTGATCACCTGGTATTCGCGAATGGTTTCTACGCCCAACTGCACGCCGGCAGCGCTGCCGGGGGTGTTGTTGGAGGTGGCGTTGATATCGGTTCCGTCGATCATGAAGCTGTTGGCGTCGGAGCGGGCGCCGGACACCGACAATTGCGGACCGGTGCCATAAGCAACCTTGTTGTCGGCGGCATTGCTCGGAGTCATGGCCTCGGCCTGCAAGGTAACCAAGTCCGTAAAACTGCGCCCGTTCAGCGGCAACTCCCGCAACTGTTCCTGGCTCACGACCGCGGCAACGACTGCCGAGGTCGTCTCCACAGTTGGAGCCGACCCTGTGACGGTTACTTCCTGTTCCACGGCGCCTAGTTCCAGCGTGAAATTCAGCGAAAGCTCCTGGCCGACCATTAGCACGATGTCTTTCCGCGTCTCTTTGGAGAATCCCTGGATTGCCACCGTAACCTGATACGTTCCCGGCTGCAGCTCTCCGACCCGGTAATGTCCCTGCGAGTCGCTCGCCGTGGTGCGGCTGATTCCGGTATTCACATTGGTCACCGTGACGGCAGCTCCCGCCACGATGGCCTGGGAGCTGTCTTTTACCAGACCGGAAATGACGCCGCTGGTGGCTTGTCCCATCAACGACGCTGCGATTCCCAGACTCGCAATTAAGAATGTAATCAAATGCTTTTGATTGCTTTTCATACCTTTTCCCGCCTCTCGTGAACGAATAATGACGATCGATAAAGCCGACTCTTGCGACGCTCTTCGCATCAGTTTGGAACAGTCTTCTCCCCGCTTCCGAACGAAGATCGCGTGCTCTCGCAAACGCCTACGGCTTTTTCACCCGCGGTATCGGCTGCGGCTCCCAATAGGGCTGGTAGTATCCGGGCTTCCATTCCGGGTTGGAAGGAAAGAACTGATTCCGCGCCGGCATTTGGATTTTCGGCAACGTCTCGGAGTCGACGACGTCGTTCTCCTTGACGATGTCGTTGCGATAGAGCAAAAAGGCTGTGACAGCGTAAACTTCGTTCACGCTCAGCGATCCCGGTGCATTTTGGGGCATGCCGCGCCGGATATAGTCGAAGACCGTCGTCGCAAACGCCCAGTAATTCCCGATGCTCTTCACCGGCTGAATGGTGGTCAGCGAGCCTTTTCCTCCCACCAGAGGACGATGGTAGGTGGTGGTGCTTCCTGCGTTAGTCCCGTGGCACTGCGCGCACTTCTGCGCAAAGATCTGCGCCCCTTCCTTAGCGGTTCCGGTGCCGCGCGGGAGACCTCGTCCGTCCGGAAGGATGGTGAGGTTCCAGGCGCTGATTTCATCCTGGGTGGGCGTCCTTCCCAGGCGATATGTGGGTCCCTGCGCCTGCGCCACGATTCCGCAGAGCGATACCCCGGCCATCGCTAGCACAAATAGATTAGGTTTCCCAAATAGCATTTTGAACGCTCCCTTCCGTAGTCACCTTCCAGCGTTGAATGGCATTGAAGTGCTGCACCCGGTTGTTGCTTGTGAGCCAATAGTCCGGGGTGACGCCCCAGAGTTTCTCCAACTGCGCTACCGACGGTTGCACGTCGCCCCATTCATCGGTGCTGCGAGACTGGATCACAGCCTCTTTGCCGTCCCAATTCCAAGGGAATCGAAAGCGAGTATGCGCCATGCGATGGACCGGTCCCTGAAGTTCGGCGTCCTTCCAGGTCTTGCCTCCGTCGGTGGATACTTCGACCCGGCGGATGGCGCCGCCCCCGGCCCAAGCCAGGCCGATGATCTCGTAGAATCCAGGGCCGGCCAGTTGTTGCCCGCCGGAGGGGCGTGTGATGACAGAGTTCGGCTCGAATTCGAATTGGAACCACCGAGACTTGCCGTCCGGCCTGACATTGGTGTAGATGGTGCTTTCATATTTCATGTGTCCCGGGCCATCGGAGACCATGATGCGCCGCAGCCACTTGACGTTGCGGATTCCTTCCCAGCCGGGGACGATCAGCCGCAAGGGATACCCCAGCTCGGGACGCACCGCCTCGCCATTCTGGCTGTAGGCAACCAGAACGTCGTCCATAGCCTTGGTCACGGGAAAGCTGGACTGCAACTTCCTCGACTCCGCGCCTTCCGCAATGATCCAGGTCCCCGTTTTTTGGACGCCAGCTTCCTTCAGCAAAATAGAAAGCGGCACGCCGGTCCATTCGGCGCAACTGGTCCCCCCATGTGTTTCCTGTGCTGTCTTCGCACTCTGCCTTGTGTTCAGGGCGAGGTAGCTGCTTCCGGCGCACGCCAGGAAATGGACACGAGTGACAGCAGGCAGGCGCTTCAACTCGTCCAGCGTGAAAATCAAAGGACGGTCTACCCTGCCGTGGATCAGAAGACGGTGCTGCTTGGGATCGATGTCCGGCGTGGGGGCGCCGTGGTCCACGATGTAATGGAGCCCGGACGGCGTGATAACCCCGTCCAAATCCTGAAGCGGAGTTCCAAAACCGACTCCTCCCGGCTTGCGCACCATTTTCTCGTAATGGGAGCGCACTCCGTAAGCGCGCGCGGTAGGAGTTCCCGGCGGCGGTCCCTGGGGTTCTGCGCCGGTGGACTCCTGGCCACTTGCGGATCGTATCCCTCCGACAGCCAAACCGGCCAGAACGGCACCGTGTTTCAGGAATCGCCGACGATTCAGTTCCTTCATTTTCATGGGTCCCTCTCATCTAAAAGGTAAGTAAGTTAGGTGATGATTTCAGCCAGGTTGCGGAAGTCTCGCACGTTTCCACTGTAGGTTGCGATAGATACCCGATTTTTCCTGGATCGTTTCGAGGTATCTTGTGCCACACGAGGCGGCAAATGTCAAGAAAAATGATCCGCAGAAAAATGATCCGCAACAGAAAAATGATCCGCCCCGCTTGTTGTCTGGTTGCTGATCGAGGCCATATGAGATGATCGACGCGAAAATGTGAACGACCTCGGTAGAGAAGCTCTTAGCCATCGCTCGGACTGCCGCTCGGAGGCTAGCCTCGTATTGTTCCCCTTCCAACTTCCTACGGACTTCGTTGATCCACACGTTTGCATCATCAGGATCGTCAGAATGAATACCGAGAGAATTCAATGCAACGCCGGCGAGTTCACCCTGCTCCCGGACCAAAGCGACCCTGCAAAGAACTCATCGACGCTGTCGTTCATATGAAGCAGCGCAATCCCACCTGGGGCTGTCCGCGAATCGCTCAGCAGATTGCCTTGGCTTTCGACATTCCCATCGACCAAGACGTTGTTCGAAGGATTCTCGCCGGGCACTATCGGCCGGAAAAGGACTCCGGAGGGCCATCATGGCTGACCTTCATTGGCCACATCAAAGACAGCCTCTGGAGTCTGGATCTGTTCCGGTGCGAATCGGCTTCGTTGCGACCTCTCTCCCATCCTTTTGTGGAGCGGCTGATCGGCACGATTCGACGCGAGTACCTGGATCGCACGTTGTTCTGGACCAAGGCGGATCTGGAAAATAAACTGCTCGATTTCCAAACATATTTCAACAAGCATCGCGCGCCTACTGGACTGCAAGGGCGAACGCCTGACCAAAACCCGCCTCTGCCGCGACCCGTCGCCAGTCTCCATTCCTATGGATGGCAACGCCACTGCCGAGGCCTTTATCACACGCCATGGGCTGCCTGATTCTCCCAAGATCAGTGCCCCCTGTGGTATCCGGCGTACATCGGCAAAACGGCACTTCCCATGAAATCATTCTCTGTTTGAACTTGTAAGCGCGCCCACGTTATCTGATCTGATCTTTTCACTACCACCGGGTGCGTTCCGCAGCTGTGACTTCCCTCACCTGACCAGAGCGGTCACCGGTAGAATCAGTCCGAATATCAATTCGCAATGAACACGATCAAATTCTGGTGAAGCAATTTATGTATTTTGCGCAGATGAATAATTTCTTTTAAACAGATTATTTCCCTTGACAAAGCTGAAAATTGCCGTAAGATTCCCTAATACAGGCAGGCGGGGCCTCTGAATGGTAGTTTTTGGAGGTCTATGCGTGTTTAGAGAACTAGCAGCCGCAGCCGTCCTGGCAGCCGTGCTCGCGTGTATGGCGGGCGCGGGAAGGGCGGCTTTGCCCGCATACGTATTTACGTTAGCGCCCCGGTACGAGCCCAAAGCGTGGCTGGGGGGACGGGACCGTTTCCCAGCCGGCGCGGCCTTGATGTTCGTCTCAGGGCAAACGCGGCGGAAGGTCGCTTCCGGCCTTTACGCTTCCGCCGATGCGGCGGTTTCCCTTGACGGCGGAAGGGTCCTTTTCGCAGGCAAACGCACCGCGGCCGAGCATTGGCAGATCTGGGAAGCCGCTCTTGACGGAGGCCTTCCGCGGCAGATCACATCGTGCGAATCGGACTGCGTTCGTCCGCTTTACCTCCCCGATGACCGTATCGTCTACACGCAAATTACGCCGCATGGCTCGGATGTCGAGATCGTGCCTTTGAATGGCGGCAAGCCCGCGAGGCTCACCTTTGCTCCGGGATGGTATCTGACCGACGACGTACTTCGCGACGGCAGGATTCTGCTGGAGGCTGCGGAAGGCCGCGGCCCCTCCTGGACTCGCGAGCTTTTCACTGTTTATCCCGACGGAACGGGCGTGGAATCGCTCCGCTGCGATCATGGTCCGGACCGAAGCGACGCACGCCAGATCTCTTCCGGTGACGTGGTCTTTGACGCAGACGGCCGCTTGGCGCGGTTTACCTCGGCGTTGGCGAACCAGACGGAGACGGCGCAGCCAGACGGCGATTCGGCGGGCCCTGTTGCCGAGGTCGAGGCGGGTTCGTGGATTCTGGCGCTACGGCGCAAGCCGCGCAGCGCCTATGGCCTGTTTCTTTGGACCGCGGCGAACGGGCAGATGCTGGAACTGGAAGTCCCGGCCGGCACAAATGCCATCCAACCGGCGATTGCGCGCAGCCGAATTCCGCCCCGACAGTTTCCGACGGCTCTGGTTCCGTCGCGGACGACGGGGAATCTTCTCTGCCTCAACGCCAGGAGCTCGAAGACGCCGTTGGCGGCGGACGCGCGGGCGCTGCGGGTCTATACGCAGGCCAGCGGCGGCGCGCCGGTGCTGCTCGGACAGACGGATCTGGCTCCCGATGGCTCCTTTTACGTGGAAGTTCCCGCCGACAGGCCGCTTCGCATCGAGATGGTGGACTCCTCCGGCCGCGCCGTGCGGGCCGAGCACGACTGGTTCTGGATGCGCCCCAGCGAACAGCGCATCTGCGTGGGATGCCACCTCGGTCCGGAACGCGCTCCGGAAAATAAAGTTCCCGACATTCTGGTCCAGACTACCGTCCCCGTGAAAATGCTGGGGGACGCCGGACGGCAACAATGATGTTACAAACCAAGATACGCATTCTCGCGATTTGTCTCGTGGCAGGCGCCCTGTTCGGGGCCGACCGGACGAAGGGTCCGATTCGGTTTGATGACGTCACGGTGCAGTCGGGCATTCGGTTCATCCATTCCTTTGGGGCGGAAAAGCTCGGGTCTCTGCTGGAGAGCACCGGCGCGGGCTGCGTCTGGTTCGATTATAACAACGACGGCAAGCCGGACCTTTTTGTGGCCAGCGGGCGGCCGCTCGGCAACCAGATGCACCCGTACCCGCTGCGGAAGCCGCCGGAGACTCCACCTCACAATCATCTTTACCGCAACGACGGGAACGGCAACTTCACCGAAGTCACCGACCAGGCCGGTCTGGCCGGCGACGGATTTTCGTTCTCGGCCGTTGCCGCCGATTTCGACAATGACGGCTATACCGATCTGCTGGTCACCAGCTACGGCCACGTCACGCTGTATCGAAACAAGGGCGACGGCACGTTCCAGGATGTGACCGCCCGGGCCGGACTGGATGTGAAGGGGTGGGCGATCGCGGCCAACTGGCTCGATTATGACCGCGACGGCTGTGTAGACCTGTTCGTCGCCCGCTACGTGAAGTTCGACCCTTCCTACCGTGCCTACTACGCCCCCGACAACTATCCCGGCCCTCTGGATTACGAAGGCGACACCAACCTGCTGTTTCACAACACCTGCAAGGGTTCTTTCACCGATGTCAGCGAAAAATCCGGGATCGCGGCGTTCACGGGCCGCGCCATGAGCGCCACCGCCGCCGACTTCGAGGGCGACGGGTATTCGGACATCTTCGTAGCCAACGACAAGACCGAAAACTTCCTGTTCCGCAACCAGGGCGACGGCAGGTTTGAAGAGATCGCCTTGGAAGCGGGCGCGGCATTCGGGCAGAACGGCGAGTCCGTCTCCGCCATGGGGCCGGTCTTTTTCGACCTGGATAACGACGACCTGCCGGACCTCTGGGTGACGGATTCCAAGTACAACCGTCTGCTGAAGAACAACGGGAAGCTCCCGTTTACCGATGTGACCGAGCGGGCCGGTATCTCGCAACTGGCGGCGCAATACGTCAGCTGGGGAACGGGCGCATACGATTTCGATAACGACGGACTGAAGGATATCCTGATCATCCATGGCGGCCTCATCCATCTGATTCCGCAGGAGCATTCGCTGTTCAAGAATCTCGGTGGCGGCAAGTTCCAGGACGTCTCGACCGGAGGGGGGCCGTTTTTCGACACGAAAACCGTCGGCCGCGGCGCCTGCTTTGGTGACTACGATAATGACGGCAAGGTGGATGCGTTCCTGGTCAATTTGGGCGGGCCCGGGCAACTACTGCACAACGCGTCGCCCGCGACCGGGCACTGGCTGATGATTCGCCTGATCGGCGTCAAGAGCAACCGCGACGGGATCGGGGCCAAGGTGGAAGTGGTGGCCGGAGGGCTGAAGCAGCGCTCCGAGCGGGTTGCCGGATCCGGCTACCTCAGCCAGGACGACTGGCGGCTCTCCTTCGGCCTCGGATCCAGCACACGGGCCGACAGGGTCACGGTGCTCTGGCCCAGCGGCGTCCGGCAGGCGCTCACAAACGTGGCCGCCGACCAAATTGTTTCGATTACGGAGAAATGAACGATGCAAATGCGCTGGGGAATCATTGCCGGATTTGCTTTCGCGGCGCTGCTCGTCGCGCATCCAAGCCCGAATAGCCCGGATAACCCGATTAACCCGATTAGCCCGGAAAGCAAAAATCGTTTTCCGAGCCCGGACGACATCGCCTTGTCCCCCGACGGGAAGCGGCTATACGTAGTGTGTTCGGGGACGGACGAACTGGTGGCCATCGATCCGGTTTCCAAAACGGTCCTCGGCCGAGTGCCGGTAGAACGCGCGCCGCGCGGGGTGGCCCGCAATGCCTCCGGCACCCGCCTTTACGTGACCAACTCGTGGTCCGATACGGTCACCGAAATCGATGCGGCTACGCTCCAGGCCATCCGCGAGCTGCCGACCGGGTGGGAGCCCACGGGCGTGGCGGTTGACGACCGGCGCGGATTCCTCTATGTGGCGAACCGTATCGGCGGCGACGTTTCGCTGATCGATCTGAAGACCGGGCTCGATGCGGGACGGCTTGCGGCAGGCCGCGGCGCAAGCTACGTCGCCGCTTCGGAGGAAGGCTCTCGCCTCTATGTCACCCACATCTACCCGCACCCGGGCAAATTCCGCACCGAGCCGGAGTCGGAGATCACCGAAATCGATACCGCGGGCCAGAAGGTGGCTTCGCGCGCGCGGCTCCATAACGTCGCGGGCGTGTTCCACGTCGCGCTGTCGCGGGACGGGCGCCTGGGCATCGCGGCTCAGATGCGTCCCAAGAACCTGATCCCGCTCGCGCACGTGGAGCACGGCTGGGCATTCGGCAACTCGGTGACGGTTTTCGGCGAGGACGTCGGGGGCGCCGTGCAACTTCCTCTGGACGAGATCGAAAGCTACTTTGCGCTGCCTTTCGGAGTGGCCATCGCCCCGGACAAATCGAAGGCGTACTTCTCGGCCGCCGGGGCCGATGAGGTGGCCATCGTGGATTTGCGACGGCTGCTGAAGGCCGCGCGCTCCCCGAATGCGGCCGAGCTTGCGAACGATCTTTCGGCTTCGGCAAAGTACGTGCAGGCACGCATTCCGGTCGGACGGAACCCGCGGGCCATTGCGCTCGCGCCGGACGGAGCCACGCTGTACGTGGCCAACCGCCTGGACGACACTATCTCGGTCCTCGACACGGCGCGAGGCCAGATCACCGGCACGATTTCGCTCGGCGGCTCCCCCAGCCTTACGCCGGAGCGCCGCGGCGAACGCCTGTTCTACACCGCGAAGTATTCCTGGGGACACCAGTTCGGCTGCACCAGCTGCCACCTCGATTCGACTTTCGACAAGCTCTCCTGGGACCTGGAGCCGGACGGCTTTGGCATGGACATCATCGACAACCGGTCGCTCGAGGACATCTCCGCAACGACGCCCTTTAAATGGAACGGGGGAAACCCGGATCTGGAAACCCAGTGCGGACTTCGCACCGAGCAGTTTTTCTTCCGCTCGGAAGGATTTCGCGGCAACGATCTGGAGGATCTGGTGAGTTATGTCAAATCCATCCCGCTGCGGCCGAACCGCTACCGGCTTCCCAACGGCGAACTCACGCCGGAGCAGCAGCGCGGCAAGGCGATCTACGAAATGTCCAAGAAAAAGGATGGGACTCCGATCCCCGAGATGGCCCGGTGTTCCGGCTGCCATTCCGGCAAGCACTACTCGAACCAGCTCGTGGCGGACACCGCGACCTCCAAGCCGACCGACCATGCGCGGGAGTGGGATGTTCCGCAACTGACCAACATCGCGCTCAGCGCTCCCTATCTCCACGACGGCTCGGCCCAGACCCTGGAGGAGTTGTGGACGGTTTTCAATCCGAAGGACCAGCACGGCGTCACCAACGATTTGACCAAGGATGAGCTCAACGATCTTCTCGAATATCTGAAAACGCTATGAAACACGCAATTCTTGCCATGCTCTTCGCCGCTTCCGGACTGTTCGCCCAGGACCTGCCGCGCTTCCGCTGGGAGAATTTCACCACGGCGGAAGGCCTCCCCGACAATCGCGTTTATAGCGTCTGCGTCGACGGCGATCGGATCTGGGCCGGCACCGACAACGGCCTGGCGCTCTACGAAAAAGGCCACTGGAAGGTGTTCACGCCGGCCGACGGGCTGGCCCAGCGCGCCGTGCTTTCCCTGGCGCTCGACAAGAGAACTCACGACCTCTGGGCCGCCACCATGGGCGGCCTCAGCCGCTATTCGGCCGGCCGCTTCGATACTTTCACGCAGCTCAATAGCGGGCTCCCCAACGACGTAGTTTACGGCGTGGCGGTGCAGGGTGATTTCGTGTGGGTGGCTACCGCCGCGGGCGGCGGCCGCCTCAACACCCGGACCGGACAGTGGAACCTCTTCAATGAGCGCAACACCCCCATGTACGAAATCTGGACTTACAACGTGAGCGCGGCGGAAGACAAAGTCTACTACGCGGTCTGGGGCGGTGGCGTGCTGGAATACGACGTGAAGACGGAGCGTTGGAAGGATTACAACGATCCGGACGGCGAGACCGAAATCGTCCTCTTCAAGGACCAGGGGCTGATCCATGAGATCACCGTCTCGGTCAGTTACGCCAATCGCATCCTGTGGGTCGGGACGTATTTCGGCGCCAGCCGGTACGATGGCCGGGAATGGCGCAACTTCCTCTCGAAAGACAGCGGGCTGCCCAGCAATTTTCTAAACCAGGTGAAAACCATCGACGGCACCGGGACCTGGTTCTCAACCGATCAGGGGCTGGCCTATTTCGACGGCGAACGCTGGGCCACTTACCGGCGCAGCCTGGACACCCAGGAGCCCGAGATGCTAGTCCGCGACGCGCAGGGCCATACCTCCCGTTTGCCGGTTGAGACGGCCCCGGCGCACCACTATACCTTCGGCGTCGATTTTCAGGGAGACGACCTTTGGGTGGCTACGGCCAAGGGTCTGAGCCACGGAATCCGAGTCAAATCAGGTCCCAGTCAATAAACAGAATAAACAGGAAGATAAACCGAGAAGGGAGAACTCATCAAATGACAATGACGAAAACAATCGAACAGGTTAGTTCCACGACCCCGGTTAAGCGGAAGGCGATCCGTGCGCCCTCCGCGCTGAACGAGGCATACACCTACGAGCGACCAAGCTCCTTTTCGCGCGGGCTCCGCATTGACCTGGAAAATCAGGTCCTTCTGCTGATTTCCGGAACGGCCAGCATCGACGGAGCCGGGGAGAGCGTCCATATCGGCGACTTTCGCGCCCAGCTCCGCCGCACCTACCAGAACATCACGGATTTGCTGGCGGCCGAAGGCGCCACCTGGAAAGATATAGTCCGGACCACCTGCTACCTGCGCGATATCGAGCGCGACTACGCGGCCTTCAACGAGGAGCGAACGGCGTTTTTCAAGCAACTAGGGCTCGATCCGCTCCCGGCTTCCACCGGCATCCAGGCCATCCTGTGCCGCCCCGAGCTGCTCATTGAGATTGAAGCCATTGCCATGTTCCTTCCGCCGCACAAGGATTAAAAGGAGCAAAAAATGATGATGCTTTGGCAAGCGCTTGCCGTCCTGCTGCTTGTGCCGTTCTTTGCGGCCGGGGCAGAGGGCCAGTCCGGGGCCTGTTCTTGCGGCCTGGGCCCGCCCGGACCGCCTCCCAGCAGGACGATGGAACCATACGACCATATGCCTGGCGACCTGCGGCCGTTCTCGCAGTACGCGCAGCCGTACTTCGAGCACTACACAAAGTCCACGGAGTACCACGGGGCGGCGCGCGACGTCCCCACCCTCAGCCCGTCCGAGGTGAGCGAAGTCCTCATCGGGTTCCTGGGGCCGGTGGAGCAGCACAAAGACCAAGCGCTCGGCCAGGCCATGCTCCACGGCGCGGAAATGGCGATCCGGGAGGCCAATGCGCGCGGCGGCTACTGCGGAAAACCATTTCGGCTGCAAGTCCACAATGATGCCGCCGTTTGGGGAGCTGCCAGCAATGAAGCCACCAAAATGGTTTACGAGGACAAGGTCTGGGCCATGCTCGGCTCCATCGCCGGCGACTCGACCCATATCGCGTTGCGCGTTTCCCTCAAGGCCGAGCTGCCGATCGTCAACAGCGCCTCGACCGACCCGACCGTTTCGGAGACCGTCATTCCGTGGATCCTCACCACCATCCAGGACGACCGCATGCAAGGTTACACGCTGGCGCGGAGGATTTACACCGACCTCGGTTTGAAGCGCATCGGGCTGCTGCGCGTCAACGAACGCTACGGGCGCTTTGGCGTTGTGAAGTTCCGGGACGCGTCGCGCCGCCTCGGCCATCCCGTGGTGATCGAGCAAAAGTTCGAGCCGGCCGAGCAGAGCTTTACGCGCCAACTCCGGGTGATTAACCAATCGCGCGTGGACGGCGTCGTGCTGTGGGCCGACGCGGCCGCGGCCGGGACGATTCTGAAACAGATGCGCGAAATGGGAATGCGCCAGCCGGTTTTCGGCAGCTCCCGAGTGGTGGGGGACGACCTGTTCCGGATGGCCGGTCCCTCCGCCCAAGGACTGGAAGCGGTCTACCCCTACGATCCGAACCGCGACGATCCGGCATGGCTGGATTTCCAAAAGCGCTTCGCCGCCGCATACCATGCCCCGGTGGACGCCTTTTCCGCGCTGGCTTTCGATACCATGAATATCCTGCTCGACTCGATTTGCCGGGCCGGCTTGAACCGGGGCCGCATCCGCGATGCCCTCTATAGTCTCGAAAGCTATAAAGGCGTTACCGGCGAGATGGTATTCGATCCCAACCAGAAGAACATCGTGCCGATGTATCTCGGTAAGGTAAAAGACGGGAAATTTGGCTTTCAGCGCTACAGCATGGAGAAACCGTACGCGACGGTCGACACAGGAAGCGTCCAGTACGCCGGTCCGGAGATTGCCGACGCCAGCGGACCGGAAATGAAGATCGGCCTGTTCGGTCCGGGGGCGGAAGCGCTGGCGCCGCGCTTGCAGACGCCGGGCTACCGGATCGTGGGAGTCTCTTCCGAGGCGGCTTGGGGCAGGGCCTCCAATGAACTCGTGAAGCTCGCTTACGACCGCTCCGTCATCGGGCTGGTCGCCACCGACCGGACTTCCGCGCACCTGGCCGAGCAGATCGCCGCCAAGACGTTTGTTCCCGTGATCGCCGTTTCGGCCGATCGCACACTGACCTCGACCAACGTCCCCTGGATCTTCCGGCTGGCCGCCGGAACCCCGGTCTCCGACGCCGTACGCTGTCTGACCGACGCTGCCGTTCGGGCGGGACGGAATCGGCAGAAGATCCGCGATTATTTGGCGTCGGGAAAACCGGTCGCCGGAAAGTTTTCTTTCAGTTCGAACGGCGAGACGCGATAACCAAGCATATCATCTCCATTCCGGAGGAATTGCCGATGCGGACGAAGTGTTTTCTGGCAGCAGGGGCAGTGGCCTTGACGGCTCTGCTGTGGGCGGCAGCCGGCCCAGGCCAATATCCATCGTTAGCCGGGACGGATCTTCCGCTTCGAGCCAAGAATTCCGGCGCAGCGGCGTTGACCGGTCAGGTGAGCTCCCAGGAGGAAGGTCCGATGGAAGGTGTACTGGTGAGCGCTAAGGGAGCCGGTACTGCCATTACGGTTACTGTAGTCTCCGACAGCCAGGGCCGCTATAGCTTTCCCAGAACCAAACTACAGCCCGGCAGGTACGCCCTCAGCATCCGGGCGGTTGGGTACAATCTGGAGAGTCCGGCAGTTGTCGATATACCGCCGAATCAAACAGCTCCGGCAGACCTGCGGCTGGCGAAAACCGCCGACCTATCCACCCAGCTCACCAGCGCAGAGTGGATCATGAGTGCCCCGGGCACGGAGGAACAGAAGGCCGTTTTTCGGGGATGCACGGGCTGCCACAGCGTGGAACGAATCGTCAAATCCAAGCATGACGCAACGGAATTCGTCGCGGTCCAGGGACGGATGTCCACTTACGCCCCGCCCAGCAGTGTTTTTCGCGTGGTCAGGATGCCGGGCGGCCCCGGCGAGACGGCCAATCCGGAAACGCGGCAAAAGCGGGCCGAATACCTGGCCACAGTCAATCTCAGTTCGGGGCCTTGGAAATATGCGCTACAGACCCTGCCCCGGCCCAAGGGAAATGCGGTCCGGGTGATCATCACCGAGTACGACCTGCCGCGAAAAAACGCTCAACCCCATGATGTCGCCATGGGCCCGGACGGAATGATCTGGTATTCCGATTTTGCCGACCCTTATCTGGGCAGGCTGAATCCGCGAACTGCCGAGATCAAAGAATACGCTGTGCCCCAGATCAAGGCCGGGTTTCCGCCGGGGTCGTTGGATGTGGAGTTTGATAAAGAAGGAAATGTCTGGCTGGGCCGGCTGTTGCAGGGAGGCGTCGCCCGGTTCGACCCTCGGACCGAAAAGTTCGACTCCTGGAGTGTTCCGCGGGAGTACAACAACAATGCGGTTCAAACCGCCATGGTCGCCCCTCAGAACCATGATTACGACGGCAAGGTTTGGTTCGATAACGCCTCGGCGAATCGCGTCCTGCATCGCTTGGACTTGAAGACCGGGCAGGTGGAAACCGTGGAGCCTTACAGGGAAATCGGGAAGGATTCCCCGGACGGCTCCCGGGAGCACTCCACCTACGGCATCGCGACTGACGCCCAGAACAATCTCTATTTCACCGATATGGCGGGTGGAAACATCGGCAGGATCGATGCGAAATCGGGAAAAGTAACGTTGCTTCCAACGCCGGCCAAAAACTCCGGGCCGCGCCGGATCCGCATGGACTCGCAAGGCCGGCTCTGGTTTGGAGAGAGCTCCGCAGACAAGATCGGGATGCTCGACCCCGTGACCGGCCAGTTTCGCGAGTGGGCCGTTCCGTCTCCGTGGAGCAACCCCTACGATGTTGTTCTGGACAAAAACGAAGATGCCTGGACGGGCAGCACGTTTAACGATCGCGTCCTTCGGCTGAACGTGAAAACCGGGCAATGGACGGAGTATCTGCTGCCTCGATATACAAATATCCGCAGAGTATTCGTGGACAACTCCACCACCCCAGTTACTTTCTGGGTTGGGAACAACCACGGAGCTTCCATTATCAAGCTCGAGCCATTGGAGTGAGCGGGACCCGCGGTTTGCTTTAAATTCACTCGTAGACAGAGGTTATTCGCATGTAGGTTTATAAGATAGATTCCACGAATTTGTCGCCCAGAGGTTCAGCGATCGGTTTGGATTTCGCTTTCTGCGGATAGACTTCCTGCCATCCGGACTCGCCTTCGGTGATCCGGATGGTGTTGTTGATCGGTAAATTCCCGATCTGCTGCTGCAACCCGCTCGGCCACCGAATTTCCAAGGACTCCACGCAGTCCAGCTTGCCGAGTCCAAAATGTTCCTCGAATGGCAAGCTGCCGAACCCGGTTCCTCCGACCATCAACCGGTGTTGAGTGCGGCCGCCCGCGGTGAGGATCAACCGTGCGCCGATGGCGCTCCGATTGCTTTTCGTTCCCCGCAGCCGCACGTTCAGGTAATTTCCCGGCAAGGTCTTGGGACGAAGCACCGAGGTCGTCAGCAGATCGGCCGGATAACTTCCTCCAGCCGCCATCAGCAGGCAGAGCCGTCCATCCCCGGCCAGGTCGGCCAGATTGGCTCCGTGCCCTTTGCCGCTAAAGGGAAGTCCGGCGGTGAAGGATACATTGTGGAACTTCCCTTGGCCGTCGTTTTCCAGAATGACGGGCGGCTCCGTGCGGCTCATCGTGGGGCTGCCGTTGCCGAGCAAGATGTCGATGTGGCCGTCGTTGTCGAAGTCGCCGAGGTTTCCGCTCATGGTCGCCCAGCAGCCGTCGATGCCGAGTTCGCGGCCCACCTCGGTAAACGTGCCGTTGCGGTTGTTGTGATAAATCCGCATCGGATGTCCTCGGTCCGGACCCTTCCCGTGGATTAGCGTGTGCAGGACGTGTTTTTCCGGAGACCAGATGAACTGGACCAGATCGAGCCATCCGTCGTTGTCGTAGTCGCACCAGACCGAAACGGAGCCAAAGCAGACGCCGTCGATGCCAGCCTCACGGCTTACGTCCGTAAAAGAGCCATCGCCGTTGTTGCGGAACAATTGGGAGGGACCAACGCCGTTGCTCACAAATACGTCGGGATAGCCGTCGTTGTTGTAGTCGCCCCAGGCGCTGCTGATGGTCATGTAGGGAGAGACGATGCCGGCTTCCTTGGAGATCTCCGTGAAAGTGCCATTGCCGTTATTATGAAATAGCAGGTTCGGCGATTTGCGGTCCAATAACCGGCCCTGACTGTGGGTAACGAAAAGGTCCAGGTTCCCGTCGCAATCGTAATCGACCCATTGGGCGCCAAAAACAGGTCCCCAGGAACTGAGTCCCGCTTCCTTGGTCACGTCCGTGAAAGTGCCATCGCCGTTGTTGCGGTATAACACCGATTCCCCGGCATAGAAACCGAGGCGGGTGAGATAGATGTCATCCCAGCCGTCGTTGTTGTAATCCCCGGCAATGATGGCATGGGTATTGATGCAATCCTCGAGGCCCGACCCGACGCTCGCGTCGCGGAAGGTACCATCCCCATTGTTGCGGTAGACGCCGCAGCCGGCCATGGTACACGCGATGATCACATCCAGGTAGCCGTCGCCATCCATGTCGAAGATGGCGCTGCCCCTCCCTCCGCTGGTCTTGTCAAGACCGATCTGGCTCGCGACCTCTTCAAATTGCACTCGCGAGGGGTGCCGGCCGGCCTTCACTTCCATGCGCAAATTCTGCGGCACCTCGTTGGGATAGCCACCCAACTGCTGTGCGGCTAGCCAGGTCCAAAAACGTGCGCGGTCGTTCGATGGCTTTTCCGTAAGCGAAGCGACGCCGTCCTGGACCGCTTGCCGGAAATTGGCTGCTCGGACGTTAGCGACCAAACTGTGGCAAAGCGCCTCAGACCGCAGCTCCGGACGCACCGCCGCTTTCGCCAGCTCTTTGGTTGCCTCCGCGTAGTAGCCCAGCTTGATGTATGTGACTCCTAGCTTCAGCCGCACCGCGGCGTCTCCGGGCGACTCGCGCAACTGCTTTTCCAACTGATCCACGTACTGCTTGTATTGCACTTTCGGAAAAATATCGATATCAGCGAAAGAATCCACCGCAAACGAAACCAAATCAGGAAGATCCTCTAGCCCCACGATTTCGGCGGTTAGCAGTGCGCGGAGACCCTGTTCCACAAAGAGTGTGCCAAAAGACAGCGGCAGTTCTAGGGCCAATGCGATCCATTCGCGAAAGGTCTTGGGTTCCAGAGAGCCGAAACTCTTCGCTGCGGCATTGAAGATCTTCTCCGGTGCACCGACCAGACTCCTCGCCTTTGGAGATGTAACCTTGGCGAGCAGAGCCAAGCGATTGACAAATTCCACCGTGGCAGCGTCGATATCCCGGGGGCCCTGCAGCGGAGGCTCCATAGGCGGTCCGGGAGGCTCCTGGCCGGCCAGGTTTCCGATGGCCGTTTGCATGCCCTGCATCGTCGCTCCTAGGATCGACAGACCGGCCTCCATAATTTTCGTCCAGGGTTGCGAGGTCGAAATGGATAGCAGGGAGTCGGAAAGCTCGGAAAGAAGTGAGGAGTCCCGTTTTTCCGTCATGAAGAGTTAATCGATCCTCCGGATTCCCCGTTTGCTGGAGTGTTTTGGGACGAACATAGTAAACCGACGAGTTACAATGGCTCCGCCAATAATTGGTTGCGGAAGCACCACACGCTAGCCTGGATTATTCATGAAGCAGCGGCTCCACAGCCCCGGAGGGGCGGAAGATTCTAGCCCACGACGTAAGTCGTGGGCTAGCCAACCACAATGGGAATGAGCCCCGGAAGGGGCGACAGAAAATTACCGGATGCTTCGATCCAAGAGCCAGCAAAGTCTTCTGTCGCCCCTTCCGGGGCTTCTCCGTGCATGAGGCTCCCGGACCCAGGGCTGACGCCCTGGGCTAGAATCTGCCGCCCCTCCGGGGCTACCAGGACGAAAGTTCACGAATAATGCATGCTAGTGTCCTGAGTCATTAATTCGTCGAATATATCTCGGCCAGCGAACATTGCAAAAGAAAGGCTTACCGATCGAATTGCACCGATTTTGATGTGACGAACTTCCGACTCAGGACACTAGGAAGAAATCGTATCTGGAGCGTTTTGACTTTCATTCCGCGCCTCCTCTCTAGCGACGAGACCGGCGGGGTAGGGCGGCTTGCCTTTCGGCCAGTCGGTGTTCACCTCGCGCTGGTATATCTTCGAGAGGATGTTCACAAGCTCGGCGTGCTGCATGACCATGCGCATATCGCCGGTGATCCTGATAGCGCCTTTCAGTCCCTCCGCCACCGGGTCGGCCAAGTTAGCGACGATGCGCTCGAAGAGAGTGGCAGGCAGCTCCATGATGAACTGAAAGTCCTTGCGCGGCGGCGCGTCAACCAACTCCCGGTAGCTATCGCACTTGCCGTCTTTTAAGGCAATGGCGAAGTGCTTGACGTCTGCAGGCGCCAAGTAAGGGGAGGCTTTGTCGCCCTTGATTTCCACCAGAAAATTCCAGACACCGCTAGGGGCGTTGGCGGTGACCTCGTCGCTGCGGTTCAGGAGTTGCTTCAAGCTGTCGTACCACTCGGTGGTGTAGATATCAGGCATAGAGACCTCAATAGTTGCGATAGGAATGCTGCCAAACTTTGGGCAGTTTGTAGTCGTAACAAATCACCTTAAAGGCGTTATAACCGGGCGCGGCATTCATGCCACCCCAGCCGGCGGAAGCGCCGCAAAGATAGAGACCTGGGATTTCCGTCCGGTACTGATGTCCGCGGGGACCGGCGGGCGAGGCTCCGGTGTGGCCGTAGTAAAAGTCGCCCTCCGGCATGGCGATCTTCCTCTCCATGTCGAATGAGGTGTAAAGCCGCGAGGCGATGACGTTCTGGCGAGTCATGTTGGGGGCGTACTGGCCCCAAAGATCGAGGAAACGGTTGTTATAGGTGCAGCGTACCTGGTTCCATTCATCCGGTGTCAGGCAGGAGGCACGGGGGAAGAAATACCAGCCGTTCATGGCGTGCTTGCCGGGGGGCGCCTGGGTCGTGTCCCACAGCGAGTTGACCCAGGTGCCGGCACCCGGCCTGGAGGGGATGGCGCCGCCGTAGGCCTCGAGGATGTGGTCCGACATCTGTTCCGGCGTCTCGAAGCCGACGACGGTGTAGAAGCAGCGGTCGATATCCGGGTTCCAGCAGGCCGATTTGTAGGCAGGCGCCTGGTGCAGGGCAAAGGAGGGGGTGGCGCCCCGGGGCCCGGGCCCACCCCGCCGGTGGGGGAGCCACTCCCGACGGAACCCGGTCAGGTGCTCTTCGCCGACGAGGTCGATGAAAGTCTGGTGGTGATCGGTGTTGGAGGCGACCAGCAGCCGTGCCTCGATCTCGGTACCGTCTTTGAGGCAGATGCCGGTGGCACGACCGCCGCGCAGCAGTATCTTCACGACCGGGTTGGTAAAGCGCAGGCAGGCCCCCTGTCGCATGGCGGCATTGGCCATGGCGTGGGCCAAGGTGTGCGTCCCGCCGACCGACAATTTGTGGATGGCGCTCAGCCACAGGACGCACACGAGGAAGTCGGCGCCGCCGCCGTCGTGAAGGTTGCCCCCCCACTCGACGGTCTGACGATAAAGGAGCGTGCGCATCTCAGGCGACTCGAAGAGGCGGTCGATAATCGCCTTGGGGCTCTTGGCCAATTCGGTGAATGGGAGGCCCAGTACCTTCCAGACGGCAATGGCCGCGCGTTTCTCATTCATGGGGCGTTCGTCGCTTTCGCCGGCTGCTTCGGAGGCGCTGTAGAGGCCGGCCGCCATCACGCGGTCGTTAGCCATCAACTTGCTCTTCAACTCGCACCAGACTTCGGCGTCGTGCTTGGAATACTCGGCGATGCTCTGCCGCGTCTTCTCGTCCAGGCCCGGCCGGTAAATGACGATGGGCGGTCTGCCGTCGGCGAACGTGATCCCAAGCTGCGCTTCCGGGTAGATCATGCGGGCGCCCATCTTTTCCAGCCCGAAATCGTGATAGATGGGCATATAGTCGATGAACTCCATGTACTGGGCATGGAGGTTGTGGTGAAAGCCGGGAACGGTGGCCTCCTCCGTGTTGGCACAACCACCGTCCTCGTGGCGGCGTTCGAAGACGCCTACGGAGAGGCCGGCCTTGGCCAGGTAAGCCGCCAGAGTTAGCCCGTTGTGGCCAGCCCCAACGATCACAGCATCGAAGGTCGCATCAGGCATCGTTCCCCTTCCTGCTCCTCTCAGCGGGCACACTCTATCAGCAGAACGACAACAACGGCGACGGCAGTACCCGCCGCAGCCAAAACCACCACGGGTGGCAGCCCGCTCCAGGGACGCGCGTCCGGCAAGCGCATCAGTCGCAGGATTCGATGGCCGAAGAGCAAGTGCCGCAGAGTGGACCGCACGGTCAGTTGGCGCCGAAATAGCTTCCAGGCGGGGTTCGCTTTGCCCGCGAGCACGGTCATCAAGGTTCCGATACCTCCGCTGACAACAGCGTCCGGGTCGCGCAGACCTTCCTCAATGGAAATGCTGCGCTCCCCGAACACGATAGTCACTTGCACGTCACCCTCGCGGGCGTGGAGTCCGAGCCGGCCGTGAAGCGCGGCGGCTTCTTCCCGCTTCTTCGACGAGCCGGCCAGGAGATCCTCCAGGTACTGGGCGGTCATGTTGGCGAGCCCGCTCGCCTTCTCGCCGGCGACCAACGTCACCGGCCACGTCCCGTCACCCGCCGACTTGTTTACTTCCACCATCGCTCCAACCCGTAATCTTGCGCGATGACCTGAAGGGCGTTGTAGGCTGGCGCAAATGTGATGAAACCGTGCGGGTGCTGCGTCGCGCCGCACAGGTACAACCCATCGAAAGGCGTCTTGTACTGCGAGAGATCCGGAAAGGGACGTTCCGTCAGCATGTTGCTAAGGTCGATGAGACCGCCCATCCAGTCCGCCCGCACCATGTTGATCATGCGGCGGGAAATGTCGAGGGGCGTGTAGGGAGCAGACTCGATGATGGCGCCGTTGACGTTAGGAGCATACTCCGCCCACGCGTCGATGCAGCGCTGCCCGTAGACCGTACCCATCTCGTTCCAAGCCTCGATACCGCCCGTGCCGATGCCGATGGGCGCGAACTGGCGGAGGAGCCCGGTGTAGCAACCGTCAGGGGCGTCGGAGCGGTCGAAGAGGGTGTTGACTGCGCAATTAGGCTTGGGTTCGGGCAGTCGGCCTGCGCGGACGGCCTGCCAGTCTTCGTTCAGGTCTTCCAGCGACTCATAGCCGACATTGAGCACCCAAGCCTGCTGGATATCGGGGTCGAACTCGGCCGCATTGTACCGAGGCGCCTCGCGCAGGGCCAAGTGAACGCTGAAATAGGACCAGTCCATGTGCGGGTAATTCTCCACCTGACACACCAACTCGGCGGGAAGCTTATTCCGTGGGAGCATCCTCAAGAACGTCTGCTCCAGGTCGATGGTGCTGGCAACGAGGTAGCGCGCCCTCGCTTCGCTGCCGTCGTAGAGGCGGACGCCGGTAGCGCGGCCGTTATCAGTGACGATTCCGGCGACGGGCGTGTTGAGGTAGACGTTGCCACCGGCGTGGGCAAAGGCCTCCCACAGCGCGTGAGCCAACTGGTGGGAGCCGCCGACGCAGACATGCCAGTTGTCCATCTTTCCCACCAGCAGCGGAAACGACACCGCCAGCCCTTTCCGATCGGTAGCGTAACCAGAGATGGCCGCCTGGAAGGCGAGCTGCGCCTTGATGCGGTCGTTCTCGAAGTGCTGGTCCAGGAACTGATTGATGGTCATGTTGCGCAGATGGACACTCAGGAACTCGGACTTATCCGTCACCTTCCAGGCCACCAGCGCCTTGGTGATGTCCGTTAACGAGATGGGAGGCGAATACATGAGAGTGCGCAGGATCAGGTCCAGGTATCCCTTCACCTCATCGTGCAGCCGGCGGAATGTCCCGGCATCCTTCTCCGAGAAGCGCGCAAAAGAGGCGCAGGTCTTGTCGATGTCCCCATGCACGGTGAGGGCGGTGCCGTCCCGGAAGACGCTACCCATCTGCACGGGCGGGTGGACGTACTGGAGGCCATGAGCATAGAGGTCGAGGTCTTGGTAGACGGGGCAGACACCGACCAGGGTGTGATAATTGCAGTGAACGTTGTGCAGGAACCCGGGACGGGTCAGTTCCTCGGTGCAGAGCCCGCCGCCTTCCTCAGCCCTCTTCTCGAAGACGGCGACCTCCCAGCCGCACTTGGCCAGGTACGTCCCCAGCGCCAGCCCGTTGTGCCCTGCCCCGATGATGATCGCATCATACGTCGCGTCAGCCATGGCAACTCCCACGCTGGAAACCAGATGGATGCCCGTCGTAGTCTCCTACTCCCAGCCCCATAGCGCCTCGGTAATCGGCGACCCAGGCTACCACGACTGAAGTTGCGTCCTTCCTCCGCTCTGAGCAGGTTCTGCAACAGCTTCTAGCAGCAAGATTCATTTCTTTATGGTTTGGTCCTCGTCCGCCCACAATACCTCCAAGGAGGTGTCCACGCGCCGGGTGAAATTGTAGGTCTCATCAATGACGGCCTTCAGGTCGTCGCCCTCTTTGGAAAGCCGCTCCTGCAAGCGCCGATCGTCGGGAAACTGCTTTCGGCCTTCGGCCCATACCTGTTTGGCTTTGTCCAGATCGTCCATCTTCCAGTAACCGTCTCCCAGAGCCAGATACGTCAGCACGTGATAGCCGCGGTTCTTTTCCGCCTTCTGAATCTTCGTCGCCTCTTCCAGGTCGGCGACGCCCAGGGCCGCCCGGGCGAAAATCCGGGGCCAGTACAGGTAACTGCTGCCGCGCGTGTAGTACGCCAGCCAGGTCGCCTGAAGCTCCAGCGACTTGGTGAACTCATTCAAGGCGTTGTTGGCCAGGACGGCCTGGGTTATGGAGCCGGCTACGGGAATTTTATCCACGTAGGCAAAGCCGAAGTTCAGATGCGCGTTCGCTGAGTTGGGATGGTCGGCAACTAACTGCTCGAAGAGCTTGAGGGCGCGGTCGTACTCCCCGGCATGGATGACGATTTGGCGATACTTGCTGGCCAGCCGGAGGTTATCCGGGTTGCTGGCAAGTTGCGTCTCCAAGGCGGCGAGCGCCGTGGGCGGGTCTTCCGCCGCAGCGGGTTGCGCTACCGAGAAAACAACTGCTTGGGCACAAGCCAACCCCAGTAGCATTACCAGAGGTGGCAAAACCGACCTTGTTGTATGGTTAAGGCATGGCTTTAGCCATGCCGAAAACGAGTCACCCGTGCAACGGGCTTTAGCCTCCGAGGCGGGAGGACATAGTGATGTCGTTCCGCCCTCAGCGGCTGAAGCCGTAAGGAAATGGATTGATTTCGCATCTGCTCCGGCACGACTGAAGTCGTGCCCTGACGAAGAAAAAGGAGGCTTTGCAGGTTCCGCTTTTATGTTCTTCATTGCTTCTTTGCCTTTGCCACAAAAGTGCCGACCTGCGATTCGCCCTCGACGAGCCGATAAATTTTGTCCGCCGATAGTTTTTCGAATACCTGCCGCTTCCCGGAGGGCCAGCGGACCTCCAGACGGTCAATGACCTTGGAATCGCCCGTACCAAAGTGCACCCGGAGAGTGCTCTGACTGGCAAATCCGTTTCCGCCGTCGACGAAGCGCAGATAGGTCTTGCCGCCGGCCGTCAGCCGCAGTTGCGCGCCAATGGCCGCGCGGTTGGAAGGATTTCCCTCCAGCAAGAACTCGGCCCAATGAGCCGGTCCCGGAAAGACGTTGTGATAAAGAAAAGGCTCGGCATTCGCGTTCGTAACGAACAAATCCATCCGCCCGTCATTGTCGAAGTCCGCCACGGCGATCCCGCGCCCGTCGCGAACGGAGTCCAGGCCGTGGCGCGCGGCTTCCTCCTTGAAAATCTGGCCGTGTTCGTTGTGGAAGAGCCTCTTTTTCTGATACCCGCTCAAGCTCTTGTTGCCCATGGGGGGCCAGTTCCTTAAATCCGCAAAATCCACGTTCGGCCGCAGGATCATCTGAAAGAGATCCGGGACGTAGCTCTCTTTGCCCGCCGAGATCCAGCCGTTGACCACGTAAAGGTCCAGCCAGCCGTCGTTGTCATAATCAAAAAACTTTCCCGCCCACCCCCAGCCGGTTTCGAAAGTGCCGGTTTCGCTCGAGACATCGGTAAAAGTGAGGTCGCCGTTGTTATGCCAGAGGAAATTGCCCTCGCGCATGTAGTCATCGGTGATGTTGGTGACGTAAATGTCGAGCAGGCCATCGTTGTCGTAATCGCCCCACTCGGCGTTCATTCCTTTTTTCGTGTCGAATCCGCCCAGGGCCTTTTCGGTCATGTCGATGAAGGTGCCGTTGCCGTTGTTGTGGTAGAAGCGGTCGGTGCCGAAATCGGTGGCCACGTAGAGGTCGTCCCATCCGTCGTTGTCGGCGTCGCCGTGGCCCAGATCGAGCACCCAGCCGCTGCCTTTCAGTCCTACCTTTTCCGTTACGTCGGTAAAGGTTCCGTTTCCGTTGTTGTGAAAAATCGTGATGCCGCCGCCGTTGTTCGCCGTCTCGAAGTTCTCGGGAAAGAAGCGCGGCGTATCGGGCTGGAAGATGTTCACGGGTTGGAAATAACTGCCGATGAAGAGGTCCACGTAGCCGTCGTGGTCATAGTCAAAGGCAATGGCGGTGATGGCATTGCGATATTGGTCGAGGCCGGCCTGCCGCGTCACCTCGCGAAACTTGCCTTTGCCCAGGTTTTCAAACAACTGGCTGTGGCCGAAGCGGACGACGAACAGATCGGGCCGGCCGTCGTTGTTGTAGTCCAGCCACAGCGCGTCGGCCGAGGCGTTGGACTCGTCGTTCCCATTCGCCACTCCGGCCTGCTCGGCTACGTCCGTGAAGGTCAGGTCGCCGTTGTTGTGGTAGAGGCGGTTCTTACCGTCTACCTTGGAGTCGGTTACGAAAACGTCCTCGAATTCATCCCCGTCATAATCGGCCACGGCCACGGCCGCGCCCTGGGCGTTGACAACTTCCATTATGGGCTCGTAGGGATTTTTGAACGAGCGGTTGGTATGTTTGTGCGCCACGCCCGCCTGCGCGGTGATGTCTTCAAACCAGGACGTGTTGCTGGCCGGGGTAGTAAACAGCGCCGTGCGCACGCCCAGTGCGACCTCCGGCACCGCCAACAAGGATACCGCTCCGGCCAACATCGCGGCCAAAAAGCATAGCAGTCGCATCTCCAGTACTCCCTCACGCCTCTGTTACCAGGGCTCCGAGGCGGGACGCGGAGTCCGCCAGCTCCGTCAGCCGCTGCGTCAAATATCTTCCAGGTTGCCTGCGTTCCGTTCCTGAGTTCTTCTTCGAAAATAGCCGTAAGTTGCCAAACTAGAGGGAGACGCGCCACCGGCTATTTTCATTGTTCGTTGTGATCCAAAGGGTCATGGCGACTCCTTTCGTTAGTCCATGCAGCAATCTATCTGCGTAATCTACAACACTCTAGGTAATGTAAAATAGAAGCGTTTGGTTGCGTTGTCAAGTAAAAAATGGTTTGTGGTCATAAAGTTGCCCAACTAGAGGGAGCTGCGCCATCGGCGATTTCTCATTGTCCGCTGTGGTCAAAAGGGTTATTCGCGACTCCTTTCGTTAATCCCTGCAGCAGTTTATCTGTGTCATTTACAACAATCTCGGTAAAGTAGAAGCGTTTGATTGCTTTGTGAAGTCAAGAAAATCGGGGCGCTGGAGAAACTTCGACCCGGGTAGCCACACCATCCCGGCGGATCCAAAGCCCTTCTTCAGAGGCGTTAAAGACCCCGTGGCATCGGACGCCGGAGGCATGCGTCAACTGCTCCAGCGTGATCTCCGCCAGATCATACGCCGACATCAGTTGCAGCGCAGAGTCCATCACTTGGCGCTGCTGCTCAGGGGGTGATGAGGCCAGAACTCATTGCTGTCCTCGCTTGGGACCCTTTCTACGTGGTGGGTCACCGCTGCCGAGCGGAAAGCAAAGTACTGCGCCGCCAGGTCTGCTGCCGTAAGGCATCCCTTCAAGATCATTCGAGCGACGCGCTGCGCTGAAATGATGACCGGCGTGATGCCGCCCCCCGGCTGCGTCCAGTGCCCCGTCAGGTAGAGATTTTCCACCGGAGTCGCGTTCGGAAGACGGGCGTCACCAAGTTGGCCTGGCGACATCTCCCAACCTAGCCTGGCTCCCTGCCAGTTGTTCGTGTAATAGTAGGAAGTCCGCGCTGAAGCGCTCAGCCGGACTACAATATGGTCTTCAATGCCCGGCAAAATTTCCCGGAGCCGTTCCAGGAGACGTTGCTCTACCGCCGCTTTGTGCGCCGCCCAGTCGCTGATCTCTTCCAACCGCACGGGCGTCGTCTTTTGAATGATGATAATCTGGCAGCCCGGCGGCGCGACGTTCGGATCGTAGTGCGTCGGAACAAAAATGTTGAAAACATTGCGAATGGCATCAGTGAGATCATAGGAACTCCAATGATACCCGCTGGCCGTTTCTAGCGCCGCCGCGTCCGCCCCCCGCAAGCCCATGTGCATGAGGAAGCACGGATAGGTCGGCTGGAGCGATTTCAGATAATCGATCATCCACCGGCCACAATGCTCCTCTCCGATGAGATCCCGATAGGTATGCACCGCGTCGGCGTTGGACACGACAACGGGTGCGCGAAACACGTACTCCTGGGGAAACCGTTTGGAAACTGTCCGGATGCGCACGCCTTGGGCCTTGCCGTTTTCCACCAGAATTTGCTGCACGGCGGCGCACTTGAGAATCTTGCCACCCTGGGCGATCAGGGCCCGCCCCAGGTCGTCGGCAAACTTCTGCGACCCCCCGCGCGGATAGTAGCTTCCCAGGAAGTAGGAGAACCGGAGCATGGCGTCAAACAGGTAGGAGGTCCGGTTGGCAAGCGAGCCCCAGTGTGGTGCGTCCGCCATCAAAATCGCTTTGATCCGCGGATCGCGGAAGTGCTCGTCCAGCTTTTCCGTGATGGTGTATCGTTCCAGGCGGCGCGCCTGCTCGTTGTCCACTCCCTTGAAATAGTAGAGTAGGCCGTAGAGACAGGCTTGGCGCATCTCCGCAAAGTACCGATCCACCGTGGCGGCCTCCTCCGGGAACCAACTTTTCAGCTTCTCCAGATATTGGGAGAAATCCGCGGGCACGGCGAACGTGGGCAGGCCCGGAAAATGAAACCGGTCCAGCGGATCCATCTTGACCCATTCCGTGGGGATTTCCAGCTCACGCAAAATCTTTCCCGTGAGGGTGGTCGGATTTCCCAGCAAGGGGTAGTTATGTGTGGCCGCATCGAAGATAAAACCCTTGCGGCGAAAGGCGGAGCAGTAGCCGCCCAGCATGAAGTGGCGTTCGAGCAGCAGCACCTTCATTCCGCCCCGCGCCAGCAGATTGCCGCACACCAGTCCCCCAATGCCGCTGCCGATGACAATGGCATCCACCTGCTCCGGGTATTCCCTCCCGAAAATTACGTGCGCCATGCTCGCTTCCGTCCCACGCTCTTCGACTTCGCTCCGATCAAACTCCACTTCCGATTAAACTCCACTAGGGAGCAACTCTTTTGGTGACACTTGGCTACAACCCGTAGGATTTCCAGTCATCCAGCACTTTCTTTTTGACCTTGGCTGGGTACATCCCGTCAAACGTCGCGCGCATTGGAGTCTCCCAGCGATCCCACTCCGGTGGTAAAGTCATGTCGAATGCCGCCGTAGCCCCGGCTGTCCTGGCACGCTCTTCCTGGCTGTAGCAAGCGGCGAGGGCCACGGCACCTTTCTCGATGTCCTTGATGATGATGCCGCGCCGGGAGTGGCAGCGCGTAGCAAACGCATGGATCACTTCGCTGAGATTGAAAATGTCAATGTCGTCGTCGCACACAAGAATCTTAGTCAAGTATGTCCGACGGCCGGTCAGAGCACGCAGGACCTTCTCCGTTACTTCCCGGCCTCCCTTGCTGACTCCGACGATGCAAAGGTGAACGGCTCCCTCCGATGGCACGTAAACGCCCGTAACTGGAACGCCGGCCCGCTCCAGACCCCTCTGAATGTCCACGCCGCCAGCCAGCGCAATGACCACCGAACTGCAATCCTTGAGTCCCGTGCAATCCATGGACAGGATAGGATTCTTGCGGTAACAGATGGTATTGACTTTCATGAGAATACCGGAGCCCAGTTCCCCGGAACGGTAACCGGGATACTCCGCATACGGACCCTCATTCGCGATCCGGTCCGGGAGGATTTCTCCCTCGAGAACGACCTCGGCGCACGCCGGGAAGGTGAGATCGCTGTCCAGACAGCGCGCGATTTCGATGGGGTGCCCTGCCAACCCTCCGGCCAGGGAAGCTTCATCCCGACCGATGCGCGTGGTAGCGGTCGCCGCCAGGTGGCTGGCAGGGTCCGCCCCCATGACGATGGCGATCGGCATCGGTTTGTTGAAGGGAAGATATTTCTCTCGCAGCATCTTCCCGGCATGACTCAGAGGGAAAGGCCAGCCGGACAGGTACTGCTTGTTGTGGATCATGAATCGGTAGGTACCCCAGTTTACCCAGCCTGTATCGGGGTCCTTGGTGACGTCAATGCTCCAGGTGGCGTAACGCCCGCCATCTCCCTCGTGGATCATGGGCGTCGCGAGCTCGCATACATCCACGTCCTTGCCTCGAAGGATCACATCGCGGCAAGCGGCATCTTTCACCTCCACCGGCGGGATGGGATTGGCGTCCCGGCGGATGTATTCCGCATAGATTTCGGGGATGCGGGCATGGGCCGGCAGGCCAAGGGTTACGGCGGCCCGGCGCCAGGTCGAAATCGGATCCACAAAGATGCTCTGGCCCGGATAGTCCGTGATGTTTCGGAATACGATCGCCGAACCGTCTGTCTCGGCCATGCGCCGGCTAATGGCGCCTAGCTCCAGGTCCCAGTGGACTTCTTTGTCCACGAACACCACGTCCCCGGTGCGCCGGAGCGTTTCAATAAAGCTCCGTTGGTCCTGGTCCGACTGGCCCGCTTGAACCGGCACGGTTTCTTCCACCGCTGGCGTATTCATAAGGATTTTTCTCCTCGTTTCGTTTCTTGGGTGCGAAAAAGGCGGAGCGCGGAAGGCGAACCCGGTGCATGAATAGGGCACACAAACCGCTGAGGATACGATCCCAGATGCGGAGGTTGGGTGCGCGCTTTCGGCCACAATTGAGGATCCACAGTTGATGACGAAGCAGAATGGATTCGGCAAGAACGGAGGCGACCCGGCCGTGCCAGACGGACCACCATGACGATCAAAATGACCGAGAACATTGAGGATGTCGAGCATCTCTGGATCACAGCAAGGCCTCGCCGAAAGCGCCGTTTTTGGCTTATTTTAATAATTCGCAACCCAATGGGGCGGCACTTGACCGTTTCTTGTACACTTCTTCCCAGCCGGCAACGCCTTCGACAATCCGCACAGTGTTGTTGATCGGCAAATCCTGGATCTGCTGCTTCAGGCAGCCAGGCCAGACGATCTCTAGTGAATCCACTCGATCGGTTTTCCCGAGGCCAAAGTGTTGCTCGTAGGGTAGACAGCCGAATCCGCTGCCGCCGCTGACCAGCCGGTGCTGGCTACGCCCAGCGGCATTCAGTTTCAATCGCGCCCCGATCGCATTCCGATTACTCCTGGTCCCGACCAGCCGAACGTTCAGGTAGTTTCCGGGCAGGCTCTTCGGCCGGAAGACAGAGGCGGTCAGCAAATCCGCGGGATAGAATCCCCCTGAGGCCATAATCAGACAAAGCCGTCCATCCCCAGCCAGATCCGCCATGTTAGCCCCATGGCCCTTGCCGGTGAACGGCAAGCCGGCAGCAAAGGTGACGTTATGGAATTTCCCGTTGCCGTCGTTCTCGAGGATCACAGAAGGCTCGATTCGATCCATGCGGGGGCCTCCGTTGCCGAGCAGCAGGTCGAGATAACCGTCGTTGTTGAAATCCCCGAAGTTCCCACTCATAGTCCCCCAGCAACCGTCGACACCGAGTTCCTTGCTCCTCAAGGTAAAGGTTCCATCGCCATTATTGTGATAAATACGCAAGGAGTGACCATTGGCTGGCGGCGCTCCATGGATCAAATTGTGCAGCATATCATCCTCCCAAGACCAGATGAACTGCACTAGATCCAGCCAGCCATCGTCATCGTAATCGCACCAAGTGGCCACAAATCCGATGCCAGGTTCATCGACTCCGGCTTCGCGGCTGACGTCGGTAAAAGTGCCGTCGCCATTATTGCGGAACAATTGAGGCCGCGCCAGCCCATTGCTCAGAAATAGATCGGGATAGCCGTCATTGTTGTAATCTCCCCAAGCGCACCCGATGGTTGGAGCAGGGGTTCGCATACCCGCTTCCCGCGTAACTTCTGTAAACGTGCCGTCGCCATTATTGTGGAAGAGGCGGTTCGGAGTCCGGCGATCAAAAAACTTGCCCGCGTTGTTGGATACGAACAAGTCCAGGTTTCCGTCGCAATCATAGTCGACCCATTCGGCGGTGAAACCCGGGCCCCAGTTTTGTACTCCGGCTTGCTTTGTGACATCGGTGAAAGTGCCGTCGCCGTTATTGCGGTACAGCGCCGATTCCCCCGCGTAGAAACCCAGGCGGGTCACATAGAAGTCATCCCATCCGTCATTGTTATAATCTCCCACAGTAATGCAGAAGGTATTGACGCAATCTTCCAGGCCCGATCCCACGGTGACGTCCCGGAAGGTTCCGTCGCCGTTGTTGTGGTAGACACTGCATCCGGCCATCGCGGAAGAGAGGATCACGTCCAGGTATCCATCTCCATCCATGTCGAAGACAGCAGTACCCCGGCCTCCGCTGGTCTTGTCGAGACCGATTTGGGAGGCGACGTCTTCAAACTGCACCTGGGACGGATCGTATCCCACTTTCATTTCCATGCGCAGATGTGGCGGCACCTCGGGCGGGTATCCATCGAGTTTTTGCGCGGTCTGCCACAGCCAGAATCGGGTTCGATTATTGGAGGGTTCCAGGGTCAGCGAAGCAATGCCATCGGACACCGCCTGAGAAAAATTAGCGGCGAGAAAGTTTGCTATCAGGCTTCCTTGTAGAGCCGCCGCCCGAAAATCCCGATCTTTCGCCGCTTCGGTCATTTCGCGGGCTGCCTCCGGATAGCAGCCCAATTTCATGTAGGTCTGGGCCAACTCGATCCGCGTCCCGGCGTCATTCGGCGTCTCGGCGATCCGGTTTTGCAACAAGGCCAAATATTCGTTGTATTGAAGAGTCACAAAAATCTCGGCATCCCGGAACAGTTCGGCAGCGTAAAAAAACAGATCGGGCAGCTTTTCCAAACCGACCACATACACCCCATGGAGAGCGCGGAAACTCGACTGCGTCAGGAGAGTTCCGAATGACAACGGCAACTGAATGGGCAACGCCATCCACTGCCGGAGGGTTTTGCGCTCGATACTGCCGCGGCTTTGAAGCGCCGCGGCCAGAATATTTCCCCCGGCTTTCACCAGGGCACCGGACTTCAGGGGAGTCAGGGCCGCGAGGAGAGCCAAACGGTTGGCGAAATCGGCCGTCGCTTCATCGATGTTGGCAGGACCCTCCCAGGGCGGTTCCGTCGAGGGTTTCACGGGTTCCTCGCCCGCCAGGGCTCCCACAGCCGACTGCGCCGCGAACAGTGCCGTGTCCACCACAGTCAACATGCCTTCCGCGATTCGAGTCCAAGGTTTTAAAATTGAATTTACCTGATTTCCCATATCTGTACGATCCTTGTCCCCGCCCGAGAAATTGCATTGTGCTGCCGCCTTTCCAGATTACGAGAGGGCCTTCGGCAATAAGTAGTAGACCGATTGAATGGCACAGCAAAAACTGGCCACCTCCGGGCGCTCGATGGGTTTTCCCGCCAGGAACGCTTGAATCGCCGGCTCGAGATAGGGCTGATACTCCGGATCCGCGGCAAACCGAAAGTTGTCAATAGCGCCGCGGTATAAAAGCCGTCGCGCCGGATCCGGCAAAAATACCCGCGGAGTCTGCTGGGTGTACCATTTGATTGCAACCTTTCCATCACGATCATGAAGGATGGGAAACCGCAACTTCCGTTCCGAAATGGCAGACCGAATCTGGGCAATCGTTTCACCCTGACGGGCAGCGATGGCGGCTAGCCTCAGTTCGGGATGATTTTCGGTGAATTCGTTGAAATAGGAATCGCAACGGAGACAGTGACTGCAGGTTTCCGACCAGAACAATACCACGACGCTCTTCTTGCCATCGAGAAACATTTGTAGACTGCCCATCCCGCCGACCACCCCGGGCAGCGCGATTCCGGGCATCAAGCCTCCAATTTCCTGCTTGGAAGGCGGTATTGCCGGTTCATTCACGGTTTCTCCTCCAGAAGGTGAATCGACCCCGTCGGCCCGCGCTCTCAGCTACGGCTCGACGGCGGGATGCGGAGTCCGCCAGCTCCGTCAGCCGCTGCGTCAAATATCTTCCAGGTTGCCTGCGTTCCGTTCCTGAGTTCTTCTTCGAAAATAGCCGTAAGTTGCCAAATTAGAGGGAGACGCGCCACCGGCTATTTTCATTGTTCGTTGTGATCCAAAGGGTCATGGCGACTCCTTTCGTTAGTCCATGCAGCAACATTTCTGCGTAATCTACAACACCCTAGGTAATGTAAAATAGAAGCGTTTGGTTGCGTTGTCAAGTAAAAAATGGTTTGTGGTCATAAAGTTGCCCAACTAGAGGGAGCTGCGCCATCGGCGATTTTTCATTGTTCGCTGTGGTCCAAAGGGTCATGGGCGACTCCTCTTGTTAGTTCATGCAGTAACCTATCTGCGTAATTTACAACACTCCAGGTAATGTAAAATAGAAGCGTTTGGTTGCGTTTTCGAGTCAAGAATATCGGGCCGCTGGAGGAACCTCGGCCCCGGCAGCCGCACTCTCCCGCCGGCTCGAAAGTGTGCGTCGCCAACACCAAGTTGGACCGTGAAATCAGCGAGATAACTCCGACCCCGTCCTCTCGTCGATCTGTCTTCTGTACTGTAAAATGATCAAATGATTATGTTCCTTCTTGCCCTCCTTCATTGGTTCAGTGCGTTTCTTCGCTCGCGGCATGACCTTGGCCTTGAACTTGCCGCCCTTCGGCAACAATTGGCCGTGCTGAAACGCAAGAATCCCCGGCCAAGATTGGAACGATTCGATCATCTTTTCTGGCTCGCACTACGGCAATTCTGATACCGGTGGGCTGACGTGCTGCTGATCGTGAAACCTGACACCGTAGCCCGCTGGCATCGTGCCGGGTTTCGCTTCTATTGGCGAATGCTCTGTCGTCACCGCCCCGGCAGCCCCAAACTCACATACGAACTTCGTGAGTTGATCAGAAAGATTGCAGTGGAGAATCCCACTTGGGGAGCTCCCAAGATTCACAGAGAACTCTGGAAGTTGGGATTCGAGGTTGGCGAACGTTCTGTTTCTCGTTATCTCGCGCGACTCGGCCGGAGGGGAGACCCTTCCAAACTCTGGCTGACATTTCTGAAGAACCATCGTGACGGAATCGCAGCCATGGATTTCTTCACCGTGCCGACTGCGACATTCCGTCTCCTCTACTGTTTTTTCATCATCAGTCACGACCGCAGAACCATCCTGCACTTCAATGCCACGGAGCATCCGACCAGCCAACGGGTCGTGCAGCAATTGCGAAAAGCTTTTCCGGAGGATACGACCCCAAGATATTTAATCCTGGATCGGGATAAGAAGTTTGATAACGAAGTAACTGAGATGCTGAAATCCCTGGAGATTCGCATCAAACGAACGGCCTTTCGCAGTCCTTGGCAGAACGGGGTTGCCGAACGCTGGGTGGGGAGTTGCCGCCGTGATTTGCTGGATCACGTGATCGTATTCAATGAGGCCCACCTTCGAAGATTGGTCCGTGATTACATCCGCTATTACCACGAAGACCGAACCCACGACGGATTGGGCAAAGACACACCGAACCGCCGGCCGATCGAGCAGAGGAAGAACCAGACAGCGAAATTGCTTGCCCTGCCTCGTCTCGGTGGACTTCACCATCGGTACAAATGGAATCTTGCGGCCTGAATATTCTCGGCAATCCGAGTAGTCCTACCGTCATCTTAGAAAAGTGATTCAGAAGGAAGTGTGCGCACCGTCACGTCAAAATCCTGAAGCGCAGGTGAACCTTCTGATTTCCTGGCTGAATTCCCCATCCGCCAATCGATTGGAAAGCCATTCATCTTTTACAAATCCGCTGGAATTTGCAATGCAGATGTTATTGGCGACACACAGGAACATTGTGCTGCTGCAGCCACCGTGCTGAGTTCTGCAACTGGGAACGCCCGCTGCTGGGACCTAAAAGTCCGGGTGCTTATAAACCGTTTTGCCACCCACGGCGGTCAGCAGCACGTTGATGGTATGGATTTGGTTCTCGGGAATCGTGAAATAGTCCTTATCAATCACAATAAAATCAGCCAGTTTCCCAACTTCCAGCGAGCCGATGTTTTTCTCGTTCAGCAACTGCTCCGCTCCCCAAATTGTCATCACCTTCATGAGGGTAACTTTGTCGATCGCTTCCGCCTTGTTGTAGGTGATCCCCTCGTGGGGCATCACTCGATTCGCGAAAAATTCCATAAATGCCCAGATGTTGCCATCCCATTGAGGCGGCCAATCCATGTCCTTCCACTCCGCAGGAACTTTGTGGAGATGCGCATCGCTGCCGAACCCCGGGTGTACCCCCGCGTCCACCAAACTTTTCACTGGCATTATCCAGGACATGTATTCTTGACCATACGCTTTCAGAAACGCCCCACCCTTAAGGTCCCCCTGCACCATGTAAGACGTAAAAGATGGCATGATCCCATATCTGACGATCTTGGGTATCTGATCGGGCCGAATTATGGGCACGTGTTCCGTAGTGACCCGGAGTGCGCGGACTTGCTCCAGGGTGAGCTTACCCTCAGCCATCGCTTGCTCAAGCATATGAAATAACGCATCGAAACTTCCATCGCTGTAAGTATGCATAAAGCCGATTCGCAGGCCGGCTTCCAGCCCTGCTCGCACAGTCAGGTAGCCATTATCCGTCTCGTAGTTAGCAGGATTACAGTCTGGGCGGGGCCAATCCACTCCGGAAGTGAGTTGCTGCGGGTTAATGGGATTGGCCGGCTTGGCAGTGGTGCACATAAGGGTCCTATCAAATTCTTCATTGGAAACGCCCGCATTCCAAAGGTAATCGTTCCCGATTCCCCTGGAGTCCCCCAGATCGCCATAAAAGCGATAGCGAGCCACGAGGGAGGCCATTGGTATCGAGTTGCTACTGCCCCCTCTGACCCATAGTGGGTCGCCACCGCCCCCGCCTACCCAATACGCCCACCGGACAGGCAGTTCACCCCGCTCGGAGAGCAGCCTGTGGACCTGCATGATGGACGGTGAGCCGTAATAATAGTTTCCATAAGTGGTGATTCCTTGCGGCACCACACATTCCAACAGCTCCCGCTTCAGGAAATCCATCTTCTCCTCCGTTCGCCCCCGGAAAAGAATGTCATACACAAGCGCAGTAGCTCCAGTGTACGAGAATACTTCGCGGCCTATAAACTTTTCCATTAGCTCTTTGGCTTTGGTATTGTGGCTGCTGCCCCCAACGCGCTCGCTGCCAAAGACTACGACGGGGTTGTCTGGCGCAAGCATATCTAAAAACTCTCCGTTAATAGTTCCTGCCCCTTCGCGTTGCTTCAGGAGGGGCGAGACAATCTTTCTGGATTCGGATATGCTGTTTTTTCCAAACAAACCAACCAAAATCCACTTGCCAGGGCCTAATTCCTGCGCCCTCTGTCGAACAACCCGTTCCAGCGACCGCAATACCTCGACTTGGTCATTTCCCTTGGCGAGGACGATCTTCAGTTGAGGATCGTTGTACTTCTTCGAGGTGAAATCTCCTTCCGCGCCTAGCCAGTGCTCAATGGCCTGCGAGTTCGGATGAGTGTGGGTATCAATCATGCCCGGCAGCACCGTCC
>ORMF011120995.1_pt1 | contig 77740 bp, 95 predicted proteins | sample 1779871 | NCBI WGS metagenome assembly ORMF01 (sample SAMEA104232316, study PRJEB22302) | groundwater metagenome | biome: forest; feature: aquifer; material: groundwater | place: USA | collected 2011-08-07 | depth 5.4 m | reverse complement strand
CGGAAATAGCAAAGCGGGTACTAATGGCAGTAGGCGACTGAATCCCAAGTAATTAAGTGGCGTGCTGCGTCGCTTAACAGGATGAGTTGGCTGGTCCCAGCGCTGGTTTGGCCGATCTTGTGAATGAAACGGTGAATCTAGTGTGGTGTAAGCAATTTGGCTTTACACTAAATTGGCTAAAAATAGCCTTGACACCTGTAAAGTTGTTTCGCTAACAGGACACTAGAGGCCCCTGCCCGGGGTAACCCTCAAACGTGTTGATGCAAAACTCCAGGCCTTAGCTAAAGACCCTCGCCCACCAGGGGCGATCAAGCTTCAGGGCAAGGAAGGCCAGGGCTGGCGTATCCGGGTAGGGGATTACCGTATCCTCTACACTGTTGACGATACTGCAAGGGTAGTGGGGATCTATCGAATTAAGCACCGCAGGGAGGTTTACCGGTAGCGCCGCACTTTGTGCGATGCGGGAGGGTTGACTAGGCGCGAGAGTAATGAGCATGCCCCATGACATCTTAGGCAACCAGCAGCGCCACCAGAAGGGCCTTTATGGTAACCAATTGGTGAACACACAATGAATATCCTCCACGCCACTACAGACCCGTCGTTGCTGCAGCGCCTGAAGGAGATGCTGGTCAGCTCCGACCGCGCGGACATCGCCGTCGGCTATTTCTTCATGAGCGGCTTTGAGCAGGTATCAGCGGAGTTGGGCGCGCTCAAAAAGGTGCGGATTCTGGTAGGGCGCACCGACCGCCAGGTGGTGGAGCAGGTGGCCCTGGGCTTACAGCAGGCGGAGGCCTTGCAGGCGAAGCTGGCCGCGGACAGCATCGTGCGGCGCAGCCAGCAGGACGAGCTCGCTGCCGAGGCCGTCACTCACGTCACTGAAGGCATCGCTGCCTTGCCCCAGACCGAAGGCTCCCAGCGCGCGGTGGCTGCGCTCAGGGAAATGGTGGCCTCAGGGAAGGTGGAGGTGAAGGCATACCTGCGCAGCGCTCTGCATGCCAAGGCCTATCTGTGCTGGTATGAGGACCACGCGGAGCCTGGGGCCGCCATCGTCGGCTCTTCCAACTTCACGCTGGCGGGTTTCACCGGCAATACCGAGCTGAACGTGCGTGTTACCGGCGATGCCGAGATGGCAGAACTTAAGCGCTGGTTCGAAGAGCTGTGGGCCGACTCCAAAGACATCAGCGCCGAACTGGTGGCGCATCTCGACCGCTCCTGGCCGCTGGCCCAGACTACACCTTACGAGGTATACCTCAAGGCCCTTTACGAGCTGTACGGTGATGCGCTCCTGGGCGGCGGGCCAATGCCCATACCGCCTCGCGAGCCTGCGCTCGCCAACTTTCAAGTAGACGCTGTCGGGCGCGCCCTGGGCATCATCGACCTCTTCGGTGGCTGCTACATCGGCGACGTGGTTGGTCTTGGCAAGACTTTCGTCGGCGCAGAAATCCTGCGACAACTCCGCCTCAGCTATCCCAACGACGGCGACCCGTTGATTATTTGCCCTGCCGGCCTCAAAGCCATGTGGGAAGCGGTAAGTGAGCGATTCGGGCTCGGCGCAGCAGTAGTATCTCAGAGCATGATTGCGGCCCCAGCCGATGCGGTATTCGACGAAGAGCTTGGGCGGTACGTGGATGCCATCTGGGAAGGCAGCGGTATCCCGCTGGAGCAGGTGTACTCTCGGCGCGGGCCAGCGCTGGTGGATGAGGCGCACAACTTTCGCAACCTCAACCAGCGCTCCCTGGGGCTGAGAAGCTACCTGGAAGCGGGAGACCACAAGGTCATTTTGATGAGCGCTACGCCTCAGAACCTGGGGCCTCGGGATATCTATCGCCAGTTGCGGCTCTTCCTGGACGAAACGGACCACGGCCTCCACATTGAACCCCTGGGGCTGGAGGACTTCTTCCGGGCCGCCGAGGAGTGGTACAAGTACCGCGTGGAGTTTGAGAACTGGCAGGAGGAGTTCCGCCTTTGGCAACTTGGCAGCAAGAAGGTACAGCCGCCGGCAACTCCGCAACAGCCAAAGTCGCCCAAGGCCAACATCGAGCAGGTGCTGCTGCCGGTCCTTATCCGCAGGCGCAGGAAAGACATCAGGGAGTTGTACGGCGATACGGCGGTTATCAATGGGAAGCCTGTGGTATTCCCTGATCCGCAGATGGACAACCTCGACTACCGCCTGGACCACGTCTACGCCAAGGCCGGCTCTTTCAAGGACCTGGAGCGCAGGCTCAGGCAGCACCAGGCCTACCGCTACCGCGCCACCGACTACATCAGGCCCGAGGCCAAAGACAAGCCGGTGTACCAGGACCTCTGGCGCGCTCGGAACCGGATCGCGCGTTTGATGGGCGCATTGTTGTTCAAACGTCTGGAGTCCAGCATAGAGGCCTTTCGAGAAACGCTGCGTTCGCTGATCCGGAGCAACCGGAACTTCAAGGATGCCCTGGAAGGTGGGATTGTGCCCATCGGCGCCACTGCAACGCGGCTGCTGGCGGGCGAGTCCATAGACGCCGACGAGCTGCTGGACATCCTTCAGCAAGAAGAGGAGCGCCGACGCGAACTTCGTCTGCCCAGAGCAACCCTCGTACACCCAACCGAAGATTTTGAGGTGGAGCGCTGGCTTGTAGACTTGGACAAGGACTACACAATACTGTCGGACATCGCCGCCAGCGTCGCGGCTATAGGGCCAGAGGATGACGACAAGCTCCAAAGCCTCAAGCGCTTCTTGGCGACGCCCGCGGTAAGGTCTCAGAAAATCATCATCTTCTCCGAGGCTGAAACGACCGTTGAGTACCTCTACGCCCAACTGAACCCAGGGGACACGGACCCGACTATTGCCAAGCTCTCTGGCAGCAGCCACAATAGCATAGAGAACGTAGTGAAGCGGTTCTCTCCAACTTGGAACCTCCGTCGCAATGAGAGGATTCCTGGCCCGGAAATCCGCATACTCATTGCAACCGACGTGGTGTCAGAAGGCCAGAATCTCCAGGACTGCGGCCGGGCGCTGAACTACGACCTGCACTGGATCCCGGTGCGTTTAGTGCAGCGGTTCGGACGGGTGGACCGCATCGGCACGGAGCATGCCGTCATCCATCTCCACAATATGTGGCCGGACTTGGATATTGACGTGGGACTAGCGCTCACCGACCGCCTGCTGAACCGCATCCAGACCTTTCATGATTTGATTGGCCTGGATAGCCGCCTTCTATCAGACAATGAGCGCCTCAATTCAAACGCGATGTACCGTATTTATCAAGAAAGGAAGCTGCCGGACTCTGATGACGAGCTGGATGAGGTTGCGGCGTATCAACGCGGGGCGGCGCTCTTGCAGAGGATCCAGGCAGAAGACCCTGAACTCTGGAACACTATCACCCAGCTACCAGACGGCATCAGGTCTGCGGTGAGAGTCCCTAAAGGTGCACAAGAAGATGCAGAGGCCATCCGATTTGCCCAGGGAGTGCTCGACATAGAGGGCGCACAGATGCCTTTGATGTCGCCTGCGGAGCAGGCTGGCGTAGCTTCGCCCTTTGATGGGCCTAAGCCAGACGAGACCGTCGTCCTGCTGAGCACTGGAGGCGTCACGGACGCATATGCTGTCGGCGACGACCTCGCGCCACGAAAGATCACCGCGGGACAGCTTATCGCTGCTGTGGAATGCAGCCCCGACACCTCCGCACACCCCTTGCCTCCCAAGACGAATGCGCGGGTTATGGCAGCTTTTGGGCAATTTAACGAAGAGTCCCGCAGTCACCTGGGCAGAGCCAGGCGTCCCGCCTCTGATACCCGTCTACGCCGCTACCTATCCAAGCAATTGAATCTGCTCAGAGCGCAGTACAAAGACAATCCCACTGAGTTACGGCGGGTCGATACCCTTAGGCTCATCTTCCTGGACCATTTGCCGCCGAGAGTTGAAGCCGCTCTGCACGATGTACGCGACCTGGGGCTGGAAGGGGATGCCATTGTCAGGAGATTAGAGGCGCTGCGGGAGAGATACCGGTTAAGCCCTCCTGACCCGGAGGAAGGAAGAGAGCAGGAGCCAGAGGTGATCAGGATCGTGTGCTCTGAGGCTTTAATATAGCTATTTTTAGATGGTTGGCAAAATCGCTAGCGCTCGGCGTTCCTATTGAGCAATTGATAAAGGCTATTTAGGTATCCTGCTCTTGTACTCCGGGCTAGCCATCAGCCGCTCCCGTATCGTCTTTATAGACAGGGCGCTTTCGACCCATGACTGTAGGCCGGCATCGTCTGTTCTTACCGGGTCTCGTTTTAGCAGCGTCTGATATAGCTTTCGGACCGCCGCTCGTCGCTCATCAGCGCCTGTGGTATGAATAGTCTGGCGGACCTGTTCGATAGTCAATTTGCCTTTAGCCCAGAATAGCAGGCTCTCATCATCTGAGCCTCTGGGATCTCTTCCCAGCAGGTCGATATAGATTTTAGCTATGGCTGTTATCCGCTCTTGGACTCCTGCCTCGATAATGCGAGGGCGAAGCTCCTTTAAACTCAGTCCCGTGTCGTCCCAGGTCTTAATTTCAGCCTTGGTTATCCTATCAGGCTCTCTTCCTAACAGGTCAATGTACATCTTTCTGATGCCAGCTAGCCGCTCTTCCTGGGCCTTGTGCTTTGCCTCAGCCTTCAGGGCGGCTTCGGCCTTGCTTTGAGCCTCTGCGATCTCTTTCGACTCATCAGGTATCTGGTTGGTACTGGCGCTTCGAACTATCGATTCGCTTTCTAGGCTGCTCTCGTTAGCTGCAAGAACGAGCATAGGTGGGAGACTCTCACCTAGATTGCGGTCATGGTAAGGCGAAACGCCTTCTTGAGAAGCCTCGGCCAGTATCAAGCTATCAAGCTGATCGTTGCCCGTTGATTTGACCCAGGAAAGAGGCTCGATATGCGATCCATTTACTATTACTTCCCAGTGCAGGTGCGGCCCGGTGGACAGTCCGGTCGATCCAACCGTCCCTAGCACCTGGCCTTTAGAGACAGTCTGTCCCGGGGAGACCTGGAGCTTCGATAGATGATAATAGCCAGTAAAAGCTCCTTGACCGTGGTCTATAACCACTCCATTTCCCCGTATGGTCCAGGCGTCGGAGAAGACAACAACTCCGCTATTGGATGCTACCACCGGCGTGCCAGTGGAGGCCGCGATATCAATGCCATGGTGCGGGCTATTTTCCAGACCCTTAATGCGGGACCGCACCTCGCCGAAGTGAGAAGTGACAACTCCCGGGACTGGGATCAAAAAAGCGCCACTTGTAGTGATCCGCCTGAGGCGGATCGAGCTATCTGATGGCCCCTCTTTTGGTGCAGCACCTACGAGACTCAACAACTGATTCCACTCCTGGTTAAAGGCTTCATACCCTGAGACCTCGCCCGCAAAGCCATGCATGTCCATCATAGAGTTCGTGTGATCTTGCATCGCTCCCATCCCTGGGTGTACCTCACCTTCAGAAGAAAGCATGGAAGCATCGGGCTTAATCTGGTAGAGGTCGCTGAATGCCCAATCTGCGCCTCCAGGTATTGTCTCTCCCAAGACCACAAGGGTAAAATCACTGAAATCGGAAGCGGCAACAACTGCCTGTTCTTCGGCTGGCGCGCCGGCAGGGTTGTTATCCGCACCGTGATATGTAAAAGATAGCGTGGCGAAGTCCAGCAACAGCAGCAGAAGCAGGAAGCCTCCCCCTAGGAAGTATTGCGGTCCGCTAGTTCGAGAGACCTCACTACAAGTATTGATTCTAGTATGTGTCACCTTGAGGTCTCCTTGTTACCTGGGTTCTTTGTAGCTAGCAGACCGTAATGCTGCACTTGCATCCGCCTCAGGCGGATGGAGCAGCCGGCCTGATCCTATTGTATGCATAATAATTGGTTTTAAAGTGACAAAAATGTCCACTCAGCAATAAGCATGAATAAGTCAACTTAAGAGGTGTGCCACGGAAAACCGGGAGAGGCTAAGAATTTCAAAGAATAGCGTTTAAACTATTACACCTTGCTCCGGGGAGATGCACCTTGAAAGCTGCCTATGAAATGGACATAGAAATATATTATCGCGGTTTCATAATATGGTCAACTATTATTGTAAACTTTTAATATCAAATAGATATCGTAATTAACCTACCAACAAATAGTGGTCGAAAGAGCCTGTACAAATATTTTATAATCGAGTATACGTTGAAGAATCAAAGGAAAAGGATAATGCAAAGTAAAGCAGCCACCGTCGCAGAATATATTGAGAGCTTGCCATCAGAGCGACAAGTGGTAATCGCGAAAGTGCGGGCGCTTATCCTGAAAAATCTTCCTGAAGGCTATGAGGAAGGCATGCAGTACGGAATGATCAGCTATTATATTCCGCTGTCACGCTACCCCGAAACGTATAACGGCCAGGCGTTAGGGTATGTCGCCCTGGCATCTCAAAAGAATTACCTTTCCATATATCTAATGAACGTTTACGGAAACAAAGAGACTGAAGAGTGGTTCACGGATAGCTATAAGAAAAGCGGTAAAAAGCTCAACATGGGAAAGTCATGCGTCCGCTTCAAAAAGCTGGAAGATTTACCGCTTGATCTTATTGGCGAAACAATAGCAAAGACCTCTGTCGAGGAATTTATCAGCCTATATGCGAAGTCTCGGAAGAAATAAGACATGACTAGCGAACAGGGTTGGCATCTAAAAAGGCCTCGCTACCCAATGCCGCTGGAGATCGAGCAGATCCTCCTAGAGCGCGGGTTATTGGAGGCATATCATAGCCGTCCATCATACCAGCAGAACGACTATATTGGATGGATCACTCGCGCCAAGCGCAAGGAAACCCAGCAGAAGCGCCTCGACCAGATGCTTGAGGAGCTTGCAGTCGGGGACCGCTATATGAATATGGTTTACAGACCCAGTAAAGCAACAAAATAAGATTACAAGGCCTCGCCTCTAAGTCCTTTACTATGTAGCAACATCATTGACTCCATTTAAAGCAAGATTTTGTTCAAAAACTGTCGCGAATTTGATACCTCTCTACTGCCGAATAAGCTTGTATCCTATCTCCTACTGGACTACCATAAAGAGAGAAGAAAAGGACTATTCTCATGACCTCAAAAGATTCGACAATATTAGTAGTAGAAGACGATAATATTATCCGGAACCTGGTTAAATGGTGCCTAGAAGATGAGGGGTTCCAGACCGAGACCGCTACAAATGGAATTGAAGCAATAGATAAGGCTACTGAACAAAAACCAGACCTCGTTCTCTTAGATTTGGGACTGCCTTTGCTTGACGGTGAGGAAGTTGCGGCTCGTTTGCACCAGTTGTATGGTGATCAACTACCTATTATCGTAGTTTCGGCAGATAACGATGCTAAAAAGAAGGCCCGAAGTATGGGCGCTACAATGTGCTTGGCGAAGCCCTTTGACCTTGATGAGTTAGTGAAGACGGTACGTGGCGTCCTCGCTCAAGTCTACAAAGCGGCACAGAACCCAAACTGGAAAGCACAGGAGCGCCCGATCTGAAAACAGCCACTACCCATGCATCCTATTATCCATCGCTAGATGATAACTCCGTTAAACTTGCCCCTAGAAATAATAAAGGATATGACAAAAATCGGTAACTTCGTCATTTTAGGGGGGTTATAGTAGTAGTTACAGCTATCGCCAGACTTAGTTCTTACATTTGATAGGCCCTAAGCAATACTATCGGCAGGGCTAATCATCCCCCATTGATGGCTGCTGACGCTCGAGCCTCTCCTCTATCGCCCGTTCGATCCGTTGAGGTCCCCAATTGTATCTAAGTGTGTAAGCAGAAATGTCCTCCCTAAGCTCTGGGTCTTCGATACTGGTTAGAGCCCGAGCTACAGGCTCAGAGATCTGCCCGTTATTGAGTCGGTCCTGGAGGTCTATCTCTAACTGCAAGTAACCTATCGTACCATCGAGTTCCGCGACATCTATCGCTAATCTCTCAGAGACATCTTCGAGAGTCATACCCATCTGCTCTATAAGTACCGAGCATAAGCGGGCCCGGTCCATAGGGGGCAATCTTTGAATATGCCAGTCTTCCGCCAAGATCATCTGAATAGCCTCCCTTGGGGATACGTCAGTGATGCGAACGGGGACTGTTTCCATACCTAACAGTCTGGCGATCTGCCAGCTTCTTTCTCCGGCAATAAGCCAATAGGAATCGCCACCTGATAGACTACCTAAAGTGGATGGCATAACCACCAAGGGTCTCAGAAATCCATGAGCTTTTATACTCTCCCTCAGTCGCTCCAGTCCTGCGCGATCAATACGGCTAAGCGGCACAAAAGGGTTGGGCTGAATCAAATTGACGTTCATCATCACAACCGTAAATTCCCGCGAAAGAGGAAACTGGTTACTACCCACTATTACCATCCCGCTGTCAATGGTTTGAGGCACTCCAGAAGATCTTCCTCTGACTAAGTCGTTCGGCACCGCTGGTGTTTCTCTGGGAGGTAGTCCTGGCGCCTGGGTCATAACGCTGCTTGTAGGAGTTTCGCTGGCTTTGGAAACCGCATTAAACAGCGCGCTCAGTCCCTGCGCTGACTCTGAGCGGTGTGAGCCTTGAATGCGACTCAGTAGTGCGCTTCGCCGTACACCGTCCGGCCGAGACTCATCACCAGATTCTGATGGCTCCTGATCGACGATCTCGAGCGTTGGCAAAGGAGCTTGCGTCTGAACCTCCTCTGACTCGCGAGACCCTGGTCCCATCGTTGAAAGTAGCGCACTCAGGCCTCTTCCTAAGGCGCTTTGTCGCTGTTTATTGAGAATGCGAGCCTGCAGAACGCCAGGGCGAACAAAGGAGTAAGACTTCTCCTCTTTTTCTTCAGTCATAGTGCGCACCTCCGTTGCTTATGCTTGCAACCGCTCTAGCATTTCTTCGGCCACATCTGAATAGGCTTTAGCAGCCGGAGACCTGGGGGCATATTCCATAATAGTAAGTCCGTGACTGGGCGCTTCAGCGACCTTCACATTGCGTGGGATCACAGTGTTGAAGGTGGCGGGGAAATGGTTGCGTACCTCATCTACCACTTCCTTAGATAAGGCGGTACGACTATCGTACATTGTCATGATGATCCCGCCCAGCTCTAACTGCGGGTTAAGGTTATCTCGCACCATTTGGATGGACGAAAGTAGCTCAGTAAGTCCCTCCAGAGCCATATACTCACACTGGACTGGCACGAATACATATCGTGCAGCGCTAAAAGCATTCACAGTCAAAAGGTTAAGAGCTGGGGGACAATCAATGATGGCAAAGTCATAAAGATCGTTGATCTCCTGAAAGGACTTTCTAAGCTTAAACTCTCTGCCGATCTGCGGCGCCAGCTCGATCTCCGCTGCCACCAGGCTCGGAGAGGATGGCAGGATGTCCAGCCCTTTGATATTGGTAGGCTTAATTATTACTCCCATAGGCATACTTCGGACTAGGACCTCATGAACAGATGGGCCTTCTCCTACTTCACACCCCAGAGCGCTAGTGGCATTAGCTTGACTGTCCAAGTCTACAAGGAGGACCCGATGGCCCTTGGCGGCCATGTAGGCGCAGACATTTATGGTTGTGGTAGTCTTACCCACTCCTCCCTTTTGGTTTGAAATAGCTGCTATTGTAGCCATTCTCTTTCTCCCGCTACCATCAAATGAAGCTTTGTTGTTACACGCATCATATAGCCGATCCTGTGTAATTGTAAAGACCATAATAGGGCCAGTCTATGATTGACATCACTATAAACTGTGACTATTCTAGATTCACTTAACAATTGAGTGGGCAATTTACTGGTACTTTCGTGCTAGATCAAAACAGTATCTTATATCTATGTAAAATTAGGGATGACAAGGTCCCTGACTTCCAGCCAATCGCTGCGCAGCCATCAGATGAGAAAGAGAACAAGGAACCCTTGAGCGGCAGGATCTCTATAAGAGCGAGCTAAGCAGTTGCCCTTCCAAAATCAGATAGATGAATTGCACAGCACTTGCAACCTCAACCTTGTGACTTGAAACTTGTAACTGGCTAACCTTGTGACGTTTATAGGCACATGCTATAATTACGTCACTAAATTATTATGGGGGTACTTTTGCGAGACTACGAGCTTGTAGTAATAGTAAGCCCCGAGGTCTCTGAGGAGAACCTGCCATCTGCCCTACAGAAAGTGGAGCAGCTAATAAGCGCTAAGGGCGGCAGCATAACCTCCGTAGACCACTGGGGACGACGCCAGTTGGCGTATCCAATAGAAAAATTTACCGATGGCACATATGTGCTCAACAAGGTGAAACTGGACCCGGCTGCGACCAAACAGCTTGAGGCCGATTTATTGCTGTCTGACGAAATCATAAGACATCTCTTGATCGTAGTAGACCTGTAGTGAGCCAGTCGAACTAAGAAGAGTAAAGGATGGCGCTCTGAAAGGAGCCAGGGTAGATGGATCTAAATAAGGTAATGATTATAGGGAACGTGGGTAGGGAACCTGAGATGCGGTTCACGGCAAACGGTACTGCTGTCACTTCTTTCTCCGTAGCGGTCAACCGGGTGAGCTTGGGCCAAGAGAACGATAGGATAGAAGAGACGGAGTGGTTCAGGGTTGTAGCCTGGAACAAGCTAGCAGAGACCTGTAATCAATATATAGCAAAGGGCAGTCGCATCTATGTTGAGGGCCGGCTACAGACCCGCTCCTGGGAGGGCAATGACGGTCAGAAACGCTATACCACCGAGGTGGTGGCCAACAACGTAATTTTCTTAGACCGGCGTGGTCAATCTGAAACGTCCCAAGAAGAGGTCACCGAAGATCTAGTGCCAGACGACCTGCCATTCTAAACTAAATCTGGGAGGGCGTTGCATGAGGCTCTCGAAGGCACCGCCCGTATCCCTTCGAGAACCTCAAGGAACGGACTACGACCTAGTTATTTGACAAGAGATTTTGGAGGAAGATAGTGACACAACCTTCTCGTGGAGGAAGACCCGGCGCTGCTACTGCTAGGCCGCAAAGGTCTAGGTATGTACCGAGGCGCAAGGTATGCGCTTTCTGTGCCGATAGGTCGGCTCGGATAGACTACAAAGAGCCTATGAAACTGCGCCGCTTCATTTCTGATCGCGGCAAGATAGAACCGCGCCGGCGAACCGGTAGCTGCGCAAAACATCAGCGTCTGCTGGCGCAGGCAATAAAAAGGGCGCGCCATATTGCTCTGCTTCCATTCACAGCCGGGCACTTCAGGATCGCAGGCGTCCTACCATCACGAGCCTAAAAAATAATAAAGTAAGGTCCAGACTCCGACCCTACCTAATGAGCATCGGATAATGGGCCTGTTTTATATCCTTTGCTTGGAAAATAGAAGGAAAGGGCGCACACGTAGGTGCGCCCCTACAGGATTAGGCAACTGGTAGGGGCAGACCTGTGTGTCTGCCCTGATACAACGACCATTTTCATCCTTCATGGGTACGGCTCGCAACCCGCGTGGGAGATTTCCTAGGAAAAGCGTTGGTGGAAGATGACAAGGGCAACTAAAGCATCAGAACAAGAAAGGCGGAGCAGGCGGTACCGCAAAGTAGAACAGGAAAAAAGGAAAACTAAGGCCGCTTGGCTCCTTAGTTTTGTTTTAGGTATCATCCTGCTGGCTGTCCCAATTTACCAATACTACTATATATTTGTAGCGCCCTCCAGAGAGCCGGTGGTACGCGTCAACGACACAGTGTTTACCATGGGCTACTACATGGAAAAATTACGCGTTATAGGACGCTCAAAGCAATTGGCAGGGGAGCGCTTGGACCTGGCTGTTGAGCCTTTCCGCATACTGGACACTATACAAGAGGATGAGCTGATAAAACAGAGCGCAGGCAGGTATAACATCTCCGCCACTCAAGAAGAGATCGACCAGACACTTAAGGAAAACTTCCTCCCGCCCCCAGAGGAAAGAGCAAATTCCTCTCAAAATGAGCTCGAATCCCAGTTTCAAGGGAAATATCGGGAATTTCTAAACAATCTGACCATAAAAGATAAAGAATACAGAAAGACCATAAGCGCTCAAATACTGCGGGAGAAGCTAAAGGAGAAGCTGAGCGATAGAGTCCCCAGTGTTACAGAGCAAGCACGGGTCTTCGGCATATTTGTTGAAGACTATAACAAGGCCACAGAGGTGAAGAAGCAGTTGGATGGCGGCGCCAACTTCGGCAGCCTTGCCCGTACACAGTCTAAAGACGAAGAGTCCAAGGCGCTCGATGGCGATCTAGGCTGGCTTCCCAAGCGAGTCATGGGCCCGCAGTTCGACGAGACCGCCTTTAACGTACCTGTAGGACAAATAAGCGACCCTATTTCACTACCTGGAGGCGTCTGGGTTATAAAAGTTGTGGATCGGGCTGAGGCCAGAAAAGTAGAAGGCAAAGCGCTGGAGCTTCTAAGGAACAAAGCCGTCACCGACTGGTTCCTGGAAGAGTCGAAAGCTAACCTGGTAGAGCGATACTTCGACTCCACCAAATATGAGATGGTGGTCAAAAAGCTCCGGGAATATGAGACGCCTGGCGCAACCCCAGCGGCCGGAGCTCAGGGTTAGAAAAGTGTGAAGGGTGTAACTTGGAAGGCATAAACATAGGACTAATGGGCCTCGGTGTGGTAGGAAGCGGTGTGGCAAAAGTGTTGAATGAAAATAGAGCAGCCATAGCACACCAGGTTGGCTGCCCTATAAATATTAAGAAAATCTTAGTTAAGTCATCCGAAAAAACCAGAGAATACGCCGTACCTGGTGACCTCCTGACTCTGGACCCAGATGACATCCTGTCGGATGAAGATATAGCTATAGTAATAGAAGTCATAGGTGGCGAGACACCGGCTGAAGACTATATCAGAACTGCCATAACTTCCGGTAAGCACGTAGTAACTGCAAACAAAGAAGTCATGGCAAAGCATGGTCCAGAACTGCTGGCGCTGGCTAAAAAGCACAATGTAGAGATATTATACGAAGCCAGCGTAGGCGGCGGCATTCCCCTCATCGCTCCTTTCAAACAGGGCCTCCTGGCCAATAACATCACAGCTATCCACGCCATTATCAACGGTACTACTAATTACATACTCACAAAGATGGACAACGAGGGCGCTGACCTTCCGGAGGTATTAAAAGAGGCGCAGGCCCTGGGTTATGCAGAAGCAGACCCAACCAATGATATTGAAGGAATAGATGCTAGCTACAAGCTGGCTATCCTCGCCTCTTTAGCCTTTCACACTACGGTCGGTCCTCAGGATATTTACCGCGAGGGGATCACCAGGCTTACGGCTAAGGACTTTCGTTATGCTAAAGAGCTGGGCTATTCTATAAAGCTGCTGGCCATAGCAAAGGCAGACAACGGCACGGTCCAGGTAAGAGTACATCCCACCTTTATTCCACAAGACTCTATTCTGGCAAAAGTAGATGGCGTATTTAACGCCGTACAAGCAGAGGGAGACCTGGTAGGCAAGGTCTTGTTCTATGGCAGGGGTGCCGGCTCTCTACCTACTACAAGCGCGGTCCTGGCAGACGTCATCGACTTAGCGCAAAACATCTACCGGGGCATAGACCATCAACCTACCGCGCCTATAGGAGTCACCAAGCCTATAATGAGCGTAGACGAGATCCGCACCCGTTATTACCTGCGGATGAGTGTTGCGGACAGGCCCGGAGTCCTGGCACAAATATCTCATATTTTAGGAGACGCCCAGATCAGCATAGCCTCTTTTATACAGAAGGAGGCCGATGAAACAGCCCAAAGCGCCGAGATAGTTATCATGACTCATACTGCTCAGGAAAAGCCTATGCAGAACGCTATAAAAGCGCTGAAGGGTCTAGCTGTAGTTTTAGAGATCGGTAATCTTATTAGAGTAGAGGACCAGCATGGACAGCTATGAATCAAGTCCTATAAATAACACTATCAAGTGGCTTGAGGACGAGCAAAGGCAAAGCAAGGCCCTTAATTTAAAAATACAGCAGCAGCTTGACCAGTTCCAGACAACGATGTGGACTCAGACCGAGCAGTTGCACTTACTGGAAGACAGCGTGTCTGCTATGAGAAACATAGCAAATCAACTGCCCAAGCTGGAAGATAACCTACGACAAATAGCAGAAGCTCTAGGAAGAGCACAAGAAGCGCGAGACGAGCTAAAACAACATATCGACGAGATGGAGCGTGTGTGGACTAACGAGCTGGCTCGCGATCGAGAAGAGCGTTCCCGGTTGGTCAAACAATTGGGTGAGTTGATCAGCGAAACGCAAACCCTTCACAATAAGAGCCAGTTGGCGGACGAGGCATCCCGCCACATCCAGGAGAACCTTACTCAGGTTAATGCAATGGTAGAAAGCCTATCGCGCCACGATGATAGCCTGGATACCAAGATATCTCTGCTTCAAGAGTCCCAAAAACATACCGACCAGGAGCTCAAGCGCCTGGACCAGGACCAGGAGCTCCTCAGGTCTACCGATGAGATGCTACAGGGTAGACTTCTGAGCTTGGGAGAAAGAGTAAGGACTATTGAAGACCAGGAGAGGTTTTTAAGCCTGGAAGAGCGGCTTAGAATGGAGCTAGCAGAGAAGTCTAACCTTCAGACCGTAGAGCGGCAGCGCCTTGAGAAGCAATTAATAGAGGCCGTAACAGTCCAGTCTCAGCACGGCCTGACTCTAGAGGCATTAGAGAAAGGGTTAAGTCAATCCGATGACAGGGACAAAAACCTGGCACAGCAGTTTACCTCTCTTAGAGAACAGATGTGGGACCTGCGGGAAGAGGTCCTAAACAACTTTGCTAAGCTTGCGCAATTAACTGAGCAAAATAGTAGAAGACAGATAGTAAACCTGGAGCAGAGCATTCTCGAATTAAAAACCCAATACAGTGAAGGTGCAAAGGACTAACATGGGTATAGGAGTTTTAAAAAGATACCGAGAGTTCCTACCCATTACTCCAGCTACTCCCATCTTCACCCTTGGTGAAGGAGAGACCCCTCTCATAACTGCCCCCCGCCTGGCGGAAAAGATCGGATGCAAAGAGCTATACTTCAAGTTCGAGGGATGCAATCCTACCGGCTCTTTCAAAGATAGAGGCATGGTAGTAGCCGTTGCTAAAGCCATGGAGGAAGGCAGCAGGCGTATAATCTGTGCTTCGACCGGCAACACCAGCGCCTCGGCAGCGGCCTATGGCGCTTACTGCGGGCTAGAGACCTGGGTTGTGGTCCCAAAGGGAAACATAGCAATGGGCAAGTTTGCTCAAGCGTTGATCTATGGGACTAAGGTTATAGCCATCGATGGTAACTTCGATCAGGCGCTTTCTATAGTAAGGGACCTGGTCAAGAGCCATCCTATAACCCTGGTGAACTCCGTAAACCCCTACAGGATCGAGGGACAAAAGACCGCAGCCTTTGAGATTGTCGACGAGTTGGGGGTAGCGCCTGATATGCTCTGCATACCGGTGGGCAATGCCGGCAACATAACCGCCTACTGGCGGGGCTTTGTACAGTACTGCAAGGAGAATAAGTCCAAGTCTACGCCCATGATGCTTGGCTTTGAAGCCGCAGGCGCTGCGCCTATAGTGGAAGGCCGTATTATCGAAAGTCCGCAGACTGTAGCTTCCGCCATACGTATTGGAAACCCCGCAAGCTGGCAGAGCGCACTCCAGGCCCGCGATGAGTCTGGTGGTATAATAGACTCAGTAACCGACGAGGAGATCCTGGAGGCTTACCAGATTCTGGCAAAAGAGGTAGGAATCTTCGGTGAGCCGGCTTCGGCAGCATCCCTGGCTGGACTGATCAAGATATCCAGAAGCGAGAATACGGACCTAAGCTCCAAGAGTGTAGTGTGCGTTGTTACCGGTAACGGCCTGAAAGACCCGGACACCGCCATAAAAATTGAGGCTCAGGTAATGGAGACTCCGGCAGATTTAGAATCCGTCCGGCAGGCCCTGGGTATGAAGTAAGTCGTAGGAGCATCCGTCTGCCGGCCTAAAGACGGATGATTCACATTAAAATATATATACCGTTATATGGTAGGGGCGCATCCTTCGAGAGCCTCAGGACAGGCTCTATGTGTGCGCCCTAATCACCGCCATCTAACCATCTAAGACTGTAAATGCGCCTGTAACTCCTGGCATACCTGGGTCAAAACCAGGGCAGACACGCAGAGCCTGTCCTGAGCCTAGTCGAAGGGTCTGCCCCTACATTTTATGTTACGATGTTTTGCATCATCTATCATAAGGCTGGGCCTCTGGGATATACCATCTTGGCCCAACCTTCACGGCGGCGGTAGTATATCCCTATCACTGAGCCAGCCGCGCTTCAAACAGTAATACTATTCTTCTCCCAAGGGAATCACTATATGAATTCAACAGAAACCATCTTATCCGACCTCAAAGATATATTATCCCCTGATAGAGTATTAACCGGAACAGATGCTGGTCCATATCTGACCGATACCCTGAGGCCATCCCGACATTATGGTCGCCTGGATGAGTTAACAAGCGACACGTTTCTCGTTGTTCTGCCGGAGACCACGGAAGAGGTAGCCAGAGTGGTCCAACTAGCGGTCGAGCATAAGACACCAATCGTGCCCTACGGCGGCGGTACCGGGCTAATGGGAGGCGCTGCCCCAACCCAGGGCGGTATCGTAGTAGACATGAAGCGGATGGACCGGGTGCTGGAGGTCAGCAAAGAGGACATGTGGGCGGTGGCCCAGGCCGGCGTGGTCTTGGGCGATTTGAATGCCGCGATGAAGGAGCACCGCCTGGTCCTGGGACATGACCCCTGGACTGTCCCTGTAGCCACGCTGGGCGGCGCGATCTCCACCAATGGACTTGGCTATCTGGGGTACAAATACGGCTCCATGGGCCAGCAGGTCCTCGGGCTGGAGGCTGTGCTGCCCAACGGCCAGATCATAAACACGCCTCCGGTGCCGCAGGCATCGGCGGGGCTGCCACTGAAACGGCTGTTCATCGGCACCGAAGGCGTGTTCGGCGTCATAACCCGGGCCACGGTGCGGGCCTTTCCCATGCCTCAGAAGCGGCGCTTAATGGGCTACCGCTTCGACTCCTTTGAGTCAGGCTTTAAAGCCGTACAGGAGGTCTTCTCCAGCGGACTGGAGCCGTCTATGCTAGATTTTGGTGAAGAGTACCCGCATCTGTCCTCCGAAGAGGAGTTAGGTGCAGCCAGCGAGCTGCTGGAGGTCATAGTGTATCTTGGCTTCGAGGGGAACAAGGACTACGTGGCGGCTGCCTGTGATGAGGCCAAGCACATATTCAAGAGCGCTGGTGGCTCAAAGGTCGCTAAAAAAGCGGTGGACTCCTTCTGGAACAACCGGCACTGGGGCGGCGATAGATCAGGCTGGTCGCGTACGCCCGATATACTGACAGACTACGCGCACATGGCGCTGCCGCCATCAAGAGTCCTCCCTTACCGTGACAACGCCATCAGAATAGTAAAAGAGAGCGGGCTGCACCTGCGCGAGTGCGGCCTGTGGAACCAGCCCGGCCTCTTCTCAGTGGTAGTGCAGGCGCCAGCCAGCAGAAAAGAAGAGCTTTACCTGTGCATGAACGCTCTGCTCGCCTCGGCGAGAGACATGGACGGCTCCATGGAATACTGCCACGGCGTCGGCCTGCGCCTATCCCACCTCATGGAGCACGAGATGGGCGACGCCGGAATGGAGCTTATGCGAAGCATCAAAGCCGCGGTAGACCCCCACAACATCATGAACCCCGGAAAAATGGGGCTGTAACTCAAGAAATATACCCATTAGCCGTAATTCTCCGCAAAAGATATGGCCCCGTCGTAGGGGCAGGGTTCATCCCTGCCCGCTGCGCTTTTAGCAATAGCCAACGTTGTCCCATAAGCCGTAGCCTCAGCTAAAGATACCCAGTCTATGTCTGACCGCCTTACGGTTATCATGACCACTTCATTCACAGGGAGGAAGATTATATTCAGAATAGTTCAGTACGCCAACGCATCAGCGGGCGGGGACCCTTCGAGAACCTCAGGACAGGCAAGCCACCGCCCCTACGACTTCTTGTTACAAACTCTGGTCACACCCCTCTACTTGACAGTTGTTTAATATTGTAATACATTGTTTAACACTAAAGGTGCTTTATGCCGATTCGGGACTTACTCTGGGATGACTGGAATGAAGAACACATCGCTCGCCATCATGTTAGTCCCGAGGAAGTAGAGGACATCTGCTTGGGCCGATATTGGGAGACCCGGGCAGGTGGAGGCAAGCGGACCCTCTATGGGCAAACCAGCACGGGACGCTATCTTGTGATAATTGGTGTCCATCGAGGTGGGGGAGGAATCTATCCCATCTCAGCTCGGGATATGACCCAGGCGGAGCGTCGCCGCTACCAGGAACATCTAGGGAGGTGAAATCTATGTCAGCTAAAAAGGAAACAGACCATCGAGTCCCCAGGTTCAAATCCATAGAGGAAGAGGCCGAGTTTTGGGACAGTCATAGCCCGCTGGATTATCCGGAGTATTGGAAGGGAGGAAAGTGGCAGAAGGGCCAGCGACCTCTTGGGCATATTCTGGGGGTACGACTTGACTCTAAGGTGCTTGGTGAACTAGCAGCGCTTGCCCGAAGTAAAGGGATTGGCCCATCTACCCTGGCTCGTATCTGGTTGATAGAGCGACTAGAAGAGGAGAGTACAGACAAGCCGCATAAGAAAGAGTCGAGAAAGAAGGCAATACCACAGGCTTCAACATCACCATGACCGAGGAAACACCTTGGAGGAGGTGAGAGGGAGTTACACCTGCGGGAGTGCGGCCTATGGAACCAGCTTCCATTCGTCCTGAGCTTGTCGAAGGACTACAATATAGCCCGCATAGCCCGCGCATGGTTCCGTTCCCTTCGGCTATGCTCAGGGCAGGCTAGCAAAGCGGTCGCCATCCTCGCCCTCACGGATTATGGTCTCTCCGGAGCTTACCGGCATTGGATGCAACTGGGCGGCCAGACGCCGTATCGCCTCGCCGGGCAAGCGGGCAAAGGGCGATGCCTTACGCAGGAAGGAGTCCATCGCCAGCAGGTCCAGATGGTTGCGCATCTGAGCGGAGAAGGTGGGACAGCTTTCCTCCAGCCTTTGGAAATCGGAGCGGCTTAGCACATAGGTATCTACCGTCCCCAGGGCGCGCACCGTGGCGGTACGGCGTCCCTCCGTTATCAGCGCTATCTCGCCGAAGTGATCACCGGGGCCGAAGGTAGCCAGGGTGACCTCTTGCCCGATGAGATCGGCTGATCACACCGGCCTGGCCAGAGGAGACCAAGTAGCAGGCATCTCCCAGATCGCCCTCAGTAACGATGCTCTGCCCGGCGGAAAAGGACTCAACCTGTAGGCCGGCAGCGACGGTACGCAGCTCTTCCTCGGGAATACGTGAGAAAAGCGGAATGGAGCGCAGCATTGATAGAGGAACGGACTCCTCAGGGATATTAAGGGCGCCTATAGACGGTCCATTGCTCATAATCTCTCCCTCTCATACAAGGAGCATCATCCGGTTTTGGAGTGCTATCAATGTTTGGAATTCTTTGTTATGGCATAGTATCATTAGCATTTGTGGAATGTCTATAATGAGCCTATTGAACTTGACACGAATTCTGCTAGATGCTACACTTCTTAATCGTATAGATGCAATAATTTTGTAGTATATTGATAGCTATTTCGATATAAATCGGTGAGTCTGGGGTCGAAAGGCCTAGGACTGATAACGGCGAGTGCACGAAAACGTCTCTCGCTAGTTCAGTAATATGGGCTTTCGACCTTATGTGTTGTAAGACCTCTCCTAGTTCGAGAACCTCACAGCCTAACGGCCACAGGCTACAAGTGAAGCAAGTCCGTCGCAGAGGTTATTGGAGTTAGATAATGCCTACTATAAGTCAACTAATTAGGAAGGGAAGGAAGCCGGTCTCGAAAAAGACCAAGGCGCCCGCGCTCCGGTTCTCTTTCAACAGCTTGAAGAACAAGATGGTAAGAGGAGCGCCATCACCCCAGAAACGCGGGGTGTGCACTCAGGTCAGGACAACCACGCCCAAGAAGCCAAACTCTGCGCTCAGGAAGATCGCGAGGGTACGGCTTACAAACGGCATAGAGGTAACCGCGTATATCCCTGGAGAGGGACATACGCTTCAGGAGCACTCCGTGGTGCTTATTAGAGGAGGCAGGGTCAAGGACCTGCCCGGCGTAAGGTATCACATCATCCGCGGCGCCTTGGACAGCAACGGGGTCAGGGATAGGAAGCAAAGTCGCAGCAAGTACGGCGCCAAGAAGCCAGCCGGTTAGTCGGTTGGCGCCTTTAATTTTTGTAGGGGCGCATCCTTCGACAAGCTCAGGACAGGCTCTGAGTGTGCGCCCTGGTTAGGGCAGACATCCGCCTTAGGCGGACCCCTACAGTGAGGATGAAACAATGCCAAGGCGAGGAAAAGTAATAAAAAGGGCCGTTATCCCTGATTCCAGATTTCACAGTCAACTGGTGTCCAGGCTTACAAATAAGATCATGCTCAGCGGTAAGAAAAGCACCGCGACCCGCCTCATGTATGGCGCTATGGATATAGTGCAGACTCAGGCGAGGCGCGATCCCTTGGAGGTCCTTGAGCAGGCTGTTCGTAACGCTACTCCTGTCCTGGAGGTGAAGCCTAGAAGGGTCGGCGGCGCCACCTACCAGGTCCCGGTAGAGATCAGGGGAGAGCGCAAGATGTCTCTTGCTATCCGCTGGTTGATAACGGCGGCTCGGAACCGTTCGGGAAGGTCCTTCGCTGAGAAGCTGGCGGCGGAGATAATAGATGCAAGCAACAATCAAGGTGTTACTGTTAAAAGGAGAGAAGATACCCATAGGATGGCCGAGGCCAACAAGGCCTTTGTACACTATAGATGGTAGTCAATAACTAAAATTACACTATGAGTAAAGAATTTTCACTGGACAAAATAAGAAATATAGGAATTATTGCCCATATAGACGCTGGGAAGACTACCGTCACTGAGCGCATACTGTACTACACCGGTCGCACCTATAAGATCGGTGAAGTGCATGAAGGCACCGCCGTGATGGACTGGATGGAGCAGGAGCGCGAGCGCGGCATCACCATAACTGCCGCCGCCACTACCGCTCACTGGCTGGACCACGTCATAAACATCATAGACACTCCGGGGCACGTGGACTTTACCGCAGAGGTGGAGCGAAGCCTGCGTGTGCTGGATGGTGGTGTTGTAGTGTTTGACGCTGTAGCGGGAGTCGAGCCGCAGTCTGAGACTGTCTGGCGCCAGGCTGACAAATACTCGGTGCCTCGCATGGCCTTTGTCAACAAGATGGACCGGATCGGCGCCGATTTCTTCCGCACGGTAAGCATGATCGAGGAGAGATTGGGCTGTATCCCCGTGCCAATTCAGATACCTATGGGTTCTGAAAGCTCCTACCAGGGATCCATCGACCTTATAGAGTTTAAAGCTGTTACCTACAGCGGTGATAAGGAAGACCAGCCAATAGTATCTGAGATACCGGACCCTTATAAAGGGCCCGCTTCTATGTATAGAGAGAAGCTAATTGAGCGGCTGGCAGAGGCCGATGAAGATCTAATGGATGCTTATCTGGAGGAGAAGGAAATAACTATTCCTATGATCAAGGAAGCTCTCAGGAAGGCCACTATTGAGACCAAGCTGTATCCAGTGCTCTGTGGCTCGGCTCTTCGGAACAAGGGACTTCAGCCTTTACTTGATGCAGTGGTAGAATACCTGCCATCGCCTCTGGATATACCTCCAATAGTTGGCTCAGACCCTCGCTCCGGCGAGGAGGTCATTCGTCATGCCGACGAAAAAGAGCCTTTCTGCGGACTGGTCTTCAAGATAGTTACCGATCCGTATGTAGGACGGCTGGCATATATCAGGGTATACTCCGGAAAAATCAAGACCGGTGATACCATGACCAACGTAACAAAGGACGAGAGAGAGCGAGCAGGACGGCTGCTTAGGATGCATGCAAACCATAGGGAAGAGATAAGCGAGGTATACGCGGGTGATATTGCAGCCGTGGTTGGTCTTAAAAGGACCTTCACTGGCGATACCATTTGCAGCCCAAGCGCTCTGATACTCTTGGAGAACATCCAGTTCCCAGAGCCCGTTATCGCTGTATCCATTGAACCCAAAAGCAAGGCGGACCAGGACAGACTGGGAGAGACCATATCCAAGCTCTCAGAAGAGGACCCGACCTTCCAGAGCCGCTACGATCCCGATACCGGCCAGACTATTATCTCCGGTATGGGTGAGCTGCATCTGGAGGTCATTGTGGACCGCATGTTTAGGGAATTCAAGGTCGATGCAAAGGTTGGCAGGCCGCAGGTGGCTTACAAAGAGGCCATTAGAGAGCATGTCCGTGCTGAAGGCAGGTTCGTGCGGCAGAGCGGCGGTCGCGGTCAGTACGGCCACGTTTGGATAGAAATGGAGCCACTGGAGCGGGGAGCCGGTGTTGAAGTTGTAAACAAGATCGTTGGCGGCGTCGTGCCGCGGGAGTACATCCCGGCGGCGGAAGCCGGAATAAAGGATGCTCTTCAAACCGGGGCCTTCGGTTATCCGGTAATCGATGTAAGAGTGAGTATTGTGGACGGCAGCTATCATGAGGTCGACTCCTCGGAGATAGCCTTCAAGACCGCCGGCAGCATGGCAGTGAAGGCTGGCATCCCGAAGGCAAGGCCAGTAATTCTGGAGCCGATCATGAAGCTTGAGGTATCCACGCCGGAGGACTTCCTGGGTGACGTTCTTGGTGATCTAGGCTCAAGACGCGGGCAAGTAACCGGCATAGACCAGGTAGGCAACATTAAAGTTGTGCGTTGCAGCATACCGCTGTCAACAACCTTTGGCTACTCCACCGACCTGCGCTCGATGACCCAGGGAAGGGCCACTCATTCGCTGGAGTTCTTGGCTTATCAAGAGATGCCAAGCGCCCTGGTTGCAGAGGTTGCCGGCAAGCGATGATAAAAGAAAGGCCACACAGGTCTAATGGTCTTTAACAACTTAATCGCGTAAAAGAGGCTTGGGGACAGTACCCCAGGCTGAAGCCTGGGGCATGAGAAAATCGAACTATGCCACAGGTTTTAACCTGTGGTGTTGGAATATCCCCACTGCGCGATCTAATTGTTAATTATCATAAGCCCTGGGCATGATTCCGATGCCACAGGTGGTACATAAGACAATATAAATAAAAATCACTTATAAGAGAACTTATCAGGGGGTATTGGAATGGCAAGACAGAAATATGCGAGGACTAAGCCTCACCTAAATGTCGGCACCATAGGTCATATCGACCACGGTAAAACCACTTTAACCGCAGCGATAACCAAGACTCAGGCTCTCAAAGGGATGGCTAACTTCCGTGCCTTCGACTCTATCGATAATGCTCCCGAGGAAAGAGCGAGGGGTATTACTATAGCCATTGCTCACATAGAGTACGAGACGGAAAAGCGCCACTATGCCCATGTTGACTGCCCGGGTCATGCTGACTACATAAAGAATATGATCACAGGCGCCGCTCAGATGGACGGAGCTATCCTGGTGGTAGCCGCCGATGACGGCCCGATGCCGCAGACCAGAGAGCACATACTTCTGGCCAGGCAGGTGGATGTCCCCTACATAGTTGTATTTATGAACAAGGTAGACCTGAACCCTGACCCAGAGCTTCTGGACCTGGTGGAGCTGGAGCTGAGGGAGCTTCTATCTAAATACGGCTATCCTGGGGATACCCTTCCCATAGTCAGGGGGACCGCGAGGGCGGCGCTGGAAAGCGCCTCTACTGACCCAAGCTCGCCAGAGTACCAGTGCATAAATGAGCTTATGGATGCTATCGATGAGTTCATACCACAACCGGTCAGGGCCAATGAGAAGACCTTTCTCATGCCTGTTGAGGATGTCTTCGGCATCAAGGGTAGAGGAACAGTGGTAACCGGCCGGGTGGAGCGCGGTACCGTTAAGGTAGGAGACGAGATAGAGATTATAGGGATCAAAGATACTCGCAAGACTGTTGTCACCGGAGTAGAGATGTTCCATAAGCAGATGGACGAGGCAGAGTCCGGAGACGCGGTTGGCTGTCTGCTGAGAGGTGTAGAACGCGACGATGTGGAGCGAGGTCAGGTGTTAGCTAAACCGGGATCTATCCGGCCGCACACCGACTTCGAAGCAGAAGTCTATGTGCTGACAAAGGAAGAAGGTGGGCGTCATACCCCGTTCTTCTCTGGCTATAGGCCGCAATTTTACATAAGAACAACTGACGTAACCGGTAGCGTTGAACTGGCAGAAGGGGTGGAGATGGTGATGCCTGGCGATAACCTGAAGATGACTGTGCGGCTTGGACAGCCGGTGGCCATCGAAGAGGGCCTTCGCTTCGCAATTCGAGAGGGCGGCAGGACGGTGGGCGCCGGAGTGCTGACCCAGGTGCTACCGTAGGAGGTATGTAAGCTATGGCAAGGCAAAAGATACGTATAAAGCTTAAGGCCTTTGACCATAAGCTTATAGACCAGTCAGCAGAGCAAATTGTAGATACTGCGGAGCGCACCGGCGCCGGCGTTGCCGGCCCGGTGCCGCTGCCAACTCACATCCGCAAGTTCTGTGTAATACGCTCTCCTCATATAGACAAAGATTCCAGAGAACAGTTTGAGATCCGGACCTACAAGCGGCTTATCGATGTCCTAGACCCTACAGCCAGGACTGTCGATGCGCTTATGAGACTTAACCTGCCCGCAGGCGTGGATATAGAGATTAAGCTTTAGGACTTTTGCCCCTTCGGCAAGGGCGAGGCGATCTTTCGAGTCGCCTAAGGCGACCTCAAGACAGCGCCTCGCCCTAGAGGACAAGCTAATGAGTACACTTTTAGGTAAAAAACTGGGTATGACCCACATTTTTCAAGAAGATGGTCTGGTGACTCCGGTTACAGCTATAGAAGCTGGGCCTTGTGTGGTCACCCAAATAAAAACTACTGATAGAGACGGCTACCAGGCCATTCAGGTGGGCTTTGGCCATGCTAAGAAAATGAATTCTCCTCTTAAAGGCCACGTGAAGGGGTTAGGAGATTTCCGCTATTTTAAAGAATTTAGAGTAGATAATGTAGAAGATTACTCCCTAGGGCAGAGCATAGATGCAAGCATCTTTGGCCCTGGAGATTACGTGGATGTCATAGGAGTATCCAAAGGCAAGGGATTTGCCGGAGTGGTAAAGCGCCATCACTTTGCAGGTGGACCCAAGACCCACGGCCAGTCTGACCGGCATAGAGCGCCAGGCTCCATTGGCTCTGGCACTACTCCAGGCCGGGTGTATAAGGGCATTAAGATGGCTGGACACATGGGAGTTGACCGGGTTACAGTCCAAAACCTAAAAGTGGTCAGAAGCGAAGTGGACAAGAACCTGCTGCTCATCAAGGGCGCAGTACCAGGACCTAAGAATGGCTTTATTATTATCAGGAAGGCCAAGAAAAAGGGTTAAGATCGAGTTATGGAACTGGCTGTATATAACACCTCCGGAGAAGAGGTACGCAAGATAGAAGTAAGCGACGATGTTTTTAACGCGCCGCGCCGTACAGACCTGCTGCATCAGGCTTTAACCAGGCAACTGGCTAATGCCAGGCAGGGGACTGCGGATACCAAGACCAGGGGAGAGGTAGCAGGCAGCACCGCCAAGCTGTTTCGCCAAAAGGGCACCGGACGTGCTAGGCAAGGTGGCTCCAGGGCCCCGCACCGAAGACATGGCGGTATAGTATTCGGTCCACACCCACGCAGCTACCGCCAGGATATGCCAAAAAAAATGAGACGGCTGGCAATCCGCTCTGCTCTGTCAAGCAAGGTAGCTGATGAAGAGCTTATGGTAGTGGAGACCTTAGAGCTTTCGGCGCCCAGCACCAAGAGAATGATAGAAATTATAAAGGATATGCGGCTTGGACATTCAGTCTTGATTGTGACCGAGAACAGTAACCAGAACGTAGTCAAGTCTGCACGTAATATACCAAGGGTATGGACCTCTCCCGCATCGGTGCTGAACGTTGCCGATATTCTAAAGCACAGAAGAGTCCTAATGACTGAGGGCGCTATAAGGAGAGTAGAAGAGTTGTGGGGGGCTAAGGCGCCAGTGCAAGAGAATACTTAGCATATGAAAACTCATCCTTCGACAAGCTCACCATGAGCGGGTTGGTGTTATCCGCTCGTCCTGAGCTTGTCGAAGGATGATACAAAAGACTGGGCAATTGAGATAAGAAGATGGATCTTTACGAAGTCATAAGAAGACCGCTAATTACGGAAAAGAGCACTATGCTCCAAGGGGTTGGCAAATATACCTTTGAGGTAGCTATAGATGCTAACAAGGCACAGATAAAAGAGGCTGTGGAAAAGGCCTTTAGCGTTAAGGTGGATGCCGTAAATACGGTAATTATGAAGGGCAAAATCAAGCGCATGGGGCGCAACGCTGGCAAGACTAAGGATTGGAAGAAGGCGGTCGTTACCCTCAGGTCTGGAGAAAAGATCGAATTCTTTGAGGGTGTGTAAGCGAGGAATTATATATGCCTATAAAACTTTATAAACCAACATCACCAGGCCGCAGAGGAATGTCGGCCCCTACCTTCGAGGAGATTACTAAGTCGAAGCCCGAGAAGTCCCTTACAAAGCCGCTAAAGAGAAAGGCGGGTAGGAACTTCAGAGGCAAGATCACGGTGCGCCATCGTGGTGGAGGCGCACAGCGCAAGCTCAGGATTATAGATTTTAAGCGCGATAAGCTTGGTGTTCCGGGATCAGTCCACTCTATAGAGTATGATCCCAATCGCTCTGCCCGGATTGCTCTAATCCACTATGTTGATGGCGAGAAGCGATATATACTGGCCCCCGTTGGCCTTGCTGTTGGCTCTACAATAATGTCTGGACCTGGATCTGAGATAAGACCGGGCAACGCGATGCCCATGAGGTCTATGCCGACAGGTACTGTCATCCATAACATAGAGATGAAGCAGGGCAAAGGAGGCCAGTTGGTGCGTAGTGCGGGAGCTTCTGCGCAGTTGATGGCTAAAGAGGGCGATCTTGTTCTCATCAGAATGCCTTCCGGCGAGATGAGGCGAGTCCATGCCGACTGTGTAGCTACTATAGGCCAGGTAGGTAATGAGGACCATTCAAATATAAAGCTTGGTAAAGCCGGAAGGAGTAGGCACTTGGGCAGGCGGCCCTCGGTGCGAGGCTCTGCCATGAATCCCACTGACCATCCACATGGAGGTGGAGAAGGCAAGGCGCCGATAGGCATGCCAGGCCCCAAGACACCCTGGGGCAAACCGGCTTTGGGTTATCGCACCAGACATAATAAATCCACGAATAAGTGGATTGTAAAGCACAGGAGTTAGGAAAGTGTCTCGTTCTACCAAAAAAGGCCCTTACATAGATGAAAAGCTGCTGAAGAAGATCGATGCGATGAACAGCAGCGGTGAAAAGACGGTGATTAAGACCTGGGCGAGGGCATGCGTAATTGTCCCCCAGATGGTAGGACACACTATTGCCGTCCATGATGGCCGGCGACATGTGCCTGTTTTTGTTACAGAGAACATGGTAGGCCACAAACTGGGCGAATTTGCTCTTACTAGATTATTTAGGGGCCATGCTGGCAGTTCTAACCGAGGCCAGGGAAGACGGTAGGAGTATCCTTCCCTTGTAGTGAGGTTCTCGAACTAAGGAAAGGACTCCTAATACTGGAGTGTAGTAGCCATGAGAGTATCAGCAACTGCAAAAAATGTGGGGGTGTCTCCCCGAAAGGTCAGACTTATACTGGATCAAGTCAAGGGCCAAAGAGTATCGGATGCGATGTTCATGCTTGGCTACCTTCCGTCGCCCACCGCTAAGGTGGTTGCGAAGGTGGTCAAGTCTGCTGCCGCTAACGCAGAGAACACCTACAATATGCTTCCCGCAGCTCTTAAGGTAGTGCTGGCCTACGCCGACGAGGCAAAGACTCTTAAGCGGTTTCGTCCTCGTTCCAGGGGTAGGGTAAGTCCTATTCTTAAGCGCTCAAGCCATATAACTATAGTAGTAGATGAGGAGAGATAATTGGGACAGAAAGTCCATCCCATCGGCTTCCGTATAGGAGTTATTAAGGACTGGCATTCCAAATGGTATGCTGAAAAAGAGTATACCAACCTGGTCCAAGAGGACCGGGGTATAAGAAACCTTATACTTAGTAAGTTTAAGGATGCCGGTATCTCCAAAGTAGAAATAGACCGAGGCGCCAACCAGGTCACGGCTACAATACATGCCTCAAGACCTGGTATAGTCATTGGACGCAGTGGTCAAAGAGTTGACGAGCTACGCACCCAGCTAGAGTCAATGACTAGTAAACGTGTGCGCGTTAACATCCAAGAGATCCGCATGCCTGAACTGGACGCCTATTTAGTCGCCAGGAATATCGCGGAACAGATCGAAAGAAGAGTCGCATATAGAAGAGCCATCAAGCAGGCCGTTACCAGAACTATGCAGCGCGGCGCTCAGGGGATTAAAGTCCTTGCAAGTGGGCGGCTGGGTGGCGCAGAGATGTCCCGCAAGGAAAAAGAGATGGAGGGACGGGTGCCACTTCAGACCATTAGGGCCGATATAGACTATGGCATCGCGGTAGCCCATACCACCCTTGGTACTATAGGAATAAAGGTATGGATATATAAGGGAGATATTCTCCCTGAGCGTAAGATAAGAGTGCCAGAGGCTGTAGTAGAGGCGCAGAGTGTGGATGGCGAGGAAGAGCTTGCTCCTTTGGGCGAGATCGAGATAGCCGGGATCGAAGAAGACGGAGCTGCTAGTACAGAGTCTGTTGAAGGGCAGGAGGCCTAAGAGGGATGCTTCAACCTAGCAGGACTAAATACCGTAAAATGCACCGCGGCAGGATGAGGGGCAGAGCAGAGAATGGCAGTAGCGTTGCTTTTGGAGAGTTCGGTCTTCAGGCTCTGGAACCAGCCTGGATAACCAGCCGCCAGATTGAAGCTGCCAGAAGGGCCATTACCCACCACGTGCGCCGAGGCGGGAAGGTATGGATACGGATCTTCCCAAGTAAGTCAGTAACCTCGCGGCCCGCAGAGACCAGAATGGGCAGCGGCAAAGGAGCTCCTGATCACTGGGTAGCCGTAGTCAGGCCCGGCAGAGTGATGTTTGAGATGGCCGGCGTTCCGGAAGAGACAGCCCGTGAAGCCATGAGGCTTGCAGCCCACAAGTTTCCTATCCAGACCAGGTTTGTGGTTAAAGAGGCTGAAGCCGGATAAGCTGATTTGTAGCATAAGTATATCCTTCGACAAGCTCAGGACGAGCGGAGGGTTTGAAGCTGTACCGCAGGCTGAAGCCTGCGGCATGTGGATCTAGAATGCCACGGGCTTGAGCCCGTGGTCGCAAGACAAAATCGCAACAAGCTCAGGACGAGGGACAGAAGTCATAGCACCCGCTCATGGTGAGCCCTTCGAGGGCCTCAGGAGAACCCTAGTTTACCCTGAGTTTATCGAAGGGAACCATGCCTAAGGACTTAAAAGAGGTTATTAGATAGTGAAGCCAGCAGAAATAAGACAGATGAGCAATGAGCAGATATCTGAGCGCCTGGAAGAAACTCAAAGAGAGTTGTTTAACCTGCGCTTCAGACTAGCTACCAGGCAGCTAAGTAACTCCAGCGAGCTCCGTAAAGTTAAGAAGGATATAGCCAGGTTCAAGACGGCTATAAGAGAAAGAGAAATCGCCAATGAGATGGCACAGCAGGAAGGGGGAGCCTCTTAACCATGCGAGGAGGTAAAAGGACCCTAATAGGTCGAGTTGTCAGCAATAAGATGAGCAAGACCGTCGTGGTAGAGGTAGAGACAAGTAAGAGACACCCTCTATACCGAAGGACTATGCGCATGCGTAAGCGTTATAAGGCACACGATGAGAACAGTGCCTGCTCAGAGGGCGATCTTGTCTCCATTATGGAACACCGTCCTATATCAAAGGACAAGAGATGGCTGGTCCAAGAGGTTATAGGACATCGCGAAGCCACAGATGTTGGGGAAGAAGATGTAGATATAACTCCAGTCCGTGAGGCAGTAATCATTACAGCAGAGAGAGAAGAGCCTGAGACAATGGCTGAGGAAGACATCGAGGAGGAAGAGGACGCGGAAGAGGATGAAGATGACGAAGACGAGGAAGAAGAGGATGAGGATGATAAAGACGACGATGACATAGAAGAGGATGACGACGAGGAAGAAGATGCTGACTCTACGCCATCTACGCCATCTACGCCATCTTCACCCTCATCGCCTTCTACACCTTCTACACCTTCCGAAAGGGATAAGGCGAGATGATACAGAAGTTTAGTCGTCTCAGAGTTGCCGACAACTCTGGGGCAAGACAGATAATGTGCATACAGGTTCCTGGCGGCACCAGAAGAAGATATGCCAGGGTTGGAGATGTCATCGTGGCTTCGGTCAAACAGGCTACGCCCGGTGGCGCCGTGAAGAAGGGTGATGTAGTAAAGGCTGTGGTGGTAAGACAAGCGCAGCCCTACAGGCGGCCCGATGGCTCCTATATAAGATTTGACGAGAACGCAGCGGTGATATTGACAGAGCGCAACGCTCCCCGGGGCACTAGAATATTCGGCCCCGTGGCTAGGGAGTTAAGAGACCGCAATTTTATGAGAATACTATCTTTAGCACCAGAGGTGCTTTAATGAGCGCTAAGATACGTAAAAACGACACAGTAATGGTTAAATCAGGCAAGGACCGCGGCAGACAGGGTAAAGTTATGACTGTCGATCCAAAGGAAGGCCGTGTTGTGGTAGAGGGGATTAACATTATTAAGCGGCACACCAAGCCCCGGAGCGCTATGCAGCAGGGCGGAATAGTAGAGCGAGAGGCGTCCATAGATTTATCTAATGTCACAGTCGTGTGCACTGGCTGTAGTAAGGCTACAAGGGTTGGATTTAAGCTGCTTGATAACGGGACCAAAGTAAGATTCTGCAAAAAATGTGGCGAGACAGTGGACTAAGCTATGCCTCCAAGAATGAAAGAGCTTTATAAAAACGAGATTGTCCCATCTATAATAAAAGAGTTTGATTACGCGAATCCAATGGAGGCGCCCAGACTGGTCAAGGTGGTGCTGAACATCGGGCTGGGCGAGGCTACTCAAAACGCGCGGGCTCTGGACAGCGCTACCGGCGACCTGGCTACTATAACCGGCCAGCGTCCGGTGATAACCAGGGCAAAGCGCTCTATAGCCCAGTTCCGTCTGAGGACGGGAATGCCAATCGGAGCTATGGTAACTCTGAGAGGCGATAGAATGTACTACTTCTTGGATAAACTGATTAACGCAACCCTGCCGCGTATCAGAGATTTTAGGGGTGTCCCACGAGACGCCTTCGATGGCAGAGGAAACTATAATCTCGGGATGAGAGAGCAGATCATATTCCCGGATATAGAATATGACAGAGTAGATAAGATTCGCGGTCTTGAGATAGCTATCGTCACCTCAGCTAAGACCGATGAAGAGGCCAGAAGGCTCCTTGAGCTTTTGGGCATGCCTTTTTCTAAGACGTAGTAGGCGTAGAGGATTATATGGCAAAGACTTCTAAGATAGTTAAATCGAAAAGAACGCCAAAATATAAAGTACAGCAGCACAATCGCTGCAAGAAGTGCGGGCGTCCAAGAGCCTATATAAGGATGTTTGGCCTCTGTCGTATATGTTTCAGAGAGATGGCTAGTACTGGCCTTCTCCCTGGTGTCCGGAAATCCAGTTGGTAGACCTTGAGGGGTATGTCATGGCAACTTCAGATCCTATTGCAGATATGTTAACAAGAATACGCAACGCCGTTACCGCTCGCCACGATGCGGTAATTGTGCCAGCATCCAAGATAAAAGTGGCGATCGCTAAGGTGTTGAGGGATGAGGGGTTTGTGAAGGACTACGAGATTATTAGCGATAACCATCAGGGTACTATCAAGCTGCATCTTAACTATATAGAGCGGAACCGTGCGGCTATCACAGGTCTCAAGCGAGTGAGCAAGCCCGGTCTCCGTGTGTATGTGCAGAAAAAAGAGATACCGAGGGTATACGGCGGCCTCGGAGTCGCTATCATGTCTACTCCAAGAGGAGTTATGACTGGACAAGAGGCGTGGCGCCAGCAGTTGGGCGGCGAGCTCCTCTGTTACGTATGGTGATAAGCTCCTGAGCAGAGGTTAAAATATGTCTAGGATAGGTAACAAACCAATACCAGTCCCCACAGGGGTAACGATAAATCAATCTGGTGATACGGTATCAGTAGATGGACCGAGGGGCCAGTTGTCAGCCTCTTTCCATCCGGAGATTAGAGTAGAGCTGGAGGATAGTGTACTAAGGGTATACAGGCCCAATGATGACCGGCAGTACAAGGCCCTTCATGGCCTCACCAGGAGCTTGCTGGCAAATATGGTCACCGGCGTTACCGATGGCTTTAAGAAAGAGATGGAGCTAGTTGGCGTAGGGTATAGGGTGCTGCAGAGCGGCAGCAATATTACCCTGCAACTAGGATACTCTCATCCTATTGAGGTAGAGCCGCCGGATGGAATAACTTTTACCGTGGCTGGCGCTACAAGATTGGCTGTAGAGGGCATCGATAAGCAGCTTGTCGGCGAGGTAGCAGCTAAGATCCGAAGGTACCGCCCACCTGAGCCTTACAAGGGTAAAGGCGTACGGTATGCGGGTGAGATAGTGCGAAGAAAAGCCGGCAAAAGCGGCAAAATTGGCAGTAAGAAGGGGAGATAAGTCTTGCCAAGGGTCAAAACTTCATCAGAGGCGCGTCGGCGCAGGCACCAAAGAGTGCGCAAAAAGGTCTCCGGGCTTAGCGGTCGTCCCAGACTTGCTGTTTTCCGCAGCTTGAACCACATCTATGCTCAAGTTATAGATGATGTTAATCGCAGTACACTAGTAGCTGCCTCCAGCCTGGATACCGAAATAAAGGAACAGAGCGATGGTAAAGCTAAAAGCTCCGTAGCAGAGCTGGTAGGCTCGCGAGTGGCTAAAAAAGCTCTGGAGGCTGGCATTACCTCTGTTGTGTTTGACAGAGGTGGCTTCAGATATCACGGCAGAGTGAAGGCTCTAGCAGAGGCAGCCAGAGGCGCTGGACTAGAGTTTTAAGAGAATCTACCGTGCCCTGACTTGTAGGGGCAGGTCTTGTGCCTGCCCTGGGGCCTCGGCATACGAGACTTGTTATTTTCAAGGTAATCGGGGATGGGGGCTTGCGCCCGCACACCAAAGGATGAAAATGAGCTAGTGCAGCCCGTTCCCTGAGGCTCTCGAAGGGACGGGCGGTGGTTATCGACAAGCTCGAACAACACCACCAAGCTATTTTCAAGGGAATAGTAATTGCATTCAGTCTAGGACTGAGTGAGGATTGAAATAAATAGATATGGTTACGGTTGAAACTAGAAGCAGATTAGACACCAGAGACATGGAGATCACTGAGAGAGTTGTCAGGATCAATCGGGTGGCGAAAGTGGTGAAGGGAGGTCGTCGGTTCAGCTTTAGCGCCCTTGTCGTGGTTGGCGACGGAGCTGGACACGTAGGTCTAGGTCTTGGCAAGGCAAATGAAGTGCCTTCGGCTATACGAAAGGCGGGGCAGATAGCCAGAAAGAACATGTTCCTGGTCCCGCTAAGAGGGACGACCATTCCCCATGAAATAATGGGCGACTTCGACGCGGCCAAGGTAATGCTTAAGCCGGCCTCAGCCGGTACTGGCGTTGTGGCTGGAGGCGCAGTAAGAGCAGTGATGGAGTCTGCCGGCATCAAGGATATACTTACTAAATCTTTGGGAAGCGCGAACGCTATCAACGTAGCTAAAGCCTGCATAAAAGGACTAAGTGAGCTGCGATACCCTGAAGAGGCTTACCGCCGCAGAATGGCCTCTGCCGGCAGGCCCGCAGATACGAACCCGCGACGGTTCGCTCGTCCTTCTGTGGAAGCACAGCCTGTACAGGAGGAGCGCAGTGGCGAGTAAGCTAAAGATAACCTTAAAGCACAGTGGAATAGGCAACAAAGAGGACCAGAAGCGGACCATAAAGGCTCTTGGCCTACGTCGCTTACACTACAGTGTAGTCCTTGAGGATAATAGAACAACACGTGGCATGATCACTAAAATAAGACATCTTGTTGCGGTGGAGGAGGTGTCTGAATGAGGTTGCATGATCTAAAGCCTGCTCCAGGCTCCAAAAAAGAGCCTAAAAGACTGGGCCAGGGACATGGCAGTGGCACCGGCACTTACGCGGGCCGTGGTCTAAAGGGACAAAAGGCCCGTTCCGGCGGCGGGGTCAGGCGAGGTTTTGAAGGCGGCCAGTTGCCTCTGATCCAGCGCATGCCGAGCAAGAGGGGATTCACCAACATATTCAAAATACACTACCAGCTTGTGAAGCTTGGTCAGTTAGACCGGTTTGAGGCAGATGCCGAGATTACGCCTGAAATACTTGAGTCAGCCGGTCTTATAGATAATAAGAACAAGCCTATAAAAATCTTGAGTGATGGAACACTATCTAAAGCTATAACAGTTATAGCCGATAAGTTCTCTTCCAGCGCGGTGGAGAAGCTCCAGGCTGCTGGTGGCAAGTCCCTGGGACGCGATCTCGAGCCTGTACTGTCTAAGAAAGAGACTATCCCCGAAGAGGAGTCAGTAGTTACTCCATCAGTAGTTACTCAAATAGAAGAACCAAAGCGCAGGCGCTCACGACGTGCTCAGGTTGAGAGTCCAGCCGAAGCGGAGACCGAAGGGCAAAGCGATGCTTGAAAACCTACTTAATGCTTGGAGGTCACCGGACCTCAGGCGTAAGATACTCTTTACTTTAGGAATTCTGATAATATTCCGTTTTATTGCCCACGTGCCTGTCCCGGGTGTAGACCGGACTCAGTTGCAGCTTTTGCTTCAACAGAACCAGCTTTTGGGCTTCCTGGACATCTTTAGCGGTGGAGCCTTTAGAAACTTGAGCGTGGCGTCTCTAGGCGTTTATCCATATATAACCGCGTCTATTATCATGCAATTGATGTCACCGGTTATACCGGCTCTGGCTAATCTGGCCAAGGAGGGTGAGCTGGGTAGGCACAGGATAAACCAGTACACCCACTGGATGACTGTACCTTTGGCCGCTCTACAGGGCTATGGTCAATTAGTCCTTCTACAGAGTCAAGGGGTTTTAAGTGGAGTCGGCCTTAGCGGACCAAACCTCCTGCCCACTCTGGCCATGGTGACAGCCATAACCGCAGGAACAGTGTTACTGGTCTGGATGGGGGAGCTAATAACTGAAAACGGCATAGGAAACGGAGTCTCTATCATTATCTTTGGAGGTATTGTGGCTGGTTTGCCACAGATAGTGGGACAAAGCTTCTTGCCCGGCAGTGAGTTAGGTGGAATTATTATATTTGCGTTGCTAGGACTGATAATAGTGGGAGCCATAGTGTACTTCCAGGAGGCCCAGAGGCGCATACCCGTGCAGTATGCAAGGAGCGTGTTCCGCGGTGGCCGAATGTACCGCCAGGGTGGGGCTACTCACATACCTCTCCGGGTTAACTCGGCCGGCATGATCCCTCTGATATTTGCCGCCTCCATAATGATATTTCCAGGAATGATGGCCAGCTTTTTCCTGGTCTCTGACGTGCCCTGGGTCGCTTCGACTGCCCAGTTTATTAACCGTATGTTTGATACAACTGGCGTATTCTATTGGCTCTTTTATTTCGTGCTGGCGGTAGGCTTTACCTTCTTCTATACCATAGTGATCTTCCAGCAGCAGAACCTGCCTGAGACTCTTCAGAGAAACGGTGGATTTATTCCTGGAATAAGGCCCGGACGTCCAACGGCCGAATACCTGAACTCGGTCCTATTTAGGATTACCTGGGCTGGCGCCATCTTTTTGGGGCTGATAGCTATCACACCGTTTATAGCTCAGATTATAACCGGTGTTAAAGCGCTTCAGCTTAGCAGCACCGCGCTCCTGATAGTTGTTGGAGTGGCTCTGGACACTATGAGGCAGTTGGAAGCGCAGTTGATGATGCGAAACTATGAAGGCTTCATAAGATAAGCCCTTCGAGAACCTCAGGACAAGGAGTCTAACTTAATGTACGTTATTCTTTTAGGTCCACCTGGAGCTGGAAAAGGCACTCAGGCCGCAAATATATCGAAGACGTTTTCACTGGCCCACGTGGCCTCGGGCGATTTGTTTAGAGCGGCTATGAGCAGCGGAAGTGAGTTAGGGAATCAGGCTAAGGCGTACTATGATAGAGGCGAGCTGGTGCCGGATGAGCTAGCGATAAAGCTGGTGATGTCAAGATTAAATGAGCCGGATTGCGCATCGGGCTGTCTATTGGACGGTTTTCCACGTACAATCCAGCAGTCTGAGGCGCTGGATAAGGGGTTTGCTGCCGAAAATAAGAGTATCGATAAGGTGCTTTACGTAAAAGTATCTGAGGAAGAGCTACTTAGGCGACTTTCCGGGCGCTGGATATGTAGAAGCTGTCAAACGCCTTATCACATGGTAAGCTCTCCCCCAAAGGTGGAGGGTAGATGCGATAACTGTGGTGGCGAGCTTTATCAACGCTCGGATGACACTCCGGAAACGGCTAAAAATCGGCTTACTGTTTACTTTAGAGAGACGGCTCCTCTTATCTCTTACTATACCGGCCAGAACAAGCTGGTAGAGATCGACGGCGATCAAGCTATCGATGAAGTCGGTGAGGACATGGAAGCTGCCCTCAGACAATAAGGAAGGCTGTAATGAGCGGCGGAATAATTCTTAAGTCTAATCGAGAGATAGAGATAATGCGCGAGGCCGGAAGGCTGTTGGCCGAGATGCTGGCCGTTTTGAAGGAATCGGTGCGACCGGGTATGACAACCCTGGAGTTAGACGACATAGCCGTAAGGGAGATAAAGAATAGGAATGCGGAGCCGTCTTTCCTGGGATATAAGGGCGCGAGGGAGGCTCCGGCTTTTCCAGCCGTTATATGTGTATCGATAAATGATGAAATAGTCCACGGTATTCCAGGCCCAAGGATTATCAAGGAGGGAGATATCGTTAGCATAGACGCTGGCCTTGTATACAAGGGTTTTCAGAGCGATAGCGCTGTGACTGTACCGGTGGGGGCAGTGCCTGATGATGTACTTAAGTTGATAGACACTACCAGAGAGTCCCTGATGGCAGGGATCACGGCTGCATGTCCTGGGGGCAGAATAGGGGACATATCCTCTGCTGTACAGGGTTATGTGGAGTCACGTGGATTTTCTGTGGTCAGGGAGTATGTGGGTCATGGCATCGGCAGAAGCCTGCATGAAGACCCTCAGATACCTAACTATGGGATATCTGGAAAAGGAATACCTCTGAAAAAGGGCATGGTTATAGCCATTGAGCCTATGGTCAATATGGGTGACTGGCGTACAAAGTTGGCTCCAGACTACTGGACGGTCTCCACCTTGGATGGAAGCCTGTCTGCTCATTTCGAGCATACAGTGGCTATAACAGAGAACGGGCCCGAGGTCCTGAGCACACTTTGACTCGATAAGCCTTAGTCCTTTAAGATGATAATGGTCTTATAATAAGGTAAAATATATTGTTGGAGTATTTTAGTATAAAGCAGAGAATACATGCCTAAAAAGGATACCATTGAAGTAGAAGGCACGGTGGCAGAATCTCTACCAAACGCTATGTTTTGGGTAGAGTTAGCCAACGGCCATAAAGTTTTGACTCATATCTCAGGCAAGATCCGCATGAATTTCATCAGGATATTGCCTGGGGATAGGGTACTGGTAGAGCTATCGCCTTATGACCTTACCAGGGGTCGCATCACTTACAGGTTCAAATAGCCGGGATCAGGGCAGACACGCAGGTCTGCCCCTACATTACGACGATTTGTATTACTCATGCCAGGGGAGCAAGGTATGGTTCCCTCTCCCTTGATGGGAGAGGGCTAGGGTGAGGGTGAACCATCGCTTACCAGAGATATTATCTTAGCTTAGGGCATAGAAGATACCGCATTAGGAAGGTACAGTAGAAATGAAAGTCCGAGCGTCTGTGAAACCTAGATGTGAAAAGTGCCGGGTCATTCGTAGAAAGGGCGCTGTTCTCATAATATGCGAGAACCCCCGGCACAAGCAGCGCCAGGGTTAGAAAATGTAGGGGCGAAGCGCCGTCTTGAGCTTGTCGAAAGGCAGCGTCGCCCAAAGGAGAGAAAGCATGGCTAGGGTTTCTGGTGTAGATATTCCCAACAACAAGCAGATAGAGTTTTCGCTTCAATATATTTACGGGCTGGGATCCAAGAACAGCAAAGATATTCTGACTCAGGCAGGTATCTCTCCGGATACCCCTACCAGGAGCCTTACTGAAGAAGAGATAGGTCGCCTGAGGGAAATCATAGACCGTAACTACATAGTAGAGGGAGACCTCCGGCGTGAGGTCAATGGCAATATCAGAAGACTGGTCGAGATAAGCTGCTATCGCGGTGTAAGGCACCGGCGCGGTCTTCCGGTACACGGGCAGAGGACACGGACTAATGCAAGGACTAAACGAGGAGATAGGAAGACAGTAGCTGGGCGACGCCGCGCTGCTGCCAAGAAATAGGTAAGTAGGATATGGCAGAAAGAAGAAGAAGACAACCGAGAGCTAGAGAAAGAAAATCTGTCCCTGTGGGCAGGGCGTATATCCAGTCCACTTTTAACAACACCCTTGTTACCTTAACCGATATGAACGGCAACGTGCTCTCATGGAGTAGCTCCGGCTCCTCCGGCTTTAAGGGATCACGTAAAAGCACTCCCTTTGCAGCACAACTGGCTGCCGAAAGCGCGGTTAAGAGAGCTATGGAGCACGGCCTAAGGCAGGTGGACGTATTTGTAAAAGGCGCAGGCAGCGGAAGAGAGGCTGCTATACGCTCGCTCCAGTCCGCGGGACTAAATGTGACCAGCATAAGGGATGTCACTCCGATTCCGCATAACGGATGCAGACCACCAAAGAGGAGGCGCGTGTAGTATATGGCTAGATACACAGGTCCTGTTTGCCGCCTTTGCAGACGCGCCGGCGAGAAGCTGTTTCTTAAGGGTGAGAGGTGTGCTACTCCCAAGTGCTCTGTAGAAAAGCGTAATTATCCTCCTGGACAGAGACAGGCTAGACGTCGCAAAATGTCTGACCGTGGCGTCCAATTGAGAGAGAAGCAAAAGGCTAAAGCCATCTATGGAGTGCTGGAGCGGCAGTTCTGGAAGCACTTCGAGGAGGCAGAGCGCCGTCCCGGTGTTACCGGCCACAATCTTCTTCAGATACTGGAGATGAGGCTGGATAACGTAGTGTACCGTATGGGATTTGCTGATTCCAGAAACCAGGCGAGGCAGATAGTGCGCCACGGCCACATAATTGTAAACGGCCGTCGTACTAATATACCGTCCTTCATGGTCAAGCAAGGAGATGCGATAACCTGGCGAGAGGTGTCCACTAAAGGGGTCACATATCAGGATATGTCAGAGAAGATGAAAAATCGCTTTATACCGCCGTGGTTAAGTGTAGATATGGCTAATATGTCCGGCGCGATTTTGCACTCTCCGGTAAGAGAAGAGATAGATATACATATTAGTGAACAGACCATAGTAGAGTATTACTCTAGATAGCCTTGCGTATAAATCCCGCTCGTGGTGAGCCCTTCGATCCGCCTGAGGCGGGAGGAGAACCCAAGTTTACCCTGAGCATGCTGAAGGGGACCACCCTTCGACCAAGCTCAGGAGAGCTTCAGGATGAGCGGAACGGCAATTAGCTATCTTCAGCGTAATAAGGCTGTTTTGGTCCTGTATTGGAGGACTTTAAGTTGCCCCAAATGGTTATACCTGAAATTAAGATAGAGATCTCGGCAGACGATTATGCACGTCTGGTGATAGAGCCGCTGGAGAGTGGCTTTGGACCTACGCTAGGCAATAGCCTGCGCAGGGTCCTCCTTAGCTCGCTTCCGGGTGCGGCTGTTACCTGGGTCAAAGTAAATGAGGTACAACACGAGTTTGCTCCTATACCTCACATTAAAGAGGACACAATAGAGTTCCTGCTTAATGTTAAGGAGTTGCGCCTGCGTCCCCTATCGGACCGTTCAGGCAGACTATATCTTGATGTGGTTGGTAAAGGCGTAGTTACTGCCGCTGACATAAGGCCGTCATCCGACTTTGAGATTGCTAATCCTGAGCTAGTCTTGGCGACTATGGACTCTGATGACGCTAGTCTGACGGTAGAGTTCAACGTGGAGCATGGCAAGGGATATGAGCCTTCCACCTTGGGGAATGGCATGGCAATTGGAGTAATACCGGTTGACGCTATATATACTCCTGTAAAGAAGGTTAACTATCAGGTAGAGCATACCAGAGTAGAGCAGAGGACTAACTACGACAGACTTATCCTTGAAGTATGGACCGATGGCGCCATAAATCCGGTGGATGCGGTCAGTAAGAGCGCTGAAATACTGATTGAGCAGTTCTCCTATTTCACAGGGCTTGCTCAGGGAGTACAGCGAGTACTGGAAAAGCAGGTTGTTCCTGCATCAAGCCTTCCTTCGGATAAGCTGGATATATCAATAGATGAGCTAGGCTTGTCAGTAAGAGCTTATAATGCCCTCAAGAGGAGCAATCTTACAAGAGTGGGAGATATTATAGCCAAAACCCAGGACGAGCTGCTTCAGATCAGAAACTTTGGCGGAAAGTCCCTGACAGAGTTGTCTGATAAGCTGAACTCTTTAGGAATAGACGCCTTCCCAGTGGTATCCAAAGTACGCGGTGATGGGACTAACGTAGATGAAGATGACGAAGAATCTTAGAGACGAGACCAGCTAGAGATGAGACACGGAATAGACGGGCGAAAACTTAATAGACCAACAGGGCACAGGATGTCTCTTTACCGAAATCAGGTAACTGACCTTCTGAAGCATGAGAAGATCCGCACCACCGAGCCCAAGGCTAAAGAGGTCAAGGGCATGGCAGAGAAAATTGTAACTCTCGGAAAACGGGGCGATCTGCATGCCAGGCGTAGGGCCCTGGCTTTTGTAAGAGATAGGGACACTGTTGAGAAGGTATTTTCGGTGCTAGCAACGCGTTATCGGGAAAGACCCGGAGGCTATACCAGAATAGTAAAGCTTGGTCCCAGGTTAGGTGATGGCGCGCCTATGGTGGTCTTAGAATTGATACCTTAGCGAGAAAACTTGGCTCTTATAGGGGTCCCTTCGACAAAGCTCTCGCCACGGCGACGCCACAGGCGCCCGTCCTTCGGCGGAGTCGGTCTCTTGAGGCGACTCTGGCGACCTTCGGAGACAGGACAAAGTGCAGCGAAGACTGGCGTTAATCCTAGAGTACGATGGCTCTAATTACAGTGGGTTTCAGTATCAAAGGAATGCTCCATCTATTCAAAGAGAGCTAGAGAGCGCTCTAAAGAGGCTTACAGGAGATAAAGTAAGAGTGAAAGGCGCCAGCCGTACCGATGCTGGCGTACATGCCAAAGGCCAGGTAGTGACCTTCGATACTGACACTGCCCTAAACATTGAGAGTTTTGTAAGTGGACTGAACTACTATTTACCTACAGCTATAGCCGTGGTGAAGGCCCGCCAGGTGGAGAATAGCTTTAATCCCAGACGCTGGGCCATAAGCAGACATTATCGATATATACTACTGGAGCGCTCGACCCGCTCCCCTCTGTGGGAGAAAAGGGCCTGGCAGATAAACGTACATTTAGATATAAACGCCATGTTCGAGGCTGCACAGGTATTGGTAGGGACGAGAAGCGTAGCGCCTTTTACAACCAGCAGTGGTCTAGGGAACAGAGAGTTCCTCCGCACAGTCTACGAGACAGAGGTAGTCAGGCATGGAGAGGCCGTATATTGCGATATTAAAGGTGAGTCCTTTTTGCCTCAGCAGATCAGGCGAAGCGTTTGGGCACTTGTTCAGGTAGGTCGCGGAGAAATGCTTCTTAAGGAATTTGAGCGTATAGCTTTGGCTGGGGAGGTAGGTGAGGTGAGGTCTTTGGCTCCAGCCCATGGTCTATACTTGATGAGAATAGAATATCCGGGTGGATACCCAAGTTAAAATGCAAATATCTACTTAGCACGTTCCTTCCCGCCTGAGGCGGGTCGAAAGGACGGGTGTTGCCCCATCGACGTGGCTCAGGACATGCTTCGACCTGCCTCAGGCAGGAGGCAACGCTCTGTCGGCTAGAATATCTATATATTTTAAGGAATCTTACAGTGAGTGTAACATACTTTACGAAGACCTATAGCACCAAGGCATCTGACATAAAGCGCGACTGGCATGTTATAGATGCAACCGGGCAGTCTCTAGGCAGGCTTGCCTCAGAGGTGGCGAAGCTGTTGAAGGGGAAGCATAAGACTATTTATGTCCCACATCTTGATACCGGCGACTTTGTGATAATTCTCAATGCTACTAAAGTTAGGGTCAGCGGTAAGAAATACGACCAGAAGATGTACTATAGGCATAGCCAGTACCCTGGTGGTCTGAAAACGCGGAGCTACGCCAAGCTGGCGCAGGTCCATCCCACAGGTGCAGTAGAGCATGCAGTCAAAGGTATGCTGCCTCATAATGCTTTGGGCAGGGCGATGTTTAAAAAGCTGAAGGTTTATGCTGATGGCAATCATCCCCACACTGCGCAGATAGGCATAGCCAGTGGTCAGCAGGCCGTCTCAGAAGGGTGATTGTTGCCCGGCGTGCCTTCGACCTGCCTGAGGCAGGAGGCAACGCCGCCTGGTCCTTAAGGCTCTCGAAAGGAACAGTTGGTATTTTTGGTTGAGTAAGGATTGAAACAGACAAACGAGGAGATCGCAAATTGGCAGACCAAGTGTATTACTCTGCGGTAGGAAGAAGAAAGAGCGCTATAGCAAGAGTCAGGCTCATATCAGGCGGCAGCGGTGGCGTAATTATCAATGGGAAGCCGTACACTGATGTTTTCAGCCAGACGGTCTATCGTACCAAGATAACCCGGCCCTTGGCGCTGACTGAGACGGGGGATAAGTTCAGCGTTTCCGTTAAGATAGCTGGTGGTGGGGTAACAGGATGGGCAGGGGCTATAAGCCTGGGGATAGCTCGCGCTCTGGTAAAGTCCAACGAAGGATTCAAGAGTCTTCTAAGGAGTGAAAATCTTCTTACTCGCGACCCCAGAGTCAAGGAGCGTAAGAAGCCCGGTCTCAAGAGAGCAAGGAAGGCTCCTCAATACACCAAGAGGTAATTTTATAACTGTAGGGGCAGGTCTTGTGCCTGCCCTGCGCGTTGTGTTTGCACTATGGTAGGCTGGGCGCCCACAAGGGAACCCCTATAAGTATATTGGATGACAGATGCAATATCCGGAGTAAAAGGCGGCAGGCTGGTGCTAACCCAGCCTGCTTTTTATATAGTCGATTGTGGGGACCGGGGTGGGGTCTACCTGGTTCAGCATAGCAAGATAAAGGCTTACATAGTCTCCTAACAGGACGCTGCTGAGCATCTGGCTAAGGGGCGTATCCCCTTTGGCCTCTAGAGTGAGATAAGGTATGCTGTTCTCCTTAAGTATCTCCTCGGTTATCTTATAGCGCAGCGATACTCTGGGATGTATAGAGGCAGCAGTTAACATAACTATTATACCCTGCCTCTTTGCCCAGTCGGGAAACTGGTAGCCGGTAGCTGTATTATGGTGCAGCTCTGGTAAGATCTCATAAAATGCCCAGCTTTTGCTGTTTTCATTGATCTGAGTCTTCCACCTGCGGGCGACATCTGACAGAATGCCCGCTCCGTAAATTATAGGCAGCTTTCCTTCCAGGTTTCTGGCGATCTGCTTTGCCTGGTTACTATCCTCCGGCGCCTCGTCATGAATGGAGTCAACCACCTTCTCAAGGACCTTTACGGCGTCCTCTATTTGATCATCAATAGAGGGTATGACATGCAAATTTTGTAGCATAGCTAATATGGGAAAAAGGCCGTAGGCTACCGCGGTACGCGGTGGTCCCTTGAAGGTGATCTCAAACAGCGGTATACTTTTACCCCTTGCTATTTCAGCAAGCAAGCCTCCGGAGGTTGAGATTATGGTCTTACAGCCCCGCTTCATAGCTTCATCGAAGGCGGATAGGGTCTCCTCGGTGTTGCCGGAGTAGCTTGATGCTATTACAAGGGTGTTGGCGTCTACGTGCTTGGGAAGAGTGTATTCTCTGGATACCGTTACAGGTATGGAGCTAATGTCTAAGGTAATGCTCCTTAGCAAATCGCCACCGATTGCAGAGCCGCCCATTCCGATGATTACGATCTCGCTTATACCTCTATAAGTGGCGGGTAAGGAAAGGGCTTTTCCTTCTTGCCATGCCTTTCTGCACTGCTCCGGTAAGGCTCGGATTAGATGACGGGCGCCTGCGGGATCGTACTTCTCATAAGTGGATGGGCTGTCTAATGTACTGCTCATAATTTAGTACGCTTTTTTTCCTTTACCTGAATTCCCTAAAAATGTCATTCTGAGGATTGGAAGCGAAAAATCTGAGCTGCGGTAGAGATTCTTCGCTGTCGCTCAGAATGACATTAGACGGGTCATTTTCATCTTTCGTGGGTGCGGTTAGCAAGCCCATGCCCGATTGTCGTGAAAATAACCTGGTTACACCAGCAACGATACAACGCTTGCAAAAATGGTAGGGGCGTAAGGCCTTACGCCCCTACGGACGACAGCATAAGCCAATCCTAAGCATCAAAGTATACTGCTTTTATACCCCGGCCATCTCCTTACCTACCGCAAGTATTGCCTCTACAGCTTCTGGACTACCAGCCTCAGCATATACCCTTAGCACCGGCTCCGTGCCGGAGAACCTTATCAGCAGCCATGCTCCATTATCCAGAGAGAAACGGACTCCACTGACTTTCTTATCATCGTCGTAGTAGGAGTCTTTTTTGGCTACGGCGGTGTTATTAAGCTTGTCTGGCTGTGCCGCTGATACCCTGTCAACTATAGCGCCTCTTTCTGATGGCGGGAAGTGTAGGTCTATTCTGTTATAGAAGTGAGGACCCACTTTGCTATACAGGTATTCAACAAGCTGAGAGGGAGTTTTACCTGTCTGGACCATCATATCCAAGAAGTACAGGCCGGCCAATATTCCATCTCGCTCCGGAATATGGCCTCTGAACCCATAACCTCCACTCTCTTCGCCTCCAATAAGAGCATCTCTATTTATCATCTCTGGCCCAACATACTTGAATCCAACATCGGTCTCTATAACGGGAGAGTCGAATAGCTCTCCAAGCCGATACATCATATTGGACGTGGTTATAGTCTTGATTATAGGACCGCGTTCACCGCGCACCTCAAGCAGGTATAGTGCAAGAAGGGAAAAAACCTGTAGCTGAGTGACAAATTCCCCATTCTCATCCATAACACCCAAACGGTCAGCGTCGCCGTCGGTTGCCAACCCGACCTGTGCTTTTTTGTCTCTTATGGTGTCTTTAAGTTCATTCAGATTCCTGCCTATCGGCTCCGGTTGCACTCCCGGAAACCCCGGGTTGTATTCTCCATGTATCTCGGTAACAACCGTGCTGCCGCCGGCAAGAAGACGTTTGATATATCCAGCACCGGCGCCGTACATTGAGTCTACAACTACCTCTATACCCGCGTTCTTGATAGCATCTAATCGCTCTTGTCCAATCAGTGTTTCAATATGGGTTAAGAACGACGGCATTGGATCAAAATATTCAATAATACCCTTTGTGGATGCTTCTTCCACGGGCATAGAATATAGGGCCTTTTTCCGCTCTAGAATCTCTGGGATGCGAGCCTCTATGTCTGCTATTACCTCTGGTGAGGCGCTGGAGGCGCTGGCCTCTTTGACCTTAAACCCATTCCACTGTCCCGGATTGTGGCTGGCGGTTATGATTACCGCTCCTGAAGTGGAAAGTCTTTTGAGGTTGAAGCTTACCACTGGAGTAGGACATGCCTTGTCAGACAAATACACGTGTATTCCATTCGCTGCCAGCACCTCAGCGGCAGCGGCCGCGAAGGACTCGGACGCAAATCTGGTGTCGTAGCCTACTACCATGCCGCCTTTGTCAAGGCCGCTGTCTTTCAGGTAATAGGCTACAGCCTGGGCGCAGGCGCGGACGTTGTCGAAGGTATAGTCCTCTGCGATAATGGCCCGCCAGCCGTCGGTGCCGAATTTAATGGTTGTGATCATAGTTGCTAACCCTCACCTACGGGCGAGGTAACCTCGCCCCTACAAATCCTCTCCCAGCCCTTCGATAACCTCAGGACGAGCGGGAGAGGGGACTTATTCGCGGTTATGATTATGGTTCCAGGTATTTTCTTACTAGGTCTATTATTCAGGTCGCTCTATCCAAAGCTTGATGGGCGTCCTCTTTGTCAAAGTGCTCTTCTGGTAAATCGCCTCCAAGTGTATCTGGATATCTAGTGGTCACATAGAATGTGTCGAGCTTTTTAGCGTCTCTGGCTATTGTGGCAAAATCAGGTTCGTAGCTCTCACACAGTTGACCCAGGTTTTCTACAGAATGCGTACGAATGTAACTTTCTCCCTTACTATACAGGAAAGCCTTCAGAGCAAATTCTGCGGCCTGCTGGCACTCAAAGCAGGCACCCTCATAAAATTCGCCATTGTAATGATGTTGGGCTCTGGATAAGGCTCGCTCTGCATTTCTTAAGCAGTTACGGCCCTCACGTGCTGGGTCTGGTCTCATATCGATTCGTCCCGATGTGACTGCTTCCTTGACCTCTGTATAGTAGCCGACCTTGTCGTAAAGCACCACGCCATCTCTCAGGGCCTTTTCAACAAATCGATTGCCCACCCTCACCATGTGCCGAAATTCCTGGGGCGTATATACTATGAGGTCTACCGGTATGCGAGGCTTGGTGGCAGTAAGAAGAACTTTGACGCGGTCCTTATATCGCTTCTGAGTGTCCTTAATTATGATGATATCTATATCGCTGTGCACCGTAACATCGCCGCGGGCTTGAGATCCAAAGAGAAGCACCATCTCAGGCTCATAGTTTTTGATAATAGATTCTACTAAGGTATCTATCGCAGTGCTCTTCAACTCTTACACCCGCTATCTCCAATAGTCTATTCACACTTGATGGTCTTGGTTATAGCTATTGCTCCAGGTATTTTCTTACTAGGTCTATTATTCGAGTTGCTCTATCCAGGGCTTTCTGGGCCTCTTCTTTATCAAAGCTCCCTGCGGGTAAAGCACCTCCGATTGTATCCGGATATCTAGTGGTTAAATAGAATTCATCAAGGTTCTTAGCATCTTCAGCTATTACAGCAAACTCGGGCTCATAACTCTCACACAGTTGACATAGGTTTTCTGTAGAATGTGTATGAATGTAGCTCTCTCCCCTACTATACAGGAAAGCCTTCAGAGCCGTTTCTGCGGTCTGCTGACATTGAAAGCAGGTGAAGGCATAAAAAGTACCTTCATTACTATGAATGGCCGATTGGAGAAATAGTTCCGCCTGTCTTAGCCATATTCGGCCCTCTTGCGCTGGGTCTGGTCTCATATCGATTCGTCCCGATGTAACTGCTTCCTTGATCTCTGTATAATAGCCGACCTTATCGTAGAGCACTACCCCATCTCGCAGGGCCTTTTCAACAAATCGATTGCCCAACCTCACCATATCGCGAAATTCCTGTGGCGTATATACTATGAGGTCTACCGGTATGCGAGGCTCGGTGGCAGTAAGAAGAACTTTGACACGGTCCTTATATCGCTTCTGAGTGTCTTTAATTATGATGATATCTATATCGCTGTGCACCGTAACATCGCCGCGGGCCTGTGAGCCAAAGAGAAGGACCATCTCCGGCTCATAGTCTTTGATAATAGACTCTACTAGGGTATCAAGGGCATGAGCGTTCATTCTTACACCCGCTCTCTCCAGTAATCCAGTAGGTCACTCATAGTCTTTGTGAAAGGTATCTGAGGCTCCCAGCCGGTCCGATTCTTAAACTTTGAGGCATCGGCCACCAAAAGGGTTACATCTGATGGCCTCAGGCGGTTTTCATCCACTTTAAATTCTACCTTGACCTTTGCCAAAGAGGCCAGTATATCGCCTAGCTCTCTTATGCTTATAGCATGTCCAGTGCCTACATTATATACTTCTCCTGGCTCGCCCTTCTCCAGGGACAGCCAGTAAGCTCTGACCATATCTCTGACATCTGTAAAGTCCCTCATACTGTTGGGGTCTCCGGTGTAAATTATGGGCGGCTTTAGCCCTTTTTCTACCTCTACAATCTGGCGAGCAAAGCTTGAGGTTACAAATACGTGGCCTCGCCTGGGACCGGTGTGGTTGAAACCCCGTGTTACCACAGTCTTGAGTCCGAAGCTCATAAAATATTGGTAGGCTAGCATCTCCTGAGTTACCTTGCTAACCCCATACTGGCTGAGAGGCCGCAGAGGGTTGTCCTCTTTTATAGGCGTCTCGTGGGGATGGACAAGGCCGTACTCCTCTGAAGAGCCTGCGATGTGGATTAGGGGAAAGATACTGGCCTGCCTTACTGCTTCAAAGATGTTGAGCTGCCCTAAGATGTTTGTCTGTAGTGTAGCGGCAGGCGCATTTTGTGAGCCCGGCACGTAGCTCTGGGCTGCCAGGTGAAAGATGCGGTCTGGCTTAACTGCGCCTATGAACCGCTGCATCGAGTATGGGTCCAGCATATCGCTCTCGATCAGATTTAAGGCGTCCTTACGGCCCTGCTTGTCTATCATAGAGCTTAGCTGGTCCGGGCTTGTGACCGAGCTGTTTTCACCTATGATGTTAAGCTTTCCTGCTTGAGCTAGGTCTTTTAAATTGTCCATCCGGCTGCGCCACCGATAGAATGCGAATACCTCTACATCCGACATGGACAAGAGGTATTCGGCAAGGTGGCTGCCTACAAAACCGGTTACTCCGGTGATAACAGTCCGCACTAAAAAGCCTCCTTATATTCTCTGCTGGCCTCCGTCAGGTCCTTTACTGTGTCTATAGCCTTCCAATACGATGTTGATTTGAAGGCCAGCAGCTTTTTTTCGATAGCTAGCTCTGGGAAAGTACTGTCTTCGTGGTCTCCCAAGGTAGGAAACAGAGGGAAACTCTCCCTGGAGATTATATATACTCCTGCGTTAAGCCAGTGTGGCAGCTTAGGCTTCTCGGAAAAACCAGCTATCCAGCCCTCCTCATCTACAGAAGCTATACCATAGGGGCTTATCAGAGTAGTAAGCATGACAGTTATGTATGCCTTCTTATCTTTATGGGCGGTGATCATAGAGGCTAGAGGCTGAGAGTTTAGATTGTCTCCGTTGGTCCCTATTACAAACTCTTCGGTCTCAGGCACAAGCTCGAACCCTTTGCGAAATGCGCCGCCGCGACCCAAAGGCTCGTCCTCTATAGAATACTGGATTTTTACACCGTAATCTTTACCATCTTTTAGAGAGTCAGCTATAACCTCATGCATATAGCCGCAGAGTATTATCACGTCGGTGACATCCTGTGCCTTAAGCCAGTTCAATTGGTGGCCTATTAGCGGCGTTCCATTTACTTCTACCATGGGTTTTGGGCGGTCTTCGGTATAAGGACGCAGCCTCTCGCCCCTGCCTCCGGCCAGTATTAGCGCGTACATACGGAAGCTCCTTCTTTATTTCTGTAATTAAACGAGCCATTCGGTGGGCTTGTGGGAACGCCCTCATCAAACTCAGGACAGGCTCCCAGAGATGCGTGATGCAAATCATCGTAATGTAGGAGCAGACCTATGTGTCTGCCCTAATCCTGGCTGTGCCCGCCAGTACTCCAGCACATCCTCAAGGGTCTGTTCGATAGGTATGGTCGGCGCCCATCCGGTCTTTTTATTGAATTTGGAATAATCACAATAGACTATGGGTACGTCTACGGGACGAAATCTCGATTGGTCTATCTCTGAAGTTATTTTTACCTTCGCCTTGCTGATAAGAAAATCCAGGATGTACTGGATCGATATTGCTTTTCCTGATCCTATATTATACACGTCTCCGGGGTCTCCATGAACTACGGCCAGAAGATAACCCTTAACTATGTCTCTAACGTCCGTGAAGTCACGCTTTGCGGAGAGGTTTCCTACTTTTACTATAGGTTCTCCTATGCCTATCTCTGCCTCTGCTATCTGTTTTGCAAAGGCAGAGGCTACGAAGTCCTCTCTTTGGCCGGGGCCAATATGATTGAAAGGACGTACCCTTATGCACTTGAGTCCAGTACCAACATAGAACTGATAGGCCATGACATCCTGGGCCACTTTACTGACGGCATAGGGGTTGGCTGGCTTGAGTAGAGCATCCTCTTTTATAGGCAGGCTGCTCTCATCTGCTGGGCCATACTCTTCGTTAGATCCTACTACAAGCACAGTGGCATCTGGGCAGTGCTCCACCAGGCTTTGCAGAAGGTGAAGCTGCCCAATGATGTTGTTTGTAAGTGTACCCTCAGGGTCACTCCAGGACGTTGGCACGTGGGCCTGGGCCGCCAGATGAAAGACGAGCTCTGGAGAGGTCTGCTCCAGAACCGCGTCTACATCTTCTTTATTCATCAAATCAGCAGTAAAGACGGCTGCCTGGGCCAAGGTATGGTCTTCCAAAGATGCTGAAAGGGGCTTCCTGGAAGAGCCGCTCACTTCCATACCCTGGCTGAGCAGGAACCTGGCGAGGTGTCTGCCGACGAACCCTTCTATACCGGTTATTAGGACTCTATTTGTCATTTATTTAAGAGCTGGTCTCGGGGCTGGGGAGGCGCCAAGTCCAGCTTCTTCCCTTAAAATACCTGCTTTATCTGTCTTCTCCCAAGGAAGCTCGATGTCGTCTCTACCAAAGTGTCCGTATGCCGCCGTTGGAAGGTATATTGGGCGACGCAGGTCCAGGTTCTTGATAATGGCGGCTGGACGCAGATCGAAGTGCTTGTATATCAGGTCTATGATAGTCTCTTCTGGCACTCTTGCCGTGCCAAAGGTCTCAGCAGATATGGATAGTGGCCTGGCAACGCCAATCGCATAGGAGAGTTGCAGCTCCAGCCGGTCTGCAAGCCCGGCGGCTACGATGTTCTTGGCAACGTACCTGGCGGCATAAGCTCCAGAGCGGTCCACTTTGGTCGGGTCCTTCCCGGAGAAGGCCCCGCCTCCGTGCCTTGCAATACCGCCGTAAGTGTCGACTATGATCTTCCGTCCAGTAAGGCCGGCGTCTCCCATAGGACCGCCTATGGTAAAGCGGCCGGTAGCGTTGATATAGTATTTAGTCCTGTTGTCCAGGAACTCCGAAGGTATGACGGCCTTAATCACGTGTTCCATTATCTCGGCCTGAAGCTTTTCGGTGCTGACGGCCTCATCGTGCTGGGCGGCTATAACAACAGCCTCTACTCGCTTTGGCACACCATAGCTGTATTCAACTGTGACCTGAGACTTGCCGTCTGGCCTTAGGTAAGGTAGAGTCCCATCTTTCCTTACTTCTGATAAGCGGCGGCACAGCTTATGGGCCAGATAGATGGACAGAGGCATATAGGTGTCGGTCTCATTGCAGGCGAAACCCACCATCATGCCCTGATCGCCGGCTCCCAGCTTGTCGAACTCATCGTATTCGTAGCCTCTTGATTCGAGGGCCTCATTGACACCCATAGCTATATCGCCCGACTGCTCTTTGATCGACACTATTACGCCACAAGTATCGCAGTCGAAGCCATACTTTGCCCTGGTGTAGCCTATGTTCCTAAGGGTCTCTCGGGCCAACTTCGGAATATCTACGTAACAGGAAGTGGTTATCTCACCCATTATTGCTATAAGTCCGGTGGTTGTAGCCGTCTCGCAGGCTACTCTGCCGTAGGGGTCCTGCTCCAGAATAGCATCAAGTATGGCATCTGAGATCTGGTCGCAGACCTTATCGGGATGGCCCTCCGTTACCGACTCGGAAGTCAGCAGTAGAGATGGTGATGATGTGAAGGTTGTGGACACTAAGATTGCTCCTTTCACTATATACCTAATAGTTGTTCTGATTTCTTTTCACCCTCGCCTAATCCTGTCTCCCTGATGCATGATGCAAATCATCGTAGCATAAAATGTAGGGGTCCGCATCAGGCGGACGTGTCTGTCCTTGTCCTGATCCAGGTATGCCAGGACCTATAGCATTTACAGCCGTTAGATGGTTAGATGACGGTGATTGGGCGCACACATAGGTACGCCCCTACCCCATACCATCTATATTTTTTTGATTTGCATCACCCATCCCTGGGTGAGGGAGTTAGAGGGAGGGGGATGAAACTGTATGATTTCTGACGCCACTGTTACAGAGATATTTGCTTATGTTCCCTCCTCCCAACTGTGTAGATAGTGGTCTTGCTCCGCTGTGAGCGTGTCTATGGTTATGTCCATGCTTTGTAGCTTCAGCCGTCCGATTTCCTTGTCTATGTCCAAGGGGACGGAATACACTCCAGGCTTCAGATCACGTTGTTTTGCCATGTACTCAGAGCACAGAGCCTGATTGGCGAAGCTCATGTCCATTACGCTGGCCGGGTGGCCTTCTGCCGCGGCAAGGTTTATTAGCCTTCCCTCTCCCAGGAGGAACAGCCTTCGGCCGTCTGCCATCAGGTACTCATCCACGTTGGGTCTTGCTATACGCTTGGACTTGGAGTTGGCCTCCAGGGCAGGTATGTTAATCTCCACGTTGAAATGTCCGCTGTTGGCTATGATGGAATTATCTTTGAGTAGCTTTATATGCTCTTCGTCAATAACGTTGATGCATCCTGTAGCTGTAATGAATACTTCTCCCTTTGCAGTGGCATCTTTGAGGGCCATGACCTGAAAGCCCTCCATAGCTGCTTCTAGGGCCTTTATTGGGTCCACTTCCGTGACGATAACATTGGCTCCAAGGCCCTTGGCGCGCATGGAGATTCCTTTGCCGCACCATCCGTAGCCGCAGACCACAACCGTTTTTCCAGCCCAAAGAACGTTCGTGGCTCTGGTTATGCCATCGATAGTGCTTTGGCCGGTGCCGTAGCGGTTATCGAAGAGGTGCTTGGTGTCGGCCTCGTTGACAGCGATGATTGGGTACTTCAAGGCGCCGTCCTGGGCCATGCTCCGCAGCCTGATTACGCCTGTCGTGGTCTCCTCAGTGCCTCCCAGCACGCTCTCCAGCACGTCACGCCGGTCGCGGTGGATTGTAGCCACCAGGTCAGCGCCATCGTCCATAGTCAGGTGTGGTCGGTGGTCCAGCGCTGCGTTAATGTGCTTATAATAAGAGTCGTTGTCCTCGCCTCTTATGGCGTAAGTTGGTATGTTGTAGCGAGAAACTAGGGCTGCGGCCACCTCGTCCTGGGTGCTGAGAGGATTACTGGCACATAGGACTACGTCGGCCCCTCCCTCTTTTAGCGTTATCGCCAGGTTTGCCGTCTCAGTAGTGACGTGCAGACATGCCGAGATCCTTAATCCGGCAAGTGGCTTCTCCACTGCGAACCTCTTGCGGATAATGTCGAGGACGGGCATATTGTTGCCGGCCCACTTTATTCTAAGGTCGCCCTCTTCGGCTAAGGAGATGTCTTTGACATCGTATCCCAGGCTTGGGGTAGTGCTCATAAGTGTTATCTTCCTTTACTTTTAGTTGCTTTTTCTGGTCAGTCCTTCAAAAAATCCAGCTATAAATCCAAAGATGCCGCCCTTTCGCAGCCCCCAGGCCTCCTCCAGATGGTCCGCCTGTTTATATCCAAGCTTCGTATATACTCGTATGGCTGGAGCGTTGTCTAACTCGACGTTAAGCCCAACTGTATCGCACATTTCCAGCAGCCTGGCTGTTACCGCGCTGGTGCATTCTGTGGCGTACCCGCGGCCGCGATAGCCAGGGTCGGTTAGAACGTTTGCTACCATAGCGGCGCCGTACGCCTTCGATATGCCCTGGGTACCGGCTACTGAGACCAGCATATCGTCCTGCCAGACTCCATAGTAGACTCCATCCGACAAATACTGTCTGGAGAACCAGCCGCCTCCCTCTGACGTGTACAAGGTATTGACATCTATGTTGTTCTCCGGCTTGAGGGGCGCCGCGTGCTCCGCTGGCGCCGCTATAAAACTCTCTCTGTCCACCACCATACGTATGAGCTTTTGTCGTTTCTGCAACAGGTAGTATTTGCTTAGCGACTCCACATGGTGCGCCTCATATATTAGGTACGGGTTCCTTGGGCCTCTTTGCGCCTGAAAGATGTGTTCCATCCCAATACTGTTACCCATAGTGAACACGGTGCTTCCATAAGCGCCATTGAGATAAAGGCAGAGCGCTTCTGACTCTGCTGTTCCTGCTGTAGCCAGGGACCAGCGTGCAAAGGGCAGGTATCTTGGCTCCATATACGCCAGTGCAGGGATAGCATAGCTATTTCGAGCCCTTAAACGAGACAGGAGCTCAGTATAATTTGACAGTCTTACGACTGTGTAGTCCTGCCCGTGCTCTCTATCTGCCGCTTCAGAGCGGTCTTTTAGACCTTTGCCCATCACATACCAATTATCTTAAAAATAACGGCTTATCGTATGCCGAGACCCCAGGGCAGGCACAAGACCTGCCCCTACAAGTTCATAATGATGGTTTGTTGAAGGGGATAGGTCAAGGTTCCCTTCGATAAACCCTTCGAGAGCCTCAGGATACCGCTGAGGGTAAACTAGGCTCACCATGAGCGGTAATATCTCTTTATATCAGTCCGATACCCTTGGCCGCGTTTATGGCCGCGTCTCTCGGACCAAGCTTAGATGTGTCTACCACTATATGTCGCTCCGAAGGCAACTCGGTAAGAGGAGCGTAGTCCTTCTTGTCCCTTTCGTATATCTCCCAACGCCCATCGGAGGGGCTGGCGCCCTTGCGCTCTCGCTGCTCAAGACGCTTCTTGACTATCTCCTCCGGACAAACGCACTCCACGGTCCAGAGCCTGGCTCCGGCCTCTATGGCTAAGGAAAGAGCTTTTTCACGGTCTTCTCGCTTCTTAAAAGTAGCGTCCAGTATCACAGACTGTCCCTCCTTCAAGAGGTCTTTTGCCAGTCTGAACATCTTCTGGTAGGTCTTTTGTGAACCCTCTGGACTGTACATGCCACCACTGTAGGTGTCGTAGTGGCGCTCTGTAGGTGGGACGCCGGCAAGGGCTTTCCTTATCATATCGGATGCCATAACCGCCATACCGGTCTCTGAGGCAAGCTCCTCCGCCACTGCGCTTTTGCCGGTGCCTACCATGCCAGCGGTGATCACCAGATAGGGAGGATAGCTCCTGGAGGCGTAGGCGTAAGACAGGTCGAAGTAATGGGATGCCCGGAGCGCCGCTGCCCGCTTCTCATCTTCCGAGATGTGAGGGTCGTCCAGGCGGAAGCTTTCTACTTTGCCCCTTACATAAGCTCTATAGCATTTGTAAAAGACTAGCAGGTCTTTTAGCTCTGTATCTCCCGATGCTGCCAGATATTCATACATCAGAGCTATTGACAGGTCCCAGCGGCCGTTGTGCTCCAGGTCCATAGCCAGGAAGGCTATGTCGGAGGCCACGTCGCAGAAGCGGAAGCGTTCGGTGAACTCGATGCAGTCTATGACTCGCACTCCTTCGTCGGTAAAACAGATCTGGTCGAGGTGCAGATCGCCGTGGCAGTCCTTGATCCTGCCGCTGTCCACGCGCCGCTGGAAAAGCTGCGAGTTCTCCTTCAGAAACCCTAAAGCGTACTCTTTTATGCGCCCGTACTGCTTCTCCGATATAGACTGGCCGATATACTTTTCCGTCTGCTCGAAGTTCTCGGTGATGTTCCTGGAAACGCCTTCCAGAGAGCTATAGGAGCTTATCTCCGGAGAAGTCTCGGCCCTCTGGTGGAAGTCGGCTATTAACCTGCCCAAGTCTCTCACCATATCATCGGTCAACTGGTTGCTCTCCAGGAGTACCTTGGCCATTCTATCTGCCGGCAAGCGTCGCATCTTTACTGCGTACTCCACTGGTTGCTCCGCTCGTGCTGAGCCAGGGCGAAGGGTCAAAGGACTAGAAACTCCTTCATCGATGACATATTTGCCATTGACGTCAACTATAGATACAACATCCAGATAAACGTCCGGGCTGATGCGCCGGTTCAACTGTAGCTCCTGCTGGCAGTAGTAGGCCCGCTTCTCCAGGGTAGAGAAGTCCAGGAAGCCGAAGTCCACCGGCTTTTTGACTTTGTAGACAAAATTTGGCGTGAAGAATAGATAAGATATGTGCGTCTGTCCCAGCTCTACACTTTCTGTAAGCTCCGGATAGGCCGATGGGTCCAGTAGGGACTGTATAATGGGCGGAAGGCTCGATATGCCTGCCCTGAGGTTGCTCGAAGGGTCAGCGGTCATTTTACGTATTTCCCTATAAGTGGTGCGAGATCTTTTTTAATCTGGTCCGGTATTCTGTCCGGCGCGGTCACAAAGGCGTCTCTTAGGGCTGTTGAACAGGCGCAGCCACTCCTATCCTGAGGGATGTCCCCTATCACCTCTCTAATGACCTTTTTCGAGGTCTCTACGTTCTTTAGAAGGTTGGCTATTATCATCTCGACGCTTACCGCAGCCTCGGTCTCGTGCCAGACGTCGTAGTCGGTGGCGCAGGCCAGGGTCGCATAGCATATCTCCGCTTCCCGGGCCAGCTTGGCTTCCGGCAGCGCGGTCATGCCGATAATGTCGCATCCCCAGGAGCGGTATAGCTTAGACTCAGCCTTGGTGGAGAAGGCGGGGCCTTCCATCACAACATAAGTGCCCCCTCGATGCATAGGTAAGTCCAGATCTTCGGTGGTCTCGATAAGCAGACCGCTCAGCACCGGGCAGAATGGTTCTGCAAACCCAATATGGGCTACGATGCCTTCATCGAAGAAGGTGTGGGTCCTAGTTCTTGTCCGGTCGATTATCTGGTCCGGCACCACCATGTCCAGCGGTTTGATCTCCTCCCTCAAGCTACCCACCGCGCTGATAGATATAATCCATTCCACGCCTAAAGACTTAAGTGCGTATATATTGGCCCGGGCTGGCAGGCCTGTCGGGTTAATCCTATGTCCTATCCCGTGGCGCGGCAGAAAAGCCACCTGCCTACCATCCAGGCTGCCGATAGTTATAGCATCGCTCGGCTCGCCAAAGGGCGTTTTTGGGCGGACCTCCTGTACATCGGTGAGGCCCTCCATCTCATACAGCCCGCTGCCGCCTATAACTGCAATCTTCGCTGTTTGCATGGCTAACTAACTTCTAGAATCCAGTTTCTTTACAATGAAACCAAGTTTCTTAAGTGCTCTCTGTGCATCTGTCGAGTTAAAATCCGAGGTCCCCATCCCGGTAGCTTCAGTGATTACCCATCTTATAGGAGCAGCAATCTTATCTACTTCTATATAGTATTCTCTTTTACCACCCAGGTCCGGAATTCTACCTTCTTGAGCGCCTTCCGAGATAGCTGTTCTGATCTTAGAACTAGAGATAGTATGACCTCTAATTATAGTCTGGCGACCTCCCTGTGCTTGGTATTCCAATACATCTACAGCGATAGACGCAACGATGAAAGGCTCTGGTTCCAAAGGTATTTCCTCGCCAGCGTCTACTATAGTTTCGAGATAGCCCTCAATGGCATCTTTGGCATGAGTTAGCGCCTCATCAAGGTCATCACCCTGAGTGAAGCAGCCGGGTAGTTCAGGGACCATAACTCCATAACCAGGCCCATCTTCGTTTTTTCGTAGTAAGACCGTGTATCTTAGCATGTATAGCTCCTTACAGAAGCTCGGTAAACTCTTCTAGGGTTAGACCAGCTTGTTCAATTATCTTATAAAGCACCCAAATTTGGATGTCGTATATGATTCTCATTATCTACTAACCACCTGCGCTGCCTGAGCCTAGTATCCCCTTAATCAACTCATTGTTGATTGCGGTCTCGAAAACTTGAAATGGCTGTGCTCCCTCGATGATCTTGTTGCCGTTCAGAAAGAATGTTGGAGTGGCCCGCGCTCCAAGGCGGCTGCCCTCATCGAAATCAGACTTTATCGCCTCTAGATACTTTCCGGAGTCCATACAGGTGTTGAAGGAGTCCTCCTGAAGTCCAATCTCGGCCGCAAAGGCCTTGAGATTGGACTTAGAGAACGCGCCCTTGTTCTCGCCGGCCTGGCTCTTGAAAAGCTTGTCGTGGTAGTCCCAGAAGCGACCCTGTTCAGCAGCGCACTCGCTGGCATGAGCAGCCCACAGAGACTCCTCTCCTACAATCGGAAAGTGTTTGTATTCTAAGCGCACTAGCCCAGTTTTGACGTACTTATCTATTAGATCGTCCTTAGTGTTCCTGGCAAACAGGCCACAGAAGGGGCACTGGAAATCTGCATATTCCACCAGGCTCAGTCTGGCCTCCTGTGACCCCAAGCTCTTGACCTGTGGAGCGCTCACTTGCTGAGCTTTGGCGGCGCCGGGGACCATGCCGCGGATTATAGCCACGTACCCCACGACAGCGACCAGCAAAGCGATTGCGACGATCCCAGCCATCCACTTCAGATAGGGCCTTTTGCTTTGGGCTTCGGCCTTGCCTCTATTTTCTTTCATGCTTTTTCTTCGGGCCATCTACTCGATGATCTCCCCATTCATAAGCTGGCTAAGTGACTCAGTGTACGGCGCTATCGCGACGCCTTTCTCAGTAATGATGGCCGTGACGTACCTGTGAGGCGTTACGTCGAAGGCCGGGTTAGCCACCGATACCGCGTCAGGCGCGATATGAATGCCCTGAAAGTGCGTCACCTCATCCGGCGAGCGCTCCTCTATCGGGATCAGGTCGCCCGACGGCAGCGATAGGTCTATGGTGCTGGTGGGAGCGGCTACGTAGAAGGGGATATCGTTCTCTTTCGCCAGGACGGCCACAGTATAGGTTCCGATCTTGTTGGCAACGTCCCCATTAGCCGCGATCCTGTCGGCCCCGACGATCACGCAGGATATCTCGCCCTTATGCATAAAGTAACCGGCCATGCTGTCCGTTATCAGGGTGGCGGGTATGCCATCCCTGGTAAGCTCCCAGGCGGTGAGCCTCGCTCCTTGCAGCAACGGCCTGGTCTCGTCCACGTACACGTGCACTCGCTTGCCCTGCTCCACAGCCGCTCTAATCACGCCCAGGGCAGTGCCATAACCCGCCGTAGCAAGCGCCCCCGCGTTGCAATGGGTCAGCACCGATGCCCCATCCTGGATGAACTCAGAGCCAAGCACACCCATGACGAGATTCGCCTGTCTGTCCTCTTCATGGATGCGCACCGCCTCCGCCACCACCATCTTGTTGAGATCAGACACATCTGTGTGTTGGGCTGAGTCAATGACTTTCAGGATGCGGTCCAGCGCCCATGAGAGATTGACCGCGGTGGGCCTGGTGAGCTTTAGGTGCTCTGCTGCTCCCCTCAAGTATTCTTTTTGTTCCTCTATGGTATCGTATCCGGAAATCAGCGCTGTGGTAGCGACCCCATAGGCCGCAGCGACGCCGATAGCCGGCGCTCCGCGTATCTGCATCTTGTTAATCGCCATGGCCATGTGTACATAGCCCCAAATATCGACATAGACCTCCTCATGAGGAAGCCTGGTCTGATCAATTATTCTTGCATGGTCACCCATCCACTCAATTGTGTTCATTATTCCGATACTACTCCGAAAAGGGGAGTCCAGAGGGGAATCCCCTCTGGCGGGGTTCTAAAGGGGTGTCCCCTTTACTATAATCCCGAAGGGCTACCTTGAACCCGTGCAGAAAATATAAACAAAAAAGCTTCTCTATCGAGAGAAGCCAAAATAATACAAATTATGGCTCTCTCATCGTTCCCAGACTTGTCCGGAGTCTGGTCAGGCATTAGCACCTTTCCCGCGTAAGGCGGGATGGTTGCCGGGCTTCAAAGGGCCGGTCCCTCCACCACTCTTGATAAGAGGCTCAATATTCAGTTCTGAATGGTATTATGGGGTATGGATCGGGGGTTTGTCAAGGGAAGCCGCTTTACACAAGACTCCATAGTTATTCGGAAGGAAGACCGTGAGACGCTAGTACCTTTCTTGCGAATGCTTCATTAAGTAATGGTACCTGTTCGCGTAGGCCGTCTTCCAGTACCAGGTCGCAACGTTCGACTATATGTCTAGGATTTCCCTGGGTCATTTGAAAAACGTAAGACACAAAGTCATCGGTGTATGGAATGAGAAGTCGCTGCGCATTTGTTCTGGTAGTTCGGTTATAACTAAGTCGGAGTTCTATTAATTGCTTTGTCTCTGCCTCATCCAGAGCGGATAACTCGATTATGTCTGCTCGTCGATCTAGTAGTGCTTGAATAGGACCACCTACCCGTTGCTCACGCCGCTCTAATTCGTTTAGCCGGCGCCATCCAGCTTGAGAAATACCAAAGAAAAATATTATATTCGCAATGCGCTCTTCAAAGCCTATTGCTTTCGGAGATTGGGGAAGGTCATAAAAATCACGTAATGTATTGAATACAGTAGCTATCCTAGCACCTTGCAACTGACTGAAGACATACTCCACCTCGTCAATAGCGAGGATGATGGTTACGATCTTGAGAGTATAAAGAATATAAAGAAGCCCAATAAGGTAGTCCTCTGCAACAGAGGTGCGATCGAACTTGCGACGGGCACCTAACTCCTTTAATTCGTTCGCGGTAAGTGTCCGCTCACCCTTTAAATAAGCCTGAGCCAAATCGTCTTGTTGAAAGAACTTGTCTAACACTACAGCTACAGGGATGTCCAACTTCTTCAATTTGTTTATGGTCGATTCAGCTATTTTTCTACGAAATAGAGCAGGTGGCAAATTGACGAAGATACGCTGGACAAAGTCTAGACCGAACCTTGAGATTGGGTCTTCAGGAAGGAACTTCATATACAAGGGTAGTACATTCCGGTCAGCTTTGATTTGATCAACTATTTTATATAATGTGAACGACTTTCCCAGCCCATAATCTCCTACGATGAAGTTAAGAGAGTTGCTTGTCGCCCCCTTGCGCCTTTCGATTATAGCCGTCCATCTGTCTTTGACGTCCAGTCTCCCTGCCATCGGGGCCTGTAAGTCCACACGGCTCATGAATGGATTAGTTTTTAACTTGTACTCGCTCTCTAGAAATGACTTCAGCGTTGTCATTAATTTACCTTCCTGAGAATCGTATACCTAGCGTTTGGTAGTAAGCTCCATCAAGCACAAATAGCTTCTCCGCTGTCCCCATGGAGCGCCCGAAGAAGATAGTATACTCACTGGTAGTCTTTGGCATCCTAGCTAGCATTCGATCGAATTGTTTTTCCGTAACTATACTTAAGTGCTCATTATAGTAAGTTAGGGCTACAGTGTGCCTAAGCTCAGTAATGTCGACGCTGACCATCCCGCGCTGAGTGCTGACTAACTCCTTATAGCTTTGGAAGAGGATAGACGAAAAAACCTCCTCCTTACCTCTTTCGTCGGCATCAACTTTTGATGTTTGAATCGTATCGCCGTTCAGCCTTAGTTTATACTCGCATACTTCTATGAGTGAGCTGAACAATAGGTATTTGATCCAATCTCGAACACGCTCCAGACCTTGTTTATTGCTTACGTTAACAAGAGTCGGTAACACCTTGACCTCAATATCTTTCTGTGTGGCCGACTTAATCTCATTAAGATAGTCAAGGAGGTGGGGGCCATCTTGATCAATCTCTAAAAGTAGGACACGTAGAACTCTAAGGCCCTCATCATGTAAGCGGTTAGTGGCAGCAACTAGAAGTCCTCCATTAGCACTAGAACGTATAGTACCCTCATATCCTACTATCAGCCCCAACCGCCTAAGTGTCGGTATTACCATGCCTCGAAAAACGCTTTTCTCATCTCTGCCGGGGTATAGCCTGAGTACGCATTCCCTGAAGTTATCCCGATCATATGGATGATTATACACGCAGTCTAGGATATCAAATAGCCTCTTTGGAGATGCCTTAAGGACTGGAATGTACCTTTGACCATTCATGGCCGTGCCTTGTCGCACTCATCGCAAAATTTACAATATATACAATACCGATCTCTATCAACGAGACTTGGCGGATCTGCAATGTCTCTGCCAACTATGATATATGCCTCGTTTCTACGATCTAAGAACTCTCTCCTAAGTGGGTCATCAATAACAAATGCGTAGATTCTGGCGGACGTAAAATTCCTGTGGTGATTCTCAAAGAAATAAATAACCCCGAAATCTATTTCATTTCCCATTCCGTAGGCACTTTCGTATGCTAGGGCATAGCCAGCGCAAGTTAGGCGATAGGTCTCGCTGAACTCTTTTCCACTCTTCACATCCCCAACAGTCTTGAGGTCAGGCAATATAAAGTCAGGGGTGGATGGAGAACTAATCCCTAGGATTTTTGTGTTGGGATGAAGCTTCACATTGGTTCGGTCAATGTTCACTACAGACGGACCACTGCTTAGGCTACGTAGCGTCCAATCTGCGCCGAGCATTGCAAGCTCATAGCGAGCTGTGTATTGCAGAAGCAAAACGAAATGCTCGTACTCATCTAGGCCAGAACTATGCTTTTCCAGACTGGCAAGGTTCCTAGAATAAGTCGACAAGAACCGCTTCGTATAGCCCTCAATTTCACTCTTAAGAGTGGCATATGATTGTGCCCCTAACTTGAATAGGCCCTCATATTCGTCAAGAATGCCCGCACAATATTTTTCAATTAATGTTCCTGCAATTCGCCCCCATGTCATCTGGCCCTTTTTATTTGTTTTCACTTGGAGAAACAGGTCGCGTCTTGTAGGACAAAATATACTGGCTATTTTGTCTACCGATAGTGGAGGCATCGATACAAACTCAGCTGGTAGGGCTACTGGCTCATCAGTACTATATCCACGTAGAGTGATCCCTATATCGCCGGATTCAGCATGGCTTGAAAGTGCAAGTAGTCCCCAGTTTGTGGCTATTTGGAACATTAAATGTCTAGCTCACTTTTCAAACACTAAAACCCACTCATCCGGTATAAGGTCTGCTGTCGTATTCCTCTTAGTCATCAGGCCTCGAGAGAAAATTTCATCGACGAACATTACATTTAGACGAAACCCTTCATCAATAGCGAAATCTTTAAGTATATGCTGGTTAGGAACACGTTGCTTAAAAACACGATTGTTTCCTATTACAAGAACCAAGTGACCACCGGATTTTAATACTCGATAAATCTGATTTATGCATATTCTCATATCTTGATAATACTTCGATAATACGCGAGATCGGTGTCTGTCTATTTGATATGTCTCTTGTATTATTTGATCGGCGATTGGATGGCCGATTTGCTGAAGCTCATTATAATCCTCATATAGAATTCTCTCAGAACCCATCATGCTAGCATCCATAGCCCTTATAGCTTCGTAAGGACCTAAATCAAGCCAATACCATTCTAACCGGAGTGAACGAGCGTATTTCTGGGCATTTAGGTATGGAGGCGAAGTTATAACCAAGTCGACTGAGGAATCGGGAAACGATTCAGTGTATGTCTTATCTAGCTGTCCTTTGTCAATGATTGGAGCCTTAGATAGGGTTCTGGCATCATCCCATATTATTTGCGCCTCTCCCAGTTTTCGTTCCTTGGCGTCATCCTCTAGTCTACGGAAACGCTTTATCTGTTCCTCGAGAACTGAAGTGAATAGGCTTACAACATCTGCATTACGCCTGTCCTTCAGCATATCCTCTACCTGTTTTCTTCTGACCGACCCTTCAGCGAACTTCTTCGGTTTTAGAACAACTGGGGGGCTAACTCGAGGATCTGCTAGAGCCACCCTTCGCACAAGAGAAGAGAAAGCTAACCAAAAAAAGTCTCTATATCGAGGCCCTGGAACCGTGTCAATGGAGTACTTGATTTTAGTCAAGCCTGCTTGAACATGAGATGTAAACCACAAATCTATATTAGGAAACAGAGATATGTCAAGTTCCCGGTCAAGCTTTATAAAGGCCAGGAGGCGCTGAACTTCTTCTTCTAGCTCACTTGTTGAATAGATATGTGTTTTTACTTTGGCAATAAGCCGAGCTACTGGATTGATTTCGGCACCGAAGGCTTGATGTCCACTCAACATGGCTTCTAGCAATACTGTTCCCGATCCGGCAAAAGGGTCAAGCACAGTTGCATTATCAGGACAGAGAGAGCTAGCGAAGAAAAATACAGGAATATGGGCTAAAAGCTTAGCTGGGTAGCGATGGATCAAATGAGTATATCTATCAGTACCTCGAATCCAAGGGCACTCTTCCCGAAAACTAATAACTTGAGCCTCACCAGTAGTTCGATACCCTAATATGTATCTATCTATATCAATTTGCTGTAGCTTAGTTACAGTTGGTTCTGACGTATCCTGGGTAGAAGTCAAAGTAATTGCAAGGTGATCTGTATTATTTGTTAGATCTCCTATCTTGTCCAATGCTTACTTGTGGTTTCAAAACCACCCCTCTTACTATGTATCATATTTGATTTCGTCCGCCTGCGTATCACAAACAAATCAACCTCCATTTTTAGTCTTTACCTTCCGCATAGTGGTAGTAGTCGTGTTTGGTAGATAGATCAGCAGGTAAGTGTTCGTCGTTCTCTTTGAGAATCTGATGCACCTTTTTGGCTGCCTCAAGCATGGACATGGTAGAACCCTGGTATTTTTGCTGCTCGTCTAGCTCCTCTAGCCTTTTTAAGTCGTCCAAGCTAACCAGTCCTGCCTGGGGCTGTCCCTGGCTGTTCCTTGGTTTGCTTCACACGCTCAAGGACTTGTTTGTGGCCTCTTAAAAGGTCTCTTATATTTATGGTGTTTGTCATAGTAAGACTACTATAAAACATCATTTGACTCTTTGTCGAACACGATGTGTGACATATTATGACGGAATTGTATAAGCAGGTATGGGTGTTTCTAAATGCTGAGTCGCTGGTAGTCCTCTATCCGCAGAGCGAGCGGTAAACGAGTGCCTATAGCAGAAATAATCCCTTCGTCACTAGTGATCAAACTACAGCCACGAATCCGAGCTAAGGCTATGTACAACGAGTCGTAGAATGATAGGCCATAGCTAAAGCAAAAGTCATAAGCAGTGGCGATTAATCCATCTGGGTGATCTAATGGTATGCGATAAGCAAGAAAGTCGGTAAGGAAGCGCTGTGCCATTTGTTGGGTAAGCCGTCCTGCCAGCACGCGATTTCGGATAACGTTTGCCACTTCATAGGCAAGTTGGTGTGGGCCGATCAAGTTCACTCTGCCGGTTACATAATCAGTCATCAAGTCCAGCGCTTCTTGGCTACCCGATTCTTCCTGAAAGTAAACCTTTAGAATGGCTGAAGCATCCACTGCAAAAAGCGGGACCTCAGCCATCTATTCCCTTTCCTTCCTCCCGTCGAGCCTGCCTTACTAATTCCGCCGTAGACATCTCTAAAGGCGGCAATTCTCGGCGCAGCTTGAGGGTGCGCTTCAACACTTTTTTTCGGCGCTTGATCTCGTCCTGGCTAGGGGGTTGGCGCAAGGGGTCGATTGTTTCGCTGCCGATCACTATAGGGGCGTCGTCAGGTTTTCTATCCACGCGAAGTCTCCTATGGAATATCTGGCCTATCCTAAACGTACTGCCAAGTTATCTAGCTGTATTATACAACAAAGGATGTGGTATGGCCGTGCTTTTTTAAAGCAAGTCGCCGCATGACATTAAGAGGCCGCCTTCCACAGGTGGTCTTCTTAGATATTAGCTCCGACTTATAGGCTTAATACACCAGCCCCGGCAGGTAATTAGTCCCGATATATTGCTCCTCCTCTAGTTCTGCCATCTCCTCCTTCGATAGGCCAAGAATCTCTCCTAACACGTAGTCGTTGTGCTGGCCCACGCCGGGGGCCACGCGCTGGATGTGAATGGGTGTCTTGGAGAACTTCCATAGGGGGCCTGGATAGCGGTGGGTGCCGGCCTGGGGGTGGGTGTGCTCTTCGAAGAACTCGCGGGCTAACAATTGCGGGTCTGAGTATAGCTCCTCTTCCTTCATGAATGGGGCCGCGGGGACGCCTTCCCGCTGGAGGATGTGCATTACCTCGTAGTGGTCGCGTTTACTGGTCCATTCGGAGATGAGGGTATCCAGCTCGTCCTGGTGTTGCAGTCTGCCGAGGCCACCGGCGAAGCGCGGGTCGCGGGGCCATTCAAGGTCGCCCATAGCCCGGCAGAAGCCACGCCATTCCTCGTCGCAGGTGACGGCAATGGCTACCCAGTTATCATCGCCAAGACATGGATAGGCCCCGTGAGGCGCGGCGAATTCGTGGCGATTGCCCCGCTTTACCGGGTTTCGCTTGTTCATGGAGTAGTCCATGAAGGTCCCCGCTAGATGCGGGATGAACCCTTCCGCCTGGGACAGGTCTATGTGCTGTCCCCTTCCGGTGCGCCGCCGGTGTATAAGGGCGGCCATTATTGCAAAGACTGAGTTGGAGGCGTTGACGGTGTCGGCCTGGACGCTGGGTCCAGCCTGTGAGGGGTCTTCGTCGGCGTAGCCTCGCAAGGCGGTCTGGCCTGACATCCCATCTACGGTGAAGCCGTAGCTGGCGTAGCCCCGGTAAGGGCCGGTTGCGCCAAAGCCGGACATGGAGATCATGATGAGGTCGGGCCTTATCTTTATTAGCTCTTCATAGGCAAGCCCCAGGCGCTCCATGGTGCCGGCGGAGAAGTTCTCCAGCACTATGTCGGTTGTGCTGACAAGTCTCTTATAGATAGCGACACCCTTGGGGCGGGACAGGTCCATGGTTAGGCTGAATTTGCCGCGGTTTACGTGGTTGCCGCTGGCGCTAAGCTCCCATGGCCTCGGTCCGACTCCGCCGTTAGCGTAGCCGGGGCTGCCGGGGATAGGGATCACCGGGCCTCAATCTACACTTTGGCACTAAGACAAATAAAAACGGCAGCGCTGGATACAAGGACTAGAACCTTTTATCCAAGAGCTGTCCTACAGCCCGTCCTCCAAGTTATCTAAAATAGCCTGTGTTATCATGCTTAAGTGTTACGACAATATATATCGACAGGCTGTTACGTGTCAATGTTGACAGCTTTTTTGTGAATATACTAAAATCCGTATATGTCTAACCGTGACTGGTCTATTCAGTATTACGTTGACGATAATGGACAATCTCCAGTCGGCGAGTTTTTGCGAGAGCTAGACAATAAGACCTTTAGGCGATTTGAATGGTCCATCGAGCAGTTGCGAGTCCGTAACGTCCAAGCGCGCGAGCCCCTGGTACGTCATATAGAAGGTAAAATATGGGAATTGCGCGAAGAAAGTGGCACAAATATATACCGGTTGTTGTAATTCTTCTTCACGGGCCAGCGCATAATTTTACTTCACGGATTTTCAAAGAAAGCACAGAGGCTTCCCCGAGAGAGTTGGAAATAGCCTCGAGGAGAATGGTAAGATTCGAGGAGAGAGAACAAGATGAGCACAATTAGCAAAAAATATACTCAGAAAGATGGCGCCAGGCTTTATGAAGAGGAGAGAGCTAGAAGAATGGCTGATCCTGAGTATAGAGCCATCTATGACGAAGAAGCCGTTAAGCTAGATTTATGGCTCCAACTGGTGGAGGCGCGCATGGATGCGGGCTTGACCCAAGTGGAGATGGCCCAGCGAATGGGAGTCACGCAAGCCCAAGTGTCGAGGATTGAGAAGAAGGGGAATGACTCTTACACTCTCAACACCCTGCGCCGCTATGTTAAAGCATTAGGCGATGGCTTCACTTTGGAGGTTAGAGTTCTGACGCCTCAGAAGCAGGTGGAGTCTGAGGAGGCGGTTGAGATACACTAATATCGGTTACTGTTGCACCCCTACTCCGGTACTTATTCCTATACTGACATAATCGCTGAACAATAACAGTTGTGGCTTGTCAACATTGACGGCTCATTTAAAGATATACTAAAATTCGTATATGACTAGTAGTGATTGGTCCATCGTATTTTATGTTGAGGAAAGCGGCGCCAGTCCTGTTGAGCAATTTCTAGATGAGCTAGACCGTGCCACTCAAAGAAGGTTTGAGCAGTCTATCGAGTGGTTGTTAGTGCGCAATATTTCGGCTCGCGAACCTCTTGTTCGTCACTTAGAGGGCGGGCTCTGGGAGCTTAGAGAGGAAAGTCGGTCTAACATTTACCGAATCATTTATGCTTTTATGTCCAATCGACGAATTCTTTTCTTGCACAGCTTCCAAAAGAAGACGCAGAGGACTCCTCGACGGGAAATTGAGCTAGCAGAGAGACGATTACGTAATTTTATTCAGCGGGAAGGATAAGAACCATGACCTCAGAGTCGAAACGAGATTATTCTGCTGAGGGACAAGCGGCTTATAATCAATGGCGAGATAAGCTCATGGCTGACCCAGAGTTTGAACGAGTTTATGACGAAGAAGCCGCTAAGCTAGATTTATGGCTGCAACTGGTGGAGGCGCGTATGGATGCCGGTCTGACTCAGGCAGAGATGGCCCAACGTATGGGTGTCTCTCAAGCACAGGTAGCTCGTATTGAGAAGAAATGGAATGACGCATATACTCTCAATACTCTACGCCGCTATGTTAAAGCCCTGGGTGAGGGATTCAAGTTAGAGGTTAAGGTCCTGACGCCTAAAGAGCAGAAACAGCTTGAGCCGCTTGGTTCGGTAAGCCTTGACGATATACCCAAATCTATATAATGCAAGCATCAGAAGATTGGACGTATGAATTTTATCTGGAGGAGAGCGGCTCTAGTCCGGTAGAGGAATTTTTGGACAGCCTGGACCTGAAGGCACGCGCCAGATTACGCAGGTCATTAGAACAACTACGGGTACGCAATATTACTGCTCATTTTCCTCTAGCACGGCATCTGGAAGGAGAACTGTGGGAACTGCGAGAGGAAAGTAGTACTAATATTTACCGAATTATCTATTTCTTCTTTACGGGCCGACGCATTGTATTACTTCACGGCTTTCAGAAAAAGACACAACGCACGCCACCAAGAGAGCTCGACATTGCCAGACGTCGCCATCGAGCATTTATCGAGAGTGAAAGAAGGAGGCTATAACTCTAAATGACTGAGAAAGCAACTAAAGTCACTAATAAAGGCCAGCGCCGCTATGAGGAGTATTGGGCCAAGCAGATGGCTGATCCTGAGTTTAGACTAGTTTACGAAGAAGAAGCCGCCAAACTCGACTTATGGCTGGAACTGGTAGATGCCAGACAAGAGGCCGGACTGACCCAGGAGCAGATGGCCGAGAGGATTGGCACATCTAAGGCCCAGGTATCCCGGATTGAAAAGCGAGGGTATGATTTGTATACCTTTAACACTTTGCGCCGCTATGTCAAAGCTCTAGGTGAAGGATTCACTTTGGAGGTTAAAGTTCGGACACCTCAAGAGCAGACACAGCCTGAGAAGGCGGCTGAGATGCACTAAGGTCATTTACTGTTGCATCCGCACCCCGGTGCTCATCCCAATACTGAATCCACCTTTATCTCTGCCTGCGTACCAGAGTACCGGCTTACCGTCGTCGATAGCCGCAACGCTCGTAAGTATCTGCTGGTTGTCCCAGGTACTGGCATCCGGAGGAGAGACCACTGGCGTTTCTCGCTTTCGCCAGGTGACGCCGTCCTCGGAGACCGCGTAGCCGATGGCCCACTTGGGAGCGCCGGTGTAGAACATATGATATGAGCCGCCGGAGAAAAATACACTCGGCGCCAGGACCTTGTCTCCATCCCAGCCTTTTTCTTCGGGATATAGCACAGGACCTCCCTCATCCTTTATCCACGTCACACCGTCGCGAGAGACAGCGCGGCCGATACGCCACACACCTTTGGTGTCCAGCCCCTGGTACCACATGTAGAAAACATCTTTTATGAATGCCACACTGGAATAGGCTACACCAGCCTCGTCCCATGAGCCCGGCCCGCTCGCGTCCATGATCGGGTTCCTTTCACTCTTATCCCAGTGGACTCCATCCAGCGACACAGCCAGGCCGATGCGCCACTTACTGCCATCGAAGCCAGAGTACCACATCCGGTACTCTTTGTTATCGTGGAGCACGCGAGGGTCGTGGACGCTTACACTGTCCCATTCTCCCGGTGCGCCAGGTGTTAACACAGGGTTGGCAGGCTCCTTTGACCAGTCACGGCCGTCACCGGACCGCGCCAGTCCTATGCTCCAGCCTGCGTAAGGATCGGGGCTGGCCGTGCCGTCATACCACATCACGTACTCTTCTTTTATCTTTAACACACTGGGAGCGTGTATGCTGTAGGAGTCCCACGTGCCTAATGGTCCCGGCTGTAGAGATGGACCAGGTGCATTGGCAAACTGATAGCTGGATAGGTCCAAAGGGCCTCTTGGAGGAAATAACCCAGGTAGCATCATGAAGATGGCCCAGAACCCCACAGCTACTAAAATGGGCAGGAAGGCACTGATACGTTTTGGGACCATTAGCATATCCTTAGAGTTGATTTACTATCCAGGAAGAGGTAGGTTCCGCTTGTTCAGAAACGCCATCAGTACTTGTCGCGGTCCGTCTTCTAGAACCTCTCGTATTTTCTTTCTGTCTTCACGTCCGTCACCGGTTGTAAGCTTCTTAAGATTTTGGTCGTTCCAGTCACCATGACGTACTTTATTAGAGTACGAATCTTCCCAGGATTTAAAGGCTCTCTCATCTAGGCCGAGATTCTTGTACATCGGGCCTGTAGTGCTCTTATCTTTATACCGATGTTTCAAAACCTCTATGGCTCTGTATGCATGGAAAAGTGCTTCAAGCCTATCTTGTTCATCTCTTGACCAATATGCTACCATGGCTTGATACCAATCGCGCATTGCTAAGTTTAAAGGCTGGATATTCTTTGTTATAAGTTCGGCAGCTTTCTTGAAGGGTTCGTTGTCTGCATGATTTTCACTTTGTTCAGGGTGCAAATCTAACATAGCCAATGCAGGATCGAAGAAACCGCTTGTCCGATGTATGGCTTCCACGTCGTGAGCTTCAACCCAATTAAGAGGGATCATCGTTAGCGCTTGCCAATCTGGGTGATAGAAACTGTGAGCTGCTACAATGGATTCGGCAATCCTTCTTGCCGTCAACCACAAACTAGATTCTCCCACCCCCGAAATAGCAAGTCTATCTCGAATGATATCTAAGATCATGCTATCAGCAATTTGTACGTTCTGAAGATATAAGTGAAGACAACATTGTTGCGGAGCTAATGCACCGATGAATACTAGCGTTGAGGCCAATGTTCTATTCTCCTCTGAGAACTTAGAATCGTTTTTGGTGATAGACGTATATAGTAATCACGGCAAGTATTTTCCCTTTAGAAATAAGTGTCCACTCAAACCTTTAGAAAAGGGCCTGTCCAACCAGGCCGCTAAACTCAGGAGCAGCTTGGCCACTGGTGGGAAGACTCGCCATAGAATCCAGTTGGGTAGATAAAAAAGCCGGAAGAACGGCTCGTTCCACTGTAGTATTGTCACCTGCATTCCCTCAGGAAGCAACCCAATAAGCTCGTCCGGTGTGTAGCCGGGCCGCACGTGCCCCCATGACTTGTGCAGTGTGCCCGTAATAAAGGGCGGGAAGGCCGTGAAACCTTTGCTTGGAACACTCATGTATAGGACGCCACCCGGTTTGAGTGTCTTGACCACAGAGCACAGTAACTCGCGGTCCTTCTCTTCGTGTTCTGCTACGTCCATCAGAAGCACAGCGTCAAAGCTGGAGTCTCGGAAAGGAAGGTAGCGCCCATTGGCTACTATTGTAGGTGCTTGATGCTCTTTGTATGATGCTGGCTCTAAGTCAATTCCTATTTTTATTCTCGCCTCGCCCTTGGAGATCAAATAGCCGTCGAAAGCGCCTACCTCCAGGATGGCATCTCCCAGCAGTCTCATACCAAGATGTGACATAACGCAAGCCCTATAGTAGCTGCCTAGACGCACCGGGGTACTCCATAGATGGTGTTGAAGGAACACCCTTTGTGGCTTTAACCACCAGCGTGCCGCCAAAGGGCTTTGATCTGATTCTTATTTCTTCTTCAATGAATAGGCCGGACTCCTCTAGCTCTTTTATCAACCCATCAGAGTGAAAGTACGCAGGGCCGATAACCCGCAGTGGAGCAGGCAGCCAGGCCGGCGCTCTGCTGCGCAGCCATCGAAGACGGTCCCCCAGGTTTGCAGTTATACACAGGACGCCACCAGGTCGCAAAACTCGCTGGACCTCTCTGATGGTATCGATCAATTGGTCCCGCGAGAGGTAGTCTATAAGACCAGAGCAGATAGCTACATCAAGGTTGCTGCTCTTCAATGGTATAAAAGTAGAGCTGCCCTGCAACAATCTACTGTTGGGCTGTTCATATAGTCTTGTGTGTGCATAACTCAGCATGGCTTGTGAGATGTCCATTCCATACCAGAAGGCGCCTCTAGTCAAGATTTCCTCTCCATATACTCCCGGTCCACAGCCTAAGTCCAATACCCTCTGGCCCGGTTGTACCTCCGCGAAGGACAAAACAGCGTTTTTTCTTGCGATCAAAGAGCTGGAGATAAAAGGTCTAGCTATGTTAGTAGCGCCATTATAGTGGCCCGCCCAGGTATCAGCCTCGCTATCGAAACTCTTCGTCAGTTTTTTATATGTAGAGATGTCCGTGTTTATATTCAATAGGTCTTTAGCGATTAAGGCGTTTCGCTTTGCTTCCATCTGCAAAGCTGCTATGACAGTGGACAAATGTAGTGATAAGCCCTCTCTCTTCATCCAGGCATCTTTTACCATGGGCCATAAGCTATTAAAGGTCGCCCGCTCAAAGGGTATGCTGTACTCTGGTAGCCCAACGGCCTCCATGAAAGACTCTCCCTTGCCACTATAGCTTATAGCTATGGCTGGCGTCCCTGCCGAGCAAGCCAGTATAACCGAATGTGTCCGCAGGCCAATGACCAGATCCGCTTTAGCAAGGATAGCCTTTAGCTCTGAAGGATGATAACTGCCTTCCAGCACCCTGGCCGACTCGTATCTTACCATCATATCTATAACACTCTTGGCTATAACCTCATCTCCCTGGTCGCCTCCGGAAGACATGGGCAGGAAAAGCGCCTGTATCTTTAGCTGAGATACGATGCAATCTGCCAGGAGCGCCATGTCTGACAAAAATCGGTGGTAGCTTTCGGGGTGGCCGGCCGGCCAGCGGCTAGCTTTAGCGTAGAAGCTTACCGGCAGCCAGTTGCTTTTGTAGTGGCCCCAGCGCCTTAGAGATATTACAACAAAGGGCTGAATAAGTCTCTCATGCCGCATAATATCTACGGCTCTTCCCTCTGAAGATGGCTTAAGAGCTACGGCTGGGTCGGCAGTTATTTGTATATTCTTGTTTTGTATACCGAGGGCTATTAGCTCATCATAGGAGCGCTGGTCCCGCACGGTGATAGCATCTAAAGACCCTACTACAATTCTTGCCAGAGACCTGCTTACCGGGTCTGTGACCGGGCCGACACCCTGAGCGTAGCACATGACCTTTTTCCGCATCAGCTTCGCTGTCAGGAGCAGGAAAAATTGCAGAAAGAGGAAGGGCTTGCTTGAGGCGTTTTGCAGTAGCTGCCCTCCGCCCCAGACCAGGAGATCGCAGCCGGCTAAGGCTTTAAGTATGCCGCCCGGCGTGCGTTTTATAGAGAGGACATTATGCAGTCTAGAGGTTTGTTTGGGACGTGCCGAGGCCACGAGAAGCTCTGCCTCTGGTATAGTCTCTTTTAAAGAGGAAATGGTGGCGGAGAGAATGGCGCTGTCCCCCTGGTTTACCCAGGAATCACCGCCCCAGAGCAGTATACGCACCATGTTTTGTCCTCAATGCCTCACTAAAAACATCCTGGAAGCGCAGAGCGGTGTTTCTCCAGGTCAACTCATTCTCTGTCATGTGGAGACTCTCAGCAGACATAGCTTTCCTTAGCCCACTGTCCTGAAGTACAGATAGAATAGCCTCCGACAAACCTTGTGAATCCCTTTCCTCGACGAGCAGCCCGTTGCGCCCATTTCTTACCACCAATGGTAGTCCTGCGACTTTAGTAGCCACTACAGGTTTTCCTGCCGCCATGGCCTCTAGCACCACGGTTGGAAGGCCGTCTACATTCCCGGAGGCATCGTGGATAGAGGGCGCCACAAATACATCGCACATGCTGAGAATATTAGGCATCTCAGTCCATGGTATGAGACCTGGAAACCTGAAGGAAGGCTCAATCCCTAAATCCTTGGTTAGCTCGCGCAAGTAGCGTAACTGTTCACCATCTCCTGCAATAACGAACACAGCATCGGGGACGCTTTTTAGTATATCCGGAGCAGCCCGCACAAGATATTCGAAGCCTTTCTTCTCTACCACTCGGCCTACTCCAAGTACCACAGGTGCGTCATTAGAGATATTTAGGGTGCGGCGCCAGCTATCACCATCGCCATCCTTGAATATCGAGGCATGGACTCCCCACGGAATCACGTGTACGGAGTCCGGGGCCGCTCCTAATGCAATAGCATCGTGTTTGAATTCTTCACTACAGGCTGTGACCGCGGCCGATCTGACAAAGCTGGCTCTGGCCGCCAGGGCCGCCAGCAGAGACTTTTTAGACAGATACATATCTGAGCCGTGAAGGGTAGTGACAATAGGGACTCCGGTCCGCTTGGATGCCAGGAGGCATAAGGGGCTGTTTGGGACTACCCAGTGGGAGTTAACGAGGTCAAAGGACTTCTCCCGGCACAATCTTAACAGTGTCAAGGAGCCACAAAGCAGGTACAATGGTATTAGGAAGTAGCTCCTGAGCCGCAGCTTGCGGTCGTTTACCATAGCCTCTGCATAGCCCATGCGATGGAGATCCTTTAAAGGAGCGAATTTGAAATGGGTAACCGGTATTCTAGCCTCACTTTGCGGCGCTACTAGCGGATTATACGGGGCCAGGACATGCAGCTCATGCCCCAAGTCTAGCAGTGCCTCAGCGAGAGACTGCACAAAGACACCGGCTATGTCACCATGAAATCGTGGGTAAGAAGAGGCTACTATACATATCTTCAAAGCTGTGCTCTTGAGCGGACTAAGACCAATCATAAGGTATTGTCGTTAAGTGCGTCAAAGCCGAAAAGGGCGGATTAAAATCCCGTGAGGGTCGAATAGGCTGTTATGCCCAAAACAAAAATAGTCTGTACCTTAGGACCAGCATCCAGTGGCAGTAGGATGGTGGAGAAGTTGATAAAATCAGGAATGAACGTGGCCCGTCTGAACTTCTCTCACGGCACTCATAAGGAGCATATATCTACCTTTGCTGTAGTACGCAGGGCAGCAGAACGGTTGGACACCTGGATATCTGTCCTGCAAGACCTCCAGGGTCCAAAGATCCGTACGGGTCCCGTTGAAGATGGAGGCTATGTGCGTCTTTTAAGCGGAGAGGAAATTACTCTTACAACCGGGAATGTGCCAAGTACTGCTACAACTGTGTCAGTAGACTACCTGGGTCTTCCCAGGGTCGTGAGACCTGGTGATGTTATTTTATTAAGTGATGGGCTAATTAGGCTGAAGGTCTTAAACGTCAAGGGTGACGAGATACTTTGTGAGATAGTCCAGGGAGGTATGCTGGGCGCCCATAAAGGGGTGAACCTACCCGGTGTTCCTGTAGACCTACCGAGCTTAACGGATAAAGACAAGGCTGATTTGGAGTTAGGGTTAGCGTTGGGTGTAGACTACATTGGCCTGAGCTTTGTAAGAGATCCCGCCGATATTGTGGCGGCAAAGGAGTTTATAGCGGATAAGGGCCACCGCACGCCTGTTATTGCAAAGCTTGAGAAGCCTGAAGCCCTGGCTAAACTGGACGCTATTCTATCGGTAGCAGATGGGGTTATGGTAGCCCGCGGCGACCTGGGCGTAGAGCTTCCCCAGGAGAACGTGCCCACCTGGCAGAAAAGGATAATAGCTATGGCCAATAAGAGGCGCGTTCCAGTCATAACGGCTACGCAGATGCTTGAGTCTATGGTCGTAAGTCCTAATCCTACCAGGGCCGAGGTAAGCGATGTAGCCAACGCCATCATAGATGGCAGCGATGCGGTAATGCTAAGCGCGGAAACGGCTATAGGGGCCTTTCCTGCCGAGTCAGTGCAGATGATGGTTAAGATTGCAGTAGAGGCGGAGAGCCATTTGGATGAGGTCTGCCTGCCGATGATTAGGTCTACGCATCTAGAAGTCCCAGACCATGCTCAGGCTATATGTCAGGCCGCCTGGAACATAGCCCATGACTCTGAAGAGGTCGTGGCGATAGCCGCCTTTACTCAGTCCGGATATACAGCCTTCATGCTCTCGAAGGAGAGACCGCGAGCGCCTATACTGGCTTTCACACCTTTTGAGTCTACTTGCCGCAAGCTGGCTATCTATTGGGGTGTTACTCCCATCTTGTGTGAATACGTGGAAGATGTAGAGGGTATGATTAGGCACGTTGAGGAAGCCCTGGTCCAACGTGGGCTTGTAATGCCAGGGAAGAGTGTAGTGTTAGTAGCCAGCTTGCCGATTGGAGGGCATGGAACAACGAACTTCCTTAAGTTGCACAGGATCGGAGTTTAGAAAGGAGGATGTATTGATCAATCATAGAAGCAAAAGATTATTTGATACCGGAGCGATTAATGCTACCAGGCGGAATCACGGCCTTGAACATGCTACCGTGACCGTATTGATGGAGAAGAAGGGATTTACCCGCAGAATAGCCGGACGATCAACGGCAAGCGGCTTTCACATAATAGGCAACGTGTCCACCGAAGAGCTGACAGCGGCGGTTGACGAGGCATTGAGAAGAATGCAGCGGGGGGAGTCCAACTTAGCCGTCTCGCCATTCTGTGGAACCAACCTTGCTGTATCTGGCATCCTTTCCGCTCTTTCTGTGACTATGGTGATAGGCAGTAAAAACAGGCTTGCAAAGCTCCCTAACGCAGCGCTAGCGGGCATGTTAGCGGTCATAGTCGGGCAGCCATTAGGAGCTTTGGTACAAAAATACGTTACGACCAGGGCAGATGTATACGATCTACGTGTGCTCGGAATATCTTCAAAGGGATGGGGTCCGCTAACTATCCATAAGGTCGAGACGGATGCTTATTAGATATATCTTCAACATTTCTAAAGGTTCTGTCTGAACTCTATCCCCTCTCCCTACGGTAGCTTGTCCTGAGGCTCTCGAAGGGATGGCAGGATGAGGGATGGTGTACAAGTATACACGTTGTCAATATACTAGACCTAACTTAACGATGGCCTTGGCAAGATTGTGTACTGGACATCTTACAAAGTAGTCAGAATTAGTGGAGTTCGACACCACAGGACCGTTTCAAGTCTAAGGGTTGCGAAATGATGGCCCGAGCTAGTATGCATACCAAAACTTATAAAAAAGCTAACTAAGAGGGCCAGCACAGTTTGGAGACTCAGGACTAAGTCAGGGAAGATGAGGAGCCTTCATGCAACGTCGAGCATTCGTATCGTCGACCTACATAGACCTTAAGGACCATAGGATGTATGTCATACGTGAGCTGCGCAGAGCTGGGATCTTTGTTGATCCAATGGAGGACTGGACTGCCGACACTCAGGAACCAGGAGCTCTGTCCGAGGACCGGATCAACGGCTGCGACTTGTGCGTCCTACTTGTGGCCCGTCGCCGTGGCTTCGTTCCAGTGGGCGAAACTGAGAGTATAACCCAGAAGGAATACCGTAGAGCCATCGCTCAGGGGATAGACGTTCTGGTCTTCCTAATGTCTATGTAGTGGCTTGAGGAGGGGAATGCATGACGAACCAGCCGCCCGCGGGGCGTCTGCAACTTGAAGCGGTGCTCCAACTAATGATTGCCCGACTTGCGACTTTCCAGTTGATCGGCGTGGCGGAGAAGCTTGGTAGCACTAACTGCCCCCACGATGGGCCTAAAGGGGCAGACCAACTGGCT
>ORMF010652738.1_pt1 | contig 77871 bp, 64 predicted proteins | sample 1779871 | NCBI WGS metagenome assembly ORMF01 (sample SAMEA104232316, study PRJEB22302) | groundwater metagenome | biome: forest; feature: aquifer; material: groundwater | place: USA | collected 2011-08-07 | depth 5.4 m | reverse complement strand
GCCGGCGCCCCCCCGATCCCCGGCGCGCGGGCCCCATGCTGGGCGGGGGTCTCCCCGCGGGCGGCCCGCGCCGCGGCTTCGACCAGGTAGCAGGGGGCGGGCCCCGTGGCTCCGATCATCAGGCCCGCGAGTGAAGGCCCAACGACGGTCGAAAGCTGCCGCACCGAGGTGTTCATCGCCAAGGCGTTGGTGAGCTGGTCGCGCGGGACCAGATTCGGAATCATTGCCGACCGCGCGGGTGACTCGAGGGCGCTAAAGAGCGCGAGCGCCGCGCTGACGGCGTAGAGCAGGGCGGGCGAAACCAGGCCAACCAGGCTGCAAGCCGCCAGCGCCGCCGCGACGGCGAGCTGGCCGACCTGGGTCACCATGATCAGGGTGCGGCGATTGACCGCGTCCGCTAGCAGCCCGCCGAAGAGCAGCAGCCCAATCGTCGGTACGGCGCGCGCGAGGCCGATCAACCCGAGCTGCAGGGCGGAGCCGGTGAGGTCGTAGATCTGCCATGCCATCGCGACGGTCGTGAACTGGCTCCCAATGCCAGACACCACCAGCCCAATCCAGAAGAGCCGGAAGTCGCGATGGTGCAGGGTTTCGAATCGCACGGGCTGCCTTTTTCCTTATGGTTGACGGGATCGCTGGCGGGCGGCCTGTCCCTCCCCCACAAGGAAGGAGGGGATCCGTTGAGGGTCCCTACCGCACATCCCAGGCGTGGGCGTTCCAGGGTTGGCGGACGTCCTCGGTCTTGCGTCCCGTTACGTTGGTCAATCGGCTGCTCACGAGGCTCGGCTCGACCGTATAGAGAAGACGCCCATGATGACGAGTTGGTCGGTCATGTGCTGGACGACCTGGGCGAGGGCCTGACCGCGCCCGGCAACGTAGATCTCATTCGACGGCGTCGAGGTACTCAAACGCCGCCCCCCGGCCGATCGTACCGGGCAAATCCGCGCGCGTCCATTGTCTGGAGCGGCCCGTTTGACGCCCCCACGGAAAGCGCCCTATGCTCCGCGCCAGAATGTTGAGGGGGCCGCCATGTTCCGCGGAGCCGAGTGGATCACGATTCCGGAGATCATCAGTGCCGCGCGGGCCAACCTCCCAGCGAGCGCCTGGGACTATTCGTTCGGTGGTGCGGACACCGAGACCACGCTACGCCGCAATCGGACGGCCTTTGATTACATCGCGCTACGCCCGCGAGTCCTGCGCGACGTGCGCATCTGCGACACCGCCACGTCATTCCTGGGCCACCCGCTCGCGCTGCCCGTCATGCTGGCGCCGATCGGCGGCCCGCAGAACTACCACCCGGATGGCGCGCTCGCCTGCGCCCGCGCCGCCGACGAGGTCGGTGCGATGGCGTTCATTGGAACGCTCTCCTCGCCGAGCATGGAGGACGTGCGGGCTGGGTCGAAGGGGCCGCTCGTCTTCCAGATGTACGTCCGGGGGGACCGCGCCTGGATGGAGTCGCTGGTCCGCCGCGTGGAGAAGGCGGGGTACTCGGCGCTCTGCCTGACGGTCGATTCCGCGGCGTACGGCCGCCGCGAGCGCGACCTCCAGAAGCGCTTCTTCCGAGGCGAGGGGGGTGGCGTGCAGCCGAACCTCGTCGGGTTGACGTCCGGTGATCCGAACGGCTCCCGCGATCATCAGGCCGGCCTCTCCTGGGACGACGTGGCCTGGCTCCGCGAGACCACGTCCCTTCCCCTGATCCTGAAAGGCATCCTGAGCCCCGAGGACGCCGAGCTCGCGGTCCAGCACGGCGTGGCCGCGGTGTACATCTCGAACCACGGCGGGCGCCAGCTCGACCACCTCCCCGCCACCCTGGACGTGCTGCCCGAGATCGTCGCGGCGGTGGGCAGCCGGGCGGAGGTGCTGATCGACAGCGGGTTCATGCGCGGAACGGACGTCATCAAGGCGGTGGCGATGGGCGCCCGCGCGGTGCTAATCGGCAAGCTGATGGCCTGGGCGCTCGGCGCTGGTGGCCAGGCGGGCGTCGCAGCCACCCTGCAGATCCTGAAGAGCGAGATGCTGAGCGCGATGGCAAATATGGGCGTGCACTCGATCGAGGAGCTGGGGCCGCAATGCCTCCGACCCACCTACCCGCCGCATGCTTCTCCGTGGCCCGTCAGCGTCGACCCGGCGCTGCCGATCCCGATGAGCGCGGCCGAGGCCCCGGCCCGCAACGGCGAGACGAGTATCGCGGCAGACCGGAGCCCAGCATAGCCCTGACCAGGGAAGAGGCGTGGGGACCTCCAAGCTGATTCTGGGGATCGTTCCCCCCCACCCTAACCCTCCCCCCGAGGGGGGAGGGAAAAACGGGATCGGTCGCTCCCCTCACCAGGGACTCCACGCCGCCAGCGGGTCGTGCCCTCAAGGGGATGGAACAATGCGATCGGTCGCTCCGCCCGCCAGAGCTCGGTACTATCGGGGGGGCGGTGCGCCAGGCTTGGCCATGGCGAGGGCGGCGGGGTCGGCGCCCCAGCCGGCGCCCTGGGCACCCCAGCTTCCCGTCGGATCGACGGCCCGCGCATAGGCGTCCGGGTCCTTGAAGAGGTCGCTCTGCCAGAGCTTCAACGCCTGGGCGTGGTTTGCCTCCACCGCGGCGTTGGCGGCGGGAAGCCGCTCGGCCTCGTAGTCGGCGAGCGCCCCGTCGATTTTGGCGTTACCGGCTGATCTCAGGAGCAGCGGCGCAACGCGATCGGCCAGCCGCGCGGCGCCGCTGATGGCGAGGCTCATGCCGGTCGCGCCGGCTGGGTGGGTGGCGTGCGCGGAGTCGCCGACCAGCACGGCACCGGGAGCCCAGAACCGTTCGGACACGTAACGGACCAGCCGATATAGGTGGGCGTTCGCCTTGCGGAAGCGGAGCGGCTCGAGCTTGGGAAAGCGGCCGACGACGTAGGCGTGCAGCGTCGGGTCCGGCTTTCGGAGCAGGTCGCCCCGGGCGCCGAGCGGAAGCGTCAGGAGGATGCGGAATCCGCCGCGCGGGCGGGAAACCACGCACAGCGTGCCGATGTCGTCGACGTACCAGTGGAGCGCGGCTGGCAGCTCGGTCGGCCCCTCGCCCCCGATGATGATCTGCTCGTGGTCGTACGGCTTCGGGTCCGCCGTGATGCCGAGCTCGCCACGCACCAGGGACTGCGACCCGTCGCACCCGACGACGAGCCGGCCGGTGAAGGTCAGCTCCTCGGTCGAACCCGGTGTGCGGGCGCGGACACCGTGTACACGACCCGCATCGTCGCGGAGCAGACCGGTGACGATGCAGCGCTGGGTTGTGACGCTCGGCCAGCGTCCGGCGCACTCGAAGAGCACCGCCTCGATCCGGTCGTGGGGAACGGCGATCGTGCGACCCGCGGGACCGTCGCCCGCGGCCGAGATCGGAAAGCGCGCGATCAGGCCGCGCTGCGCGTGGCTGACGGCGAGGTCCGTGATCGGCAGGGCCCCGTCCGCATGGAGGGCGGCGAGCACGCCCCACGGCTCGAGCAGCCGCAGGGTGGGCGGATGGAGCAGGTCCCCGCGCGTGCTGTGCACCTCCCGACTGACTTTCTCGAGCAGGAGCGTTCGGACCCCCGCGATCCCAAACGCGTTGGCAACTGCGCCGCCGGCGACGGCGCCGCCAACCACAATGACGTCAGCATCCATCGTTCGTAATCCTTGTCTTCGGGCTCAGTCGGCGGCCTCGCGGCGAGGCAACGACGATAAGTGTATTGGAGGAGGTGCTACGAGGAGGGGTTTAGAATGGATGAGAAGCCTGCAACGCGCTCGATCGTCATGAGGAGAGGTTGAATGGCGGCCGAATGCACCCATCTCAACCAGCTCCGCGATGTGCGCCCGCGATCGGATCGGTGGAATGAATCCATGCAGCCCGGAGAGATCTGGCGCTGGTGCTACGTAGGCGAGATAGGGCTGGAATAGCCGCGTGACCGGGCAGACAACCGAGGACGTGTGGCCAGCGCTTCACATCGCCGACTGGCACGAGACGTGCACGACGCTAGCTCCTACTTGAGGTCCCACTCGTGGGCGTTCCACGCCTGGGTCGAGCTGGGATAGCGGGGCAGGACGTTCTGCAGCCGGTTGCCGATCATGGTCGGCTCCGCCTGGTGGAAGAGCCCCATCCACACGAGCTGATCCGTCATATGGTGCACGATCTCCGCGCTATGCGAACCTTGAGTCGCCCTGATCTGAGCGAGACGGCGGAGCCGGCGCGCACCCCAGCAGCAAGACAAGGCTGGTGGGCGATACGAGCCTGATCCAGCTCGAGGCATTCATGCCAGCGCATGGAGAACGACGCATGGAAATCACAGCGCGTAGAAATTACGTGGGTTGTCGCACAGGATTCGCTCGATCACGTCGGGATCGACGTCCCCGCGGGCGCGCAAGTCGTCCACCATGTGGACCTCCTGCGCCGGGTCCTGGTGCACGTAATCGGACCCTGCCATCAGATTGTCGGGCCCGCTGTACTGCAGCACCGAGGGCAGATTGTCGTCGGCGAAGCAGGCGATGAAGATCCGGTAGTCCTTCAGCAATTGGGCGTCGAACCTCGCCGCGCGCGTGGAGGGCGACGTTGGACCAACGTACGTCCGCTTTTGCTGGCGCAGGAACCGATGGGAGGTCTCGGGCAGCCACATTGAGCCGAACTCGACGAACCCGAACTTCAGGTCCGGATAGCGCTCCGGGACTCGGCGGCTGACCAGCGAGGTGAAGGCTGCCGCCGCGTTGCTGCCTCCCGCGACGGGGCCGGTCGCGCTAAACAGAGCTCGGCCGGTGTGGAGGCAGACGGGCAACCGTAACCGGTTGGCTTCCTCGTAGATCGGGTCGAAATAGGGATCACCAAGCGAGCGTTCGGTCTCGACATAGCGGAAGAAGAGTCCCGCGGCGCGAGCTTCTTTCGCGCGGTTCATTTCGGCGATCGCCGCGTCCCGCGATTGGAACGGCAGCGTGGCCACGAAGCGGAGTCGATTCGCGGACTCGGCGCACGCCGCGGCCATGAAGCGGTTGTACGCCCGGCAGATCGCGATCTCCAGCTCGGGGATCTGGATCCCGAGAGCGAGGAACACGGTGGGGAACACGATCTGCACGGCAACCCCGCGCTCGTCCATGTCGCCGACGCGTTCCGAGACGCTGGTCATCCACCGTGCGCCGAGCGAAATATCGGTGCGCTCCATTTCGGCCGCCGCGGTCGTCGGCGTGTGCAGAGGAAATGCGTTCCGCCCGGCGGCTTTGGGGTACATCTCACCGTCGATCAGCCAGAACGCGTTCCGATTGCCCCAGGACGTATCGGTGGGAAGGTTGACCAGCAGTGGGCGGTAGGGATACATCGGACCGCCGTCGTCAAAGCCCTCCCACATCCCCTCGTGCTCGAGGACGTGGGTGTCCGCGTCGAGAACCCCGGCCATCATGACCTCCACCCGCTCGGTTGGTCTGGCCCATGCTATCAACGGTGCCGATACCATTCAATACCCAACCGCGCCGAATTGGGAGAGCGGCCGCCGTTCAGGCCGCTCCTTGCGAGCGCGATCGTCTGGCGGTAACGCGCGGCGGAGCATATGATGGCCTCACCCCGGTTGCCGGGACACCCGGCGCTCGGGTCGCGGGACGATGGATGAACGCGCGTCCCGCCTGGACGGCCGAGGAGCCGGAGGAGGACAACGTGGTTGACGTAAGCAGCGATTCGCGCCAGCAAACCCAGGACATTCCAAGACCCATCGGGTTCGGACCCATCAGCCTGCCAACGCGCGACGTCGCGCAGTCCAAGCGGTTTTTCACCGAGGTGCTTGGCGGCGAAGTGCATGAAGAGGGCGATCTAGTTCGAGTCCAGCTCGGCAGCTTTGGGGTCGTGCTCGGTCCGCAGGAAGGTGGAGCAACCGCGCCCCATCGCGAGCATCCGCACTACGCGTTCACGGTACCGCCGGAACAGTTCGTGCCCCTGAAGCAGCGACTCGAGGCATTCGGCGTCCCGACCCACGAGCCGTGGACGCGAAGCGGGTCGCCCTGCTCTTTGATGTATTTCCGCGATCCCTCCGGCAATCAATTCGAGATGTACTGCGCCGAGGGTGAGATCGGGCTTCCCCGTCGGATCGGCGCCCGGGCGGGGGGTGACTACGTCATCCCATTTCCGAGCTTGGTGTACAGCGAAGTCAAAGACCCGACGGTGGAGCCGCCCGCGGTACGCGCATCGGACTTCAACCACATGACCATCCCATCGAAGGACCTGGGTGAGAGCAAACGCTTCCTCACCGAGATCTTCGGGGGCACGGTGAAGATCGATAATTCCAGCCACGTGACCGTGGAAGTGGGCGGCATGGAGATCGGTAACGGTGGTCCGCTCGATGGCGGCTGGCCCGCCCCGGACGCAGAGTATCCCCACTACACGCTGCTTGTGGCGCCCGAAGATCTGGTTCCTTTGCGGGATCGGCTCCAGAGCTACGGTGTACCGACGGGCGAGATCTTCACCCGCAGCGGCAGCGACGCGGCGCTGTACTATCGGGATCCGACCGGGAACCTCTGGGAGCTGTATTGCGAGCGCGGTTTCTCCGGCGAGGCGCGCCGCGCCCCCAGCGCGGGCGGAAGCTACGTCACGGACCTTCCCGCTCTCTGTTACGACCACTGGAACGACCCGGGCCTTTAGCGGGGGCTGGGGGTTAGGTTTGGGGGTTTGGAGCACCCAGATCTCGTCGCTGAGCGCATCGAACGGTTCGCCAGCACGCGCCTCTGGGGGTAAGGGCGTCAGGCCGACGGGCCGATGCGGAGCCGTCATTCATCTTGGTTATGAGGTTGCGTCGCTGGCTTCCACTCGGTTCCCTCCCGCTTTCATTTCCCTGAGTTCCTTCATTCTCGTTGCAGCACTCCTTCCGTTTGCCGCCGTCCCCCTGCCGGGGGTTGGAGCCGTCGGCGTCGCCCAGCTCGCGTTGATCGGCTTCCATCTCACATGGTTGTGCCAGCGGCGTCCCGGCCCGGCGCGCGTCCAGCGGCTCGAGATCGCTATTCTCGCCTTCATCGGCGTTGCCGTTGTGGCGTTTGGCCTCGGGGTTGCAGCCTACGGATACACCCGTGAGGCTGGGCTCGCGGCCTTCAACCTCGCGATCAGCGCGCTGGTGGCGATCGGGGTGATGCGCGGCATCACGAGCCGGCCCGAGCTCTATGGGGTGATGCGGGTGCTCCTGCTCGCGGCGGGCGCGTCGGGGGGCATCGGGCTGGTGCTCTGGGCGCTGCCAGCAGCGGCGACGGAGCGGCTGCTGCTGATGCTGGTGCCGATCGGCTATCCCGACGGGCCCGAAGTCATTCGGGTCGTGTGGGCGACGCAGCTCGAGCGGGCAACGGGCACCTGGGTGGACGCCAATCTTTTCGGCGGCCTCATGATGATCACGGCGGTCCTGGTCGCGGGGCAGCTCCTGGTGCGCGAGACCGTGTTACCGCGGCCGGTGCTGCTGGCGATCGGGCTCGTCGCGGTCACCGCGCTCGGGTTGACCTTCTCGCGGTCGGCGTGGGTCGGAACCGGGGTTGCGCTGATCTACCTGGGGCTGGTTCTGGAACGGCGCGCGCTGCTGCTGGTCGTCGTCGCGGTGGCCGTTGTCGTCGTGGTGCCGCAGCTCCGGGATCGCATCGTAGGAGCGATCACCGTGCAGGACGCCGCCTCGGTCATGCGCGTGGACGAGTACCGGGCGAGCGTGGCCCTGATTGGTACTCACCCGCTGTTCGGAGTGGGATTCGGGCCTGCGCTCGGGCTAGATCTCGTCCGTCGCGTGTCGAACATGTACTTGCTGATCGCGGAGGAGATGGGCCTGCTCGGCCTGGCGGTGCTGCTCGGTACGCTGGGCATGGTCCTACGAAGGGGCCCGGGGCGAATTGCGCCGACAGGGCTTGACGCCGGGCTTCGGGCTGGATTGCAGGCGGCGTTGGTTGGATGTCTTGTCGCCGGGCTTTTTGACCACTACTTCATGAACAGCCTGTTTCCGCACACGCTCGGCCTGTTCTGGCTGCTCGTCGGGCTGATTGCCGTCGCGGCACGGCTCAACGCAGCGCCGAACGTGGCTGCAGCGGCAACGCTGACAACAGCTCCAGACCTGGCACGCGATGCCGAGGACGCGAGGCGGATCGAGGCAGAGCCGACGCCGTCCGGCTAGCGGTCGCTCAGTACCGCGTTCTGCGCATAGGTCAGGTCGAACCGCACGTCGAGGATCTTGAGCGCGAAGTCTTCGCGTTCGATCTCGATCATCGGCTCGTTCTTGGCAGCATCGCGGATGGTCCCCAACGGCTCCTCGCCGCGCTCGACCTTCTCGATCTGCTCGAGCAGGGTCTTGCGGTAGAGGAGAATGCCCTTGTCAGAAGTGACCAGGTGCTCCTGGGTGCGGTCGGCGATCGGACCCTGAGCGACCCAGGCCAGCATGTCCTGGGAGTTCGTCGTGTCGCCCTTCGGCGTCCCATCCGGGTTGCGGAACGGGTTCTCCCAGACAGGCACGATCGTTCGCGGCGCCTCGCCATCCGGCAGGGGCTTCGTGAAGTACCAGTAGGCCATCGTCGTCACGTCGTCAACGGGAACCCGGATCTGGAACATCGGATCCGCCCCGGTGTTGACGGTCAGGATGTTCGGGAAGAGCACCGGGTGGCCGTGGGTCCAGTCGTCGTCTTCTTCACTCTCCCCCTCGAGGAGACGGCGCTTGTAGATACCGTATTCGAATGGCTCGAATTCGATCTTCAGGTGGCGCGCGGGCGTCATGGCGGGCGGCTTGCCCTGCTTTTTCATGACGTAGTTTCCGAAAACGCCATGCAGGTGCTCGAAGTGCACCGGGTCGAAGCTGTTCTCCATCGCCTGGAGAAAGCTCATCGGGAGCCGGGCGGCACCGACCTGGCGAGTCAGGTCCGTCCGGACGAGCAGATCCCAGCGGGGGAGCAGGGGCTGCGTCTCAGGCGGGCCCAGGTACGCCCAGATGAGGCCGCCAAGCTCCTGGACCGGGTAGCTTGCGATTTTGAGGGGGAGGCAGGCCGGCTCAAAGGGCATGTCCACGACCTGACCCTCGCCGTTGTACGTCCAGCCGTGATACGCACACCGCAGGCCATTCTCCTGAGGAATCCCGTACGCCAGCGAGATGCCGCGGTGGGCGCAGCGGTTGCCGACCAGGCCGAGCTTGCCGGCTCCATCGCGGAACAGAACGAGGGCTTCGCCGAGCAGCCGCGCCGGCTGGACCGGATCCTGGTCCAGCTCGAACGCCGTGCCAGCCACCTGCCAGTAGCGGCGCAGCAGATTGCCCATCGGCGTGCCCGGACCCACCTGGGTGAGCCGTTCGTTCTGTTCCCTCGTCAGTGCCATGTTTCGCCAACCCCCGGGCGGTTTTTCCCATGCCTTAAGACGCTGAGTGTATCCGTTGCTGTTCTAGTCTAGCCGCTCAAGTGCTGGACGGGCTTGCTCGGACTCGGACTCGTCTGAGCGTCGATCGACCCGCCGGGGGCCGCTGCCGGTGAGGTGAGCTTACTCACACTCGTCCACTTCACCGGTGTGTTACTCTCCAACCAAGTGGAGATGACCGGCTAGCTTACTACCACACTGGAGCAGCGTCATGAAAGCACGTCAACGCGCGCGGGCGAGACGCCGCAACTATCGCGTTTTCATCGTGGAGGACGACGCTAACCTCACCGCGCACCTCGCCGATGTCCTCCGGCTCGAGGGCTGTGCGGTTGTGACCGCCGTCGACGGTCTGCATGCGCTGCAGTTCCTCACGGAGGGGTTTCGGCCGGATGTGATCCTGCTCGATATGCACATGGATGGCGCCGACGGCTGGGACTTCTTCAGCTCGCTCGGACAGCTCGAGTTGCAGGTCCCGGTCGTCGTCATGACGGGGGACCCCGACGCGGCGAAATGTGCGGAGGACGTGGGGGCCGTCTCATACTTGAAGAAGCCGTTTGAGACCGACCAATTCCTGCACGTCCTTGACGAGGCGGTTCGGCCGAGTAGCAGTACCGCCTGACCGGGCGTACGACGCGACCGCCTTTCCCGAGGAACAGACAGTCACCCCGCACGCAAGGTGCGCGTCAGCAGTTCGTTCAGCTCTTCGCTCGGCAACTCATTCTCCCGTCCCCGAGAATCAGGGGTCTAGACCGGTCTAGACCGACGCGCGCTGCATCTGCGGCGTGCTGTTGCGGCGCATCTCCGCGACGCTCTCCATGAGCTTGGTGTCGATCATCTCGTGTTGCGGATCGCGGAGGACGCCCACCGGGTCGTTGCCCTGCGCCACGCGATCGATCTCGCGCAGCACCATCCCCCGCAGCATGACGACGCCGCGGTCACAGGTGGCGAGCCGCTCCGTGGTGCGGTCGGCGATGGGCCCCTGCGTCTCCCACGCCATGTGATCCTGGGCCTGCACCTCGTCCATGCGGAAGCGCGCGAACGGATGGAGCGTGCCGGGCACGTCCTTGTAGGCGCGGACGTACTCGACCGGCGGATCGCCTTCGTCGTCCACCAGGCTGCCATCTGGCGTGGCGTCGAAGCGAACGAAGAAGATCTTCGTGTGCTCATCGTCGATCGGCACGCGGATCTGGGTGGCGTTGCCCTGGCGCAGGATGTTCGGGAAGATGACCGGGTGCTCGTCGATGTTCCCGTCGGTGTAGGTCCGCTTCTTCATGATCCCGAACGGCGTCTCGTAGAAGTCGAATTCCTTGACGTAGTCTGTCAGGCCGCGCGTCGTGCTGGTAATCGGTTTGTCCCCGGCGATGAGTGCCTGGTGCAGGATCTGCAGGTGGGATGGGTCCACTGAGTTCTCCATCGCCTGCATCCAGTTGCAATCAAGCTGCGGCTGCTGGAGTAGCCTGCGGTGGCCGTCATTGCGGACCCAGACGTCGTATTTAGGAATGACCGGCGCGGGGAGTGGGCCGAGATAGGCCCAGAACATACCGATGAACTTCTGAACCGGATAGGCGCGGTGCTTCACGGTGAGATGGAAGAGACTGCCCGCCGGCTCGGCCGGGGTCTCGACGCAGTTGCCCTGCGTGTCAAAGAGCCAGCCATGGTACGGACACGCGATGCCCCGCTCCTCGACGCGGCCGTACAGCAGCGATGCGCCGCGATGGGGACACTGATCGGCCACGAGGCCGACGTTGCCGCTCTTGTCCTTGAAGAGCACGAGATTCTCGCCAAGGATGCGGACGTGCACGGTCGGCACGTCATCGCTGATCTCATGGGCGAAGGCGACCGGATGCCAGTAGCGGCGCAACAAGTCGCCGGCCGGTGTGCCCGGACCAACGCGGGTCATTCGTTCGTTCTCTTCGCGGGTCAACATGGCGTACCCCTCCATCGCGTGCCCGGTGAGCCGGGCGTTGTGCAATGAGCCTACGGGCGCGGCAATGAGGCAAGCCATCGCCGATGGAGTGGGCGAACCCCTGCGCCCCAGGGTGGTTATCGCCCCGCCCTTTGGGGTAGCTGGTCGTCCTGAGTTGATGTGTTATAGTCGGCTCGCCGCTGCTGGGGAGCTCCCCCACCCCAATTAATTCTCTGTGCCAGGACTGCCCGTGGGTCGCGATGCCCTCCGCGAGAACGCCACGCTCGCCGCGCTTTCCGGTCCCGCGGGCACGATGAGCCTTCTCATCCCGCTCTATCTGAGCTACCTGGGCTACCAGGTCGGCATCATCGGCGCCGTCCTCGCGTTCTCCTCGGTGGCGACGCTGCTCTCCCGCGCGCTCGTGCCGAAGCTCTACAAACCGGAGCGCTCGCGGCTGCTCCTCATCGCGGTGCTCCTGGGCGGGGCCGTCACCTTCGCGATCATGCCGTGGATGCCGAACCTGCCGCTGTTCATGGTCGTACTCGTGATGAACCGCATCCTCTTCGGACTGGCGACGACGTTTTTCCTCGCCCGCTACCTGGATGCGATGGGAGCGAGCACCGACCGCCGCCGCGCGATGGGGTACTACGGCGGCACCCAGGCCGTCGGCTACACGAGCTCGAACGCCATCGTCGGGCTCGTCGCGGATTTCATGGGATATGAGGCCGCCTTTCTTTATGGAACGGTGTTCTCAACCCTTGCCGTCATCCTGTTGCTCATCTCGCCGGAGCTGGCCCCGAGGCTGGCGAGCCGGACTGGCGAGGGGGCGCCGAAGGTACAGGGCGGCATCCGTGGCTGGCTGCACTCCGCCGCGGATCCGGGGCTCTGGAGCGTCATCAACGTTGGCTGCTGGAACAACCTGATTCACATTGTGCTCGTGAGCTTCTTCCCCGTCTTTGCATCCCAGATCAACCTCGGGCCGGCGCAGGTGGGCTTGACGCGTTCGCTGTACTCCGGCTTGAACGCGGTGGGCCGGCCGCTTGCGGGGGTGGTCATGGGCCGGGCGTCGATCAAGACGGTCGTTTACGTGGGGCTCACCATCCAGACTGCGCTGCTCTTCACGCTGCCCTTCATGCACGAGTTCGTGACGATCCTGCCGGTGTTTTTGCTCGTCGGGGCCACCCGCTCGGTCGTCGTAGTCGCAAACAGCGTGCAGCTCGTCGAGGAGGTCGACGAGACGCGTGTGAGCCGCGGACTCGCGACGAGCGTCTACAGTACGACGGGAGACGTCTCGAACATCGCGGCTCCGGCTCTCGCCGGCACGATCGCGAGCCTGGTGGGCGTCAGCGGCATGTTCTCGCTGATGGCGGGCATCGCCTTCGGCGGCTTTCTGGCTGGCGATCTTGCCATTCAGCGATGGCGAAGGCGGGTGCGGTCCGAGCGCGCCGCCGACCCGGTTCCCCCAATCTTGACAGCGTCGAGCCAGGCGGATACGGTCTGAGCACACGAAGGAGGTTGCCCCTATGCTCACCAAGGAAGAAAACGATTTTCTGACTCGCGTCGGGCCGGGCACGCCGGCCGGCGAGTTGTTCCGCCGCTACTGGCTGCCCTTCGCGATCGCGAAGGACCTGGCGGACGAGCAGCCCACCAAGTTCATCCGCCTGCTCGGCGAGGATCTGGTCGTCTTCAAGGATAAGAGCGGCAATCTTGGCCTCATCCAGGACCACTGCGCGCACCGCGGGGCGTCGCTGTTGTACGGCCGGGTCGAGGAACGGGGAATCGCCTGTGCCTACCATGGCTGGCTGTACGACACGAAGGGCGATTGTCTGGAGTGCCCGGCCGAGCCGGCGGGCAGCAAGTTCCACATGACGGTGAAGATGCGGGCGTACCCGGTGCAGGAGTGGATCGGTCTGTTGTGGACCTACATGGGTCCGCTGCCGGCGCCGCCCATCACCAAGTTTGACGTGTGGGCGCGGACGGACGGCACGCATAAGCTGAGCCTCCAGCCGCGGCTTGACTGCAACTGGCTCCAGGCGATGGAGAACTCTGTCGACCCGGCGCACCTGCCGATCCTGCACCAGGAGACCTCGACGCAGGGCCGCGTGCCGCCGAGCACAACCCGCGGCTTCACCGATGACATCGCGACCTTTGACTTCTATGAGACACCCTACGGCATCATGAAACGCCGCCAATACAAGAACGGGCTGCTCGACGAGCACCCGATCCTCTTCCCGAACATCCTCCGGCACCAGAAGAACACGCAGATCCGCGTGCCGATCGACGACGAGCACACCTGGATCGTCTTCGTGACGTTCGACTATGACCCGGACGGCCAGACCCACGGCCAGGCGACTGCTGACATTCCGGTACGCTACCGCTCGAGCTGGAAGCAGCCGACGGACAAGCTCCACCCGAATACGTGGTTCGACATGCGGGCGGACGTCCAGGCCCAGGACCACATGGCGTGGGAGACGCAGGGCCCGATTGCCGACCGCTCAGTCGAGCGGCTCGCCACCTCCGACCGGGGCATCCAGATGCTGCGGGAGATGGTGAAGCGCGAGATCGCGAAGGTCCAGGAAGGCATCGACCCGATCAACGTGTACCGTGATCCGAGCCACCCAATCGTGGACACCGCGTTGCAGGCCTCGATCGACAAGCTCGGCGCCTGGCGCGGCGCGAAGCCCCCGGAGGCGACCGAGATGGTCGCCACGGCTCGCCAGCAGACCGATTACTGAGTCAGCGTAAGAGGAGGAACAATGGCCGAAACGAAGTCGCTCATCCCGAAGCGCGAGTCCCCGTTCATGAAGTGGGTCAAGGGGGAAGGCATCCCGATTCACACCGGGTCGTTCGTCTCTGACCTGTATACGGCTGAGGTTGCCCCCTGGAAGCGCTTCGGCGTGAACGGCGCGTTCGTGCTGCTCGCCGAGCAAGAGGACGATGACGCATACATCATGGAGATCCCGCCAGGCAAGCAGAGCGAGGTCATCCACCACCTCTTCGAGGCGACGATCTTCGTCCTGAACGGCCGCGGCGCGACGACGATCTGGCAGGAAGGCAAGCCGAAGCAGACGGTGGAGTGGCAGAACGGCAGCATGTTTGCCCCGCCCCTCAACTGCTACTATCAGCACTTCAATCTTGACGGCCAGACGCCAGCCCGCTTTTACGCGGTGACGAGCGCCCCGCTGGTCATGAACATGTTCCGCAACGCGGAGTTCGTCTTCAGCGACAACTACCAGTTCAACGACCGTTACGATGCCGAGGACAACTATTTCACCGATCCGGGCACGCATCTCTCGATCCGCCAGTGGCGGACGAACTTCGTACCGGACGTCCGCACCTTCAAGCTCGACGACTATCATGAGCGGGGCGCGGGCGGCGTGAACATGAAGATCACCCTGGCCAACAACCAGATGCAGGGCCACATCAGCGAGTTCCCGCCCGGCACCTACAAGAAGGGCCACAAGCACGGCGTCGGCGCCCACGTCATCATCCTGAATGGCGTCGGCTACTCGCTGCTGTGGTTCCGGGGTGAGAAGGAGCCGCGCAAGGTGGACTGGAAGGACGGGGCGGTCATCTCCCCGGCCCACATGGAGTACCACCAGCACTTCAATACGGGCCCCACGCCGGCCCGCTACCTGGCGCTCCGCCTCGGCGCGCTGGATCGCAGCGGCAACGGCGAAATGGGTGTCGATCTGCCGATGAGCACGATCAGCGAGCGCGAGGGCGGCTGGCAGGTCGATTACGAGGACCAGGATCCTGAAGTCCACGCGCTCTTCGAGCGCGAGTGCGCGAAGCATGGCGCGACCGTGGTGCTGCCGAAGCCAGAATACCGAGTGAAGCAGCCGGTCTAGTCTCTCGATTCACGCTTCTTCACGCTAATGAAGGCCCCGAGCTGGCGGAAACGCAGGCTCCGGGGCCTTCGCCTTCCTGCGACTAGGATCAATCGGTGTTGCAGGAAGAGGCGAGCAGGCGCGCGTTCTCCACGGCGGGGAAGAGAGCCGCCGCTCATGGTTAAGCCGGCTCGTCACCCGGTTCGTACCCGGTTCGTACCCGGTTCGTACCCGGTTCGTCCTGTTCGATTGCGCCTAAAGTCGGCGACCACTATACTGCAAGGCTACCGTGTCACCCCCGAGGTCCTCCCCCGGACGAGCGTGACCCCTGCGAGAGGTTGACTTCCCTTGCCAGATAATGCTGCCGATGCCGTGCTGACCCCCGACATTTCTGAAGAGGTTGACGCGGACCTGCGTCTGCCAGACGCCGCCGCAAGCAGCGTGCTGCACCTCCCCGCCATCCCGCTGCTCGAGGCGGTCATCCTGCCGGACATGGTCTCGCCGATCCATCTGGATCGATGGACCCACGTGCGGGCCGTCGAGGTGGCGCTCCTCGCCGACAAGCAGATCCTGCTGCTCCCGGTGAAGGGCGACGACGACAGCATTGGCCCGAACGAAGTTGGACGCGTTGGCCTGATCGCGACCGTCGAGGAGTCGCGCCCCTCGCGGCGCGGTGGTCAGCGCGTTATCGTGCGGGGTGGTGAACGGGCGATCGTGACCGCCGTCGTCCAGGAAGAGCCATTCCCTCAGGTTGCCTGCGACCGCCTGCTGGATCCGCCTGTGGATCTCGAGACGGCGCGGCCCGAGATGGACGAGCTCCTCGCTGTTGTCGAGAATCTGATCGAGCTGAACCCGACGATGCCCTCCCAAGTGCTGGACTACGTTCGGGGCATCCAGGAGCCGGGCCTGCTCGCGGACTACGCTGGCTACTCGCCGGAATGCAGCTTTGAAGAGCGACTCACGATCCTGGACACCGTTGATCCCATGGAGCGGGTACGGGTCGCTAACACGATCATGCGCCGCCATCTGGATCTGACACAGCTCCGTTCGAAGATCCGCGATGATGTGAAGGCCGGCGTCGACAAGTCGCAGCGGGAGTACTTCCTGCGCGAGCAGCTTCGGGTCATCCAGCGCGAGCTGGGTGAAAGCGAGGGCGAAGCGGCGATTGCCGACGAGCTGCACGAGAAGATCGATGCTGCGAATATGCCCGAGCTGGCGCGAGAGCGGGCGCTGAAGGAGCTGAACCGGCTCCGCATGGTAGGGCCGCATTCGCCGGAGCAGGGCGTCATTCGCACCTACTTGGAATGGCTCACCGAGCTGCCGTGGGCCGTCACGACCGAGGATCACGTCGACGTGACTTCCGCGGGCCACGTGCTGGAAGAGGACCACTATGGCCTCGAGAAGGTCAAGGAGCGCATCCTCGAGTACATTGCGGTTCGCCAGCTCGCGGGCACCAAGATGCGCAGCCCGATACTTTGCTTCGCGGGACCACCCGGCGTCGGGAAAACCTCGCTGGGCCGCTCGATCGCGCGGGCATTGGGCCGGAGCTTCTGGCGTACCAGCCTGGGCGGCGTGCGGGACGAGGCGGAGATCCGCGGCCACCGCCGCACCTACGTCGGCGCGTTGCCTGGGCGGATCATTCAGGGCATGCGCAATGCGAAGACCAGCAACCCGGTCTTCATGCTGGACGAGATCGATAAGGTGGGGAACGATTTCCGGGGCGATCCCTCCGCGGCGCTGCTCGAGGTGTTGGACCCGGAGCAGAACAACGCGTTCAGCGACCACTACCTTGAGGTGCCGTACGACCTTTCGACCGTGATCTTCATTCTGACGGCGAATATGCTGGACACCGTGCCGCCCGCGCTGCGCGACCGGATGGAAGTGATCAGCATCGCGGGCTATACCGAGGACGAGAAGCTCCAAATCGCGGAGCGGTTCCTGGTGCCGAAGCAGCGCGAAGCACACGGCCTGACCGCCGAGCAGATCAGCTTCGGCGAGGGCGCGCTCCATGCGTTGACCGGCGGCTACACTCGCGAGGCCGGGGTGCGAAACCTCGAGCGTGAAATCGCGACGCTCTGCCGTAAGGTCGCACGCAAGGTGGTGTCGAATGAGGTCGAAACTGTCGTCATTGATGCTGGCGATCTGGTCGGATACCTCGGCCCGCAGAAGTTTACCCACACGCTGGCCGAAGAGCAGGACGAAGTGGGCGTCGCGACTGGCGTCGCCTGGACGGAGACTGGCGGCGAGCTGCTCTCTATCGAGGTCAGCATCATGGAGGGGAAGGGCGAGCCGGTGCTCACCGGCCACCTTGGCCAGGTGATGCAGGAATCGGCCCGCGCGGCGCTCTCCTATGTGCGCTCCAACGCCCGTCGGTTCGATGTCGAGCCAGGCTTCTTCGACAACCACATGATCCACGTCCACGTCCCGGCGGGTGGCGTTCCGAAGGACGGTCCGTCCGCTGGAATCGCGCTCACCACGGCGCTGATCTCAGCTCTGACCGGGCGCGCGGTACGTAAGGACGTCGCCATGACGGGCGAAGTTACGCTGCGCGGCCGGGTTCTGCCCATCGGTGGCTTGAAGGAGAAGATGCTCGCCGCGCATCGCGCCGGCATCACGACCTTCCTGCTCCCCAAGAAGAACGCGAAGGACCTGGTTGACCTGCCGGAGCGGGTGCGTGAGATGGAGATCATCGAGGTCGAAGGCATCGACGAAGTGCTCGCCCACGCCCTTGTGGACCAGCCGAGCTCAGGGAAGCGCGCGCGCTCCCGCAAGGCACGCGTCACGGCATAGTAGGGAAAGCTGTGTCGCTCCCATGGCAGCCACGCGGCAGGCCGTGGGCGATGGAATCAGGTCGACTGCCTGACTAGTCGGACGTCGCGTAGAGGCTCGGGAGCCAGAAACAGAATGCGCCGACCGCGATCGTGCCGGGCAGGGCGACGAAGGCGTTGCTGGCATGACCCAAGGCGGCCGCAGCGACGAAGCCACCTGCCACAGCGCTCAGGGCCTGAAGGCCGATCAGCTCGGCCTTCAGGCCATCGGTTGGCGCAGGGGGACGATCGGGTACATCCGCTGCTGCTGGCGTGTCGGCCGAATCCACACTCCGCCGCTTTCGGCTTACGATGACCCCCGTCGTCAAGAGGCCAGCATCACGGAGAATTGGCCGTAGGATGTGGCTGACCCCACCTTGAGAAGTCGCCGCGTCGCCGAACGCAGGCGCGGCGGCTTCATCGTCTTCCATCGCGCTGGTCTCATCGACAAGTTTCATCCAGATGAGCTTGTCGACGAGTGCGATGCTCAGGCAGCTAGCGGCAATAACGATCAGCCAGCCCACGTCATACTCCTCGCGCCAAGCCGCTCAGGCTCCCACTCTCCCATGGCCGAGCAATGTGCGCATTTTGACCTTCGCAATCGGGCATGCGCTCGGTCAGACTGGCGTTGCGATCCGCTTGGCGCCTGCAAATGTTCCCTAACGATCGGTTGCGTTCGGAAGTTTCAGAATCCGGTGACTTCCCGGATCACCAACGTAAAGCGTGCCCTGTGCGTCCACCGCAAGCGCCGCGGGGGCATCTAACCGGTCCGATCCAGTCCCACGCGCGTTCCATAGTGTCAGCACCTCTCCCCTGGGGGAGAGCTTCTGGACGGTGGCAGCAAACGGGTCGGCGACATACACATTCCCATTTCCATCGACGACGACGTCCATGGGACTGTTGAGCTGCCTGCGGGGTGTCTGGCTCGATCCCCATGATTCGAGTGGGGCGCCGATGGGGGAGAGCTTCTGCACGCGATGATTCCCGAGATCGGCGATGTACATGTTGCCACTCTTGTCCAGGGCGAGACCGACCGGCGAGTTGAATTGACCAGGGCCGGCGCCCTCGGCTCCCCACTGCGCTAGCGGTTCGCCCGACGTCGAAAACTTTTGAACCCGGTGGTTGCCGCCGTCGACCACGTAGACGTTTCCCTCGGCATCCAGAGCTACGTCGCGCGGCCCATCCAACGCGCCCGGATCGCTGCCCGGCGTACCCCATTGCAATATGGGTTCGCCGCTCGCAGCAAGCTTGTGCACGCGATCATTCACCGGGTCTGTCACGTAGATCGCGCCTGCGCCGTCCAGCGCAATGGAGAACGGGACGCCGGGCTGTTCCGGCGTTGGACCGGGAATCGTCCACTGCACCAGCATGGTCCCATCGGGCGCGAGCTTGCGGATGCGGGCACCGTCGACATCGGCAACGTACAGATTGCCGAGCGCGTCGACGGCGAGACCGCTTGGCGACTCGAGCTGGCTGCCGGCCGTTCGCGAGGTGCCCCACTGGGCCAGGGGCACGCCGGCCGGCGACAGCTTTCGCACCCGATGGTTGCCGAGGTCGGCGACGTAAATATTGCCTTGGGCGTCCGCGGCAACGCCGTGCGGGCCGCGGAACTGGCCGGTGCCCTCCCCCCGCGGATCGCGCCTAGCCTTGAGAGAGGCCGCGGCGTCGGGAACTGCTCCGAGGATCGTCCACTGGCCGGCCGGCTCCTCGTTGGGCGCAAGCCTGAGGACGCGCTCGATGCCCGAATCGCCGACGACGATGTTCCCCTTCGGGTCGATCGCAATCCCGAAGGGGGCGCTGATGCTTCTGGGAGGTCCAGGGACGGAGATCGGCCATTGGGCGAGCGGATTCCCAGTTGCCGAGAGCTTCTGAACCCTAGCGTTTTCTGCGTCCGCCACATAGACGTTGCCTTCGCGGTCCACCGCGATACCTGCCGGCGCGCGGAACTGCCCTGGACCGGTTCCAGAAGTTCCCCAAACGAGGATCGGCTTGCCATCAGCCCCGAATTTTTGGATCCGGTCCGTTCCACTGTCGGCGACGTACACGTTACCGGCGGTATCGACGGCCACCCCCACCGGTCGCTTGAGTTGGACGGGCGGAATCCCATCGGGGCCGAGGCCCCATTGCGCTTGCCACTGCCCAGCAGCGGACAGCTGCCAGATCCGAATGGCCCCGGCATCCGCGACGTAGACGCTGCCGCCGCTGTCAACCGCCAGCGCCAAAGGCTCAAGGTCTTTGACCAGCGGCACCCGCGGCAGATCCCAGCGGTCGAGTGGCTCCCCTGCCGGGGACAGCTTGTAGATGTTGCGATCGACCAGGTCGGCAACGTAGACGTTTCCGCTGCCATCCACTGCGACGCCGGACGGCGCCTCGAGCTGGAGGGAGGCGCGATGGGCGAGCACCTGCCACACCTGCGCGTTGCGCGTCTGGCAGCCGGCTGCCCCGACGATCAGGCTCGTTACGGCCAGCAGCAGTCCGATGTGCCGCGTTCGCGGGAACGGCGAGAATACCGGCTTCTCCACGGCGTACCCTACCCCTCTGACAGGTGGCCCCACGGAGCGCCGAGCTCCGCGGGCCACCTCGCCGCGGGGGGGGGGGGGTGGGGGGCGGGCCCGCATCTCCCGGCCCCCCGCTATCGGGTATGGCGAATCAGTTGACGAGCCGGCCGCGCAGGATGTCCTGTCCGATGTCGTCAAACACGTCTGACAAGTTATCCCCCTTGTGGACAGGAAAGAAGCGGTTGCACGTCCCCGGATTGGACGTCGAGGCGGCGATCATCAGCGTATCCATCGTCGTCGGATTCGCTGGAATCGCCGTATTCCCTTTCCCGCATAACCGCGGCGGACCGTCGAAATTACTCTGGTTGCCGTCGAAGAACCCAATCGTATAAATCTCGACGTCGTCGCATGGTGGGGTCGTCGTCTGCAGGCATGGTGTGTCAGTGGCGTCGTTCGGGCCGGTCTTCACCGCGTTGGCCGTGATGGCCATGAATTGCTCGGCGATGGCATCCGGCATTGGGGTTGCCTGGTTGAGCCCGTCGGTCATGATGATGAGGAACTTCTTGGCGTCGGCCCGCCCGCCCCGGCTCGTTTCATAGAGATTCCATATGGGATTTAGGCTCTTGTTCAAGGCGATGTCGAACGCGTTTCGGACGTGGGTCCCGGAGCTCGTCCCAAGACCGCCCTTCAGACCGCACGCATAGTTCGTGAGGGGACCGGGCGCACTCGTCCCAGGCATTCTTGGGGTCACGAGGGGTGGGCACCCAGAGCTGGGCCCTTGCACAAGGTGGTCCAGCACGCCTCGGTCAGCCGTTAGATTGGTCAGTACTCTCGCGTCGCGCTGCGCTCCACCGCAGCCTGTAGCCAGACTGTGATCCCCCACGCCGCCAGAGGGAAACGGCCCACCGGCAGAAACCTTGTCCGCATTGATGATGGAAATGATGGGTACGGGCTCCCAATGAGCGGAGGTCGTCCCATCTCCTAGCTCACCGCTGGTATTGGCTCCCCATGCCCACACCTGCCCCAGGCTGTCTCGGGAAAGGCTATGGGTGCCTCCGGCGGCGATCTCGACCAAGCCCAACCGGGAATGTCAATTGGGTTGCGGTGGCCAGTTGTGGCGTACCGGCTGGGTCGAAGCCAAGCTGACCTGAGCTGTTGTCTCCCCAAACATAGACCCGCCCGTCAGACAACAACACGAGATTGTAGTTATCGCCAGCAGCGAGACGAGATACCGTCACGCCACTAGTGGCAGGAATCCCAGGTACGAGGTGGGGTGTGTTGTAGAACGGCGTCGTGTTATTCCCCTGCCCGATTTGGCCGAATTGGTTGCGACCCCACGCCCATACGCGCGGGACCACGTTTACGCCAATGCGTACGGTCCCCGCTGCCAGGCTATGGCTCCCACCGGCGGAAATGAGGTCGACCGTGAGGCTGGTTCCCGCCTCGCCCGTTGGGAGGACGGCGGGAAGTCGAAAGGGGGCGGTCACGAAGCTGCCGTCATTCGGCGCGCCGTCGCCGAGCTGCCCGTAGGTGTCGTCGCCCCACATGACAATTCGGGAGAAATTCGTAGGAGTGTTGGAACGAAGCGCCATGCTGTGTAATCCGCCGGCGGCCAGCTCGCTGAACGCCACGCCATCGACGTCGGCGTCGATCACTCGGAACGGATTCGATCGATCGCCACCGGTGGTGCCGAGCTGCCCGCGGCTGTTGTCGCCAAATGTGTACACCCGTGCGCCACCGGAGTTCGTGGCCACCATACTATGCTTGCCCCCCGCGGCGATCAACGACGCGGCGCCCGGAATAGACGGCGTCTGCGCAGAGCTCTTATTGGCCGTGGTCGTGTCACCGAGCTGCCCATCGCCGTTGAGTCCCCACGTCCGGACGCGGTTATTCGCACCCGAGTCGAGAAGCGCCAGGGAATGGCCCCCGCCAGCGGAGATTGCAGCGATAGCAGCAGGATCGGTCATGCCGCCGGCAACAACGGGTGAGGTTCGGTCCGCAACCGAGCTGTCGCCGAGTTGCCCGGAACCGTTCTCCCCCCAACCGATGACGCCATCTGTGGTGGTCGGGCACGTCAGGCCCTCGAATACGGCGAGGGCGACCTTCGCGGAGCGCGGGTTGGTCGTGCTCGGCTTGAGTTGGTCGAGCAATACCTTTACGCCCCGCTTCAAATCAGCGATGTCTGATGCGCTGTTGCATTGACCATCTCCCGGCGAAGGCAAGCTCGACGATATACAGGACATGCTGCCCGTCTCGTCGAGGGAGAGCACGACATCGAAGAGGTTGCTTTCGCCTGGCTTGGCCGTCGCCGTCCGCGCCAGGTGCGTGTTGTTGATCCCGGCGAGACGCCAGAAGAGCGTCGGTTTGTCTCGGTCAACCGTGATCTGCATGCTGTCCAGCGGGCGGGGAGTTCCCGGGGTGCCCACGGGGGTGGTGAACTTGTAGGTCACGACGGAATTGCTGCCGCTCACATAGCCGTACTGTTGCAGGTAACTGTTCGCGGCGGCTACCGCGGCGGTTGGGCCGGGCGTCGGAGCGTAGAGCATGGCGCGTGCGCCCGCTAGGGACGCGGCGTCAATCGCGTTCTGGATCTGCTGCTCCTCTTTCAGAATGGAGCCGTAGTCCACAGCGGTACCGACGAACAACAGAAACACGACGAAGGAAAACGCCAGCAAAATGATCATCTGCCCTGGGCTGCGCCGTTTGACGAACATCCAGCGAACCAGCCAGGGATAACGCCCCTGTATCATTATTCATTCACCTCGTCAGAACTTTCCTTGCTCAGCAGGGGGCGCACCTCGTTGGTTGGGCCGGGAGTGATCCACGGGCGTCGTTCCGACGCCCTTGATCAGTTTCAGTTACCTATGACGGGTTTCAGTTATTGAAGTCGCACCTATTTGCTGGGGCCGGGAGTATTCCAAGGTCCGAGTTTCTTGCCTGCGGGCGCTCTGCCATCGTCCATACGGTGTAGGCCGGGAGACTCTGCGCGATAGGAACTTTCCCGACCGCACCTCCAAGCCCGAACTGCGCGGGAAGGAAGACGAGCGAGGACGCGTTATAGCTCAACGTGGTTGTCAGTTGTGTACCCACGTCTCGGCCGGTGCATTTGTCGTCAGCGTTGACCACGGAGCAGGGCGGATTGATGGCGATTTGGAGTTTCGTGGCAATGAGGTTGCTCGGGAGCCGGCCCTTGATTTGGTCGCACGTGGTGTTGTCGACGTAATTGGGATGAACGGCCACCCACCGGCCCGCGTCACGGGCTGCGTTCATGACGCTCATCTGCGTGATAAACAGGATTCCGAACTGGAAGCACACCAGCAGGACGAGGAGGATCATTGGCAGAACCAACGCCAGCTCGACGAGTGATTGCGCGCGCTCTTTCACAGTCATGGCGATTCCTGCTGCATTGCGACCGCGTAGTTTCGGGCGGTTGTGGAGATTCCGAACGCGCTGAGCATGGCGGGGGACAGGAAGGTGTGGGTCGCCAGGTTGTAGGTGGTCGTGAGCTTGATTTGTTGGACCCCAGCGCGACCGGTGCACCGATCGACGACCCAAACGCATGCAGGCTCGGCGACGATCGAATCGAAGTTGTTCGGGCGCAGGGTCACCATCCGCGCTGCCTCGCCCTTGACGTGGGCGACGAGCGGAGCTTGGTCCGTGTCGTAGTGGGGCGCTAGCCACCGCGCTGATTCGCGCGTCACGTGCATCAGCGCATATTGCTGGATGATGATGAGTCCCATTTGAATGCCCACGAAGAGAATGGATATGAAGAGGAAGATCGAAAGCGTAAACTCAACGGTGTTTTGCGCTTTTGTTGAAGGCCGGCCCCGCCGCAGCCGGATCCAGGGGATGTCCACTATGTGACTCCTTCCCGATGATGTGTAGGGAAGGATAGGGCAGTTATATGACCTAGAACATGACCATAGTCACATTTATGGAGCCAATATTGGGCTATATCTGCGTTTGTGGGAGGAGCCCGGGAGGGCTAGTCCGTCGAATCGGGAGCTGGAATGTCTCGATGTGGCCGAATCCAGCCGCGGGCGACACTGTACGCAGCGGCTTGGGAGCGGCTGCGGACATGGAGCTTCGACAAGATGCTCTTGAGGTGGTTCTTCACGGTGAATTCGCTGATCACCAACTTGGCGGCGATCTCTTTGTTAGAGTAGTGCTCTGCGACCAGCTCGAGCACCTCAGTCTCGCGCCGGGTGAGATCGGTCTCGGGTGGCGCGGGGTGATGACCACCGCGGAACTCGTCGAGGAGTCGCGACGCCATCCTCCTGGAGATCGCCGCCTCGCCGCGGGCGAGTCCCCGAAGCTGCTCGAGGAGCTCTGCCGAACGGACATTCTTGACGATGTACCCTTGCGCACCGGCTTTGACGGCGTCCATCAACGTGTCCGGATCATCGAAGACCGTGAGCATGATGACGGCTACCCCGGGACACTCCTGCGTGATCTGGCGGGTCGCCACGATGCCGCCGCCGCCAGGTAATGCGATGTCCATCAGAACCACATCGGGTTGCAGGAGCCGGGCCTGGACGACAGCGCTCTGCGTGTCTTCCGCCTCGCCCACAACCTCCATATCGTCGTTGTAGGCGAGAAGGGTCCGAAGCCCTTCCCGGAAGAGCGCGTGATCGTCAACCAGCAGCAGCCGCGTCGTCAATTCCTTCGTCCATTCTGGCGCGCAGCGGGAGCTCGGCGACGACTGACGTGCCCTTCCCGCGCTGCCCGGTGATTCCAAGCGTCCCGCCGACGCTTTCTGCCCGCTCCCGCATCGTTAGCAGCCCGAAGTGCTTCTTTCCCACATGGCTGGCAGCCGGATCGAAGCCCACGCCATCGTCGCGTACCGTGAGCACGACCGCCCCGGGGCCATGGGCGTCAACCCGGAGCCACACGTGTCTGGCCTGGGCGTGAGCGCGAACGTTGGCGAGCGCTTCACGCGCGATCTGAAACGCCTGAAGCTGGACCGTCGGCGCCAGGCGATCAGAGATCGGGGTGACGTGGAGGCTGATGGTGAGCTGGGTGCGATCGGTGAACTGTTCGCATAGTGCCCGGAGCGCGCTCGGGAGTCCTCGCCGGACCGGGTTGGTGCGGAGATCCACCACCGCGTCCCTGGCGTCCTGATAGGCCTTATCTGCGCTCTCCCGGAGCTGTTCCAGTTGGCGCTCGGCCTCCATCACCCGCCCAGTGGCGAGCAGATCGACCACGGTGTCGGTCTTGACCAGCAGGTACGCGAGCACCTGGGCCGCGCCATCATGAAGCTCGCGACTCAGTCGCTCTCGCTCTTCGATGGCCGCCGTAAGCGAGGCCATCTCAGTCTTGCGCGCCACCGCGCGCTGATGGCCCGCGCGGAACGCCCACGCGGCGCGTCGCCAGAGGAACCATCCGAGGGCGGCGCCGGCCACGATGGCGACGACGAGGCCGATGAGGCCGCCGGACCAGTCGCTTCCAGTTGCCTCGACGATGAGCTGGACCACCCCGACCATCAGCGGTGGCCCGAGGGTGACCCACCAGCTCAGGCGGTCCAGGTCTCCAACATCGTCCTCGTCTCCGGGCAGCGCCCAGCGTCGTGTCTTGAAGGGTACTAGCGAGTCCAATCGCTCTCCCTCTCCTGCCTCGGCACTATGCTCGTGCCGGATGCAGCCGGCAGCCAGAAACCAACCCGAGTCGACCGCGCTCGGCTGTCAAACCAGACGTTGCCGTACTGCATGAGGACGAGCGCGCGCACCAAGGTCAACCCGATGCCGATGCCAGGTATTCGGGCGTGCCGCGGTGATCGGTAGAAGGCATCCCACACGCGTTCCCGTTCGTCGATCCCCAAACCGGGGCCCAGGTCGCGCACCTCGACGTGGACACGTTCGGGCTCGACGTGAACCGCCAAGTCGATCGGGGCACCGGGTTCACTATACGCACTGGCGTTGAGAAGCAGATTCTCGATGATCTGCCGAAGCCTCGCACGGTCCGCACGCGCGGGTCGGCCGGCCGACGCATCGATGAGGCGAACCGCTCGCGGCTCAACGAGCGAGCCCAGCGAGTGTATGACCTCAGCGGCGAGCCTCGCCACGTCGACGGACTCACTCTGGAGAAGAAGCTCGTTTCGGGCAAGGGCCTGCGCCAGCTTGAGGTTCGGGACCATGAAGCGGAGCGTCAGCAGGCCCGTCGCTGTTTGCAGGCGCGGATCGTCCGACTGATCACGGGGTGCACCCGCTTCATCGACGGGACGCCCTCCTGCGGCAAGTTGCTCGAGCGCTGCGATTTGAGGCACCACGAACTGTTCCAGCGCGGCGATCAACGGCCCGCTTTGCGCGAACGAAAGCAACCCGCGCGTCGCTTCGTCGTCTCCGTCCTGCAACAACTGGGCGCGATGGCGGAACGACCTGCCGATGACCGCGAGGAGCCGCACCGGCACAAGCAGCTCGTGGGACAGCGGTGCGGATTCGGCGTTCGATAACAGGATCAGGATGGTCGGCAGCTCGCTGGCGCCCGCCATCACGCACGCATAGTAGCTGTTTGCCCGGAGACGCGGAGGAAAGCCAGCGAGCAGTGGGTCTGCCGGATCTAGGGAAAAGACCTCCTCGCCGGTCTCGGCTACCCGCGCGGCAATGGATACGCATGCCGCGATTTCGTCAGGCGTGAGCCCCGGATCCGCATCCAGCAGGGACATGACGCCGGTGGATCGGTCGCGAACAAAGAGCGCGACGTGCGTGGCCGCGGCGATGGCCCGAATGGCGGCCATCGTGACGCTTAGAAGCGTACGCTCGTCGACCTGCTGCAGGACCGCGCTGACCGCGGCGATGACCGCCTCGTAGCGGGCCGCCTCGGCGGCACGGGCCAGACGCCCTGGCTGACCGGCTCGAACGGCCAGCACTTGTTGAGCGAGAGCCAACGTTACGACCACGATCGTCGCGATGGCGAGCAACCCCTCGGCGGGCGGTCGCTCCGGGTCCAAATTCATGAGAACCCAGACTGCATACGCAACGGCGATCAGCCAGAGAGCACCTGTGAGCGCCCCGGCCCAGTCCCAGACCCATCGCTTGAGCGCCAATACCCGTCCCCTGGGCTCGGGCGGACTCCAACCGCGAGGGGCCTGCGGCGACGATCGCGCATCAGCACGGGAAAACATCGTCAGAGACAGACGGAGTTGTGGATGCGTCCAGCCGGCGAGCCCCTGCACAATATGGGCTCGCGGCAGCCCGAAACAATGGCTCGGTTGGCTCGCTGGGGGCTAACTCCGAGCCATCTTTACGAGTAGGGGCAGGTATGATAGATTGGCGTTCGATCGCGGGGAACCCTCGCCGGTCCCGGATGTAGAGCGTGGTTTGAGGATCGTCGTTCCCAACGAAGCCGGCCAACATCGCTAGGAATCAAGCTGGGCTCAGATCGCGGGGTTGACCTCCGGGTTCCGGGCTGCGCGGGCGCTCCCGTATAGCTCGTCGATGTAGTCGCTGTCGTCGATCGCGCGCAGGTAGCTCGTATTCCAGCAGTCGAACGGGCCGACGAAGTTCACGTTCGGGTCGTGGGCCACGTCAAGGTTGTAGACGTTCCAGACCGCGAGCGGATGCGGGAATGGCTTGGCGGACAGGAGCCCGGCCCACACCTCCTGGAGGTGCTCGATCTCCTCCGTGCTCAGGTTGAACAGTGGGGCATGCGTCTGCTCGATGATCTCGCAGACCTTTTGCTTCTCGGTCTTGAAGAAGTGGATCGCGTCGATCATGGAGCGGAGAAACGCGTTCGTCGTCTCCTCGTTCTCGCGCACCCACTCGATGTTCCCCGTAATGGTGGCGTTGTGGATGACCGGGATCGCGGGCACGTCGAGGCGGTGCAGCCCAAGTTTCTCCGCGCGGCGGTCAAAAGGCGCATCGACGCCTGCCGCGACGCCTTCGCCCTTGGCCAGGAGCTCGACGGCCAAAGGTGAGCCGCCGCCACCCTTCTTTCGGATCGGCACGAACTCGATCTTACTCAGATCAGCTCCGCCGACCTCCAGCGAGTGCCGCAGGTTTCCCATGACGCACGGAGCCATCGCGGTGATGAGGACCTTCTTGCCCTCGAGATCCTTCGGGGTTTGGATCTCATCGGTCGCGATGATGCGGTCGTCCCAGTCGTTCTGCGCCTGGGCGAGGTAGGCGAAGCGCTTGTCCCCGCGCGCCCGGTATTGATACGGCTCATGGTGCAGCCCGCTGAGGAAGTCGTACTTCCCGCTGAGCAGGCCCGGGGCCCGCTCGCTCATCTCGATGAAACCCTTGCCGGGGAGCTCGAAGTTCGCGACGTTCAGGTCGAGCTTGAAGCCATGCTTCTCGGTGACGCCGGAATCGCGCCAGACGAAGAGCAGCGGCATGTGAGAGATCTCGCTCGCCAGCATGTTGATGATCGGCTTAACAGCCACTCAATTCCCCTTCGGTCTTTCAGGGTCTAGCGATCCCAGCGCTCCGGCAGTGGATTGTCGCGCGCATCCTCGAGCGTCTTCACTCGGTGCCATTGGTCGGACGGTCGCGAACGATCGGTCGCCCCGAGCTGGTCCATGTTCCAGTACAGCTCGAGTTGATAGCCGTCGGGATCGAGGAACTCGACGCCGACATTGCTGCCCGCGCCCTTGCGGCCCTCAAACGTGAGCGCCACGTTCTTGCTCTTGAGGAACTCGCGGATGGCGAAGAGCTCGTCCAGGCTGCCGACCTCCATCGCGAAATGCGAGAGGCCGAGCTGCTGCTTCGCGGGTTGCTCAGCGGTTTCGCCCGCGGGCGCCTGCATGATAGCCAGCGTATGGTGGTCCCCAGAGGTGGTGAAGAACACCATGCCCTGCTCATTGACGTCCGAGACGCGGAAATTCAGGATCTCGGTGTAGAACTTCGTCGATCGCTCGACGTCTCGCACGCGGAAAACCACGTGCCCCAGCTTGCGGATCACAACCGGACTGCGCTCGGCTGCCGCGGCGTCCGTCGCCCGCGCCAGTGTTTCTGTCATGTCTTCCTCCGTAGCCGATGTGGCAGCAGCGTACCACGCGGTGACTGCCTCAACAAGCAAACGGAGCACCGGCGCCAGCGAAGGGCTCCGACGGAACCCGCCATCGTGCCAACCCGGCATAGGTCAGCGGCTGCGATGTTTAGCGCATTAACGTGGTGGCAACCGCTGGGCACCTCGCGTGCCACCTTCGCGGCCGAACATTGACGGAGAGCACGAGCGTGCGAGTCGCCCCTGCACGTGCATGGGCGGCGACCGGCCGGCCCAAGATGGCTGGTCGATACTTTCAAAGGAGGGACGTATGCCCGAGCAGGTTATGGACGCAATCACCCTTTTGAAGGAAGACCATAAGAAGGTCAAGGAGCTCTTCAGAAAGTTCGAAGGCGTGGGGGAGCGCGGTCTAAAGGACAAGCAGAGCATCGCTGACCAGATCCGCAACGAGCTCGTCGTTCACACGACGATCGAAGAGGAGATCTTCTACCCCGCGATCCAGGGCGAGGTCGAAGAGATGGTCGCGGAGGCGATCGAGGAGCACAACATCGTCGATCGCCTCCTGCTCGAGCTCCGCGATCTTGGTCCGGACGACGAGCAGTTCGAGGCCAAGATGACGGTGCTCATCGAGAACGTCGAGCACCATGCGGAAGAGGAAGAGAAGGAGATGTTCCCCGCGGTCAAAAAGGCCATGGGAATGGACGTGATGAAGTCGCTCGGCGAGCGTATGACGCGTCGCAAGGGCGAGCTGACGCGGGAGCACCGCGCCGCCTGATCACTGACCCGAAAGAGCGCGTAACGGGCAGCTCAAACAACCTGGGCACCACAATCCGGTGCCCAGGTTGTTTTACGTTCTTCCAATTGGCTAATTGGCGCGCGGATCTCATCCCGGTTTCAAGTCAATCACGACGAGCTGAGGCGGGCACAAGAAACGCAGTCGGGGGGCCTCGCCGCGCTCCATTCCGACACCACGGCTGACGATCAGTGTTCGGTCGCCCTCTAGCTTGGTGAGGCCGCCGGCTGCCCATGCCCGAGGCACTTGCGACAGAGTCATCAGCGGCCCCAAGAATGGAAGCTGAACCTGCCCGCCGTGGGTATGCCCTGTGACGAGCAAGTCGGCCGGGGCGTAGCCCAGCGCAAAGTCGGGCGCGTGGGCAAGCACGATGTGGAAGTCTTCGGTACTGGGGATCGGGGGCGCGAGACGACCGGGCCCGGCAAAATGCGATTCGCGAATCGTCAGGCCGGTGATCGAGAACCAGCTGTCCTTCCACGTTTCGTTTGTCTCCATCACCGTGACGGGCAAATCACGGAAGAGCTCCGGCCAATCGGCCTGCTCGACGTCGCCCTGGACCGCGAATACGCCGAGTGGCGCGCTCAGCCCTACCTCTCGCAACAGCGCTTGGAACGCGCGCACGAGCTCGGGCTCGAGCGGATTCTGCTGAAGATAGTCGCCCGCGAGCAGGATGAGGTCCGGCCTTTGCTCCATCGCCCGTCGTAATGCCTCGCGCTCGTACGGGCCAACCTCATCGGTCTGCAGATCGGCGATGACGACGATGCGCGTCGGCTGGGGCACCTTGGGAGAGGTGACGGTATACGTATCCACTTGGAGGCGAAATGGCTCGATCAGGAAGGCGTCCGCACCGATGCCGAGCGCGCAGATAGCCAGGCAAGCAGAGAGCAAGGCGAACGGACGCCGATTCCGCCACATCGCCACCGCGGCCCCGGTGAGCGTGAGCGGGACGTGCGCGAACATGAGCCAGGAGCAGAGATACAGCATGTAGAAGTCGAGATGGCCCACGTGGCGGACGGTGAAAAGCACCACCAGCGCCAAGCCGAGTGCTGCCGCGCCGCCGACGGCCAGGAACGCGATGATGGCACGGCGGAAGCGGAGGCACGCCGCGAGCGCCAGGCAATCCACGGCGAGCATTGCGGCGTTGAAAGCGATCGTCGCCGGGGCTAGCGCCAGAGATTCAGTCATGACGCTTTGCATCCCGCGCCCGGGCATCGATTGCGCATGTGAAGGTCGTTGTCGGAAAGGTGAACCGACTCGCTCAGTTCTCCCGATGCTCCGTCAGGATTCGCGGACCATCGGGGGTAATTGCCACCGTGTGCTCAAAGTGCGCCGAGAGCGAGCCATCGACCGTCACGGCTGTCCAACCGTCTGCCAGGAACGTCACTTCCGGGGACCCGAGCGTCACCTGCGGCTCGATGCAGATCACCATGCCCGGACGCAACACGGGACCCCGGCCGGCTGGGCCATAGTGGGGTACCTGGGGCGGCTCGTGCATCGCGCGGCCAATGCCATGGCCGACGAAGTCGCGTACCACGTTCATGCCGTTCGCTTCGACGTGCTCTTGAATCGCATGGGAGATATCCGTTAGGCGGTTGCCCGCCTGGGCCTGGGCAATGCCGGCGTACAGGCAGCCCTCGCAGACTTCGAGCAGTCGCCTCGTCTCCGCGGAGATCTCGCCGATGGGAAGCGTGAGGGCGGTATCCGCGAAGTAGCCCTTATGGCTGACGGCAACGTCCAGGGAGACGATGTCCCCGTCCTTCACCTTCTGCGGGCCCGGGATGCCGTGGACCACGACCTCGTTGATAGACACGCAGATATGGCCGGGGAAGCGGTTCTTGCCATCGCCGTAGCCGTACGCGCCGGACTTTACGTCGTACTCGCGACATTTCTGGGCCGCGAAGTTGTCGATCTCCTTGGCCGTTACGCCGGCCTTCGTGAACCCAATAAGATCTTTCATGAGTCGCTTCAGGCGCCGCCCGGACTCCGCCATCGCCTCGATCTCGCGCGGCGACTTGAGAACCGTGCTGTGTTCGCTCAGCGGTCGAAAACGCACCATGTAGCTCGCTCCAATCTATCTGGTCGAGATCATATCACGCTCACGAAGCCGTTCGAGTGCCCGGCCGGAACGTGGCGAGCGACGCTACGATCAGCGATAACGTGCGTGAGCATCCGCAAGCATCGAGGGAGCAGAGGCGGTGGCGCCACGGGTCGTCATTGGACTGACCGGGAACATTGCGAGCGGAAAGAGCGCGGTGACCCGCCTGCTCGTTGAGCTCGGCGCGGAAGTCGTGGACGCGGACGCGGTGGCGCATGACGTGCTCACACCGGGCACGGAGGAGACCGCGCTGGTCGCGGAGCGGTTCGGGCCAGGTGTGATTCGGCCCGACGGCACCGTCGATCGGCCGGCGCTCGGCCGGGTGGTGTTCGCCGATCCCCAGGCGCTGGCAGATCTCGAGGCGATCGTCCATCCTGGCGTGCGACGCCGTGTCTACGATCGGCTCGAGCATTCGGCAGCGGACGTCGCGGTGCTGGAGGCGATCAAGCTGCTCGAGGGGCCCCTGGTCGACCACGTCCATACGGTCTGGGTCGTCGCGGCGCCCCGCGAGGTGCGCATCGACCGACTGGTGCGAGAACGTGGTCTGATGGCTGAGGACGCGGCGCAGCGGGTGGACGCGCAGAATCCTGAAGAAGCGAAGATCAGGCTGGCGGATGTGGTGATCCACAATGATGGGTCGCTGGAGGAGCTGCGGGACCAGGTCCTCACGGCCTGGCGCGCGCTGGTCGGGAGAATCGCTGCTGCCGCGTCCGGTGAGTGAGAGCCCGGATAATGAGACGGATTTCTCGATAAGCCCGCTCCTACTGACGAGTGGGCAGGGGATAGCAGGACGTTGACTGTCGGTACCAGAGAGGATGTTGGAGGCACGACCCCCCACCCTTCCCCTCCCCCACAAGGGGGGAGGGGATTTGCTGATGAAGCCCGCGGCGCTCCCCAGGGCCAGGGAATCTCCGCTGGGGGGGACCGCCCGCAGCGGGATGGGTTCATCCAGATTCGGGTTTCGGGCACCCCGTACGAGATGGGATTGCAGCACGGCGAGCTGCTGCGCCATGAGATCCACGATCTGATCGACGCGATTCACCATCATGTGCTCCGTGGCCAGCCGGGCGCCGGCGGTTGGGCGACCCGGCGGGCGGTACGAAGCGTGGCGGGCATGATGGCGACGCAGGTCCCGGACCGGTATCGCCGCGAGCTCTCGGGCATCGCCCAAGCTGCGGACGTGAGCTACCGCGACCTGCTCCTGATTAGCTGCTTTGACGACGTGCTCGCCAACCTTCGCTTGCTCGGGGCGATGTTCGGCCGGCTGGGCTGCTCGGCCTTCGCGCTAACCGCGGATCGGACCGCGAACGGCGAGCTCGTCTGCGGCCGCAACCTCGATTACTTCGTGTCGAGCGCGCAGGGCGACGATCCGTGGGCCGCGACGAACTACATGAAGGAACACGTCGCGGTCATCGAGTTCGCGCCGACGGACAAGCCGACCTTCGTGTCCGTCGGCTGGCCGGGTTTCATCGGCGCGGCGACCGCGCTGAACGATCGCGGCCTGATGGTGAGCTCGCTCACCGTCGCAACGTACGGGAACTGGCCGCTCGCGACGCCGGCCACCTTCACGTACCGCCGCGTGATGGAGGAGGCACGAACACTCGACGAGGCGATCGCGATGATCCGGCGGGCCCGCCGGACCCAGGGCAACAACGTCATGGTGGGCTCGGGCGACGAGGGGACCGCAGCCGTGATCGAATGCACGCCCCAACGGTCCGCCGTGCGGCTACCTCGGAACGGTTGGGTCGCGGCGACGAACCACTTCCAGCATCCCGAGATGGTGCGGCGGCATCCGCGCTCGGCCTTTCTGAGCTCAACCGAGCGCCTGGCCCGTCTCGGGGAGCTTTGCGGGTCGGACGGTGCGTGCAGCGCCGAGGTCGCTGGGATGAGTGGCTTCCTCACGGATCTCCAGCGACGTACGCCCGGGGCGAATGAATACTGCACAGTCCTCAACCCGTGCACCGTCTACAGCACGCTCTTCGCCCCACGCCAGCGCCGCCTCTGGGTCCGCGCCGCCGACTGCGCCGACCGGTCCTTCCAGGAAATCGCATGGCTATAATCGAGCCATGAAGACCTACCAGGTCGAAGTCCAGATCTCTCCCTGGCCCGAAGGCGGGGTGCTTGCTGAGGCGCTGGGCCTCCAGGGCTGCTGGGTTGTTTCCGAATCGATCGATCAGGCGATCGATGACGTGCGTGAAGCGGTCCAGCTCTGGATCCGGGCTCACCAGGATCAGGGGTGGGAGCTTCCCCCCGAGCTCAAGGAAGCCCAGACGCCGGTCACCGTGCGAATCGTGCTGCCCATCGGCGTCCCGTGAAGTATTCCGAGCTGACGCGGCGATTGCGGCGGCTCGGGATTCGTCGACTCGCTCAGGGCAAACGCCACGAAATCTGGGGGCGCGTCGACCGCCAGCTCACGACGGTAATTCCTCGTCACTCATCACATGAAGTCCCAGCCGGAATTCTGGCACGCATCCTGAGCGACCTCGACCTCATGCGAAACGATCTTTGAGCCGCGTCCGGTGCCGAAAGCCCTCTGCGGGGTCTGGCTTTCGCGGCGGTAACCTCCCATCCGTACCAGACTGAGGAGGCGGAATTTGACCACCGTGCGGGTTGGGCTAATCGGGACCGGATTTGGAGGCGCGGTGCAGGCGCCGGGCTGGACGTGCGTCGATAGCGCGGAGGTCGTCGCTGTGACCAGCCGACGAAGGGAGCGCGCGCAAGCAGTGGCGGACGAGTTCGCAATCAAGCACGTCTTCACGGATTATCGCCAGATGCTGCGTGATGTCGAGCTCGATCTCGTGGCCATCACCGCGCCGCCCCACCTCCACCACGAGATGACGCTCGCCGCGCTTAAAGCCGGGACGCACGTCCTCTGTGAGAAGCCTATGGCAATGAGCGTCGGCGAGGCAAAGGCGATGCTGGCGGCCGCGGAGGAGTCGGGGCGGGTGCACGCGATCGACTTCGAGTTTCGCTACGTCGCCGCGCGCAGCGCGATGAAGCGCCTCATCGATGCCGGCGCGGTCGGCACGCCATTCTTCGTTCGGATTGCGGACCTGAGCCTCGGCCCGGAGCGGCCCGCCTGGTGGTACGACGCGAAGCAGGGAGGCGGTCTCTTCCAGGCGATCGGCTCGCATTACGTGGACGCCGTGCGCTGGTGGATCGGCCCCTTCGCCCGGGTGAGCGCGGACGTGCGGCCAGTCGTGAAGGAGCACACGCTGCTCGAGGGCGGCGAGACGGTTCCGGTGACTTCGGACGATACGTCACTCGTGAGCTTCGTTTTGGAGAACGGCGTCCCCGGCCGAATCGATCTCAGCGTCGTGGCGCGGGGCGGTACCCGTCGGATCGAGGTCTACGGAACGGCGGGGACGCTAATTCTCGAGGGCACGATGCTGTACCACACCCAGAATGGGCAACTCGTGCCTGTGCCACCCGACAACCAGGACCAGGGGCGGTTGGACGACGTGCGAATCGGACCGTTCGTGGAGCTGGCGCAACGCGTCGTCGACCGCATCCAGGGCAAGGATGGCGCCCCGTTCGCGACGTTCGTCGACGGCCTGGAAGTCCAGCGCGTGATGGACGCGATCCATCGCTCCACCGCCGAGGGTCGCGAAGTCCACATCGCCGAGGTTGAGTAACGAAGTCGGGCCCAGCGAATTCCCTTTCACCGGGAACCGGCATATGGCGCCAGGACGTGGTTATTAGATCCCAGCCGACGAAGTTGGGATGAAGAGGGCCAGGCTCGCCGTGAAGCCGTGGACGTAGGTCTTGCCCTGGACGGGCCCCACTTCGCCGTTGCAGAAGAACCCGGCCAGGGGGAGCGGCCCGAGCTCCTCGGCAACGGCTGCCGCGTCGTGGTCCGGCGCGCCAAAAAGCCCGATGCCCCGGCCGTTGCACGTGCAGAGCAGGGCGCCAGCCACCTCCGCGTCGCCAAGCTGTTCCCTCGTAGCTGCAAGCTGGCGGCGCAGGTCCTGGTCGGCGGCGGTGGCGTCCCGCACCTGGAACTGGATCGTGTGACCCACCTCTGGAAGCGCCCCGACCGCGATCGCGCCGGACTTGGGGGCGGCGCCCATCAAGTTGCGGATCAGGAAGTCGCCCTGGTCGAAGTGGTCCTTGTATTCGTTCATCGCCAGGCCCACGAGCAGATTGCGAGCAGCGCGGCGCTGCAAGTCGTCGGGCAGGGCCTCGAGCGTCTCCCGCAGCACCTCCAGGGCCGGTCGGTTACCGATGGTGTGAAGGATGTTGCGATCAACGCCGGTGATGGTCCACGGCTCGCCGATCGGGGTGGCGCCCTGCGCGACGACCGAGCGAACCGTGTAGGCGCCGCCCAACGCAAGCACGATGGCGCCGCTCTCGAAAACCTCGTCGTTCAGAAACAGCCGCGACCGCCGCTCGGTCGACGAGCCGGACGCGAGCCCGCCGACGATCGTGCTGCCCGGACTGGCCGCGGTGAGGTCCTGGATGAGCGGTTCTGGATCGAAGGAGAACGGATCGGCGAGAACGATCCATGCGTTCACGCGAGAGTCGACGAGGCTGGTCCAGGTGCGGAGCTTGTCTGGATCACGAAGCTCGGCGAGGTCGTCCATCTCAACGTGGATCGCGGCCAGCTCCGCGCCGGGCAAGTTCAGGCCAAGGAAGGAGACGGCCGGGCTGTCCTCGATCTCCCGCCCCGTCCCGATCACGCCCATGCCGGTGCAGCCAATGAGCGATGAAGCCCCGCTTCGCCGATATGCCTGGGTGACGAGCGCGTCCATCTCGGCGTAATTGGGGCTGGCAAAAAAGAGCGCGAGGTCCGGCGCTGGCGCAGGTCCGTCCTCGACCAATCCAACGGCGGCCAACGCCTCTGTCCAGGCGGCAGCCTCGCCGATCGCAGCCGTCGTCAGCACGTGCCACCTCCCCGCGTGTCTTTCCTCGAAGTTGCTGAAACTATATACATCCGAAGGTACGCCACGGAACTTTCTTCCAGCTCTCATAATCTCCGTGATGCCGCAGCAAGCTGTAATCAGGCGAAATGCCGAATGAGCACGCCGATTCATCTGCTCGATGAAGAGCGTTGGGTGCGCGCGGCCCGCCAGGGCGACGCGGACGCGTTCAACCAACTCGTGGAGCGCTATGAAACGGTGGCCTACAACGTCGCCCTGCGCGCGGTCGGCAACGCGGAGGACGCCGCGGACGCCACGCAGGAGGCGTTCATATCGGCATACCGCGCCATAGCGGAGTTCCGCGGCGGCTCCTTCAAGGCCTGGCTGCTGCGGATCGTGGTCAACGCCTGCCACGACCAGCACCGGCGCCAGCAGCGCCGGCCGGCGACGTCGATGGACGCGATGGTCGAGGAGGCGGGCGAGGCGCCGTGGGCAGATCCCGATGCGCCGGATCCCGAGGCGATCGTACTGACCAAGGAGACTCGCCGGATCATCGAAGCGGTCCTGGCGGAGCTGCCGGACGAGCAGCGTATTGCCATTGCACTGGTGGACATGCAGGACCTTTCGTATGAAGAGGCTGCCGAGGCCATGCGCTGCGCCGTGGGAACGATTCGATCTCGATTGGCACGCGGCCGCGCGCGGGTGCGGGAGCAATTGCTCGCGACAGGGAACTTGCAATGAGCCGGCGACGTCTTATCAATGTCTTAGAAAAATATTGGCTGGAGCCCGCGCGAACCAATGAGTGAGACCACCAACGATAACCATCTCGACGTCGAGGTCATCTCGGCGCTGATCGACGGCGCGTTGCCTGCGCAGGAGGCCGATGCTGCCGATGCGCACCTGGCGAGCTGTTCCAGGTGCCAGGCCGAGCGGGCGCAGCTCGAGCAGACGGTCCGCGCCGTTCGTGCGCTGCCCGCCGTGCGTCCGCCGCGATCGTTTCGCATCGAGGCGGCGGCGACCCCCACGGGAGCGGGGACGCCGTCGGCTTGGCCACCTCCGCAACACTCACCAATGCCAGCCCGAGGCTCCTGGTTGAGTCCTGGGTTGCTTCGATCGTTGGCTGGCGTGGCCGCTGGGCTCATGGTTGTCCTGTTTGTCGCGGACGCATTTGTGCCGTACGGCCCGCCCGGCGGCGGCAGAGGTGTTTTCGCGACCGGTGGCGCTGCGCTCGCACCCGTCGGATCTCAGCTTCAGAACGCCCCGGAAGCGCGCGCCCCAGCCTCGTCGGATCAACCGTCGAGTGAGGCGGTCCCTGGGCCGGCCGCCCAGCGCGGAGCAGCCGCACCGCCGGCGGCGCGATTCTCCGCGCCGGCATCGCAGGCAGCCGACAGCGCCGGCTCTCCCGCCGATTCCATCGCAGTCGCGCCCGCGCCGCAAGGAGGCCAGAGCACCGGTCGGGCTGCGGAGAGTGGGGATGCGGCAGGTGGGGGCACGACGGACACCAGGGGAGACGCCGTCCCGGCGGCACCCGCGAATGCACCCAGGTCCGTGGATAGTCGGCCAACCGTAGGTGCTGTTGCGGCGCCAGCGGACTCGCAGGCCGCTGCGAAAGCGGGGGCCCCACAGGCTCCGCCAACCGTTGTGAACGTGGTGTATCCGCGGGGCACCCTGCGCCCACTCCACGTCGGTGCTGGCTTTGGCGCGCTCGCATTCGCGCTTATCGCCGCGAGCATGATCCTCGCGCGCAGGCGCTCCAGCTAGGCTGGAGCTCCACGGTCGGAGGTCGGCTGGCCCGGCAGGGAAACGCCGAACCCGGGAGCCGTGCTGGGGCGCCAGCGCCCGCCGCTGAAGCCGAACCCCTTCACCGGGTCATCGGTGAGCGCGAAGCATTCGCCGATCTCAGCCTCCGGGTCGATGCCTGGTACTGAAACAGCGACGTGGGCCGCTGCGGCGTCGATGACCGCCGGATGCGCGCCACCGCCGACGTGGACGCGCAGCCCGAAGGCCAGGCACATCTCCGCCACCTGGCGACACTGGTCGATCGATCCCGTCTGGCCGACCTTGATCGCGACGACGTGCGCCGCCTTGCGCTGGCAGACCTCCAGCGCGCTGGCAACGCTGGTTACGATCTGGTCTGACATAATCGGCACCGGGCTGTTCGCGGTCAGACGCACCAGCCCGTCGAGGTCGGTGTAATCGATCGGTTGCTCGATGAGGCGGACGTCATACGGCGCGAGGGCGTGGCTAAGGGCGATGGCGTCGTCGACCGAGTACGCGCCGTTGCCGTCGATTCCGATCCAGATCCGTTCGCCGTACCTCTCGCGAAGGGCCCGCACGCGCGTTTCGTCCTCCGCGACGCCGGTGCCGAGCTTCACCTTGAAGTGGGTGTATCCCTCATCCATCATCGCGCCCACACTGGCGACGAGCTTGTCGGGTGGTTTGATTCCAACCATGCGCACAACCGCAACCTCTGGCAGCGCTGCCCCTCCCCAGAGCGCATAGCATGGCAGCTCGGTTGCCTGGCCGAGCAGGTCGTGCAGCGCGATGTCAACGGCCGACACAACCGGCTTGTGGAGCCCAAGGGCATTAAGCCGTTGGAGAAGCGCCGTGCGCTCGAGCACGTCCTGCCCGATGAGTGCTTGCCGGATCGGGCCCGTGAGCTGTTCCTCCAACTCGGCGAACGGCGTCCCCTTGCCGGGCGGCCGAGCCGCAAGGCCACCAACGCCGACGACGCCGCCCGCGGCGATCTCGATGAGCAGCCCCTGAACGTCGCTGGCGGCGTAGGAGGCCGTCCGCCATTCGGGATCCACGCGCGGCATGTTCGCGCGCACGATGCGTACGCCCTCGATCTTCATTGCTCGCCCCCTTCCAATGGACCGTTCGCTGGACCGTTCGGGTGGACCGTCACGGCGACCCTCCGATGTGCTGTCGATGCGAGTGTAGCGATACCTCCGGGCCCACGCCAGATAATTGCCGGCCTCAGAAACCGGCTCTAGAATGGCGTCAGCGTACGTGAAGTCCGCCCCGGGGCCTCCGGAGCGGGAGGCCGTGCCGGCGATCGGGCCAGCGATGCATCGCGCATGCACTGGCATCAGAAGGAGGAGATCCGTGGCCGAGGCAGTGCGTCTTTACGCGGGAACCCACGAAGGCATGTTTGTCTACCGATCGAAAAATGGCGGCTGGACGCCGGTGAGCCAGGCGCTCATCAGCGGTATCGTGGATACCATGTCTGGCGGCAAGAACAAGGTCGAGCGCGTCTTCGCGGGCGTCGCGCACGACGGCGTCTATCGTACCGAGGATGCCGGCGCACGCTGGAGCAAGGTGCTGGACGGTGACGTGCGCTCGGTCATGGTGGACCCGTCTGATGACGACGTGGTCTACGCGGGCATGGAGCCCACGCAGCTCTTCCGAAGCGAGGACGGCGGGTCGACCTGGGGCGAGGTGAGCACGCTCCTCAAGATGCCCGACGACGTCAAGATCAAGTGGTGGTCGCCAGTGTCGGGCGCCGGCCACATTCGGCACATCTTCGTTCACGAGGACGACTCCAAGATCCTCTATCTGGCGCTGGAGCACGGAGGCATCGTTCGCAGCTTCGACCGCGGCGAGACGTGGGAGGACGTGAGCGAGGGCATCGACTACATCGACATGCACATGGTGGCCTCGCTCCCCCACAGCACCGGCCGCTTCTACTGCTCGTCGGCCCGCGGCTTCTTCACGAGCGAGGACCCGAGCGACGGCTGGATCCGGGCCGAAACTGGCTTCACCCGCGACTACTACCACGACTTTGCATTTCTCGCGCCCGAGCGCGCCGGCGAGAACCCGACGATGCTGATCGGCTGCGCGGACCGCTCTCCGGGCTCCTGGAACCGCCCCGAGCGCGCCAAGGCAGCGGTCTTCCGCAGCGACGATTGCGCGCAGTCGTGGCGCCGCGTGACCGGCGGGCTGCCAGACGTCATCACGTCGATGATCTCGACGATCATCTCGCACCCGACCGACCGCAACGCGGCATTCATGGGCCTGGGCGAGGTTTCCCGCGGCCACGCGCACGGCGCCGCGGGCCCGGGCACGGTGATGCTGACGAAGGACCGAGGCGAGAGTTGGGATACCCTGGGCCTCGAACTGCCCGCGGACCGGGTTCTCTGGGCCGTGCCAGAGTAGGGCCCGGCACCATTTTCGGGGACTCCGACCCACTACAGCCGGGGAGACCGCGGCTGCGTACCGCCTCCCCCCTTGTGGGCGAGGCCGGCGAGCGAAGCGAGCCGGGTGGGGGGTAGTCCCACAGCTCTCTAAATCTGGAGTTGTGAGTAGCTACCCCCCACCCCTAACCCTCCCCCACAAGGGGGGAGGGGATCCGTTGAGCGCCCACTAGTGTCCCGCTCGCGCCTGGAGCGCCTCGTAGACGCGCTCGGCGGTAATGGGCATGGTCATGATCCGAACGCCCACCGCATCGGTGATGGCGTTGGCGAGGGCGCCGGGGACGGCGGTGTTCGTGAGCTCGCCGGCCGCCTTCGCGCCATACGGGCCGGGGCCGTCGTCCGGCTCCAGCATGATCGTCCGAAGGGGCGGCACGTCCATCTGGGTCGGTAGCTTGTACTCCCCGAGGCTCAGGTTCGTGACCCGACCCTCCTCGAGGACGAGCTCCTCCATCGCCGCATTGCCGTAGCCGAAGATGAAGCCGCCGTCGAGCTGGCCCTGGTGCGCCACCGGATTTATGACCGTCCCGATGTCCGCGACGACCAGGACGTCGGTCGGCGTGACGCGACCGGTGTTCGGGTCGACGTCGACCTCCATCATGTAGACGTAGAAGTTGTAGTCGTGGCCGTCCTCGTGATGGTGCTCGGCGGCGTCATAGGCGCCGACCGCCTCGATCGGCTTGCCGCTGCGCACGATGCGCTTTGCTACCTCCTCGAACGGCGCGGACTCGCCGCCGTGAACGACGAAGCGGTCGCGCTCGATCGAGACCTGGCCCGCGGGCCAACCCATCACCTCAGCGGCCAGCTCTTCGAGCTCCTTCTTGAGTGCGATCGAGCCGTAGCGCGCGGCCTGGCCGACGACATGGGTCGCCCGGCTGCCGCCAACACCGCCGTCCAGCGGCGCCTCCTCGGTGGTGCCGTAGCGGACAGACACCCGGTCCAGCTCCACCGAGAGCGTTGTCGCGGTGACCCGCTTCGCCACGTTCAAGGCGCCGCCGCCCTGGTCGGGCGCACCCGTGAGCACCTCGATGCTAGCATCGGCCATGAGCCGCACGAGCAGCTCGGCCTTGCCCTGGCCCACGTGGCGATTGCGCAATGCGAGCCCCCGGCCACGGTTCGGCGGGAGCGGCTTCTGGCCCCACTGGGTCTCTTGCTTGAGCCGCTCGAGCACCTGCACGGCGCGCGGATTGTGGATCAGACCGCCAGTCAGGTTCTGCTGGCCCGGGCGCATCGCGTTCCTGATGCGGAACTCCAGCGGATCCATGCCAAGCTGGCGGGCGATATGGTCGACATGGCCTTCGCCGGCCAGTCCGCGATGCGTGGCGCCTGGTGCCCGCATGTTCCCGCCTGGCGTCAGATTCGTGTAGACGAGGAACGCCTCCATCCGGGTGTTCGGCACGTAATAGCCATCGAGACCCTCCATGCCCCCGCCGGCCGTGGTGTCCACGCTCGGGCGACCGCCGCCGTACGCGCCGTCATTCAAGTAGGCGCGGCACTCGTGGGCGAGCATTTTGCCGTCACGGTCGACCGCGGTCTTCAGGTAGTACTTCGCGTAGTGTTGCGGGGCGCCGGCCGACAGCTCCTCCGCGTAGGTCATGATGGCCCGAATCGGGCGGCCGGTAGCCTTGGCGAGGTAGTAGCAGGCGAACTCGTCGATCGCCGTGCCCTTGCCACCGAAGTCTCCGCCGATGAAGTGGGCATCGATGACGATCTGGTCCGCCGGCAGGCCGAGCGTCCGCGCCATCTGGCCGCGCAGGCCGAACGGCGCCTTGCAGGTCGTGAAGACCCGCACCTTCTCGTTTTCGTCGATCCAGACGACGCAGCCACGCGGCTCGATATATCCCTGGTGCTGGCGCGCGCCTTCGTAGACGTCTTCGACGACCAGGTGCGCCTCGGCGAAGACCTTGTTGATGTCCGCGTCGCCCTTGCGGGCCTTCGCGTAGCCCTGCAAGTTGAGGTGCGGCGCCTCCGCGCGCTTGCCGGCCGTCCAATACTGGCCTGGATCGGGGTGAAGGATCGGGGCGTCGGCGCGGAGGGCGTCCTCGGAGTCGAAGACCGCGGGAAGCTCTTCCCACTCGACGTCGATGAGGTTGACGGCTTCTTCGGCGGCCTCGGGTGTCTCCGCGGCCACGCCGGCGACCCGCTCGCCGACGTAGCGAACGCGCTCGTAGGCCAGAACCGGCCAGTCGTAGATCCAGCGGCCCATGAGCTTCAGCCCGATGTCCTGCGCCGTGATCACCGCGTGCACGCCTGGCACCTTCTTGGCGGCCGACGTATCGATCGAAACAATCCGCGCGTGCGGGAAGGGGCTCAGAAGGAACTTCGCCCACAACATGCCGGGCAGTTGTACGTCGCCCGTGTAGCGAGCTCGGCCGCTGACTTTGAGGGGACCTTCGAGGCGGTACTCTGGGGTAGCAAGCGTCTGGGCGATATCCGGGGTGAGGACGCCGACGCCACCGCCGTGGTCCTCATGCGAACCGTTGTGCATTGATGCGCTCCAGTAGTCAGGAGTGGCGCCGAGCAGGATTCGGCGCCCCATGCAAATGCGATGGGTAGGGTCACGCGGTCATCGGGTCAGAAAGTCAGCGAACTGAGCCTGGTTATAAACCAGCCCTTCACGGTACGCCACCGGACGTGAAGTGTCGAGTCAGTCGAAGAGCGCGTCGAAGTCGATGGTGACGCCAGGTAGCCCGGTTGGTTGTATTGAACCGTGCTCGCGGGTCGTTTCGGTATAGCTTCCATCCGGCTGGCGGCACCAGGCAGTCAGAGTGTGCTCATACGGATGGATGCGCCAGATCTCGAGATCCCCACGGCGCTGGTACTCGAGCAGCTTCGTCGCGATATCGTACCGACCCGTCGTAGGCGACCAGATCTCCACGACCAACGGGAGCGGCGTGTCGTACACCTCGAGGGCGCGAGTCCCGCGCTGGCCTCGCTCCAATTCCGTCGGAATCACGAAGACATCAGGAATGAAGTAGTTCTCACTGGTTCGCTGCACGTGCCCTGCGTTGGTCCGCACGCGGAACTCGTTTCGCGCGAGCTGCCCCATGAGCTGAAAGCCGAGCAACGCCATGATGTCGTTGTGTTCAGCCGTCATGCCTGGCTTTTGCCGCGGTATGCCACAGAAGAGCTCCCAATGCCCCTCGGGGTCCTCCAGGGCGAGCTGGCGAAACGTCGTTTCGCTAACGGGCATGGATTGCTCCGCAGTATGGATCACCGCTCATGCATTGTAGCGCTGAGAATCACGATGAGCTCTCCGACTCTCAGCCGAACAGCGCGTCGAGGACGATCGTCACGCCGGGCAGCGCGAAGGGTTCCACCGTGCCACGCTCGCAGGTCTTTTCGGAGTAGCTACCGTCAGGCTGGCGGAACCAGGTCGTCAGTGTGCGGTCGAACGGGTGGATGCGCCAGATCTCGAGGTCCCCGCGACGTTGGTACTCGCGCAGCTTGACCTCGACATCGTAGCTACCTGTTGAAGGCGACCACACCTCTACGACGAGGGGCAGCGGAACCTCGTAGACCTCCAGCGAATCAGGGCGCTCAAGCAGGCTCCGCACGAGCTCCATTGGGACGACGAAAACGTCGGGGATGAAGTAGCTCTCTTCGGAGCGCTGGACGTGTCCCATATTGGCGCGAACATCGAACTGATTGGGATCCAACTGGCGGATGAGCTGCGCAAAGAGGCGGGTTGCCGTGTAGTTGTGGGCAACACTCATGTCAGGTTTTTGCCGCAAGACACCGCAGTATAGCTCCCAGTGACCTTCTGGATCTTCGAGGGCGACCTGTCTAAATGTCTGTTCGGTTACCGACATCCGAGGCTCCGTTCACGGGCTGCAACACCTGCATTGTAGCGCTCGGCTTCGTCGGACCTCGCCGAGAGACTGTCGAACCGCCTGGATCTTGCGTTGACGCGCCGCGGTGAGCAGCGTCAGTTGGCGGGCGATGTGAAGTCCTCGTAGCGCAGCTTCGCCGTCGGGTAGGTCCGCTCGCTGTGGCTCATGCCGAAGCGGACGAGCATCTCCGCGGTATGGATGCCGATGATCTTGGTGTTCAGCACCGGCACGCCGACCTCCGCCTCGAGATCCTTCGGGTCCACCATGTAAGGGATGAGCGCACCGCCGAGCGGAAGGACGCACTCGGCGCCCGTCTCGCGGACCACCGCCTGGATCGTCGCGAGCGCGGCGGCGCGGAGCTCCTTACGGCGCTCTGGGCTGTCCTCGCCATAGATGCCGACCGCGCGCACATCGGTGACGAAGCCGTCCATGCCATAGCTGCGCAGGATGCGCCGGGTGTACGGCACGTGGCCCGGCAGGGGCACGGTGACGCCAATCCGGTCGGCGATGATAGCAGCGGCATGGATCGACGCTTTGAAGACGCCGACGACCGGAATGCGAACCGCGAGCCGGCCCGGCTCGACGCCCGGATCAAACGTGTTGCTCTGGATCACAGCGTCGTAGCCGTTGTCCTGCGCCCAGACGGTCTTCCGAATCAGCGCAGGCGCTTCCATCGCATGGTGCAGTCCCGTCAATGTGTTCTGGGAGCCCATGGCGTTCATGATGTGGGCGCCCGGGAAATCCTCGGGATAGAGCAAGTCCAGCTCGGTGCCGGGCGAGCAGTAGCTCCGCAACAGGTTCTGGGTGCGCTCGTGGGTCGCATCCCCACGCGGGTTGCGCGGAGACTGGTTCAGGAACATGATCCGCATGCCGTGATCCTCCGTTGTTTTTGGGGTTGCAGGCTACGCCGAAACCGGGGCGGGAATGGCGATGTCGTAGAGCTTCGCGACGTTCCCCCGTACGATCTTGTTGCGGGCGGCCGTGGGGAGATGGCCAAGGTCGCGCTCGATCACCTTGCGGGAGTTCGGCCAGGTGGAATTGGGGTGGGGGTAGTCGTTCGACCACATGCAGTTGTCGACGCCCCACCAGTCGAAGTTGTGGCCGGCCGCGGGGTCGTTGAAGAAGGTCGAGAAGACCTGGCGAAAGAAGTACTCGCTCGGCTCGCGGTCGATCGGCGGCGGATTGGTCGCGCGGAAACGGCGGTAGTAGTAGTCCCACTGTTGCAGGTAATACGGCGCCCAGCTCGCCTCGTTCTCCACCGTGACGAGCTTGAGGCCCGGATGGCGGTGCAGAATTCCGTAGAAGATGAAGTCGAAGACGCCGTTCACGACGTCTTGCGTCTTCAGGTTCACACTGCCGCGGTAGCTCTCAACCCCGCGAGCGCGCAGTCCATTCTTGCTGTAGTTGTGGCCGGTCAGGATGTGCAGGCTGATTGGCATGTCCAGCGCCTCGGCGGCAGCCCAGAGGGGCTCGTAGTGCTCGGAATAGAAGGGCAGGTCCGGGTGGGGCGCTTGCCAGATCATCGCGCCCTTCATACCGGCCTTCCTGCAGCGCTCCATCTCCGCGACGCCGACCTCGATATCGTAGACGGGGATGCAGGCGACGCCGACGAGCCGGTCCAGAGCAACCTGGCAGTAGTCGATGAGCCAGTCGTTGTAGACGCGAAAGCAGGCTTCCTGGAGCTTCGCGTCGTCAAGCCCAAAGAGGCCAAGCCCGAGGGTTGGGTAGAGCACCTCAGCGCTGACGCCGTCCTTCGCCATCTCCTTAACCCGCTCGGCCGGGTCCCAGCCGCCCGGCTGGGCCTGGAAGCCCTCGCCCACCACCCGGGGCGGGAACTTCGGCGCCTGGTCGCGGAAGGGGGCGGGCACGTTGTTCACCCAGAGGTCGGGGTCTTCACTGACGTGGGAATCGGCGGAGATCAGGATCTCGTCGGTGGCAAGCTGGCTCATCTCGGCTCCTCCTGAGACATGTGGACCCAGAGCGTTCGACGTGGTATCCCAGCATACTCCGGGTCGCGGCGTCTTGTCTCCGCCCGCGAGCCGTGCTAGGATCGCCCCCGTTCGGAGGGCGCATGCTCCGTCGCTTACTGGTCCTGCTGGCGGCAATGCTTGTGGTGTCGGCGCCCCTCGCGAACGCCGCCCAGCGCGGGGGCACGGACCGTAACTGCACGGACTTCAGCACCTGGCAAGAGGCGCAGTCCTTCTTCCTGACCGCTGGAGCTGGCGACCCCCACGGCCTCGACCGGGACGGCGACGGTATCGCGTGCGAGTCGCTCCCGGGCTCCCCATCCACGGCCACCAGCCCAACGCGGGTGCCAACGCGTACGCCGACCCGGACCCTGGCCGATGCCGCGACGCCCGCCTCGGCGATGGCAACGGCGACCCGGCTCCCCGCCGCGACTCGGACGCCGCGCGTCCGCACCGCCACACCGGCCGACACACCCTCGCCATCGCCAACGCTGGCGGAAGGGCGCGACGATCCGGTGACGCGAGAACCCACGCCGACACCGCTCCCCGAGCCGACCGCGCGGTCCACAGCGGAGGTACGGGAGCCCACGTCCAGCACCCCAACCGCAAGTCCAGCCGGCTGTGCACAGCCCGCGCCCGGCGGTTGCCCGCTCGCGATCGGCGTCGCCCTGCGCGCGGCGATCCTAAATCCCGACGGCGTGCACCGTTGGCGATTGGCATCACCTGGCGGTCAGTCGATTGCGCTCCTCCTGACCGACCTTGATGGCGACGTCACCGTTGAGGTTTTCGGGCCCCACGAGGTCTTGTGGGCTGTGGGCTGGAGCGACAGCGCCGGTGACCTAGCCATCCGCATCGACGAACCGGCCCCTGGCTCATACCTCATCGTCGTGACGACTCTCGGTCCGGGGGCGCGCTATCGCCTCGTCGCCACGATCGAGGCCGCCGAGGAATGCAGCCGCGCCACCGAGCCGCGCGGCGAAGTTGACGACGCCGGTGGCGAACCCGGAACATAAGCTCCATGACACACGACGAGGCCACCCCACAACCCGCCTCGCGAACGACACCGCGGCCCAGGACACGACCCGCCCCACCCACCTCCGTCTCGTCCCTTCCTGACGACCATCTCGCGCTCGTGGTCCAGGACGCCCTCGCCGCGGTCGACGCACGCTGGGGACGTGAGGCGAACCCGGTTGACGATGATTTGCGATCTGTGCACTTGTACGGTTGGGCGATCGGGGCCCTCGGCGCTCGCGAGCTGGCGGCGCGGAGCGCGACCGATCTTGGGCTCCGCCACTTGCTGGGCGACCGGCGGCCGTCATTCGCGGAGCTGCGTCAGTCTCGGGAGGACCATCGCGCCGAGCTCGAGGCGGATTTCGGCGTGGCGCTCGCCGTGTGTCGCGGGGCCGGACTTTCGCGCCTTGGCCGGATCGCTTTGCCGCAGCACGCGGGCACCGGAGCGGTCGCGGCGTACGTCACCCTCGCCCGGAGCTACCTGGATGAGGCGGACGCTGCCGACCAGCGAGACGATCGGGAAACCGGCGCCGGCGCCCGCGGTGACGAGCTGCCGACCCATCTCGCTGCCCACGACCACCGGCTGGAGACTTTTACCCGCCTCGCCGTCGAGGTCCCGACGGTCAGTCCCTTCCCGCGCCGCGGCCACTCCGTCGTCCGAGCGCTCGCGTCCGCGGTGGCAACGCTAGGCCTGCTGCTGGGTGGGCTGCTGCTGATTCGCTGGGTTGGCGCAGCCAACGCCGAAGTGAATTACACGGGACAGGCCCGGGTGCCGGTCGCGGCAGCCCCCCCGGCCGCTCCGACCGCGTCCCCCACCCCGGTTGCGGCGATTGCCTCCCCAACCGGCAATGACCTCACCGCCGCAAGTCAGGAAGGAATACGGCTGGGGATCATGGCGCTTGCAACGGACGATCTCAAGACAGCACGTGATTACTTTTTCCTCGCCCACGAGGCGGTGCCGGAGAGTCCGATCGCCGCGGATCGCTATCGCCAGATCGAGACGGCGCTCGGCATCGAGTCGCGGACTGACGATTGGGAGCCGGCTGTCGAGGATCTCGCTGAGCTTCGGCGGGTCGCGCCCGGCTCACCCACGCTGTTGAGCGGCTATGTGACGGCGCTTGTCGGCGCTGGGCGCGAAGTGCTGCGGGGGGGCGAAGCTCCGCGCGCCTTTGAGCTCTGCACCGAGGCTACCCGCTGGCTTCCAACCCGGGCCGATGCCCAGGCGTGTCTCGCTACGGCGCGACAGGAGGTTAGCGTCTCACCAACCCAGGTCCGACCGAGCCCCACGCCGAGGCCCGCCACGCCCACGACCCCACCCAGCGCGGGCGGAGCCCAGCCGACCGCCACGGCAAGCGGACCTCAGGGTCAAGCGGGGGGACCGGCACTGCAGCTTGCGCTAAGCGGTGGGTGCCAGGCCGCGGGATCGGGCGCGCGGTCGCTCCAGATCGAAGGCACGCTGAGCGCCGGCGGTGAAGTTGCGGCGGGAGCCACGGTGCAGGTTCGCATTCAGGATGCCGAAGGGCGCGTCATCGACAACAGCACCTTTCCCATCGCGTCGCAGCGGTTCACGGTTCAGCGCACGGTTGCCGGCGGGGGGCCGCAGACGGTCACAGCGACGGCGACGCTCGCGGGTTACGAGCCAGGAGAATCGACGCTCCGCGTCGTCTGCTGACCCTCGGGCTGGAGCTGGCCGATGAGCTCCGGCAGGATTCGCAGCCACTCGGAGCCGCGACCCAGCGCGATGCGGACCTGGTTCGCGCGCGCCCGCACCTGGGTGCCAACCGCGCGTGAAAGGGCCGTGGCGTTGACCTGGCGCGCTGCTTTGAAGCGGACCACGATCTCGCTACCGTCGACGTTGATCTCCTCCACGCCCGCTCCCGCGGCGCTCAGCCGAAGATCCGCGAGGTAGAAGAGGTTCATCGCGGGCTCCGGCAACTGGCCGAAGCGGTCCTCCACCTCGTCGAGCAGGGCGCCCACGACCGCGGGCTCCCGGGCCTCCGCGAGGCGTTGATAAAGGTTGAGCCGGATCGCGTCGTCCGTCACGTAGTCTGCCGGCAGCGAAGCGTCCAGCGGCAGGCTCACGGCCGCGGTGGCTCGCTCCTCGAGCGCGCCCGAAAGGACCCGCTCGGCGATGCTCTTCGCGGCGCCGTCCGCGGCCTGGTCGTGGAGCGCCTTGAGTTGCTCGACGGCCTCCCCCAGCAGCTTGCAGTAGAGGTCGAACCCGACGGCGCTGATGTGGCCGTGCTGCTCGACGCCGAGCAGGTTGCCGGCGCCGCGGATCTCGAGGTCCTTGAGCGCAATCCGGTAGCCCGCGCCGAGCTCGGTCGCCTCGAAGATGGCGCGCAGCCGTTTCTCGGCCAGCTCGGTGAGCTGCCGATCGTGCGGGTAGAGGAAGTAGGCGTAGGCACGAGCAGCGGAGCGGCCGACCCGGCCCCGGAGCTGGTAGAGCTGGGAAAGGCCAAACTGATGGGCGTTGCTCACGATGATCGTGTTGACGTTGGGCAGGTCGAGCCCGGCCTCGATGATCGTCGTGCAGACCAGCACGTCCGCGTCTCCGTTGGCGAAGCGCAGCATTGCGTCCTCGAGCCCCTCGTCGTCCATCTGGCCGTGGCCGACGACGATGCGTGCCTCGGGCACGAGGGCGGCGAGTCGCGCGGCGACGGTGTGGATGGTTTGCACGCGGTTGTAGACGTAGTAGATCTGCCCGCCGCGGTCGAGCTCGCGGAGGATCGCCTCGCGCACCAGGCCCTCGTCGTGCTCGCCGACGTAGGTTCGGATCGGGAGGCGCTCCTCCGGCGGCGTCTGAATCATGCTGAGGTCACGCACGCCGACCAGCGACAGGTGCAACGTGCGCGGGATCGGAGTCGCCGAAAGTGTCAGCACGTGGACCTCGGTCCGAAGCTCCTTGAAGCGCTCCTTGTGAGAGACGCCGAAGCGCTGCTCCTCGTCCAGGATGACCAGGCCGAGGTTCTTGAACTCGACGTCGCGCTGGACGAGCCGGTGCGTGCCGATCACGATGTCTACGGAGCCGTCCTTCAGCCCCGCGAGCACGGCCCGCGCTTGCTTGTCTGTCAGGAAGCGAGAGAGCATCTCGACCCGGGTCGGGAAAGCCGCCAGCCGCTCGCGAAACGTGTTGAAATGCTGCTGGGCAAGCACCGTTGTCGGGACGAGCACCGCGACCTGCTTGCCGTCCATCACGACCTTGAAGGCGGCCCGGAGGGCGACCTCGGTCTTGCCGTAGCCGACGTCGCCCACGAGCAGGCGGTCCATTGGCCGCGGCTGCTCCAAGTCCTCCTTGACCTCGGCCGTCGCCCTGAGCTGATCCGGCGTCTCGAGGAATGGGAATGAGGCCTCGAGCTCCATCTGCCAGGGCGTGTCCGCCGTCACCGGCGGCGCCTCCGCGAGCTCACGCCGGGCATATAGCTCGACGAGGTCCTTGGCGATGCGCTGGACGGCGGTGCGGATGCGGCGTTTAGCGCGCTGCCACTCACCGCTGCCGAGTTTGGTGAGGGTTGGCGCCGCCTCGCCCGCGCCGATGAAGCGGGTGACACGATCCGCGTGCTCCACGGGAATCAGGAGCCGCCCACTGTCCGCGTACGCGATGTCCAGGTATTCGCGGTCGCCGCGGTTCGGGTCGGCGATTCGCGTGAGTCCCTGGTAGCGTCCGATCCCATGGTCGACGTGGACGATGAGCTCGCCCACCTCGAGGTCGCTCAGGAAACGCTCGCGCGCGGCGGTGCCGGCGCGCCGGCCCCCGCGCCGAACCTTCGCCCAGCCGAAGATTTCACGGTCGGTAAGGAGCGTGACCCCGATCTCGTCGTTGCGCCAGCCTTCGGCGAGGGAGCCATGAACGATGGAAGTGGCGACCGATGGGGCGGCACCAGGACCGGTTGGAGGCACCCCAGCAGTTGCCTCGGCGAGCAGCTCGGTCAGGCGGGCTGCCTGCTGGGAGACAATGACCAGCGCTCGGGCGGGTTGCGGCACCGAGTCTGGCGAAACGTCGGACCGCGGAGGACCTTCGATTGGGGTGACTCCGCTCGCTTCAGCCATAAGTCGGGGGAGGTCGCCCTGGTAGCTTGGCGCCGGGCCAAATGCCGTATCGAGGTCGTCCGGATCCAGCACCAAATCGAGGCGCACGCGTCCGGGGCGCTCATCTTCTGGCGCGGTGGCGTCTGGCGTGGCGGCGAGGCGGGGCGTGATCTCGTCCCAGGACCAGTATGGTCGAGGAAGCCGGCCCGGCGACTCGCCGCGCTCCAGGAGATCGACTGCCAGCTCTTCCGCCTGATGGGCGAGCTGGCGAATCGACGCGGCGACCGCGCCCGGCTCGTCCAGGATGAGCAGCCCGTCGGGCGGGAGATAGTCGAGAATGGATGCCGCGCCGAGGAGCCCGCGGTAGTGCTCCAACAAGGGAAACGCTTGGCCCTCGCGCAGCATGCGAAGCTCATTCTCGACCTCGTCACGCGTGCGCTCCCGCAGGTGGGCGAGATTGATCGCGGCCAGAAGGGATTCGGCATGCTCGGGTAGGTCCGGCATGATCTCGTGCGCGGGGCCGATCACCACCTTGTCGACGGACTCCAGGGAGCGCTGCGTCGCGGGGTCCAGGGTGCGGATGGAGTCGATGTCGTTGCCCCAGAGCTCGATGCGATACGCGGCCCGGGGTGCAGTGGGCCAGCCAAGCGGTGTTCCGAGCCCGGCGCCGCTCATGCCACAGGGGTAGATGTCGATGATCCCGCCCCGGCGCGCGAACTCCCCGGGGCCCTGCACCACTGGAACCGGCTCGTATCCCGCGCGCACCCATTCGCCGATGACCTTGTCGGCTCGGATGCGCTCGCCGACACGAAGCGTCCAGGTGGCGGCGCGGCACGCGGCGGGGTGCATAAGGCGATCCATCGCGCCCCGTGCCGTGACGACGATCAGCGGGGCGCGGGTGCGCTTCGGTGGCGCGTTCTTCCCGTCCGCGCCCTCGACGCCCACTCCCGCCAGCCCGGCGAGGGCGAGCATTGCACCAAGCCGCTCGTACAGGTGCTCGGGCCCCATCGGCAGCCGTTCGTAAGGAAGTGCGTCCGCCTCGGGGAACAGCCGGACGTCGTCTGGTGTCTCGGACCAGGCCGCAAGCTCGTCCGCGATTTGCCGGGCTCGGGCCAGCCGGCCCACCAGCAGAATGGTTGGGCGGGCGAGCTCGCCGTGGAGCGCCGCGATCAGGGCTGGCTTGGCGGCATCGAGCGCGGAGAAGCGCTCAACCCTCACTGGCCCCCGCACCCTCTGGTTATCGGGCTGGCCCGCGCTCAACCGATCGCGTAGCGCGGCATAGTCCGCGTCCGCCCGGACCCGCCGAAGCAGCATCTCGAGCGGCATCGGGCTCGACGGGCCGGGCGGGAGCGCCGTGAGTGAGATTTCAGGGCTTATGGGGGTCTTTATCGGTTGAAGCGACTCATCGTCTCCTCGATGCCGTTCTGAATCAAGTATTCCACAGCGTCGGCCGCGTCCATGATCGCCGTGTTGATCGCGTCGCGCTCGTCGGGTCGGAACCGCGTGAGCACGTGGTCGACCGGATCGACGCTTGGCGGTGGGCGGCCGACCCCGATCCGGAGCCGAGAGAAGGTGTCCGTGCCGAGCGTGGCGATGATGGACTTGAGTCCGTTGTGGCCGCCCGCGCTGCCTTTGCCGCGCAGCCGGAGCGTGCCGGTCGGCAGGTCCATGTCGTCGACGATGACCAGGTAGTCTGCGAGATCTACGTTTGGATGCTTGCGCTTGAGCTGGGCCAGCGCGCGGCCGCTGTCGTTCATGAACGTCGTCGGCTGGGCGAGAATGACGCGCTCACCGCCGATTTCGCCCTCGCCAACGATCGCCGAGCCCACAGTCCGGCCAGAGATCTTGTGGCGCTCGCCCAGCGTTGAAACCACAGCAAAGCCGACGTTGTGGCGGGTGTCGCGATAGCGGGGCCCGGGATTGCCGAGGCCGATGATCATTTTGGTCACGTCGAATGCTACACGGCGACCAAGCGTGGGATCGCGCGGCTGCTACGCCCGAGCTGTTGCCACGTCGACGCGCTCAGCCGCGCGGGGAATGAACTGGCGCCTCACGGATCCAACGGCCGATGGCATCCAGGGCGGAGAAGCCGGCCGTCCCGCTCGCGGTCAGCAACGTGGCTGGCCCTTCCACCTGGTCGGGCCAGGGAGCCGTCGCCATGAGCCAGAACTCGTGATCGCCGTCTCCGAGCTCAGGCGAGTCGTAGCTGAACGCGCCGTCATCCCCGGCCACGACGCTTCCGAGGTACTGGCCCCGGTCCGACACGTGCACCCGCGCGCCCGGCAGGGTCTGTCCCGCGAGCGTGGCACCGAGCGGGCTGGTCTTGAAGGCCGCGCGCGGGGCGTTGGGCATGAGCCAGAATGGTTGGCTCCACGCGGTGCGGCCGTCGGGCATGACCGCTTCGACACGAACCCAGCGCTCCTTACCCGTGGGGCGGAAGACGCTCAGCGCCGGCGGACCCTCGAAAAGGAGGGTGCCATCCTGGTTGAAGTAGCGGATGGCGGCCGCGTCCGGGCTTACCGCCGCGATCCCGCCGTTCATGACGCCGATCGCCCCGAAACTCGGACCGTTCGATGCGTACATCGCACCATTGGCAATCGAGCGTTTGATCGCGTCCGAGCTCAGCTCGGGCGACTTCACCATGACCCAGCCGCGATCCATGGCCTCGGGCTGGTGGGAGTCGTCAACCGCGACCGCCCAGATCCGATTCCGGTACCCCTTCTCGTTGAGGACGTCCTGCCAGAGTTTCAGATTCCCAGACGAGCCCTTGGCGGGATCGGTGGTGCCACCGTTGAAGATCTCAATCGCGGTGTACCCGCGGAGGCGGGAGAAGTCCATTCCGGTCCATCCGACCCGCCAGCCCGGGTGCGCGAGAATCGCCAATCCACTCGATGCCAGGATCTCGTCGATGCGTTGCTGGGGTGGGAGATCCGGCGAGACCACTGACGTTGCAAAGGGCGCCGTGATGTGCCCGCTGTCGGCGGTGGACTCGTACCCGGGAATGCAGATGAACGAGGCATCGTTTACCTCTTGCGGGTACGAGATGAGGTCGTGGTCCGTAATTGCGACGAACTGATACCCCTTGGCCTTGTAAGCGAGGGCGTCCTGGGCCGGCGGGAGGCTATTCCATCCGTCGAATGACGCCGTGCTATGCATGTGCAGCTCACCCTTGCGGAAGGCGCCGCTGCCCGCGTACGGGTTGTCGATGATGTAGCTCGTGTTCGCGACGTCCTGGACGTCGATGACCGCGCTCTGCTCGACGACCGATTGCTGCTCGACGCCGTACGCGCGCACGCGGATCCGGTGGCTCCCGGGCGCTGGATCCACCCAGATTGCGCGCCACCGAGCCGAATCCTCAGGCGATTGCTGGGCGGATACCCACAGCTCGTCGCTGTCGAAGGCGAGCTCTACCCGGTCCACGACGCCGTCCAACCGATCAACGGCCTTCACTTCGACGAGGACGAGATTTCCGTCCCCGATCGGGCCCGCGCCCGCGGGCGCCACGATCTCCAGGGGTGCGTTGACCGGTGCGCTCGGATCCGCGAAGCCGGCAAACGCTCGTTCTCCGAAAACCAGGGCCGCGAAAGCGAGGCCGAACGTGAGCAGAATCCGGCGCTGCGGGCGGCGCGGTAGCCGAAGGTGCCGTGAAATATGAAGCCGGACGAGTGGTCGCCAGTTCACCGTGGGCCCTTACCTGACAGACAATTGTGACTCGCCCGCGCAGTGTACCAGAAATCTAAGAGAATCATAAGAGACGAGCTGGGACAGGGCCCCGGGTCAGCTCACGAGGTTGAGCTTTTGGCCGATTCCAGCACCAGTAATCTCTCGGAGGACCTCTGAATAGTCGGCGGCCAGACCCGTAACCAGGAAGTTCCGGGTTACCCGGTCGTGCCCGGCCCGGCCCAGCCGAGCGGCCTCCGCGGGGTTGTCGAGCAGGTTCAGCACGGCGTCTGCCGCTTCGGGCGCAGCATTGACGACGATTCCCGCATCGCCGACCTGCTCGGGGAGCTCCCCGTATTTTCCGACGACGCAGGGCCGCTCCTTCCAGAGGCACTCGGCCAGGCCCCAACCGAATCCGCGTGGGACCGCCATCTGCAAGGCCACCGTGCAGGCCCGCTCCAGCGCGTTGATCTCGGTCGGCCTGAGCTCCGCGTCCTGGGTCACAACGTGAATATCCGGGTCCCCGGCGAGTGCCTCGGTCACCTGCTCGAGCCCCAAACGCCGACCATCTGGGTCGGACAGTCCAACCTCGGCGAGGACCATCTGCACGTTCGGCAGGGTGCGGCGGACCAGCCAATAGGTGCCAAGCGCCCCGAGCGCCGCGAATCGATGGTCGATCGGCGCGAACTGGGCGAGGATCGGTCTTGCTTGGTCGAGGCCCAGCCGGTCGAGAACACCATCAATCACATCAGGCGTTAGCGGGATGTTCCGAAGGGACCATGGGTCCAGCGCTGGCCGGGCCAGGCCCACGACGGGGACTGGAATGTCCGAACGAACGAGCCCAGGGGCGGGAAACACCACGCCCGCGTAGCTCGCCAGGGCAGCACACAGCTCATGCCACACCGCCAGGCTAGCGCCCGCCGTGTCCAGGTGACAGTTCCAGACCCATCGCGCCCGATTCGTGCTGACCGGATCGGGCACGAGCCCAAGAAGCTGTGGGTCATGCACGACAACGACATCGTAGCCGTGCAGGCTTGCTGGCAGGTTGTCTTCTCCAACCCGGGCCCAAGCCGCGTGCTCCTTCGCACTCCAACGGACCTCGTCTCCACGCAAACCTTCATAAAACCGCGTGCAGATGCGGGGAACGTCTCGCACGAGCTGCCATTCCGCCATGATCCCCAGATCCCTCTGCAATGGCACGAGCGCGCTGAGCATTTCGGATACCGCGCTTCCGAAAGGGCTCGCGCTGAGGTGCAGGACCCGCAGGCTAGTGAGCGGTTGGGACGACGATCGCAGGGCCGTCAAATCATCGGCGCTGATGATCGATGCGTATTCGCTCAATCGTCGGGGACCAACGGGAACGGGAATGGTGAACAATCGCGACCTCCCTTGTGCCCGGGGCGGGCACCTGGGGTTTGAGCATCGCCACTGATGCCGTTTGATTCTGCTGATCTGCGATGAGCGATGTGTGAGCCGCGCGTAAGCGTTTCGTCAACGCGCCGCGGCGGAAGTCCTCTTATCTCATTCTCACCGATCGCGCATCCGAGCGACGTTGCATTCTCATGAAACTCTGGTCCTAGCCAGACGATGTACGCTGCGTCAATAAGCGTTGCGGCCCCGCAGGACGGCTGCGATGGTCTTGAGCAGGATCTTGAGGTCGAAGGCGGGCGACCAGTGCTCAACGTAGAAAAGGTCGTACAGCGTACGCTCGCTCACCGGCGTCTGACCCCGCATCCCGTTGACCTGGGCCCAGCCAGTCACCCCCGCTTTCTCCTGGTGACGTTTGTCGTAGCGGGGGATCAGCTCGCTGAATTGGGCGACGAAGAATGGGCGCTCCGGCCGTGGTCCCACCAGGCTCATGTCTCCGAGCAGGACGTTCACGAGTTGGGGTAGCTCGTCAATCGAGAACCTGCGCAGGAAGCGGCCAAGCGGCGTGGTGCGATCGTCGTTGGGCGACGCCCAGACGGGGCCGCTCGCGACTTCGGCATCGACCCGCATCGAGCGGAACTTGACGCAGGGGAAGGGGCGGCCGTTGACCCCGACCCGTTCCTGGATGAAGAACACCGGACCTCGCGGCGAAGTCAGTTTGACCGCGATCGCGACCGCGACCATCAGCGGGGAGAACAGGACGATGAGTACGGTTGCCCCGACCAGATCGATGGCGCGCTTGACCAGCAGGTTCCAGCCGCGCAGGTTGACGTCCCGCACCTGCAGCATCGGCAGGCCACCGAACTCACTCGCGCCGACCTCGCGCATGACCAGGTGAAAGACGTCCGGGAGCACCTTCACGTTGGCCTGGGCGCGATCGCACGCGGCGACGACGTCCAGGATATCCGCGTTGGTGACGTACGGATCGGCGATGACCACCTCGCCCACGCCGTACAGCGCGAGAAGCTCAGGAAGGTCCTCGAGCGAGCCGATGACCGCTGGGCGGCCCTCAGCCTCCGCGTGGAGTGGCGGGGACATGGGGGGTGGTGGGTAAGCCGCGGCCAGGCCAGCCCCGTCGAAACCCGCATGCTGGTCTGTGCTGGCAACCAGCCCGACGACGCGATAGCCCAGCTCCGGGCTGGCCGTGATGCGATCCGCGATGGCGTGGGCCTCGGCGCCGGTTCCGACCAGCAGCACGCGTTCTGTGGCAAAACCGTGGCGCCGCGCCATGCCGGCCAGTCGGTCGATTCCCATCCGGGCGATCCAAACCGCGCCAACCGATAGCGCCCAGGCCGAAACCAGGACCATCCGTGGCAGGTCCAGGCCGCGAAGGGTGAAGGCGGCGATCGCCATCGCGACGACGTTGCCGATCGTGACCGAGACGAAGATGGCCCCGAGCTGGTCAGACGAGGAGAGGCTCCGTCGCGGAACGTACAGATGGGTCAGCGCAAATGTGGCGAGCAGCGACCCGATCATAAAAACGAGCGTCATCGCGTAATCCTCGATCGGGGGCACGCGGCTGGGGCGCGGCTCCAACGAGGCAAAGAGTCGGTAGGCCACGACGAACGAGATGCCGATCGCAAGCGCGTCGGACACCATCAGCGCGATCGCGTAGCCGATGCGGCCGAGCGCCCGCGACGCCTCGGCCCGCTCGGCCAAAATCGTCGCGCCCATTGCGTCGGCCGGCGGGTCCGCCAGCACGGTGGCGCCCCGGTTCGGGAGGAGGGGCGGGTCGCGCCGTCGCTTGGCTCTAACTGACACGAGGGCAGGCCTCCTGCTCAGGTCGACACGCGGCGAAGCGCGGGTGGGCGGAGCGCATCGCGGAGAAGCGACCAGCCCATGCGCGCGTAGATCGCGGCGATGATCAGCCAGTCCAGGGCGAAGACCGTCCGGGCGCGGTAGTGCTTGGCGTAGAACAGGTGCATCGCGCGGAAGAACGCGACTGTTGCCTGGCGGCTCGCCTGACGACTGCTCTCCCCTTTGAAGTGCACCACAGTCACGGTTGGATTGTAGCGAATGCGCCAGCCCCGCTCCTTCATGCGGTAGGCCCAATCAAGATCCTCCCCGTACATGAAGAACCGCTCGTCGAGTAGTCCTACTTCCTCAACGGCCTCCCGGCGCAGCAACATGAAGGCACCGGAGAGCGCATCCACCTCGGTCTCCTGCTCGGGATCGAGGAACGAGAGGTTGTACCGACCGAAGCGCGGGCTATTGGGGAAGGCGCGGCTCAGGCCCGTCAAGCGATAGAACGCGATGGTCGGGTTGGGGAAGCTCCGCCGACCGGCGAGATCCAGGCTTCCGTCCCCTCGGACCAGCTTCGGCCCGACCGCAGCCGTTTCCGGGTGGGCATCGAGGAATGCGATCATTTCGGCCAGCGAGGTCGGCCCGAACTGCGTGTCCGGGTTGAGGAGCAGCAGTCGGCGACCGCTGGCGCGGCGCAACGCAACATTGTTGGCCCAGGCGTAACCTCGGTTCGCGCCACTCTGGATGAGCTGCACCCAGGGGAACTCCGCCGCGACCATCTCCGCGCTGCCATCCCCCGACGCGTTGTCGACGACAAACGTCTCCGACCGTCCGAGCCCCGTGCTCTGCTCGATCGACGTCAGGCAGTCGTGCAGTCGTTCCCGCGTGTTGTAGTTGACGACGACGATAGAGAGATCAAGGGTAGGCGTGGGGGAGGGCAGGGGTGGGGGGGCGGCGCCCCGCGCGACGAAAGCTCGCCTGTTGCGCAGCCGCCAAGCAACGCCGGCCGGATACCCGAGCATCTTCGCCATATCCCCTACAAACCGAATGACAGGGATGTGGGCGAGTGCCAACGCGGCGATGCCCGGGCGTAGGAAACGCGGCTCCTCGGTAGGCTGAAGCGGAGGCGGCGTTGCGAACAGGCGGCGGACCGGTTGGGCGCAGTACAGGATGCCGGCGCCGATCAACGGCAGCAGCGCCTTCGGGCGACGCCGGCCGATCAGCAGCAAAGCGACCCCAAATCCGTATGCTGCATAGCGAATCGCATGGCGAGTCCGCCAGAGGTCTGCCTTCCCGTCTCCTCGCGCATACCGGTAGTACTGGCGGAAGAACTCAGCCAGGGTGCCCCGCGGCCGGAACCAGACAACCGCGTCTGGCGTCCAGACAAGGCGGTGCCCCGCTCCCCGCAAGGCGAGGTCGAATACCACGTCTTCACCGTAATCGAGCCAGTCGGGATAGCCACCAACGGTCTCCCAGGCGGTTCGCCGGAAGGCAATTGAGCGGCTCGAGGGCAGGAACCGCGCCGGCTCGATCTCGTCACCCAGGGGCAGCACCGTAGCTCCCATCGCCCATTCGAACACGTTCTGAGCATCCGCCCTGAAAAAGCCCGCAGCGACAGCAGCGTCCGAGTCGATGGTGAGGGCGTCCAGCAGGTGCTCGAGCCAGGAGGGGGCAAGTGCGACGCCCGCGTCCGTAACGGCAATGACGGGGCTCCGCGCCTTGCGGATCCCGAGGTTGCGGCCCTCGGCGATATTCGTCCCCGGCGCGGAGAGGACAGTCGTGCCCGGCCAGGTTTCGCCCCACGTCTCCAGCAGGTCCACCGTGCCGTCGGTGGAGCCACCGTCGACGAGGATCACCTCGTCGGGGCGAACCGTCTGCGCCTCGATCGACTCGAGGAGTGCCGGCAAGGCCGCCGCCTCGTTGAGGACCGTGACCACCAGGGACGCCGCCGGCAGGGAATCGGCGGGGCCGCTCGCAGCCGGAGCGTCGGGAGCCGGCTCCAGAATCGTCGAGGGTCCTGTCGGCTTATGCATTGTTCCAGTCTGCCATATCGTCGCACGATGTGAGCACGTCGACAGCGGCTCGCTCGGGGCAACGGGTAAACTACCGGTGTCATGCAGCTAACGCGCGTGACCAGTTCCAACAGGAGAATTGCTGTTGCATCCCTGGATCCATCGCGCAATCCCAGTGCTAGCAATACCGATCCTGCTCCTCGCAGCGGTGGCCGCCTGCGGCCCCACCCAGCAGCCGCCTTCGAATAATCAGACTGGCAATCAAACCGGTAGCCAGACCGGGGCACGCCCGCAGGATGCCGCGCGCATGCCGGCGATCGATCAGTTGGGTCTTGCCCAGCCCGCGCGCATCGCCCGGGCCCAGGAGGAGGAAGCTCCGATCGCTGACGGCGATCCGGCGACGGAAGTCTCTGAATTTGACACGCCTCAGGCTGATGCGCCCATGGTTGAGGAGACAGCTCCAGTCGCCGAGGATGGGCAGCCGCCCGTCTCAGACGTGCCCGCGCCCGTAGCTACGACCGAGCCAGCGACCGCTGCCCCCACAACCGTGCCCACGCTGGCCGCTGGCGCTCCGACCCCGACCCTCGACCTCGAAACGGTCCTGCAGTCGCCCTCGGTGCAGACGGCGATCGCCCAATTCAGCAATATGGCGCCGCCACTGCCTCCGATCCCAAACCAGAGCGGCCAGCCCCAGGCGCAGCCCGCTACTCAAACGCAGGCGGCCGTCATGACGGCGACTAGGACAGTCCCAAGGTAAAGACGAGCACAAATACGGGAGAGGGGGATGGCATGGCAAGACCACCCCCTCTCCTCTCCCCGTTTTCCCTGGACGCTCAGAAGCCGATGGCGCAGCCATCCGCGCGTGGATCGCTGCCCGCCCAGAGGACGCCGTCCGGCTGGCGGAGTATCACCTGACCCCGGCCGAACGCAGAGCGGCTGTATCCCGTCACAACGCGGACGGCGTGGCCGCGGGCGGCCAGCGCCTCGGCGGGCATGTCCTCTTCCACGAGCACGCCGTCCCGTTCGACGCAGAAGCGGGGCTGATCGAGTGCCTGCTGCGGGTCCAACCCATCGTCGATCAATCCCACCGCGACCTGCATATGTCCCTGGGGCTGCATGAAGGCCCCCATGACGCCGAATGGACCGAGGAGCGAGCCATCACTGCGCGTCATTAGGCCCGGAATGATCGTGTGGTAGGGGCGTTTGCCGGGCGCCAGGGAGTTGGGATGCCCGGGGGCAAACACGAAGTTGGCGCCCCGGTTCTGCAGGCTGAAGCCGCACCCTTCGGGCACCAGACCGCTTCCGAATCCCAGGTAGTTCGAATTGATGAACGAGCAGCCGTTGCCCTGTCCGTCGACCACGCAAAAATAGACCGTGTCCGAGCCGGAAGTGGGCGATCCGCGATCGGGATCGACCATGGCCCGCTCGGGGTCGATGAGCGCCCGCCGCTGTGCTGCATAGGCCGGCGAAAGCAACGCGTCAAGTGGCGCCGGCGCGAAGGCGGGGTCGGCGACGTACCAGCTCGTGTCCGCGAAGGCGAGGCGCATCGCCTCGATCTGCTGATGGACCCGCTCCCCACTGAGCGGCTCCGTTCGCGGAAAACCGCCGAACGTATTGAGTGCCAGCAGCGCCGCCAGCCCCTGGCCGTTGGGCGGGCACTCCCAGACCCGCGTCCCGTGGTAGTCGGTGGAGATGGGCGTCTCCCACGTCATTTCGTGCGCCGCCAGGTCCTGGGCAGTCAGGACACCACCCGCACGCTGGACGGTCTCGGCGATCTTGCTGGCAATCGTGCCCCTGTAGAAGGCCTCCGCCCCGCCCTCGGCGACCGTGCGGAAGGTGTGTGCCAGCATTGGGTTGCGGAATCGCTCGCCTTTGCGCGGCGCGCGGCCATCGATCATGAGCTCACGGCCACCCGGGCTCAGCAGCAGCTCATTCGCCACGCCGGCTGCCCACTGCAGCGCGGTGATCGGCCCGACCGGGAAGCCCTCCTCTGCGAACCGGATCGCGGGGGCAAGGATGTCGCGCAGGGGCATCGTGCCGTGACGCTCGACCATTGCGCACCAGCCGGAGCATGCGCCAGGCACCGTCACGGCGTGAGCGTGGCGAACCGGAATCGCTCCGTAACGGGCGAGGCCCTGCTTTTCGATGAGGTCGAGCGACAACCCGGCGGGCGCGCGCCCCGACCCGTTCAGCGCGGTGATGTGGCCGGTGCTGGCTTCGTAATAAAGCGCAAAGCAGTCGCCGCCGATGCCTGTCGAGCATGGCTCGGTGAGGTTCAAGGTCGCAGCCATCGCCACGGCGGCGTCCGCGGCGTTGCCGCCTTGCATCAAGATGCCGAGCCCGGCCTGGCTGGCGAGCGGCTGGGATGAGGCAACCATCCCGTGGGTAGCGGCAACCATCGAGCGGCGCGAGGTGAACGTCAGATCGGCAGTCTCGGGCACAGAACATCCTCATGGACAGAGCGTTAGGGATATGGCGTGTTCAACGCGCCACCGGGTTCAGCGCGAGGCGTGGCGCTAGGAGTGGCCTGCCTCGATCGGGCTGCAGCACGGGCTCATGCACGCGTAGCTCTCGCCGAGCGCCTCGATGACGAGCTCCTCGGCAGCATCCAGCAATGTCACGACGGATGGGGTCGCGAGCGCATACCATGCCTCGCGGCCCGCGGCGCGGCGGACTACGAGCCCCGCCGCGTGGAGCGCGGCCAGATGAGTAGAGACCGCGGACTGCGACTGCCGCGTCTGCTCGGCAAGGTCCGTTACCCTGCGCTCGCCCGCGCCCAGCGCTTCGAGGACGGTGAGGCGGCCCTCGTCGCCAACGGAGCGGAACAGCTTCGCTTTCGCAGGAATGATGTCGACCGGTCGAATCATGAGCCCTCCCGTCGGGCGCCGAGCACAGGAGAATCAGTCTTGTGGGCATCATACTTCAAGCGGCTATTATCGAAGAAGCGGCATCGCAGAGGAGTCGAAATCAGTGAAAGCGTACTGGGCCGAGCTGGCCGGCGTTACCCATCTTCGCGTGGAGCCGGACGGCGGCGCGGAGGGGCTCCCCCTCATCATTGCAATCCACGGCCGGGGCGCTGACGCGACCGATCTCGCCGGGCTCGCCGGCGAGCTGCACGGCGACCGCTATCAGTGGGTGTTGCCACAGGGCCCGCGGCCGGTTTCCCTCGCGCCGGGCTATACGGGTTGGGCGTGGTACGACCTCGGCGCCAGCCAGGCGCAAACGGTGATCGAAAGCCGAGATCTCCTCATGAGATTCGTTGATTCACTCCTTGCGAAGCTCGACGTCCCCCGGTCCCGGACATTGATCATGGGCTTTTCGCAGGGCGCGGTCATGGCGATGCACGTCGGTCTCGCCTCCCTCGAGCCGTTCGCGGGCATCGTGGCAATGAGCGGCCATCTGCCAGCCGCGGAGGAGTTGATCCCAATCCTGCCCGAGCGACTGGACCGCAAACTGATCATGGTCCACGGCACGCGCGACTCGGTGCTCTCGATCGACGTAGGGCGGCGCGCCCGCGACATCATCGAGAAGGCCGGTCTCAAGCCCGAATACCACGAATTCGACATGGACCATCAGATCACGGCCGATTCGCTTGCGGTGGTCCGCTCGTTCGTCGAACGGGTGCTTCCCGCTGGCGAGGTCGAAGGGGCGAAACCCTAACCTCCCGACGGCTCACTCGCGGGCCATCCTTGCAGCGGCATAATGAATTGGACGATTGCGCAATTGCGCAATCATATGTACCATGGCAGGACGAAAGAGCGCGGTTGGCTGCGCACCCAGAGGCTCATCCAGGGACCGGGTTCCAGCACCGCCAGGAGTTCCCCGACCTCATGGGTCACGACCATCACGAGCCCGGCCCAGCGAACTACGATCGCGCCTTTGCGATTGGGGTCGGCCTCAACCTGACCATCGTCGTGGTCCAGGTCGGACTCGGCCTGGTGGCAGACTCCCTGGCCTTGCTCGCGGACGCCGGTCATAACCTGAGCGACGTCCTTGGCCTCCTGCTGGCCTGGGGCGCCGCGGTGTTGAGTCGGCGGGCGCCAACGCAGCAGCGCACGTATGGCTGGCGGCGCTCCTCGATCCTGGCCGCGCTCGCGAATGCCCTGCTCCTCATCTTTGTCACGGGCGGGGTCACCTGGGAGGCGCTCCGGCGGCTTGCGGAGCCGCATCCCACGGAGGGGGGCATCGTCATCGTGGCCGCGACCGTCGCCGCGCTGGTGAATTTCGGGGCTGCCCTGTTGTTCTTGAAGGGCCGGCATCACGATATGAATCTGCGCGGCGCCTTCCTCCATTTGTCGGCGGACGCCGCGGTTTCGGTCGGCGTTGCGATCACGGGCGTGGCGATCCTCGCGACCGGCTGGCTCTGGCTGGACCCCGCGATGAGCCTCGCGATCGGCGTTGTGATTCTCTTCAGCACCTGGAGCTTGCTGCGCGGCGCCACGAACCTCGTGCTCGACGCCGTCCCGGATCGCATCGACATCAATTCGGTTCGCTCGTACCTGGCGGAGCTTCCCGAGGTGATGGGCGTCCATGACCTGCACATCTGGCCCATCAGCACGACGGAGACAGCGCTGACGGTGCACCTCATCCTCAAGAGCAGCGGGCTCAACGATGCGCTCCTGTGCGAGATCGACGACGAGCTGCACGATCGCTTCGGCATCGAGCATGCGACGATTCAGCTCGAGCAGCACGACCAGCAGCACGACTGCTCGCTCCAAGTCGTCCACCTCCACCCCGCCAACCACTAGCCCGGGCTGCTCGGACCCTGCCCAAGGGCCGCCTCTGTCAGCCGACCCCCGAGCGTATTTGCCGGCTCTCGATCCAGTACACTACTGCCCGTGTCTGTGACTGTCGGATCGCGAGAAGCGTTCGTCGTCGACTGCCATTGCCACCTTGGGCCGAGCGACTGGCAGTCGCCATCGTCCCCATCATGTATGTTCGACGTCCCCGGCCTGATCGAAGAGCAGGCCCGGGGCGGCGTCGACATCTCAGTTTTCGGCAACAACTGGATCCGCGTTCCCGAAGGCATGTCCGCTATCGCGGCGATCAAGCGGTACAACGAGTTTGCCGCGGAGCTGACGGAGAAGCACCCGGGAAAGCTCCTGGGTCTGGCCTCCGCAGTGCCCTTCGACGACGACCAGGTGCTGCGCGAGACCGAGCGTGCCGTCGAACAGCTCGGACTCAAGGGCATCATGGTGAACTCCAGCGTCGGCGGCGAGTATCTGGATTCGCCTCGCGCCGACGGGTTCTTCAAGCTCGTGACCGAGCTGGACGTGCCTCTGTTCGTTCACCCGCCTCGGCTCACGATTGGCAATGAGAAGATGGAGATCTTCCGGCTGCCCGAGATGGTAGGTCGGCCGTTCGACACAACCTTGAGCCTGACCCGCTTCATCCTGATGGGCGGCTTCGAGCGGCACTCGAATCTCAACATTGTCTGCGCCCACATGGGCGGGGCGATCTCGCTGCTTCCGGGCCGGCTGGACTTCGGCTACGAGCTCCGGGATGATCTGAGCTTTGGCCCATGGGAGCCGGACGTGCTTACCGGTCCGCCCTCCTCGTACATCCCGCGGCTCTTCCTCGATACGATGGGTTTCCATCCGCCCGCCGTGATGTGCTGCGTCGGCACCGTGGGGCAGAGCCACGTCGTGATGGGCAGCGACTTTCCGCCCGTTCACGTGCCGCTCAGCCGCACGGTCGAGTTGGTGCGGAACCTGCCCCTGGCGGTAGATGCCAGGGTCGACATCCTCGGCCAGAACGCCGCGCGCCTGCTCCGCATCGGTCCCTTCGCCTCCTGATCTCCCACTCCCACGAGCAGCAATCCTGCGCGAGAAAGAAAGAGGCGGTCGGCGGGGGTCCCCCCCGACCGCCTCTATTGCTTCGTTGACGTTCTGCTGGTTAGACCCGCGCGAGCGCCTGTGCCGCTTGCATGACGGTGGCGCGATCTGGGCCGGTGATCGCGATGAAGGTCTGCCCTATCGTGATCTCCAGGGTCGTGGGGCCCTGATCGATCGTGATCAGCGTTCCCTGGCGGGTGCCAACCGTGACCTGCTCTCGCCGCGGCTGCGGCTGGCCCGCGGGGGCACCCGGCGGCGCGTTTGGCGGAGCGCCTTGTTGAGCACCCTGAGGCGTCTGGCCCTGAGTCGGCGCCGGTGGCGCCTCGAAGATGATGAGCTGCTTCGGCGGCTGGTTCTGGGGCTGATCCGGGCTCGGAGGCTGCGCATACTGGATGGTCACCGTGTTGAGGCGACCGGGCGGGCCACTCAGCTCTTCGTGCTCGATGCTGACCAGGCCCATGCCTGCGAAGTCCAGGCCGACCCAGTAGAGCGGCACGGGGGTGAAGGCCCTCGCCTCGGCTTCGCTCAGCACGCGGGTCCGGCGCGAGATCCAGTCGCTTGACACGCCGGTCGAGAAGGTGTCGGCGGCCACGCTGGTTTTCGGGATCCGCTCCAGTGTGGTGTAACGAATGCGCGTGGAGCCAAGCTCCTGCATTTGACCGGACTCGTTCTTCTGGAACACGGTCTCGCGGAGCAAGAGGCCGTGCGATTTCTCGAGCAACCTGACGACGCGTTGGTTGCCATCGGGCGATGTGGACTCGATCCGCCACGCGGGCACGCCGTCCACGGACTCTTCGCCGGCGGGCTGGACCGCGCCCGCGTCCATCGCCATCTTGTGCTCGAAGATATCGCCCGCGATCGGGCAGAGAATGGGTCCCGTCGCATCCGGCGGTGCAATGTAGCGGGACTCGGCGCGCTTTTGCGACTGGTTGAAGGTCGTGACCTCACGGCCGGAACAGACCGTGCTGACGTCGCCCTGGTCACCGGTGCCCTTTACAGTCAACCGCGTGGCGAACGAAGCCGGATCGAACCAGAACTCGATGTTCGATGTCTGCGGCTGGCCCTGCTGATTCGGCGCCGTCTGCTCTGCACGGAAGTGCAGGACGTCGGTGCCCGCCACTGGTGGCGGCGGAGGACCAGTGGGCTGGCCGGCCGGCGGCGCGGGCTGCTGGGCTGGGGGGTGGGCCGGCGGCTGTGCAACCGGCGGCGCGGGCTGCTGGGCCGAGGGCTGCGCCGGGAGTTGGTCGACGGGCGGCACTGGCGCCGGTTCGGCGACGACTGGCGCGCCGCAGGCGTCATCGGCGGTCTCGAAGGTCCATGTATAGGACCAAGTTTCGCCGGCTTCATCTGGGAAGTAGACAGTCGCTTCGTGAACCCCGGCGGGGAGCCCGCCAGTGAAGACCAGGCTGGCCTGGCTCTGCGGGAAGTCGCGGGTGCCGATCACGTCGAACGGCACGTCGGCACCGTCGACTGTTAGCCAGACGACGCTGGGGTTCAGGGCGCCACTGTCGCGCATCGCGTCGGTGAGCCTGAAGCCGACCCGAACCTGATCGGTCGGGCAAGCCAGAGCGCCCTCAGCGGGAAAGACGGTCGCCTGCTCCGGGAGCTGCGCCGCGATTCGCGGGCCGCGGGGCAACGCGGCCGCGACGTCCGCCGTTGCGGCGACGTCAAGCTCGGCCGCGGCCATATCGGCGCTTGTCGCGTTGGATGGTACGTTGACTGCTACGGAGATGGGCTCGACGGTGCGCGCGCTCGCGGGTGCTGGCCGGTCGAAGAGCGGGGCGGTGAACGGCCATATGAACACCACGATAACCGCAAGCGCGAGCAGGCCGACGAGCGCCTGCATCGGACGTCGCATGCGAGTCCTCCTTTTGGGACGGTCGAATTTTGTGGACAGAATAGGTCGGGGTCTGAGTACGAGTGGCTCTCTTATTTTACCCCTTGGGGATGATCCCGATTCGTCACACGGGTTGTGACTGGACTCACAAGGGTAGGCAGGATGCCTCGCGCCTTTCTTCGTGGACGCTCACAAGTCATCATTATTGCCCATTGGTGATGGTATCAGCGATGTAGTGGGTCAATGAAAGTCATGCGAAACCTTGACGAGGCGCTCGCCGGGCACGTCTGGCCGCTCAAATCGCTGGGCGATGATGTGGGTGACCGTCCCCTGGCGCTGAATTCGCCCGCGCACGATCAAGAACGGCTCGGTAAGGATCAGCGTGCGCTGGCGCTCGAAAAGGGGCGGGTACACGACGGCGTTCGCCATGCCGTACTCGTCCTCGAGCGAGAGGAAGATTACTCCCTTGGCCGTACTGGGGCGCTGCCGGCACACGACGAGTCCCGCGACCCGGACCTGAGCCCCCTCCGGGAGGTCCAGCACCTGCGCGCTCGATACCAGGTCGCCATCCAGCACTGGCCGGAGCAGCGCCATCGCGTTTCCCTCCGGTGAGAGCCCCATCGTTCCGTACTCCCCGACCATCTGCTCCCAGGCGCTGAGCGCCGGCAGCGCCACCGCATCCTGCTCGATGGGCAGCGGCAACGCCTGCTGCCGCATCGTCGGCCGCCGATTGCCGAGCAACCCGAGCTGCCACAGCAGATCACGCCGCCCCCCCTGGAGGAATTTGTCATCCTGAGGCCCGCCGGCCGAAGGAGCCGTCCTCTGCGTAACGTGGGAGACGGATCTTTCGCTACGCTCAGGATGACAATTGACCTCTCCCCGGAGGGGGAAGAGTACAGATTGGGAGCCTCCTGTCCCCTCTCCCTCTGGGAGAGGGTTGCGTACCCCTTCGCTGGCAGAGCTAAGATCGTCAAACGCGCCCGCCAGCACCAGTCGCTCCAGCACCTCTGGCTTGAGGGTCGTCCGCTCCACGAAGTCCGTGAGCGAAACGAACGGCCCGTTGGCCTCCCGCTCCGCCACGACGGCGAGCGCGGCGTCCTTTCCCAGCCCCTTGACCTCAGATAAGCCCAGCCGTATCCGACGGTCCCGCTCCACGGTGCACAGCGCGCCGCTGAGGTTTACGTCCGGCCGCGCGAGCTCGATGCCGTGGCGGCGCGCGTCCCCGGCGATGACCTCGGTGGAGTAGAAGCCCATCGGCTGGTTGTTGAAGAGCGCCGCGTAGTACTCGGCGGGGTACCGGTGGCGCAGCCAGGCCGACTCGTACGCCAGTAGGGCGAAGGCGACAGCGTGACTCTTCGGGAACCCATACGCGGCGAAGCCGAGGATGGAGCGAAAGGCGGCGAGCGCCGCGTCCTCCGGCACGCCGCGCTCCGCGGCGCGGCGGCGGAACTCCGGCCAGTCCTCCCCAACGAGCTCCGCGCCTCGGCGGCGGTTGAGGTTGCGGCGCAGCAGGTCCGCCTGCCCAGCGCTGTACCCCGCGATCGCCATCGCCACCTGGACGACCTGCTCCTGGTAGAGCACGACGCCGAGCGTATCTTTCAAAACCGGTTCGAGCAGCGGATGGATGTACTCGACGTCGATGTGCTCGCCCTCGCGCAGGCGACGGCGGTAGTCCATATATGGATGGAAGGCGCCGCTCACGATCGGGCCCGGCCGCACGATGGCGACCTGCACGGCGAGGTCGTCCAGATTGCGGGGCTGGGTGTGGGGGAGGGTGCCGATCTGGGCGCGGCTCTCGATCTGGAAGAGGCCGATCGTATCGCCGATGCAGATCTGGTCGTAGATCGCCGGATCATCGTGCGGGATGCGGCCGAGGTCCGGCCGCTCGCTGTGGCGCTCCTCGATGGTGTCCAGGCACTCATCCACCAGGGAGAGCATGCCGAGCGCGAGGAAGTCGATCTTCACCATGCGCGCATCGTCCACGGAATCTTTGTCCCACTGGCACATGACGCGTCCCGCCATGCGGGTCGGCTCCAGGGGCACGAGCTCCTGGAGCGGCCGCGCGGAGAGGACCATGCCGCCGACGTGCTGGGTGACGTGGCGCGGCAGCCCCATGATCTCCTGGCACATCGTCGCGAGATCGCGCCAAAGCGGTGCGTCCAGCTTGGCCCGGTACTCTGGCAGGCGCTCCATCTCCCGGGCCACGCCGTCCGCGGACCAGGCGTCCGAGAGCTTGGCCAGGTGGTCGATCTCCACCGCGGGGAGCCCGAGCGCTTTCCCCACATCTCGCACTGCCGAGCGGCCGCGGTAGGTGGTGTACGCGCAGACGAGCGCGGCACGTCCCTCGTCGAAGGCAGTCCAGATCCGCTTCAGGATCTGCTCCCGGATATCCCGGGGGAAGTCCAGATCGATGTCCGGCACGCTCGGCATCTCGTCGTTCAGGAAGCGGCCGAGGAAGAGCTCGTTCGCGATGGGATCGATGTGGGAGAGGCCGATCAAGTAGCAGACGATGGAGCTGACGGAGGAGCCGCGTCCCCGACCCACGGGTCGCTCGTCCGGCGGTAATGTGGGGTCGCGCCCCTTCAACTCCTGCGCGATCTCCCCCGCCATCTTGAGGAGGTCGTAGTACGCGAGGAAGAACCCCGCCAGCCCATGCTTGGCGACGATCCTCAGCTCCTCCTCCAACCGCCCCACCGCCTCGGTGTACTGATCAGAGACAGGTGCTACTTCAGGTTTTTGTCGAAGAACTCGAACCCCTTGCCAAGCGTCCAGCTCACCTGGCTCAGCAGCTCCTGCACCCAGCGCTTCTTGTTTTCCTGTCTCGTCTTCGTCTTCTGTCTCGTCTAAGGAAGGACAAGTCTTTGTCAAAGAGGAGCAGTCAAGAGAATGAGCAAGAGGAAAGGGAACGAGCTCCTTCCCCCTCTGGGAGGGAGGGGTAGGGTGAGGGGGAACGCTTGCTGCCATCAACACCCTAGCTGGCTGACGGCATCCGCCAGTCCCCTCTCCCTCTGGGAGAGGGGTAGGGTGAGGGCGTGTCCACAGGTCCTTCTTGGTTTCGCCCGGGGGAATAAGCTCAATCCCCTTCCTCCTCACAAGGGCAGGTGAGGAAGGGGGCCTTCTGTCATCCTGAGGCCCGCAGGCCGAAGGATCCGTAACCCGGACCCGAGACGGATCCTTCGCTTCGCTCAGGATGACAAGTGGTGCGGGTGAGATGACAAGGGGTGGGGGTGCCGGGGCGGGGGCTAATCCCTTGCCATACTTGCGCTCGAATGCTTCCCAGCAGATGTTGGCCAGGTGGCTGTCCGCCGTCTCGCCTGCCGGCACGACGGCGTGGGGGAACTCATAGCCCAGGTCCCGCACCAAATCGAAGCGACAGCGCTCCGCGATCACCACGGTGTTCCGCAGCGCCTCCGGCGTGTCCGCGAACAGCTCCGCCATCTCCTCGGGGGACTTGAGGTATCGCTCCGAGTTGGCGTGCCGCAGCCGATGCGAGCCGTCCAGCGTGCTGCGGTGGCGGATCGCCACCAGGATGTCGTGCAGGCGGTGGCGCTCGCGAGCGTGGTACCAGACGTCGTTCGTCGCCACGACGCCGAGCCCGAGCTGCTGCGCCAGCTCCACCAACCGCCGGTTTCGCTCCGTGTCGCCGAAGGTGAGCGTCTGCTGGAGCTCGATGAAGAAGTTGTCCCGCCCGAACCACTCGGCGAAGCCGGTGGCGGCCCCGGCCGCTCGCTCCCAGCGCCCCGCCGCGACGAGTGCCGGCACCTCGCCATGCTCATCCCCAGAGAGCGCGATGAGCCCGCGGGTATGCTGTGCCAGCGCCTGGAGTGGGATCTGGGGGTTCGGGATCTCCGGCCGGATGCCGTCCTGGGCCTCGGCCAAGCGGGCCTGGCTGAGGAGCTGGCAGAGGTTGGCGTATCCCTCCCGCGTCTCTGCCAGCAGCACGAGCTGGTAGCCGCCCTGGAGCGTGACGTCCGCGCCGATGATCGGCCGCACCCCGCCCGCCGCGGCGTCGCGCGCGAATTCCATCGCCCCGTACAGCCCATCCCGGTCGGTGACGGCGAGCGTCGAGTACCCGAGCTCCACCGCCTGCGCGACGAGCTCCCGCGGCGATGACGCGCCCTCGCGGAACGAGTAGCAGCTATGGCAGTGCAGCTCGACGTACCCGGTCGCGGCCGGGATCTCGGGCCGCTCGTCCACGGGCTCCGGTGGCGTGCGCACGTGCAGGCGCCAGCCCGGTCCATCGGGCTGCCCGATCGTCGGGATCTGGAGGATCTTCCCGTCGCTCACGCGGCCCCGCCTGGTGCCCCGGCTATACTCGGGACAGCGGGGCATCGAGGAAACGTCAGATGGCGGCGAAGCCGAAGCCAGATCAAGGCAAGAACCTGGCCGCCTACCTCGAGCAGCAGGCGCAGCTCGAGGCGGAGCATCGCGGAGAGTACGTGGCGGTCGCGGGCGGGCGCGTCGTCGGCGTCTACCCGGACTTCGACACCGCGTGCGCTGCCGTCGCTCGCTACCGGCACAAGCTCGTCTTCGAGATTGGCCAGATGCCGACCCTGAGTCCGGTGCGTGCCCTCAAGGGCCGCAAGCTGGGTTCCCTTGCCCGCTGAAATCAGAATATCTGCCACACCGGACCAAGAATACTGGGCCGATATTCGCGTCAATCGCCGCTTGTTTCGGCGCATCACGTAACCACGTTCACGCCACGCTGATGGGGCGGATTGGCGCCGCTGGCTTGGCGAGCTCGGCGGCTGGCTTGGTCTTAGTGACGACGCGCGGCGTGAGCACCTCCAGCGGCTCGGTGCTGTACCGCGGTGTAGCTGTCGTCTGCAGGAACCACCTGTCTTCGATCAGGTCGTGGAACACCGTGAGGACGCGACCGCCCGCGAGCACCACGCGGAAGTACATGCGGGAGATCTCCTTCCGCCACCACTCGTCGTCGATCCGCCAGCGATCCGGGATCTCCACTACGGCGACGAAGCGCCCCTGGCGAGAGGTTTGAGAAGGTAGCCCTCTCCCCCGTAGTGAGGCAGCACGAATAGATCCCCTCCCCTCTTGTAGGAAGGGAGGGGAAGTGAGGCCACCATCAATAGATCCCCTCCCCCCTTGCGGGGGAGGGTTAGGGTGGGGGGTAGTCACCTCCAATCCAAGCTTGGAATTACCTTGAGTTTGGAGCTCCCCCCTCCTAACCTCCCCCCACAAGGGGGGGAGGGACTCATTCACCGTCCACTTTCTGCCGCGGGGCAGCTCGATGGCGACCGGCCGGCCGCGCTCGTCCGCTTCCACCCGGATCGGGCGGGGCGCACTCAGGGGTCGTAGTCGATCAGCGCGAACCGGCGTTCCGGAATGCGTGACCATGGCTCCACCTCCATTACTTTGCCCAGGACAGGCCGGCCATAACGCACCTTGAGCTGGCGGGCCGCCTCGGCCAGTCGCTCGCCCGTCGGCGTATGGATGCCGTGTCCCAGCTCGCCAGCAAAAAGCTTCCCCTGGAGCGCGCTCTCTCCGCAGAGATCCAGCAGTGCCAGCTCCACCTGGATGAATGGCGCGGGCACTCCGGTCGAGCCGTCGGCGCTTCCCGCATCGATCTTGTTGCGGATTGCGAGTAGCATCCGCTCCCCGCTGCCGACCGGCTCCCGGAACGTCGCCTCGCGCTTCCAGACCCGCCCATCCTCCATCTCGACGCAGAGCCGGATGCCCCGCGCGGCGCGTCCCCGCGCCTCCGGCCGGTCCAGCGCCCGGCGCAGCAGCGTCCGCGTTGCAATGAGCAGTGCGTCCATGGTGTCCACTGGCGCCGGGAAGGCGAGCCGCTCGGTGATGATGCGCGGTGGCCGGTAGGGGATGACCGGCGAGCGATCCACGCCGTGCGCCAGCTCCCACGCCCGCGCTCCCTCTGCGCCGAACTGCGCGGCCACGGCCCCCCGCGGCAGCCGCGCGAGCTGTCCCAGCCGGCCGAGCCCGAGTAGCCGCAGCCGGCGCCGCATCTCGACCGAAACCGGCAGGTCCTCCACCGAGAGCTCGGCGAGAAACGCCGCCTCCTTCCCCGAGGGCACAATCGCAATCGCGCTCATCGCAGCACCCTCACTACGCCTCGCTGCCGCCGGCATGCAGCGCTTGACCCGCGAGGGCCGCCTCGCCCAGGACTGCTGCCACATAGGCGGCGAACTTGCCGTCCGCCACCCCGACGCGGATCTCCAGGCCGGAGGCCGCCTCGACCACGGCGGCGATCGTCTCCGCCAGCCTCGCCTCCATGGCGTCCGCCTCTGGTGCTGCTGCGCGGCGCTGCTTTTTCGGCACCGGGAAGTTGCTGTCGATCCCCACGTAGATCACCCCGGGCTCCGCCGGCTCCACCAACGGGCTCAGCTCCAGCAGCCCGGTCACCATCGCGAGCGTCGTCGCCTGGTAACGCTCTGGCCGCGCCTCCACGAAGGCGGCCTCCGCGCAACGACTCAGCGCCTCGCGCAGCGTCATTCCCGGCCGCACCCCACGCGCCAGCGCCTCGGCGGAGCAGTCCACGACCGCCTTGCGCTCCTCCGGCGCCCCGCCCACGACGACGGGCCGACCGCGAAGCGAGGGATCGCGCAGCCGCTCCACCTCCACGGCGAAATGCGGCACGACGACGCAGGCGACACGCATCGCTCGGCCTCACTCCGTTCCCAGCGCCCGAGCGCTGCGCGTCACGGAGTACAGCCCGCTCGCGGAGAGCCCGAGCGCCAGCCCGCTGAGCACCGCCTCGAACAGATCGCGGCCGCCCAGCCAGGCAGCGAGCCATGCCCCGCTGGAGACCGCGATGCCCAGCCCGAGCGCCAGCAGCGCGGCATAGCGGGCGGAGAGCCCCAGCCGCTTCGCCAGCTCCACCAGACCCACGATCAGCGGCACCGCCATGACTCCGCCAAACTCCAAACTGCCTCCAAAACTCTTCCTGGTGTTTGGGTCCACCGCTAAGCGCTCCGTATCTGGAGACCTCGCCCCCTCCCCCGCCCGCGCCTCGTCGGCGCGGCCGGCCTCTCCCCCGGTGGGGGCGAGGCGACACCCGGTTGCTCCCTCTCCCCCACCGGGGGAGAGGGTTGGGGTGAGGGGGCGGTCCGGGGTCGCATCCAATGACGTCATTCTTAAATCTCCTGCAGCCCGACGCGTCCGAGCGTTCCCAGCCCGAGTCGTTGGCTCTGCTGGCCGACGCGCTCCTCCAGGGCGACCAGCTCCACGGTCTTCGCCTCCCCATCCAGGTCGGTGAAGGCGAGCGCAACCTTCTTCGCCGCGCTCGTCCAGAGCGTGTCCGCGAGCTGCGCGCCGGTCTTCGGCTCCGGCTGGCCGTCCGCCGTCACCAGCGGCAGCGCCGCGGACCCCTCGAGCCGGCAATCGAACTCCCAGCGAGCCTTCAGCGTCGGCCGCGGCCGGTACTCCACAACGATCGAGGTGATCGCCGGGCTGCGGCTCGTGTCGGTGAGCAGGATCGTCACCCCGAGCCGCAGCCGCCGGAAGGTCACATTCGAGCCGAAGCTAAAGGTTTTGCTCGTCGCGCCGCCGGTGCTGGAGTGGCCGAGGCTCGTGAAGACGCCGGCATCCTCCAGGTCGTAGCTCAGCTCGACATCGTCGCCGGCGACGAGCGCCTCGTGAACCACAGTCACCCGCACGGCGAGCTTGTCCACTCCGGGCAGCTCCGCGTCGAAGCTCGCGGAGATCAGCGCCGCGGAGGTGTGCGCTGTCGTATCGACCCGCACCACGTTGGCCCCGGAGCTGCGCTTGTTGGTCAGGTACACCTGGCCCTGGAACGCGGCGATGCCGCGCGGCTCCTGGCCGCTCGATCCGACCGATGGCAGCGACCAGCCCAGCTCGGCCGTCGCGCCCGGGACGCCAGGCACTGGGCCAAGCGGCTCCCCGACGTACATGCCGAGTCCCGCCGTCTCCACCACGGGGACGTGGAGCCGGTCGCCGTCCACCAGCAGCGCCCGGATCGCCTGCCCATAGCTGAAGGTGCCACCGATGCCGAGCACCCGCGGCACGGTCCAGCGCTCATCGAGTCCCGAGGCGGAGATGGTCCACAGCTTGCCGCGCGTGCGCGAGCCGGCCCAGAGCCGCCCCCGATACTCGACGAAGCTCATCACCGCGTTGTCCGCGATCCCGGTCACCCGCACGAGCTGCACGCCGTCGTAGCGATACAGCCCGCCGACGTACGAGCTGCCGGACTCGGTGATCGTCGCGACCCACAACACGCCGCCGAAGGCGATCAGCGCCGTGATGTCTTGCTCCAGCACGCTCCCGATCGTGGTGATCGTGCCGGCGCTATCGACGCGGTACAGGACCGCGCCGCCGCTTCCCTGGCTCACCCCGGCGAAGAGATAGCCCGTCGTGCCGGTCAGGTACCAGGGCGCCAGCGCGTTGACCTTGTTGCCCGTGAGCGTGACCCAGCTATCGGTCCAGGTGGTGCCGTCGAACTTCGTCACCGCCCCGCTCGCGCTGGAGCCGATCATCAGCCAGCCATTGAAGAGGCAGAGCCCGCGGTGGCCGGCGTAGCCGGTATCGTGCGGGTTGGTCCAGGTCACCCCGTCCGTCGAGGAGTAAATGTCGGTTCCATCGCCGCGCGGTGCGTAGAGCGCGCCGTTATAGACGATGAGGCTCCACAGATCGGTGATGCCGGCCCCGGGGGTGGAGACCGTCGTGCGGCCTCGGCCGACGCGCAGGTCGCCAGCCGTCGGGTCGATGTTGGTGCCGCTGTAGTAGACGCGGGGCTCCCAGCGAGCATAGCCGACGCCTTTCCGCCAATCGTCCATCGTCCAGGCCCGCGGCTCCGCCAGCTCGCCGCCGGCGCCCGCGCCGACGAGGCGCTTGCGGTAGCTGGCGAGGTCCAGTATGTAGCCCTGCCCGTCCAGCGTCACGTGGTAGGCGGTCAAGCTTGCTCCCTTTGGTCTCTCATTCCCAACCAGGACAGGATTGCGATGAGCTCCTGCGCCAGGCGGTCGCCACCCGCGGCCCGGTCCCCCAGGCTCAGCACCGCCGCGGTCGCGGCAGAGCGCCGCTGCTCCAGCTCGGCCCGAGCCGCGGCTCGGCGAGCCTCGGCCGGCGGCTGCAACTTGGCTTGCTCGGGCGGCATCTTGCCGGCGGTGAGTTTCTCGAGCACCAGCGCCCAGTGAGCGTGATCCTGAACCACCGTCGCCAGGTTCGAGTAAACCCGCAGATCGAACTGGGCCCTGGGCTTTTCCCCGCCGTGACAACCGATGCAGTAGCTGTTAAGAAAGGGCCGCACCGTCTCGGTGAAACGGCGCTGGAGATC
>ORMF012171849.1_pt1 | contig 78288 bp, 82 predicted proteins | sample 1779871 | NCBI WGS metagenome assembly ORMF01 (sample SAMEA104232316, study PRJEB22302) | groundwater metagenome | biome: forest; feature: aquifer; material: groundwater | place: USA | collected 2011-08-07 | depth 5.4 m | reverse complement strand
TCAGACGTCGCACCAGACCCATGTCTTGCTTTAACAATAACGACAGCCTTCAACGCATTATCTATGCTGTCTTTTTTCGCTTAAATACTAACTGGAAGGATAAACTTTTATCCCAATTTACACAATTTATTTGACATTACCCTTTACTGTTCGACCGAATTTTCAAAGTTTGTCGGAAATGATACGCCACAATTCCGAAGGCAACCGACACATTTAAAGAATTTTTTAATCCAACCATCTCAATTTCCAGGGGGACATCACAGTAAGATACAAGCTGATCCGAAACACCTTCGATTTCATTCCCAACGACCAGGCACGCCGGAGCTTGAGGAATAAAATCCTGATATGGGATGCTCCCCTTTATTTGTTCAAGTAAAACGATTTGATAATTTTTGGCTTTAAGCTCTTGGATAAGATCAATAACATCAGACCTGTATTCCCAGGCGACATTATTTTCAGCGCCTAAAGCCGTCTTGGCGATTTGCTTATTTGGAGGCTGTCCCGTAATGCCGCAGATCCAAATCTTCTCTACCCCCGCGCCATCAGCGGTACGAAAAATAGATCCGACATTGTAAAGACTGCGGATATTATTCAAAACAACGCAAAAGGGAAGATTCGAATTGAGGCGTTTTTTGTTCTGCCTTTCCACGATTTCTTGATGACTTAATTTCCGCATAACCCTTCACTACTTCTCATCCCGTCTTTGGAATGGTTTCTTCAACAAATCCGTCAAGCCTGTTGTCGTTTTCTTTAAAACATTCACCGTGGAATTGAGAATCCCTTCCGAAACGGAAAAAAATGTGCCCGTGATGATTTCTTGGATATCTTTTAAATTAAGATTGATCAGTTTATCAATGGTGGTCTTAGACAACGCCTTAACCACAATCAGACGGACAAGCGTTCGAGGATCGCGGACATTAAAAAATTTCTCATCAATGTTGACGTTAAATTCTTTTGCTTCCACCTTACCTTGCGAATAATCCTTGTAAACAACCCGTCCTATCTTTAAACTCAATTGATCGACAAGAAACGCGGACTCTTTTTTCTTTGCCCCCTCTTTGTTCGCCTTTTCTCGGGGGATGGGTCTTAAACCTTTGAGCGTGTCTAAATTAAGTTCTCCTTCTTTATTTTTAACCACTAAAAATTCTTTTAAAAAAATTTTTAAATCATAAAGATGAAAATTCGCTCTAAAAAACCCCAACAAATCGTAGTGAAGATAAATTTGGGGGATGTCGAACATCAAGGGATCTTCAAACTTCCCTGGGTTCATGAGCTTAAGATTCTCAAAGGATATCGTCGGCTCTTTGAGCCCGATATGGACATCCTCAATCGTCAAAGAAAGGCCGGTAAAAGATTTTACTCCATTCTCTAAAATAAATTTTACCAGGACATTCCTAGCGGCGAGAAGAATTGAAAAAATGATCAAAATACTAAAAAAAATTTTAAAAATAATTTTTATCATCGTTCCCAGCTAAAGAGCTTACTCACCTTCCCCGAGCTTTAATTCCAAATCCTCAATCCCATTATTTAAAATAACGCTGTCTTTTTTGATGTCGACAACAATGCTGGAGCCAATCGAATCCCCTTTACTGACAATATGGTCTCCAATGAGGGCTTGAGGCTTTTCATCATCCCAGAGAATGCCATTAAGAATAAGCTTCCCCGCGTTCTGCGCTGTTTCTAACACGAAAGGGTTGCGGCCCCAGGCAGGATAGACACTGCGCGATGAACTCTTTGGCCCTTGATTCATGGCTAAAAGCGAAGACATCTCCGCTTGGTTTAAAAAAGATTGCGAAGCGTCTAAAGAAGTTTTTGGGGCAGAAGCTCGCTGACAGCCCTTGGACCATATAAAGACAGCCGTAACAATTAAAAAGACTAAAACAATTTTTATTTTTTTCTCTTTATCCACCTTCTTCCCCCTTGACATAAAGATCAATGATAATCTTCGATTGAAGCAGGGAATAAACCGTACCGTGCCTGACAATTTTAAAATTTCTAACCGTCACAAAACTCTCGCGCAATTCTTTAAGAGCCCCCAAAAAAGATCCTAAATCTTTATATTCCGATTCTAATTCGAGTTCAATGGGCAGGCACCTGTAAGGCGCGCCTGAAACATCTTGGATTCCTTGAGGACTAATGGAAATAAAATTAATTTTTTGCTTTCTTCCAACCCTCGTGATTTCATCAATAGCTAAGGATATTTCCTGGCGAGATAAAATGTGTCCTTTCCTGCCCAAATCATCCTTTTTAAAAATAAATTCACGCGCGATGATTAAATCCCTTTCTAAATTCTGCCATTCTTTCTTTTTAAAATTAATTTGAGAGGCGAGCGGATGGTAAATAAACCCGTATCCAAACAAAATAAAAACAGCCGTCAGGATGGCGATTTGTTTTTTATCTAATTTTAAATCTCGAATATTAAAAAATTTCATGGAGAATCCAAAGACATTTTAAGTTCAAATTGAGAAGTATTCACGCCTTCCGACATTTTTTGGGTATTCACGAGGGCGACATTTTTAAATAATCCGCCTTCCAAGTCGAGCATAAAACTTGAAAGAGTCATCTCAACCGCTTCGCTATTCTTAGTGATCATGCCTTTAAGATAAACGGAATCCGCTGACTCCAACCCGATGTAAGTTAAATAAACGTTCGCTGGCACGACATTGCTTAATTCTTTTAAAATATCGTCCCAAAAAAGCTCTTTTTGAAAAACCTGATCCATGGCGATTTTCTCACGCAACTGGTTAATTTCCACGCTCAAAACCGTGAATTCCCCTTGGGAGGCAGAAAGCTTTTTCGCGTACATCTCTAATTGAATATTTAGTCCAATATAAAAAAGCAAACTCGAGGTGATAATGGCTGTGATAAAAGCCTTCAAAGAAACCTTTTTAACTAAACGTTTTTTTTCTTCCTTTATTTCAACAGGCAAAAGATTGATTCCGCCTTTTCGCATCCCTAAAGCGGCTCCTAAAGATAGATTAAACCGAGAAAAAGAGGCCTGTTGGTTTTTGGCCATATTGTCAAGTGTCTTCACATTCTCAAAGGCGTTTCCTAATTTCACCTCGAGTCCTAATTCACGTTCCAGGAAAGGATCTAATCCTTTTAATTCACTGCCGCCGCCGAAAAGAATAATTTTTTCCACCTTGCCGCCGTGAATTTCTTCCCGATAAAAACTAAAAGAACGCTCTATTTCTTCGACCAATTGTTCTAATTTGGGACGGATTAACGCCAAAATTTGACTCGCGGAAATTTTACCTTCAATCAGCTTAAATTCCTGGCCTAAAGGCATTCCAACCATTCGTTTAATATTTTCCGCTTCCGCGAAGGTTAAATCAATAATCCCCTGGTCAGAGACGAGGGCTGAAGTCATGGCTTGAGTCAACTCAAATCCGGTCACGGGTAGTTTACGGGAAAATACTAAATGGGAATTTTGAAAAATATTGAGTTCCGTGAGAGACGCCCCCATTTCAATAACGGCCACGGGTTGATCAGAAGGGAAATTTAATTGTTCAACTAAATTTCTTAAAGCCGAGGAAAGAGGAATAATGGCCGCTAATTTAATCTCTAACGAAGAAAAAATATTGATCAGATCGTCAATGACTTTACGCGGACAGCAAACAACGTTGACATTCCATTTTTTAACACCTCGGTCAGCCATTTCCCCTAAAATTTCAAAATCAAGGCTTGCCTCCTCAACAGGGAAATGAATCAAATTCTTTAATTCCCAGCGGATCGCTTCGGCTAATTCAGCTCTGGGCATTTGAGGGACAATCAAAGTACGTAAAAATGTTTCGGGGGAACTTAAGACACAGACAATCTTGGCTTTTTTGATATTCATCCCGTTTAAAGCTTTTTTCAAAGCGGCAGGGAGAGCCTCTGTTCTTTTCTCTCTCGTCTTTTGAACTTCTAATTCGACAAGGGAAGTTTTGGCCAGTGTCCACTCGCCCTCGACTTCAACGAATGCCACGCACTTCACCGCCGTTGTGCCGATATCAATTCCAATGATGGATTGATATTGATTAAGATAGCTCCCTACTTTTAAGAATATATTATTTAGACTGGATTGAAGAGGAGCCAGATAGGGATCAACTTTTTTAATGGTTTCGGTGAGTGTAGACATAATTTAATTCTATCACAAACGCTCGACTATATAAAAAAATTCTGTAAAGAATTCTCCACATCCTAAGATTTTTTAATCTTCACCCTAAACATGCAAAGAAAAACCTGCTATTTCAAAATGCCTGTCAAAAGAAAATACCTCCACGATCTTTTGCTGATGCATGAGAGAAAAAGAAACGCAATCCGTGAAACTCACCCCTTGATCCGCGTATTTTTCAAACAAATCAACGGCCTGATATTCGTTATCTTCCGAAGGCCGCAAAATAGTTAAAATTTCTGAAGCATAAATAGTCCTGGCACGTTCCGCCGCGAATAGATACCCCGCTCTTCTTCCCAAGAGAGTCAAGGTTTCATCAAGAACAAAATTACTTGTAAACAACCTCACCTTTCTATGCTCCAGGCGTTCCCATATTTCTATGGCCTTACGATGGTATTGATCAGATTGAATATAACGGGCAATGAAAGCGCCTGTATCGATAAAAATCATGATTTCCCCTCTTCATACAAATAGCGATCATGATTTTTGGCCAAATCCGCTGGAACATTTCCTTTAAAAATAATCCTATCTAAAAATAAAGAATCTTTTCCCGCGGCTTGCGATGTTTTGGTTATCGACAGTTTCAAAGAATGACGAATAAATTCACCCAGAGAAACATGCAATTCCTTGGCCCGCTTAAAAGCTTTGGCCTTTAAATCCAACGGGATCATGACGGTTGTCCTTTGCATAATCATAAATTCTTACCTCCACATACATAATGCCATATACATAACATTCTGTCAAGAAATTTTACTCAAAATTTTCCTTCCGCCAGCCGACGGACGTTGAGTCTCCGGAAAAAGTAAAAAAGGTCGTTGCCCCGCTATCGTCTAAGATGGTTTTAACGCGGATATTGCGGCCCCCGACTCCTCCCATATTCCCCACGGATTCAATCTTAAAAGCATTGGTGTCGTACGAAAATTCCGTAGTAAGAGCTGGCTGATCAGTTCCTCCTTCTCGTGGGACCAAAAGAGACGCATCGGCATTCCCTAAGACACTGTCCTTTTCAGCATCGCTTAAATAAGATTGGATCATGATAAAACCAAAAAAATCGGTTGTAACGCTAGTAAGAAAGGAATAAAAACAAGTAAACGGCGTGCTACGTTGTGCGATAATCGCATCTGCTAAAGCCGGAATATCGCTGGCATTGTCGAACGTCAACGGATCAAAAATAGCTTTCAACACCTGCGACGAAGCAGTATTGATATTAACCGGGGCCCGAATACCAGGTGGGCCCTGGGCAAACGTATTAATATATGAATACACCGTGATATCCTGGTCAATCGCGTTGTAAATGGTATCTGTCATATCCGTCACTTGCTTGAGTTCCTCGATCGTATCAAATTGGTTTGGGACGATACCATTCCTGTAAGTGACAATATTCGTGGCCACCTGACTTGCCGTTCCATCAGGGATCCCGTTTTCCACCATTAAATACCTTAAAAGACCCTGGGTTGCTGTATTTAAATGCACCTTACCCTGTTCCGCCGTGATTGAAACCGATTGAATCGTGCCAGCGCCTAAAGTAATCGGGAATGTGGCATAACTTCCCGTGAACCAGGGTTCAGTGTTTGTGTCAATTTCGTAAACAACGCGCAAAAACATATAATCAACTCTAATGCTTCCGCCACCTGAGTAATTCTGTGCCTGTAAAGTAAAATTAGAATTCATAATGATCGCCCAAGTCCATGAACGATCATTAGTAATATCCTGCGGATATTCTGTTGGTGTCGAGCTTAGACCCGGTGTTATCAAAGCTGTATTCCCTGCCTCAGGAAAGGTTCCAGTGGTTGAATACGCTACTTCAAGCTGAAGACTCCCGGGAGGACCACCTCCGGGTTTGCTTGCCAGGACGCCTAAAAGGACATTAACAATACGAGTATGCGTATAATTCTTTTCAAAATCGCTCAATAAAGCCGCATCCGCGACCGGACCAATCGTTGTGTATCCGTCTTCCTCGTAAATAATGTTCCCGATATCTGGAATAAAACCACCCCCAACAGTGGCTGTCGCCCCTCTTAAATCTGCCGTCCCTGTCTGCGTCGTTGTCAGGTAATCATCCCTGATCTCCCGTTTCGCGCGCTGCACGCCAGCCTCAGCTAAATTTAAGATTTTCGTATCCTCCACTTGAATCCCAACGTCTCGAGTCTCGTAGCTGACTAAATACAAAAGTCCCGCGACCATCAGGATAAGCCCGGCCATCATAAAAAATGATAAAAGAAGAATAAAACCCCGTTTGTTTTTCATCTATTACGTTCCCCTGTGTTCCAACATACAATAGTATTAAAATCGTAACCAAATTATTTACAATAGGTTACATAAAACTAAACTACTAATCTTCTACCAATCCCAAATTCATTATTGGGACGGTAAACAAAGGCCTTGCCTTGCTTGCCTTTAACCAAAACTTTCTTTTGGTATAAATCATCCAGGTCGCGCCGAGCGGTTTCATAGACAACTTTAAACCAATCCCGGTATTTCTTGATGGTCATAACCCGCTGATCCATAACAAAAAACTTCTTAACAAATTTCTCTTGACGGTCGCTTAAGAGAATCCCCTCTCTGTTGAGGCGGTCAATAACAAATTCTTTTTGGTAATGATGGGCAATCCGCGCTTTCACTAAATGGATGGATTCAAGAATAGTTTCCGCCATATAAAGAAGAAAATACGTAAAATCACCTTCGTGAATTTCCGAATCACGAATAGCTTTGTAATATTTCCCTTTGGCCTTCTGCACGGCAACGGAAATCGAAAAATATTTAAAGAATTCGTATTCGTTTTTAATCAAGTCGAAATAAAAAAGGGCCCGCGCGGTGCGTCCGTTCCCGTCAAAAAAAGGGTGAATATGCACAAAATAAAGATGCACAAATGATGCCTTAATGATCGGGTGAACAAATCCTCTCTCGCTTTTCCCATTGACCCACCGAACCATTTTTTCCATCGCCGGTAAAACTTGATCCGCCGACGGCGGTGTATAAATAATATGATCCCGCCTATCCTTAATATAAACCCAATCATCGCGGAATCGACCGCCGTAAACGGCATCCTCTTTATCCAGAGTATTTTTTGTGACAATTTTTTGCAGTTCAAGGATAAAGTCAATACTCAACTCCTGGTGCTTCTCTTTGAGAATAAACTGCATGGCGCGGTAATTGTTTAAAACCATCTGATCGTTGATGTCCCGCGGCGGCTGTTTTTGATCAACCATTTCTTTAAGTCGTTTGACTGTTGAAAAAGCCCCTTCGATGGCACTTGAAAAAACAGCTTCTTCCATCAAGGAATCTTTGATCATTTCCGTCTCAATATCCCGCTTGACTAAAGAATAAATAGAATCTCTTCCCAAAGAATCGATTTCATGAAGATTTTTTTGTAATAGAGCAAACGGCGCATACCAAAAGGGATGTTTTTCCTGGTCTTCAAAAGGCATATATTCCGCGCGCTCCCTACGATGGTCTTGTAGCTTACGCCAGATATCTTCCAAAGAAATTTCAGCGGGGATGCGATAACCTATTTCTTCTTTTGTCAGATAATATTCAATGGAAAATTTATCTATTAATTCATTAGTATTCATAAACTAATCTCTTTATTTACAATAAGTTATAATCAATATTAAAACCATATTACTACTAATATAATACTATTCATTAGCTATGTCAAACATTTTCTGCGGTGAGAATTTTTCAAAGCATTCTCAATTTAATTTCCGTGCGTAGCTGGAACGTCTCATCGCCATCGGTGACTGTAATATTCACTGTAACAGCGCGTATCTGGGCGGCGATGACTGGCGGATTTAAAGGATTATTACTTACACCGAAATAGGAAAAGGATAAATTTTGAACGGAATTAACCACCGGCGTTGTGTACGAAGGCAAAGGCGAGACCTGTATGCGGTTGAAAAGATTTCCCGCAACCATTCCCCAGGTATAACGCACAGTCTCATCTACTCCGTTACTGTCCGAATCGAGAGTAAAAATAAGATTCGCTCCTTGAGCCGTTGTGATGGACGTGGCCTGACGCAGTTCTTGGGCCATATTAATAAAAGTACGTCCAACCTCTCCCTTGACCCCGCCTCGTTTAATCTGGGAATACGCGACTTTGAATCCCCCCAAATACATTGTACTAAGCGCGATAATCAAGAAAGAAACAAGGACAAGGGTAATCATCGTCTCCATTAAGGTGAACCCCGTTAGATATTTCCTGTTTAACGGGGTAAACCCCGTCAAATCTTTCCTGCCTGATGGGGTGAAGGCCTTACAAGATTTTCTAGTCATATTTTTCCTAATCGGCTATCTTAAGTATCCGAAATATATGTTACTAAACTTACAGTAAATGGACTGCCCCAACTGACCGTAATGGTTACCTCTTTAAGACCCGCGGGCAAAGGGAAAGCTGTTGACACGGTAACTGCGCGGCTAAAACCAGAAAACCCTGGTACCGGATTTTCCGTTCCATTAATCACATTGGCATAACTGCGATTTCGCAAATCTTCCATTCTCTGTTGAGCCAGATGAATGGCAACAAACTCGGCTTCCTCGTCCCCTGCCGAAAGACCAACGCTAAACGCCTGCATTAAAGCAACAAATCCGACGACAACTAAAATAATCGTCAGCAGTACTTCGAGCAATGTAAACCCTTTAGCGCCTGATTCATTCTTCATGTATTTAAAGATTAATTGTTATTCCAAGAGTTTTTGGGCCAAACGGTGCAGATCTGGATTCGTTAGCGCCAAGACCTTCTTTTTTACAGTCCTGGAAAAATATTCCCGCTCGGTCTTACTGAAAGGCTCACCATTGAGTTTCTTTTTAAACAGCTCTTTTTGTTTAGGCGAGAAAAATTGAGAAAGGGCGAATTCCAAAGAAAATTCATCGTACTGCGCTTGACTTTCTTTAGCCTTCAATGCCTCTTCCCGCGTATAATTATCAAAAAGAGTCTTCAATCGCTCAACATTGAATACTTTATTTTCTAAATTGAAATTTTCGGCATGGCCCATACGATCTCTCAATTTCACGAACAATTCAGCTTCTTTGGACGAAAGGGTTTTTTTCAACTGATCGGCAAAATTAAATCGTTTTTTCGTTACCCGATAAAGGACGAGGGACATCACTACAAGTTCTCGCCACTTCCTTCGATCGGCTTCCCTAGCAAGATACGCTTCCACTTCTTTGACATTAAAATTTCCCATCTTAACCGCGCTAACCAAAAGGACAGGAAATCCTTCCCAATAGCGGGCATTGTCACTTTTTACAACTTCAGCCAAGGTTTTATTGACATCCCCAACGCATTTTCATCAACAGGGATTTTAATAGGGGCATGAACGGGAAGTTCATAGTCGATATATACTATTTGCCTCGCGGGGGGAGACAAAGGTAAGGGATAAAATACTTCCGTTACGGTTGGGTATCCTGGCTCATGTTTGAAACATAGATACAGCTAGCGCCAGTTGTCCCTTCATTAACAGTATTCGTAGCAGAAATCGTAGCTGCTCCATTGCCCGCTGTTCCGACAGAAAAAATAATGTAGAATCTAGGAGCTGTTCCTCCCATAACATAAACATAAGGAGTGCCAACAGCAGCAAATGGATCTTGCGGGACAGCAGTAATAATTTGGGGAACAGCGGCTGTAAGATTCGCAAGACCGGCTGGATAAACATTGCTGTTGTGGATATAAAAACTCTCCACCGCTATTTGCAGAGTCCTTAATTCACCTTTGGCCTTGGCGATGTTGCCTTCATCCTGCATCCCTTTAAACCGCGGCAGGGCAATGCCAAGTAAAATCGCGATGACCATGATAACAACTAAAAGTTCAAGAATCGTAAAACCTTTTTTCATGTCCATTCTCCTCAATATAAAAATTATTTTTAACGCACCCTAAGAATTAAAAGAATCCAAATAAATTTATTCCCTATATTAAATACCAAAACCCAGTGTTTGTCAATCTAAAGATGAGATTTGTGACTAATGAATCAACTGTAAATTAGAAAAAGAAATTGATACCATTTCAAACAACGCCTTATCCGCTGTCCAAAGAATGGCCTTATGCTTCTCGGCAGCAACCAGATAACTAGCATCATAGACGGTTAAAGCTTCGCCAAATATCTGACAAAGCCCCAGACAACGCTCCAACATATCATCTATTTCGATAAGACTGATGTTTAGCCGCTCAAAAAAATGAAGAGCTCCCAGAATCTCGGCGTTGGTTAATAATTTCCTAAGCTGTTTTTTTCTTAAAAGAGAAGCGACTTCATAGGGCAAAAGACTTGGCGCGATAAAATTTTCTCCCGCCAAACGATGCTTTTCGTAAAGAGGCAGGATTTTGTCACTGTCCTCATCCGGTGAAATGAGCATGCCGACAACACTGGCATCCAGACAAATCATTTATGCTTCTCCTCTTAATTCCCGCAGTAAAGCCACCGTCTGGCTTTGGCCTCCATGATTACTTTTAATCTTTTGATGAAAAGCCTTAAGCTGACGCATGAGCTCCTTGACTTCCTTAGTTTCATCCAGAATATTCTCATTGGCCGGAATCATTTGGGCAATAATCTTTCCCCGCCGCTTAATAGCAACTCCCATCCCCATGGTCACATCATTTAAGAGCTTGTTTAAATTGGCCTTGGCCTCTACTGTACTATAAATTTTTTTATGGGCTATTTGAATCATTCTTTCATCTCCTCCTTAAATTATATAGTCCTCAAGACTAGTTGTCAAGACCATATAAATATTAGGGATTCTCAGGGTAATAAAGTCGAAGAGCTGGGATTTTTTCAAAATGTTTTCGATTGGATGTCCACAATGGGCAAGATTCTTTAAGGGCCGTTGCTCCAATAAGAATGTCTTCGTGAGAAATAAGCTCGCCTCTATCCTTTAAATGAGTGTAAATTTCAGCAGCCTTACGGCAGATTGAAGGAGTTAAATCAAAAATCTTACAAAGACGGAATAACTCTTCTCTTTGTTTTAAATGCTTAAGATTATGCACACCCCGCAGCAGTTCATAAACACTAATAACGGAAATGGCCGCTTGTGCCTCAACAAGTAAATTTTCAACAACATCACCTTGACCCTGACCAGCCATGAAATCCAGTAAGACACAGGTATCTAAAAGAACTACTCTCTCCAATGCTGCCTCTCCTCTTTAAGGGCTTTGATCTCTTCTTTATACTCTTGCTGCGACAAAATCCCTTTCAGAACCTTAACCCTTTGTTTCCTACCTTCTTGACCCGACTGGAAATATTGCTCCAATGCCTCCACAATAATGCCGGAAAATCCCTTCCTATGCTGTAGGGCTTCCTCTAAGAGTAATTTCTGGCGCAATTCACCGGGAATTTCTATCGTTGTTCTCATAATTAATCCCTCCCTGAATCTCACCTAAAGTATAACATCCATGCATGTGCATGTCAAGCCTGTCTTAATGCCTGAGCGTCTTGACCATGTCAAAAATAGGCAGGAGCATCGAGGCCATGATAAAACCAACCATCCCGGCCATGATGATAATAAAGAGTGGTTCAATAAGCGAGGTGAGTTTCTTGATGGAATACCCCACGGCGGATTCGTAAAAATCGGCAATTTTATCCAGCATCGAGGGAAGCTGGCCGCTCTCTTCGCCGGCGATCATCATCTGAACCGCGTCCGGCGGGAATTCTTCACTGATTTTAAGCGGTTGAGAAATTTTCTCGCCATTTTCCACAGCCATCCTGACATTGGCGACCACACGGCTGAAGACTTCGTTTCCCACGACATCCCTTAAAATATCAAAGGCCTGCAAAATAGGCACGCCGCTTGCCATCAGAGTTGCTAACGTGCGGCTAAAACGGGCAATCACAATCCGACGGATCAAAGGGCCAAGAATTTTAATTTTTAAAATCAAACGGTCCAACTGCAATCTCCCCTTAGGCGTGCTCGCGTAAAATTTAAAACCAAAAGAAATGAATCCCACGCCTAAAATGATGAGATACCAAAATTTTTTTATTCCCATACCCACGGCATACAAAATTTGCGTTGGCACGGGAAGCGGGATTTTGGCCCTATTAAAAATTTCCACAAATTGCGGCATGACAAAGGTAACAATAACCAAAATGACAAAAATCCCAACGAAGAGAAGAAGGAGTGGATACGTAAGCGCGCCTTGCACCCTCTGGCGCAGGTCCTCCTGTTTTTCCGCGTACACGGCGAGCCGATTTAAAACAGTCGTTAAGTGCCCGCTCGCCTCGCCGGCTCTGACGGTACTGACGAATAATTTGGGAAATACGCGGGGATATTTGATCAAGGCGTCAGAAAATGTTGACCCCGCGGAAACCGAACAGCTAATCTCTTCGATAATTTCTTTAAATTTTTTATTCTCAATCTGTTTGGAGATGGTCTGAAGACTGCTCAGAAGAGTGAGCCCCGCCTCCAGCATATTAGCCAGCTGGACATAAAAAATAATCAAATCCTCAATTTTAACGCGTTCAAACCTTTTAAGCCAAAGAGTAAGATCAATTTCCCCTTTCGTTTCTCGGATAGAGATGGGAAGATATCCCATTTTGCGCAATCTTTGGGCAATCTCTTCCTGGGAAATCCCTTCGATGGTGCCGGTTAAGGCCTTGCCCGTGTTGTCGCGAACTTTGTAAGCGTAGGTTGGCATATTACTCTATCACCACCCGCATGACTTCTTCTTCCGAAGTAATTTTCTCTTTGACCTTTTGCAGGCCGTCGTCTCTTAAACTTTTCATGCCCGTCTTTAAAGCGGCTTCGCGCAATTCACTTAAAGAAGCCTTTCGATTGGTCAACTGACGCATCTCCTCGTCAAGAATAAGTAATTCATAAATACCCACTCTTCCCTTATAGCCTGTATTCATACAACGCTGACAACCCTTGCCCTTACATTCAGGACAAAATATACGCACCAATCTTTGAGCGATGATTCCAATCACCGAGGAGGAAATAAGAAACGGCTCGACCCCCATATCAATAAGCCTAGTGATAGCTCCTGGGGCGTCATTGGTGTGAAGTGTCGCGAAAACTAAATGTCCCGTGAGGGCCGCCTGGATAGCAATCTCCGCCGTCTCAAAATCTCGGATTTCACCGACCATGATAATATCCGGATCCTGCCTTAAAATCGAACGAAGTCCGTTGGCGAAGGTTAAATCCACGTTAGGATTGATTTGGATTTGACGAATCCCGTTTAAATGATATTCGACGGGGTCTTCGATGGTAATAATATTTTTTTCCGATGTATTTAAACAATTTAAAGAAGCGTACAATGTTGTCGTCTTTCCGCTTCCCGTCGGTCCCGTGACTAAAATAATCCCGTGGGGGTGTTTAAGCAGATTATTATATTTCTCTAATGTTTCCTTGGCGAAGCCCAATTCTTTAAGACTCAGGAGAGCGTCATTTGTATCTAACAATCTCATCACTAAATTTTCGCCATAAATAGTCGGGATACAGGAGACGCGGATATCTATCTGACTGTTCTCCATCTTCATTTGAAAACGTCCATCCTGCGGACGACGGCGTTCAGCGATATCTAAATTCGCTAAAATTTTGATACGAGAAATAACGGCTGACTGAAAATGTTTAGGAGGAGCGCTTTTTTCGTGCAGAATTCCATCAATACGGAAACGAATCTTTAACACATCCTCTTCGGGTTCAATATGAATGTCCGAGGCGCGCTCCCGAACGGCCTGCATCACCGTCATATTCACGAGTTTGATAACCGGCGGCTCTTCAACGATTCCCTTTAAGCGCTTGAGTTCAACTTCTTCACCTTCCTTTACGGCTAATTTCCCGGCATCCAAGCCCTTAATAACATCCTCCAAGCTCCCGCGGACGCTGTAATGTTCGTCCAATGCTTTTTTGACCTCTGTCTCCGTAGAAATGGCTGGCTCGATAGTCAGCCCTGTTTTTAAACGTACTTCATCTAAAGCGAAAATATTGAGAGGATCCACCATCGCGCAGGTTAGATTATTAGCTATTTTTAAAATAGGAATTAACTGATGCTTTCTAGCGAGATTTTCAGGCACAAGATCAACAATTTTAGAATCAATCAAATAATTATTAAGTTCGATGCGCGGAATATCCAACTGCTCGGCGATAAAGCTGACCATATCTTCCTCGGTGATAACCCCTAGCTTAATCAGAGCCTTTCTTAAAGGAAGAGCTGATTTTCTTTCCTCTTCTCTGGCCTCTTCAAACTGCTTCTCTGTAATAACTCCTTGCTGCAGAAGAAGTTCTCCTAACGATTTCTTTTCTACGCGTGCCATAAATTTGTCCTTATTTTATAGTATCGGAAACTAAAAGTTTCCCACACGTTATAAAATAGGCGTTTTTGCGCCTATCTTAGGATTTCTTCGATTTGAGAAAGACTGATTGGTTTCCTTAAAAATAAATCAACACCCAAACTTTCCGCGAAGTCCTCATTGATTAATTCATATCCTGAGACCATAATTTTGCGGCTGGTGGGATTTTTTTCCTTGATGACTTTCAGAAGCTCCACCCCTGAAAGACCGGGCATGTTACAGTCGAAAAAAATATAAGAATACCGATTATTATCCAGCAATTCTTTGGCCTTCAATCCGTCGTAGGCCACGTGGACCAAAAAATCACGCTTGAGGAAATAATTTTTAAAAAAATCACAGCAATCGTGTTCATCATCCGCGATTAATATTTTTGGTTTAGACATACTATTTCCTCTGTAAAATTAATTCTTAATTCCCCTCCCTTTTGGATGGGAGGGGTTAGGGGAGGGTGATAAAATTGGATATTTTACTCCTATTCCACCCCCACCTCACCTCCCCCATCGAGGGGGAGGAATTCTTATCCCGAACTCACGTTATTTATTTATCTTAGGCAATGTAAAACTCACCTTTGTTCCCTTGCCTACTTCGCTTTCAACACGAATTTTTCCCTGATGGAGATTAACTAAACCCTTCGCAATAGCCAACCCTAAGCCGCTGCCTTGCCCCCGGCTGATATCCGACAAGGAAAGACTCTTAAACTTTGAAAATATGGCCGGCAAATAATTCGCAGGGATTCCTTTGCCTGAATCCTTTACGGAACACTCGATGTTTTTTTCTTTCTCCTCGATGATGATTTCAATAGATCCTTTTTCGGTTGCTTGAATGGCGTTGGCGAGCAAAATACTAAAAACCTGGACAATCCTATCCTCATTGCCATAGACCTGAATTTCTTTTTCAACGATCGGACATAAAAATGGCAGTCCTTTCTGCCTTATTGGAGGCTCAAAAAGTCCCTTAACCCGTCTTAAAATTTGAGCCGCGTTTAATTCTTTGCGGCCAAAAACCATCTTCCCGGACTCTATTTTATGCGCGTCAATAAGATTATTGACCGTCTGAGACAGCCGATCTAAATTAGCCATCAATGTCTTTAAAATTTTTTCTTCTTTTTCGGTAAGTTTACCGTGAATACTTAGAAAAAGATGCGCTAGCCCTTCTTTGGTGATAGAAAGCGGGGTACTTAATTGAAGGGAAACATGCGAAAGAAAATCTAATTTAGATTGTTCTTCCATTGTTTCTAAATCTTCCGTTGGACTGGTCATAAATTTTGAACTTTCAGTAATTCCTCAATTTTTTCAAGTAGCACTTTAGGCTCAAAAGGTTTTGTAATATATGCGTCGGCCCCTATTTCTTTCCCCATGCGCTTATCGGATTCCTGCGCTCTGGCTGTAAACAAAATAATGGGAATGCGGGAATAACGCGAGTCTCTTTTAAGAAGTCCGCAGACCTTAAAACCATCCATTTTGGGAATCATTAAGTCTAGGATGATTAAATCAGGATTCTGTTTTTGGGCCATCTCTAATCCCTTTTTCCCATCATCCGTCGAGAGGACTTCATAATTATTGGCCTCCAAACGCATTTTTAACATTTCCACCATCTGCTCTTCATCTTCAATAATTAAAATGCGTTTTCTCGTATTCATTTCAAAATCTCCTCTACTTGTTGCAAAGAAATAGGCTTGGTTAAAAAAATATCCGCTCCCAAATCTTTAGCAAAATCTTCGTTCATCAATTCGTACCCGGAAATCATAATTTTTTTGCTCTTGGGATTTTTTTGGTCGATAATTTTAATTAATTCAACTCCTGACAGCTCCGGCATATTACAGTCAAAAAAAATAAAATCATATTGATTACTTTCTAAAAGATGCTTAGCCTCCATCCCATCATAAGCCACGGAAACTAAAAAGCCGCGCTTGGTAAAATAGCTTTTAAAAGAAGCGCACGTATCTTTTTCATCGTCGACAACAAGAATTTTTTTCATGCCTGGGGACTTCTCCTGGCGAGGGCGATTAACTCCTCGTCACTTTTCGCCTCATCAGGGAAAGTCGCGTAGCCAAAACGCGGACGTACCTGAGGCATCAATTCCTGCCCCGCGAGATACTCTTTGACAGCCTGTTCTAATCGGACGCCGACCCTCATGGCGTTTTCCTTGTTACAATCGGCTAAAATAACAAACGCCTCACTTAAATCCTTAAAAGCAATGTCTCCTTGCCGGCGCAGACCATTACGCAATATGGTCTCCATATCTCTTAAAATAAGCGACACTTTCTCTTGAGAGAAATTTGCTTTCAATTGCGCGAGTTCTTCCATGGAAACGACAATCAGAGACATCTTAGAATTCCTCTTGATGGCTTCTCTCATGGCGTTATGCACATATTCTCTGTAAATGGTCTCTAACGTATATTTGGGCAGAAGAAATATAAATTTGGTGACTTTACCGCCTCGATTCTCTAAAGATTGCGCCGCCTCGCTTTCCGCCCAAATTTTCCCTTGATGCATTTCGATAATCTCTTTGGAAATAGCTAATCCTAAGCCGGTCCCTTTCTCGCCGCTTCCGATGACACGGCCGAACTGCTGAAATTTACTAAATAATTTTGGGATATCTTCCTTGACAATGCCCACGCCTGTATCCGCGACCTCACATTGAATATCTTTATCCTTATCCAAAATAGAAATTTCAACAAAACCTTCTTCCGTAAATTTTAGGGCATTGCCTATTAAGTTTGTCAAGACCTGGATGATTCTGTCCGCGTCAATATAGATCTGAATGTCATTGCTGGGACATTTAAGCTTTAGCTCTAATCCTTTCTCCTTAAAACTCGTCTCAAAAGAAGAAGCTACGTGTTTAATTAAATCAATGAAATTAACCTCTTCCCGCTTAAGATCCAGTTTACCGGCTTCCATCTTTGAGACATCCAAGAGATTATTAATGATACGAGAAAGCCTGTCAATATTCCCGCGGGCCGTGGCTAAAATTTTTTCCTGTTTTTCATTCAATTCACCGGGGATCCGATCAAGCACAAGATTAATCCCTTCTTTCGTAATCGACAAGGGGGTTCTTAATTCATGCGAGACCGTCGAAATAAATTCTGTTTTCATGCGGTCAACTTCTTTTTCCTTCGTAATGTCCCGCAGGATAACAAGGGTGCCTAAGATTTCCTTCTCCGGACTCTTAACGACAGAAATTTCGCCGCGCAGAATCATGGTATGTTTTTGGGGAATAATGATCTCCCTGGCTACCGATTCTCCCGTGCTTTGGCATTCCAGAAGCGCTCGATCGAGGTTAAAAATTTTTAACTTATCCTGCAAAATTCTCCAATTCATTTCATCGGCGGCTTTAAAATTTAACATGCGCCGGGCACTGGGATTAAGAACCATAATTTCATTCCTTTGATCAATCATGACGACCCCCTCCGTCATGCTCTCCACCATCCGCTCCATCGTAGATTTTTCTTGAACAACAATATGACGCAATCGTTCCACGGAACCACAAATATGGTCGATAATTGTATTCACCAGCCCAATATCTCTTCCCGAGAAAATTCCCTGCTTGTGAGAGGCGATATTAATAATTCCCATGGGTTTCTTCTCTATAATCAAAGGAAAAGAATAGGAAGTCTTAAGCTGCTTAATAACTTCTGCTTTGTCCGAATCCTCTTTATATAACGGAGTCAGATTAAAAAGGATATCTGTTTTAAGCGGTTTTTCCGCTGTCCGATGAACAAATTCGCTAAAAATATCCGCCTTAACCCTCTCGAGCAAAGATTCCGTTAAAGGACGAGCGAGATAAATGCTAAAATAATATTTATTCTCTTCGATTAAAAAGGAAGAGGCTACATCAAAATCAATGACGCGGTTTAAAGAGTTCAAAAGAATATTAATCAACTGGTAATAATCTAATGTGTAGCTGATCGCGTGGCTGATTTGATACAAAATATTAAGCTCATAGACTTTTCTTTTCAAATGAGCGATTAATTCTTGGTTGCCTTCTAAAAGGCGCTGTCTCTCGAGAGCGCGGCTAACGATTCTCATAATATCGTTCATCCCCGGCAATGGCTTTAAGAGATAATCGTAAGCGCCGGCGCGCAGAGCTTCCTGAGCGGTTTCTAAACTCCCAAATCCCGTAACAATAATAACCTCCGTTGCTGGTCTTATCTCTTTAACAGCTTTCATCACCGCGATGCCATCCAGCCCGGCGACTTTAAGATCAAGGAGAATAACGTCATAAAAATTTTTCTTGAATTCATAGACAGCCTGGAGACCATCCGTGACCGCCGTGACCTCATAGCCTTCTCTTTGTAATCCTTTTTTAAGGAACTCAGCAATATCTTTTTCATCATCCACGACCAGAATACGGCCGGAAGTTTTCTTCTCTATTTTTTTCTCGTTGAGCATCGCGATTTCCGCGTTTTCTTCAAAAGGGAAGCTTTGATCATTTTTCCGCCGCATATATTTTTGAATTAATCTCTCAACATATTCTTCGTCAAACGGTTTGTGGATATAATCCGCGGCTCCCAGATGAAGGGCCTGGAGGGCTTCATTCGTATCACGATAAGCCGTCATCATAACCACCTGAATATGAGGATCAAAATTTTTTATTGATTTAAGCGTTTGCAGGCCATCGACCCGCGGCATGCGGATATCCAAGAAACAAATATCAATTTTTTCCCGCCCAATGAGGTCTAACGCCTCTTGTCCCCCCGCGGCTTGAAAAACTTGGTAATGATTATTCTTAAATAAATGCGCGAAAGCCTGACGGATGGCTTCTTCATCATCGACAATGAGAATTTTAATTTTCTGCTGGCCTCGATTCATTTCTTGACTGGGCAGAGGAAGCGATATTTTCTTATTTCTGAATAATTTTATGATTTTCTCCCCCCTTTTTAAATTTCCTGCTTCAAAGCCCTGGAAACTCTTAAAAGAAAATCTTCATCCTTAAAAGGCTTGACGATATAATCTCTAATGTCTTCCACCTGAAAAAGATCTCTCATGGCATCATAACCAGTAAGAATAATAACCGGGATGGATTTTGTAACTTTTTCCAATTTTAATCTGCGCAAAGCGGTGTAGCCATCCATGCGGGCCATTTTAATATCCAAAATAATCAAATCTGGATTCTCAGTCTGCGCTTTCTTCAAAGCCTCCAATCCGTCTTTGGCTGTGATGACCGCGTAATTATTTTTTTCCAATCTTCCCTTAACCAGCTCTAACAATTGCGCGTCATCATCGGCGACAAGAATTTTTTTCTTCATATTTTCAATCTCCCTTTATTGATTCCCTTGGCTCGACAAAAGTTCTTCTATTTTAGATAACAGGACTTTAGGCTCAAAGGGTTTGGTGATGTAAGCATCGGCCCCCAACTCTTTGGCCATCTGCCGATCTGAATCTTGAGCCCGTGCCGTAAAAAGAATAATGGGAATTTTCGCGTAACGCGTATCATTTTTAAGCAATCCGCAAACTTTATGTCCGTCTATTTTAGGAAGCATTAAATCAAGAATAATTAAATTCGGCTTATATTTTTTAGCCATCTCTAAACCGGATTGACCATCAAAAGCCGTCAGAACCTCATAGCCGTGCATTTTTAAACGCGATTCCAGCAATACGACAAGATTCGCTTCATCATCGATGATTAATATTTTTTTAGCCATAATAATTAACTTATTTTTAATTCCGCTAATAATTCTTGCGTGTTACTTCCGTCCTCCGGGAAAACAGCCGTCTTAAATTCCAGAATAATCTTTTCTTGTAATTTCTGCTTCGTCAGATGGTTTTCCATAATCTGCTGCATACGTTTAGCGACTAAAAGCACGTTTTCTTTTCCCGTGTCTGGCAGCAATAAAAAAATGGCCTTTTCATCTTTGAGCGCCACATCGGCGCGTCGTCGCAAATTCTGCTTAACAATACATTCCAGGCTTCCCAAAATAGAATCTAATCGTTGAGAGCCTATATTTTTTTTGAGTTTTTCAAAACTTTGAATATTGAACACAACAACGGAGAACACAGTTCCTTGCCTGATGGCTTCCTTCGCGTTGCGAGTAATCTGTTCTTTAAACAACTGACGAGGCGTAAATTTAGGCAAGGTAAAAGTAAATTTTGTTCCTAGCCCTAACTCACTCTGCGCTCTAATTTTCCCTTCATGCGCCTCAACAATCCCCTTTGAAATAGCCAACCCTAACCCTGTTCCTTTTTCTCCAGGACCAAATTCGCGATTAAATTGCTCGAATTTACTAAAAACACGCCGTAAATCCTCCTGAGAAATTCCCTTACCCGTATCTTGGACACTGCATTCAACGAACCGCTCATTCGCGCTAAGAATAATCTCAATGCATCCTTGATCGGTAAATTTAAGAGCGTTGCTGAGTAAATTTGTAAAAACTTGGGTGATTCTGTCTTTGTCTACGTACACCTCCGTTTGCTCAGAGGAACATCGCAGTTCCAATCCCAACCCTTTCTCTTTCGCCTGAGAGAGAAAATGCGACTGGCTTTCTCTGGCCAGCTTAACAATATCGACTAATTCTCGGCGGATAGTCAATTTTCCGGCCTCAATTTTGGAGATATCCAGCAAATCATCGACGATGCGCCCTAATCGGTCAATTCCATCCAACGAAATAGACAAAAATCTTTTTTGCTTTTGATTGACTTTCCCTAAGCTCTCATCAAGCACCTGAGAAGTTGCTTCCCGAATAATGGCTAAAGGCGTACGCAATTCATGGGAAACGGTCGAGACAAATTCATTCTTAAGATCATTGAGCTTATTTAATTCTTGATTTTTTCGCTCAATTTCTTTGTATAAAATTTTTATTTGTCGTGAGTGATTAATATTCCGTTGAGCCATAATTGATAAATTATATCACTATTCTTTCTCCTCCACACGCAATTCTTCTTTTTCTTAAAAATCAAACAAGGTCAACTGGGTCTCTTCCGGTCTTCTTTTTATTTTGAGAGTGGCTTGTTCGTATTCTTTGAGATTTTCTTCAATATCTTTGAGAAAAACAGAAGAAGCGTTCTCAAATATCCTGCCAAAAAGAAACCGTTTTTTAGCGTAAACCAAATGCAGTCTTTCTTTCGCTCGTGTCATCCCGACATAAAAAAGACGACGTTCTTCTTGCGGGTCGCTTATCATTGTCGCAAAATCCAATGGAAGTATTTTTTCTTCACAGCCCACAATAAAGACGACCGAAAATTCTAGACCCTTAGAGGCATGCAACGTTAAAAGCGAAACTTTATCTATTTTAAATTGATAAGATTGGTCCGCGACAGGAGAGGAATTCTCCCCAGAGACTTGGTAGGGAATTCCGCTTCGTTCGAGAGCTTCTCTTAAAGACCGATTGAGAGCATTCAGCCGATAAAGAACAGCGATATCCCCAAAACCGTATTGCCCCTTATCTTCCTGTCGAGCGCGTCCCGAATCCCGCGAGAACATACTTGTGCCGCCGACTAGCTTCTCAATTTGATGAACGACATACTCCGCTTCGGCCTTGTCCGTTGGGGTTTCATGAATCATTAAATGCCCTTCTTTGTGAATCTTGGCGATCAATTCCGGCACTTTGGAATCTAAAAACGGACGGATCATTTGAGTTGAAGCCTTCAGTAAATTCGCTGTTGAGCGGTAATTCTCTTCGAGCGTTAAGCTGGAGGCTCCTTTAAAATCTTCAATAAAATTTGCAAAGAAACGGACATTCGCCCCGCGAAAACCATAAATGGCCTGATGAGGATCGCCAATCGCCGTCAGCAAAACGCCTTCATCGGCCAACATTTTCAAAAGAGCGTGCTGAACTTCGTTAATATCTTGATATTCATCGACAAAAATAAACGGATAATTCAACCCGGTCTCATTTAAAATATTTGGATTATTTTTAAGCAACATGAAGGCCTCAAGGAGGATATCATCAAAATCTAATAAATTATTTTTTCTTAAGAACTGGTTGTAAGCTGTAAGACGGGAGGCTTCGAGGGAATTCTCAATTCTTGCTTTTAGCGCGGCGATTTCTTCCAAGATTTCCTGTCGCTGTGTCCGTGTTTGGTCAGGCCAAAGCGACTTCACTAAATCTTCGATTTCTTCTGGTTCCGCGATACGAAAATCTTTAGGGAGACAGGCGTACTGGGCGTATTGTTGCAGAAGAGATAAACAAAACTGATGAAAAGTCCCAACGAAAACGCGGCTTACCTCTTTGGGACATAAGCTGCCAAGACGTTCGCGCATTTCCCAAGAAGCTTTATTGGTAAATGTGACGGCAAGAATTTTTTGATTTTGATTGAGGTGTTGAGTATATTGAGCGATGCGATGAATTAAGGTCTGCGTCTTCCCTGTCCCAGGACCAGCGACAATCAACAGATGACTGTCTTTGTGCTCAACGGCACGCCTTTGCGAAGGATTGAGATCCATAAAAAAATTTCTAATTGACCTAATTTCTAATATCTAACTAATTTCTGAATGTCTAATAAACCAATGACCAAATTTGATCATTAAGCATTGGGTATAGAAACATTAATTAGAGCACTTAGAAATTAGGCATTAGATATTTTTATCACTATTTCTTAAAATAATGTTAACTGTCCTTCCTTGCTTTTATGATCCTGTTTGCTAAATAGATGAACGGTGCCATATTCTCCGTCATATCCGGCGGCAATTTGCACATCTCCTTGGCGCATTCGATGGATACCATCGGCGATGAGATCGCCCGCGGCAGTTTCAATATCTTTTAAGGGAGCTTCCATTAAAATAAAAAGTTCATTGCCGAGTTTAGCGAGCATCTGAAAATAAAACTCTTGAACCGTCTGAGAATTTACTCCTCTGCCCCTGGCCTCCGCGATAATTTCGACCAAAGGAATTAAATGATAGAAAGGACGCCATCGCTTTGATTTTTGCCCCTGTGGGCGATCAGCTAATTCCTGGACTCGAGACATGACTCCAACAGTCACTTCCTTCCCACAAACCGGACACAGTCCCTGATGTTTTAAAGTCTCTTGGGGATGCAATCTGGCCTCACAAGCTCGATGACCGTCGTAATGATATTTTCCTTCTTCAGGAAAAAACTCTAAAGTTCCCTTAAGACCTTTATCGTTAGGATTAGACAAGGCGCGATAAATCCCCGAATAAGAAAATTCCGTGTCATAAATAGTGGCTTCGCGGGCTAATTTGTGAGGAGAATGCGCGTCAGAGTTAGAAACTAAAACAAAGGGATCAAGCTGTTTTAAGCGCCAGTTCATCGGGGGATCCGACGAAAGACCCGTCTCCACGGCAAAAATATGTTTCGTCAAATCGGCAAAACAATCTTCCACGCGATCAAACCCGCTTTTGGAACCTAAAACCGAAAACCACGGCGTCCAAATATGCGCGGGAATAAGATAGCTCATCGGATCTGTTTCTAAAACAATCTCCAGTAAATCCCGGGAATCGAGTCCTAAGATAGGACGGCCATCCGATGAAATATTACCGATGCTCCCTAATTTCTTTTGAAGTTTCTCGGCGGCTTGAAAATGGGGGACAAAAACAACGTTGTGGACCTTACGCACCTTCTCCAGGCGTTTGTAAATATTGGAAATCTCTACCGTCAAAGCAAATCGGACTTCTTGACAAATATTAGGAACTCCTGATTGTGTTTTCTTAGCAAAAGTTTTCTTTAATTTAAAAAACCCTTCTTCCGCGGGCTCTAATTTTTCTTTTAATTCTTTAAGCCACTCGGGATGGAGAAAATCGGCCGTTCCTACGACATGGATTCCTTTAAGCTGAGCCCATTGGGCAAGATGTTCAAGATCAAGATTTTTGCTGGTCGCGCGGGAAAAATGAGAATGAAGATGCAAATCCGCGTAAAATTTCATCTTAAGGAACCTACCGCCATATCTTCCGCTACATCGCCGGTTACAATTTTAGGCTTTAAAAAGATGACAATCTCCGTCTTTTTGTTCTGATCACTAACATTGCGGAATGCGACACCCAAGAGAGGGATATCCCCCAACAAAGGAATTTTCTTCGTCGATTTAATTTTTTCATCTTTCATGAGTCCTCCGATGACAATGGTGACATCATCTTTGACGGTAACGTTTGTTTCCGCCTCAGAGGTCTCAACAACCGGAATTGTATTATTGGAACTCGTCGTGATATTACTTGTCACGGAACTAACTTCCGGCTTAATTTTCATTGTTATAAAATTATCTTGATGAATTATCGGAGTCACATATAATTTAACGCCCACATCAATAAAATTAACGCTCTCCGCGATTACGGAGGTCCCCGAGCTAGAGGTGGTCGTTGAGGTCACGTAAGGGGTCGTCGACCCAACCAAAATTTTGGCTTCCTTGTTGTTTAGCGTGGTGATCCGCGGGCTGGATAAGATGTTCGTCTCTCCAACGGTGTCAAGGGCCTCGATCAAAACCGCATAATCGTCATTAGGAAGTGTGCCGATACTAATTTGTCCCTTTTTATCCGAAGCGGTCAAAATATCAAAATCACCTCTTAAAGTCAATGTATGATAATTAGAGATGATGCCTTCCCAATCGACTCCCCATTTGTATTGGTCATTAAGCACAATCTGCAGGATTTTCGCGTCAATCAAAACTTCTTTGTCTTTCTGATCAAAGGTCTCAATCATTTTGGCTATACTTTCAAGTTTCGCCGCCGTGTCGGAAACAATCAGGGCGTTAGAACGCGCGTCAAACTTCATCGTCCCCACATTGGGAGTCAAAATATCAGAAATACTTTTAGAAATTTCCTCTGCCATCGCGTAACTTAACTGAAAAATTTGCCTTTTAATAGGGATATCGATCTCCTTAACAATCATCTCCATTTCATCTAATTTAATTGGGATATCGGTCAAGATCAACGTATTTGATTTCTCATCCGCGACAACTCTGCCCGACGAGCTCTTGACTTGGGTTAAAAGCGTAAGGACATCGGCGGGCCTAGCGTACAATAAAGGCTTAATGCGCGTTGCCAGCTTCTGACTGAATTTATATCCATATTTTGTCTCTAGCTCTTTATCGGTCATGACCTTAATGATATCGCCATCTTCCACATACGCCCAATCGTAAGCCTCTACAATGATTCTTAACGCCTCCATCACTGCGATATTTTTTAAATAAACAGTCACTTTCCCTTTCACGTTTTGACCGGCCACGATATTTAAACCGCTTTTCTGAGAGATTAACTTGAGGACATCCAAAATATCCATATTCTTTAAATCAAGAAGATCAATGATGGTCTTCCCACCCGATTCCACGATCTTCTCTCCCTGCTCATCCCGTTCTTCTAACGCTTGGCTGACAGCTTCTTCTGTCTCAGGCACCACTTCTTGCGACGCTGCCTGAAGCTGCATCCAGGAAGAAACCATTCCCAATGAAATCAAAAATATCCGTGTGTAAATTTTTCTATTCATTTTTATCATTGTGTTAACTCCACCCTTTGATCGTTGATACGAAAAATGGCTTTGCCTTCTTTAATTTCTTCTAAAGTAGCTCCTTCGATATCTTGACCGACAGAGAGAAAAACTGTTTCCTTTGTCTGAACATTCTCAATGATAGCCCTGGAATCTTTATCTAAAAGAACTCCGATGAGCTTTAATTGCTTATTCAAGTCCGTGCTCGAAGAAGCCTCCTGCGCCGCGTCTTCCTTTGGTTTATCCCAGGGCGCTTGAAAAATATCTCTTTGCTGAAATTTTTCCTGATAAACGCTAAATGGTTTTTTTTCAGAAAAAGATATTTTTAGGACATCGGATTTTTCAACTTTTTTTTCTTCGCTTTTACCTTTTTCAAGCGACGCTAACAAAACCCCTGCCTGCCGGCCAGGCAGGCCTTCCTTCCCCATTCCTTGCGTATATTGAGTAAGGACGTAAAAAAAAATTAAAAAAGACACGGCACAAAGAGCCCGATTAATCCATTTGAGGATATCCGGGTTAAAATCATTTCCGTTTTGGGCAGATTCTGATTCAGCCTTGACAGACTCTTTATCTTTTTTAACATCGGCCTGGCCATCTTTAGGGAGATGCTTTTTCTTCCTGATGATATTTAATAATTTTTCCTCCGAGGTCATTACATCATTTCCTCTTTGATAATTCGATCAATCACCTCCGCGGTGACACTCTCGCGGCCTTGCATGACAAGCTGTTCCATAGCATTATGGCACAATCGAGCGATTTGTCGAGGATATCCTCGGCTGTATTCATAAATTTTGCTGACCGCTTCTTTCGTGAAAATATTTTTTGCCTGCGCGTATCCCGCCTGTTTGAGACGGAATTCAATCATCTGTCCGGTGTCATATTCATCCAGAGGATTCAAAATATATTTAAGACTAATGCGGTCTAAAAAATTGGGGATTCGTTTGATGCGAGGCAATAACTCCATCTGCGCGAAAATAACCAATTGCAATAATTTATATTCGTTAGTTTCATAATTAAGAAGTGTGCGTAAAATCTCTAAATTGGCTTGCGTCAATTTCTGTCCCTCATCGATGATCAGGACAACCGTTTTATGCTCTTCCACGCATTTATGAAAGAGATATTTCTCGATAGCCTCGCGATGATCTATGGTGGAGCGAAAAAACGGGCTGATACCAAACAATTTCGTCAGATGCGTCAGGAACTGATATTCGGATTTAAAGGAAGGGTCTAAAATCAAGTGGAAAACATAATCCTCCTCTTCCCCGTTAAAATTTTGTAAAAGGGCACGGGAAAGTGTTGTTTTCCCTGTCCCGACATCGCCTAAAATAAGACTTAATCCCCGCTTGAGACGGATGGCGATTTCCAGACGATTCAGGGCAGTGTAATGCTCACCCGATCGATAGAAAAAGGAAGGATCAGGGCTGGTGGAAAATGGTTCACGCTCTACTTGGAGAAGTGTGTAATAACTCATTTTTAGATTAACTCTCCGCTCAGAGAGTTAACGCTATTTTCATATATATTATTTCTTCTGTCAAATATTATTTGAGCTAAATAAAACCATATTTCAATGTCCCTGCCAAATGATTTAATAAAGAAAGGCCAGATGTTCATCGAGGAGTTCCTGGTTGAGGAATTTTCCTTCCGCGGCCACGCGCGCGGGGTCAGTCTCTCCAGCTTGGCCCCGTTCCCAAAGGCGGGGCAGGTAAAACACATCCGCCAGATACCGATCGTATTTGTCCGAGCGGTCTTTGCAAGTTTTCACAATCACAAACTCACAGTCCTTCAAACGGCTCTCGACAAATCGTCTGGCCCTCTGGCCCTCCTCAGTGTCGATCTCCGGACAATCAATGCCTCTTAACCGCAGTTTCTGGCTGACCGAGTTATCCAGCTGAAAATCAAACGCGACGATTAAAGTATCCCCATCGATAATCTTATTAACATAGGCCTTGTAGGTGAATAATTCGTCTTTGGAAACCGTGACCTTCTTGACCTCGATGAGTTCCTCTTCCTCAAAAATCAACTCGGCGAAATCATCTTTCTTAAAGCGCGTGGTATTCTTGGGGATTCGATGTTCCTCACGGAATCCCAGATCGATCACCAGCGGACTTTTCGCCGCAAGCGGTTTGTTGGCTTCGATAATTTGGTAAGTGTGCAATTTTCCGCGAGTGAAGACTAATTGTGGGACAGACTTGTCGTCCTGTTTGGCGGAGATTAATTTACGCTTCGTGCTTAAATAGTTGCGAAGTTCATTAGTATTCCACTCCTGGCGGACTACTTTCTCCTCGAGCTTTTTTCTCTGGGCATCATCCTTAATGGTGACAAGACTCTTGTAATGTTCCCAGGTCAATTTCCGCGGCGCCGCGGAAATTGGATAAGTGCGGTAAAATTGCACCGAACGCTGAAGCGTAGAGATATCACGGTCAACGTCTTTGGCCAGACGGATGTAAAGAGCCGTACCGTATTCCGCCCTTTGTTCATGCGCCAGAAGATGTTCATGAATGTGTTTGCCAATGGTCCAATAAATCTCCGCCGTCCGCTGCTTGACGAGGAATTCCAGATCCGCCAGCTCCCGCGCAACCTTGCGCACGAGGGTCTTGTAGCCGTCGGGGGTGGTGAGTGCTTTAGATTTCATAGGATTTGTGCGAATGTGATATGTACTGAATTGTTTACGAGATCGGTACGCGTCGCTGAGATTCCCTATCGCCTCCCCTGCATCCCCAGAATGAAGGGAAGGAAAGCTATGACCCCTCTGCATGCCCCCTCAATTTTCTACTAGCTTAATATTTTCAGCGATCTGTTTTATTTCATTAAACATTTTCGTTGGATTACCATCGGAAGTCCATGCAGTCAGATTAATTCCAATTGTTCCATAATTAATGTAAAGAGTCATATATTTTGCTTTTAGTCCTGGATCTATTGAACGATAATAAATTTCAAAACCGTCGTACCCATTTAGATAAATTTTTTCGTTACTATCGATGGCAACAGTTTTATCTTCTACAATCCTCGCGAGAAAATTATTTCTTAACTGCTCCATCCCTTCTCCATCGCCATATCCATTCAAATCCTCAGATCCCACTGCACAAAAATAATTACCTTGCAGATCTATTAGACCGATATCAGATTCCACTACCTCAAGTCCATTATCAATCTTTCCGAAATCTTTCTTTTGAACAATTACCCAATTGTCAGGTGTAGAAATACTAAAATGGAACTGTTCATTTAAAAAATAATGGCTCCCGAGGGAAGAAATAGTTGGAGTAGGAGTATTGGAAGAGGACTTATCTTCTGGCATAACGGTGATCCATATGCCCAGCAACACTAATAAACCGCCGACTATAATAATTAACAAATCTTTACCGGAAAACTTATCATCTGGTTTAGCACTAGAATTCAAAACTGAATTATTAAAATTTATAGCCTTCTGGATATATAACAACGGAACAAAATCTAGGATCGAAATTAACCAATAAGGATTCGGCAATTTCCACAAGACCATAAGTAAAATAAATAGAGTAGCTAATTTTCCAGCAGAATGTTCAATTTTAAATCCATTGCGAACAGCCGAATTTAATACACGCTTAAACAAGCTATAAGCAAAGAAAATATAAAACCAACCTCTAGCCCACGGAGTAATCTTAATCCCCGTTTGAACTTGAATCGCCTTCCAATTTTTATAATTCCAATAAATATGATACAAACCAAAAGTACACAAACTAAAAATCGTTAACTTTTTTAAAGAAACAGAATAATATTCTACTGGTTGATAATTTTCGCTTTTAAATAACTCTGGGGAATTATTCTCAAGAATCCTTATCTCTTCCTCTTTTGAAGACATCGCATTCTCCAGTTTATTAGCACCATTATTTTGAGCAGATACATTGCTCGTAGGAGCACCTGCTTCAACTCCACTCCTTCGATCTTTCTTTTTAGACCAATCATGTCCCAATGTGACATAAGATAAAAAACAAAATATTCCCCAAAAAATTGTCGCCTGCGAAAATTGGACAAAGCCCCAAGAATAAGAATCTGATGAATACCATATCAGCAATGTAAGAGCCCATAGTATGCCGATTACCCATAACCCAATTAGTTGACTTTTTTTCATTCACTCCCCCCTAAATTTCAGTTTAAAACATTTAACTTATTTAAGACTCTCAAATATTAAAATACGATTCAGGTAAGTTCGAGTTTTTGTTTGTTTGCCATAATTAAAATTTCCTATAAATTAAAATCTTTGGTTAACCGCAATTCTCTCAGCGCCTTCATTTCCCAACTTTTCGGGGTATCAGTCAAAAGCTTGTAAATTTCATACAGTTTGTTTTTAATTTTGTCCAGCCGCTCCACTTCCTCATTGAAATGACCATTAATCTTTGTGAGTGTTGTTTTATTAAAATCTTCAATCAAAACATCTTCAATGTTTCTTTCAAGCTCAGTAAGCAAATTCACCAACTTTGCTTTTGTGGTAATAGATAAATTCATTTGCGCTTGTATATGCCCGCTACTTGACAAGACGCCCCGTCTATTAAATTGAACTGCCAATTTATCTGATTCTTCAGGAAAATTTTTCTTTATGTTTTCAACGGCTTGTTCACAATCTTCAAACGCTCGTTTAATTTTAAGCTTAGCTACATCAATTTTGGAGGCTTCGTTTACTGGAGATGGATTCGAGTCACCTGCGCTATTTTTAATCTGAACAGCAATAGTCTTTCCAGCATGCCATTTATCCCATGCCTCTTTCGCTTTATAGCCAGAAACAATACTTGCCCCAGTAAAAAGCAACACTATAAAAAGCCAAATAAGAAATTGAGTCATTTTATCTCCACCACTTGCCGATTTCTATGATTTTACTTGAGTCTCTCTCAAATGTCTTGCTAAATCTTGCGGTGCGCGGTTCAATGTGCGACAGAAAGATCACGCGCTTCAACTCCACCCTTCCCAAAATCCCCTGCTCTTTGCACCTCAACCGCCCTTCGATTTCCACTATACTTTTTGCATTTTTTTTGGCCAAAAAACCTTGTAAAAAAAATTTGCAAACAATGCCATACAATGCTATTATTATATTGGTCGGTTCCCCGAAAGGGGTAGGCCGTCACTCGACGATACGGCTATCCGCAAGGAAATCGACCCCATTTTATTTATGGCCCTTTTTCCTCAAAACATCCCTCCAGCAAATTCCAGTTCAGTTTCTCCGAATCAGGTAAGCAGGTCAGCCCTATGCCCCTAACCTTGTTGGGATTAAGAGGGTGGAACGCGAAATTACATCTGATGCGTTCAAAATATTTGTAGGTGTCCATCGTCGCTTTGCCGTCCTTATCACGTTCCGTTCCGGACCACGCCCGCCCGTGCTCTAAAAATTGGCGGTAAATATTGTAGGCGCAAATATCAACAACCTGCAGAAAATTTTCCAAACAAGACTGCTTAAACTGGATATCAACGATTTTGTCATACCTGTCGACATAGATTTCATCCAGCCCTTCATTTTTCCTGTAAATGTTTAAAATTCTGTCGTGATCACCGTGAGTCAATTTCAAAGACGATTCCATCTGATCGAAGACCAGAATATTCAGGTTCCCGGCATACTGGACGCGTTCGAATAATATTTGCGTTGTTTTAGAGAGAGGCTGTCCTTCGACTGTTTTTCTTTTTGCGTCACCATAAAACCGTTTGTCAAAAACTACCGCGAAAAGCTTCATCTCCCTTTTATACCGACCGATCAAATCAATGAAGGCTTCTCCAAACGCGTTTAAATCTTGCGCCTTGATTTTATAATAGTCTAGATAACGCTTTTTGCGCTGATGCGGATTTCTGAGCCAATCGGATTTTACTTCGACACGATGCGTCCCAAAGTATTTCTTTTTTAAAGTGTTTATATCACTATTGATCTTACCTGTATCCTCCTGCTTGATCCGTACTCCGCACAGAACAAAATAATTATCCTGCCAGAATTTTGGATAATCTTTAAAAAGCGGTGGGTTATCAATGAACTCCCGGGAATAAGGATTGATATAATCTTTACTTCCGCTGTCATCAATAAAGACTTTATACAACATTTTCTAAACCACCTTCCACATTTATTAAAAATAAATCCGTGCTTTGAATTTTCTGCCTCCTGCTTTGCAGGACAGGTCAACCGCCCTTTGATTTCCTCGATCAACTTCTCTTTGTGCTCATCCGCCTCATCCTGAAGCTTGAATTTGTCCCCTCTCAAACTCCCCCACGCCCTCCCGCCTAATCCACCACTTGCCGATTTCCACGATTTACCTTGAGTCTATCCCAAATGTTCCTGCTAAATCTTGCGGCGTGCGATTCAATGCGCGGGACAAGGATCATGTCCTTTAACCCCACCCTCCCGGGGCTTTCCATGCCTCATAAAACTCTTCTCCCTTACTGATGGCCTCCAGTGGTTTAATGAGAAATTTCTCAATAATCTTCGCCGTTTCGTTCAATTTTTCTAATGCGTGTTTTATATTCCCCTTCTTTAAAAATGCCTTCCAAATGCAAAAATCTTTCATACGGCTATTCAACGCCCCCAGCTGAACCATCGCTTCGAATTTTTCACTCACGACGGTTTCCGGGGCATAACCTTTGAGCCTAGGCGATGGAAAATCAAGAATGACGGGATAATTGATCTTTTGGGGTGGAGGATAAATCGTATCGCCAAAGCCAAAATCAATCTGCATCGGAATTCTTGATTTCCCCAGAAACCCTATGAATTTGACCCTGACAGTACAGACTTCTTGAACAGCTTTTTCTATCTCTGTAATTTTGTTGCTGTAATGCGCCAATAAATCAATGTCGAGGGTGGTCCTTCTTCCCTGCACCTCCCAGACGGTAAAAAGCAGCGCTCCTTTGAGAATAAACTCATCGGCAAATTCAACCTGACTAAAACGGTAAAGAAACCGTTCCATCGCGTAATTGCGTAAAATTTCCATAAAGGCAATGCCTGCATCTTTTCTTTTATTGTGCAGTTTTGCCCGGACAGAGTCTTCGATATTTCTGATTTCTTTCGTCATATAAGCGTTTCCAGAATGGGCTTCACAATGTTTGTAACCCGGCAAATCGGAGCGTATTTCATAATTTCCCGATGAGATACTTTTTTTTGTTCGAACGCATTTTTAAGGGCTGACCGGGCAACGTCCATTCCGATTTGATTACGAAATTTAAAACAATCCGCAAGGGTTTTGGCAAGACTGTACACTCTTATTTTGTGACCATCAATATCATGTTCTTCAATTCCTGCCTCCCAGGACTTTTGCGAAAAGCGGTAGAACCTGATCGGAGGATCTTGGATTTCTTTTGACCGTGATTGAGCAGGAATGGCGACATCCGTATAATGAGGGATTTCATCCGTGACTTCATGAAATGAAAGGGCTGTAATAAGACAAATGACTCCCCTGGGGATCATGAGGGAAACAGCAACAAAGTCGGGATGAGATATATCCGGAATTTCAGCAAGCCTATATACCCCGCGGCTGATCCGTTCAATCTGCTTCGTATCCAGGGCGTGGCCAATAACAGCTTTATAAAACCCTGTTTTAATTAGATCCGAGTATTTGGCAAAGCCGCCTCTCTTTTTAATAAATTCGATGAGTAGTTTTTGTTTGGTCTCCATAAATTTATTTCCCTAACTGTTAATAGTTATTAATAAGTATATACCATTAGGGAAATATTGCAAGCTTTGTTATTTCATATCCCAATAAGCTTCTGTTTCAATTCTTCGTTTGACGGCGGCTAAATTATTTCTTAAATCTAAGGAATTAATATTTTGCTTAAGCCCAGGCGGGTTTTCATGGTATTTGATTTTCTTTGAGAGCCCTTCTCAAATTCCAGCTCTTCGACATCAAAAAGGTGCGGCTCGTTTTGTAAGGTGTGTAAAAAATGGACAATATCTTCCAGATGGCCATCAATGGTCAAGCTGACCGAAAATTGGTTGTAATATTCGCCTTCTTTAACTCTTTTGGGTTTCAAGTCAGAAATTTGCAGCTGAAGCTCTCGGGCCACTTCTTCGATTTCAGAAAGGATGGAAGACATCACCTGCTCATTAGGTTTATCCTGTTTAAATTTCTCAAGATAAATTTTATATTCCTTGTCTCCGGCCTCTCCTTTACGGATAAGTTTAAAATTCTTACCGATTTGTTTTTCGTTATCCTTAATCTTATTCTCCAATAGCCTGATTTGTTCTTTAAAAGGCTGAACCAAAGAATAATAACCAAACAAAATGATGCCAAGGACAACGACAATAATGGCAAAAAATTGTTCTCGTTGCGTGAGACGTTTAATCATTTTTTTCTTCCATGACCTTCAATTTAAGTTGTGCCGTGATCTTAAAATCCGTCACTTCCATGTTAAAAATTTTTCGCTTGGTGGCAAATTGAAGACTTACCTCTTTGAACATCACGGATTTAAGCAAATTTTCCTGAAAATTGTTCACGCTCCCCGCTGTCTGCGCGTAACCCTGAATAGTAAAAAATCCCCGCTCATCCATCTGCAATGAACGAAACGCGATATCTGAAGGAACCAATAAATATAATTCTTCAATCAAATCCGCGACAAAAACGCGCCCTTGTAATTTTTCCTCAAATAAATTCATAAATTCCATTGTTTTCTTGGCCTGGGCAAGCTCCGGCTTTTGATTTTGAATTTTCTGTTCTAAAACCTGGGCCTCTCTTAATTTTTGAAAATATTCCACCCCTAAAATAGATACGCCCAAGGCTGCCGTCAAAAGGAAAAGAAAGACAAACTTTATCCATTGTTGTCTTTTATATTTTGTTTTCTTCGTGTCATGGACTTCCGAAGGAAGAAGATTAATTAATTTTTCGGATTCTAAAAAAAGAAGCCCGATGTCTATGGCCAAAGAAACACCCTGCTCTTGGACTTGAGCCAAATTGACATTTTTCTGAACAACAATATTCTCCTCGGCGGATTGCTCGGAAACGGGGATCTTAAATTTTGCTTCTAATTTTTCTTTGAGGGCATGTGTTTCATGGACAGGAGATATGATGACCATCCTTTTCATGACCGGACCCATATTTTCTTTCTCGTAAGTCTGCAGGCTTAATTCTATCTGAGTTAATAATCCGATAAAATTGTCCCCTTTTAAATCTTTCGTTCCATAATTGATGCTTCTTGAAAAAAGTAAATTCTTCTGGCAGCAAAAACAAATTTCCGTGTGCGCGTGATCAATATGGATGAGAGTGACAACCTCTTTGGAATCACTTTTTGTCTTCTGCTCTTGATAGTTTCCCCATCCTAAGACCCCTAAAGAACTTAAAGTGAGTTTCGCGGGATGGATACCAACTTTTTCAAATATCTTTAAATACCGTTCGCTCACTTCCTTGTGAACAATAATCACAAGCAATTGAGTGTAGCCGGAACTTTCCTTCTCTAAAATAGAATATTCGTAAATAACATCTTCCAGGGGGTAGGGAATTTGATTAACGAGCTGCAACCCAACCATTTTTTTAATTTCCGTTTCTTCGTGAGAAGGAAGCCGCAGCTGCTTTAAAATGATAAGCCGTCGGGGAACAACCACAATGCACTGTTCTGGATGAATCGCCATCGAACGGCTCATCTCAATCAGATGATTAATAATCTCTTCATTCGTGTAATGGTTTAAAGGGCGGATAGCGCAGGCATTGACGACAGGCAGGCCGCGCGTCATTTTGGCCTGCAGGAATTTAATGTGCGTGTCCGTGATCTCAATAACAGTAAAAATGTCTTTTTTCATAAAAATTTAATATTGGCCATTTCTTTCGTCAATACGTTTTCCAAGAGACAATAGAGATACTTTCTGGAATTTCCCGGCTGACCACCGCCTCGATGGTGGCATCTACTTCTGAATTTTCACCCCTTCCACGCACAACAACATGCAAAAAATCAGACTTATTGGTTCTAAACTGTTTATTGTCCATAGTGGAAAAAATCGCTCCTTCTCTCGGATTAAGGATAATAGCCACTTCATGGCTATCAACAACTCTGTCATCTTCCGTAAATTCGAGACCATCTTCGCCCGATCTGTATCTAACAATCTTCTCCACCAGGGAATCTGCATCCGATATTTCTGCATTAGTATCCCCTCCAGTGAATGTATATGCCGCTGCCTTTAAAACAATCTCTGAAGCCGTATCAAAATTCATTTTTAATACTGCTCCTTCTGTTTTCGGGAAAATGGTAATGTAATTTTTAATTTTCTTAAAAATCTCTTTCGTCATGCCTCTGACCAAAAGAAGCTCCTCCAAAGAGTCAAAAGGCTTGTTCTTACAATGATATCCTAACCCCGCGTAATAATCATCCTCAGCTCCATAACCCGACTGGCTTAAAACATCACCATCATCAATCCAATCTACGACAGAAAAAGCTATTGTTTTGGCTAATTCTTCATCAAATCCTAATAAAACAATTAAAGAACTAAGAACGTCTGTATTAGAAACATTCGTGGCGTTAATATTAATTTTTCTCTCCTCGTCTTCGAGGCCGAAACGTAAAGAAGATTTAGTCTCCGGCGTATCCTGCGAGAAGAATGCCACTTCAAAATATCCATCACCCAGAGGCCTTTGCTTAAAAAGACTTTCGGGGGATTTCTCGGAATCAATAGGAATGGCACAATAATATAAAGTGTCTTTGTCCTTAGAGTCTTCATCCTCTGAATCTAAGCTAATCTGATGAATGGCGTAAACCAGTCCGCCCCACGCTAAATATTTAGCCTTCAATTTAGCCACGCTATATTTCGCTAAGATCAATTCGATATTCGTTCCTCGTCCTAAACTGACAGCCAACGTCGTTAAAATAACGAGCGCCCACAAGACGATAAAAAGTATTATACCAGAATTATTTTTCATTTTACGATTCATTCATGCCAAAATAACCACTCGGGATTAAAACATCTTTAACCACGCGCAAGTCACCCTTGGATGATTTCAAAAAATTGATTTCAATCCGCACGCTCAAAGGGATATCCTGAAGCTTCCATTCATTCTTCCATGTGATCTCTTGGCTTGTTTCGTCCTCTATGTAAGCGTAAGAAAATCTTAAACCATCCTCAGTAACATGCGTAGCCAAAATTTCTATTTGAGTATCTTGAGAAGAATTCCCCGAAGACTTAAAATCCGCTTCTTCTCGCACTAAATATTTTAAACGACTTGTTTCTTCTTGTTTGGTGATCACGGAAACATTTTTTTTATAAGTCTTACCCATGACCGTTGTCTTGATTTGCCGCTGTTCCGGGGATAGGAGATAATAGCTAATCCGTTTTAGGCCGTTGTCGGTTGGGACGATAAAACTTATTTTATTTTCCTCACCCTTAAAAGCGGTTTCTTCGGCAGAGGAAACGCTAAAATCATACGGAACCATATTTTCTAATTCTTTAGCCATAAGCTCTAAAGAAATCTTTGACTCACGGGTGACTTCTCCTTGGCCTTCGGAACGCTCATTGATCAGCAGTCCTCCGGAGAAAGTGCCATAAATAATTAAGGCGATCATAGAAAAAATGGTTAATCCTAAAAGCAGCTCAATGAGAGTAAAAGCTTTTAATCTTCGGTCTTTAGTCATTAGCCTTCTCTTCCTCTGCTAAAATGTAAGTCTCTAAAGTAACCGCGTTCTTTCTTCTGCCTGAATTCCAAAAAATCGTTAAAGTAAGATCATTGAGTCCTTCTTGACTCTCTGCCATCAAAGCCTCAGTCTTCATGGCATACGCATATTTTTCATATGGCTCTGGAAATTCTCCACTTTCAGACAAACCGGCCGGAACCATGCCTTTTAACAGAAATTCCTGCATCTTATTTTCTGCCAATATTAAAGCTTGCGCGTAATCATGGCTGTAAGTTAAAGCGCGCAGACTAGAAGTTAACGATTGAATAATTAAAGTAATGCAGGTAGAAAGAATCACGACGGACAATAACGCTTCAAGGAGAAGAGATCCCTTATTCTTCCTCAAGGACAAGGACCTCCCCCCGCTTTTCTTTCGTGGAAACGATAAGGCATTTTTTTTCATCGCAGACATAAATATATTTTTTATCCATGCTTCCATCCGGGTAAAAATAAACAAATTCCTCTTCTAATTCTATTTTAATCCTGGAGGGAACATTATTTTTTTTTCCTAAACGACCGGAGATCTTTTTAAACTCTCCCCCTTCTTCCTCTTCGCTGTCTTTAATTTCTTCGGCAAGCCAATATTTGGAAAACTCCGGATTAAATTCGAGCCGCGTTTTGATGTTTTTGATAACCGCTCGGCCCGCTGCGTAACGCATTAAATAGGCTAAATCTTCCGCTCCCTTTTTTAACTCAAGATTCGCGTATGTTCTACTAAAATTAGGGACAGTTAATCCCGCGATAACGCCGATCACTAAAACTACTAGAATAATCTCGAGAAGAGTAAAAGATTTTTCTTTATTCATTATTCTCTTCTGCCCAATTAACAATATCATCTTGACTTTCAATCCCATCTGGCCCTACGGAAGACAAATCAAAATCTTCACTGTTATGCGTCCCTGGGGATGTGTAAACATATTCTCTGCCCCACGGATCCACAGGGACTCTCCTTTTCTTAAGATATGGCCCATTCCAATTCGATGGTACAGGAGTTGTGGAAGGTTCTTCAATCAAGGCTGCTAATCCTTGATCAGTCGTGGGATACGTGCCACTATCCAATTCATACAAATCAAGGGCCGAGGGGATGTTGGATTCAATATCCGCGCGAGTTGCCGCGACCCGAGCTTGTTCTCCACGGCCGGCTAAGTTAGGCACAACCAGCGCCGCCAAAATCCCAATAATAATCACGACCAACATGATTTCAATCATCGTAAAACCTTTGCTATTTATTCTCATAAAAAATCCTCCTTTACTGAATTAACAAATTCATCCTAAAAATCGGCAGAAGCATGGCCACGACAACCACGCCAACAATCGAGACAATAAACATAAGGAAAATTGGTCCCAGCAAAGAAAGAATTGTCTTCGATGTTTCATCCGCCTGGCGCTCATAACTTTCCGCGATTTTATACAGTCCTTTTTCAAGACGTCCGGACTCCTCCCCGACGGCGATCATATTCACAGCCATGCTGGGGAAAAAAGTGCTTTTTTTTAAGGCCACCTTTAAGCTCGATCCACCGGACACCTCTTCGGCAATTATTTTTACCTCTTCACGCAAAATACTATTTTCAATCACAGCCCAAACAGCCTTGAGCGCGATGTTAATGACAACGCCGCTTTCGATGAGCGTCCCTAAGGTCCTGGCGAAACGGCCTATTTCAACAATTTTAATAAAATTTCCTAGAAACGGGAGATTAAGTTTAAAAATATCAAAACGAATTTTCCCTTGAGGAGAATGGAGCCATTCTTTAAAAAAGAAAACCGCCCCGCCAACAACAAAAAGCAGCAACCATCCCCATTGAGCGAGAAAACCGCTCATATTCATTAAAATAATCGTCGGCAGAGGTAAGGCTTGATCCAAATCTTCAAACATAAGACTTAAACGAGGAATAACAAAGGTCAACAAAACCAAAACGGTAATGACGCCAACGCCTAAAATAAAAAAAGGATACGCGAGACTTGATTTTACTTTATTCCGCGTGTCTTGTTCCTTCTCAAGATAATCCGCCAGACGATTTAAGACAAGTTCCGATTGCCCAGAGACCTCGCCTGTTTTCACCATGTTAACATAAAGCGGCGAAAAGACCTTCGGATGCCGCGCTAACGCTTCAGAAAAAGCCCCGCCATCGCGGACAACCAAATACATGGCCTCAATGATTTCTTTTAAAAAAGGATTTGAGGTCTGTTCGCTGACAATTTGCAAAGAACGTAAAATGGGAACGGAGGCCCCCAAAAGATCACTCATCTGCCGAGTCAACTGAACAACATCAATGAGTTTGATAGTCTTGGAAAAATGAAAACGCGCGGCCACGCGTTTCTTTTCAGGCTTTTTCCCCATGAGAGACATGGATTCGGAAATATCCAGAGGGACAAGTCCCATTTGGACAATTTTCCCAACCGCGGATTCTCGGCTGTCCGCGTCAAGAGTCCCCTCCGTTATCTTGGAAGGCCCTTGTTTAGCTTTGTAAGTGTATTGAGGCATATATTGGTCTAATTCTCCTCTTCCTGTGTTACTCTGATCACTTCCTGAGGAGTTGTTAATCCTTTTTTAACTTTCTCCAAGCCCGCTTGATAAAGAGTTTTCATCCCGCATTCAACAGCCTTTTGTTTAATTTTCGCGGCGGAGGCGCGTTCCATAATGAGTTCTCTGACCTTTTCATTCATAACCAAAAATTCGTAAATGGCCTGACGGCCCATATAGCCTGTAAAATTGCAAGCCTCGCATCCTTTCCCCTCGTAAATCACAATACTTAAATCTTTTTCCGTCATCCCAGAAAAACCTTTCCATGTCTCGGCGGAAACACTTAAGGGATGTTTACATTTTTGACAAATCGTACGTACTAATCGTTGGGCAATAAAACACTCAACCGTACTGCTGATTAAAAAGGGCTGAACTCCCATATCCAGGAGTCTGGTGATTCCGCTGGCCGCGTCGTTTGTGTGAAGAGTTGAAAACATTAAGTGTCCCGTCAAAGCGCATTGAATAGCGGTCTCGGCTGTTTCAATATCACGCACCTCGCCCACCATAATAATGTCGGGATCATGCCTTAAGACAGACCGCAGGCCGGTGGCGAATGTTAACCCTATTTTAGGATTGACCTGAATTTGCGTCACTCCTTTCAGCTGATATTCCACAGGATCCTCAATGGTAATAATCTTCTGATCATCGGTATTAATCTGCGAAAGGCACGCGTAAAGAGTCGTTGTTTTGCCGCTTCCCGTCGGGCCTGTGACAAAAATAATGCCGTGGGGCCTCTCAATGAGCCGCTCTAAGAGTTTCTGTTCCTCTTGCGCCAACCCTAAGAGTTCCAAGCTGTATAAACTGCTGGTTTTAAGAAGTCTTAAAACGACCCCCTCTCCAAAAGACGTCGGGATAAAAGAAACTCTTAAATCCAAATCAACATCCTTGACTCTGACTTTAAATCGTCCATCCTGAGGGAGTCTCTTTTCAGCGATATTCAAATTAGAAAGAATTTTGATGCGCGAATTAATCGAATCTTTAAAATGGACGATATTTTTAGGAACTTTAGCGTCGTATAAAATGCCATCCACCCGATAACGAATTTTAAGCTCATCCTCAAAAGGCTCAATGTGGATATCGGTTGCCCGGTCACGATAGGCTTCCAGTAAAATCTGATTTAAAAATTTACCGATGGAGGCTTCCGAATCAATTTCATCAATGTGGGCTACTTCCTCCTCGATACGCTGAACGGGCTGAACGTTTCCCATCATCTTCTCGATGGTTTCAGCGCCTACCCCGTAATATTTGCGAATAGTTTCCAGGATGTCTTTTTCGCTAGATAAAACTGTCTTTAAGTGAGCGTGAATCACCAGCCCTAATTCATCCTGGGTTTGAATGTCCAAGGGTTTCGTCGTCGCGATGGTTAAGGTGTCATTCTTAAAGTCTAAAGGCATAATTTTATAATGGGTGGCGAATTTAGGAGGAATTTTAGCAACGGCCTCAGAGGGAATCTCTATTTCTTTTAAATTAACATATTCAACGCCGATTTGTCCGGCAAGAATCGGCAAAAATATCGTCTCTTCGCTGATCAACCCCAGCTCAAGAAGAGTGACTCCTAAGAATTTCCCCGTTTCTTTTTGTTTTTTTAAGGCAATCTCCAACTGCTCGGGGGTAATAATTTTTTTTTCAATCAGCAACTGCCCTAAAGGGATTTTTGTTTCAGACATCTCATCTCCTTGTAAAAATTATGAAAATATTTTATGCGGCTATCATTTCTTTTTAACATCGAGAGACCTTCTTGTCAACGGTTGATCTTATCCATTGAGGAATAACCTCAACCGTTCCTTATTATTTTAATAAATCGTCCAGTTCGCAAGATAACAACGCTGATTTATTGAGCACAATCTGTTCTTTCTGATTGAAATGCTCCGCGGTCATTCTGATCACCTTGGTGATGATACTCCTGCCAAACATAATTCGGTTTATTTTTCTCAAATAATTTTCAGTTTTTTGATAGAAGAGAGCGGCGAACTGTCTGAGTCTGTCATGATAAGCAGAATGGATGATCCTTTCGTCACTTGCAAATCGAATGATATGACTTATCTCCTCATCAATCGTAATTGATAAACCTTTCGGTAAATCTTCAATCCAGCAATTGTTGATCTCATACCGTATGTCGCATGTCTTTCCTGCCTCTGTCGTATTGTAGGTGTATGCGAACGAAAAGTTAGCGTGGCGAAACTCCTGGTACACTTCTACGCTTTCCAGCGTCGTCACGGTGCAAATTTTATACGCCTCGAGAAGCCGTAGATAGCTTTCCCTCCAGTTTGTGAGCCAGTTTTCAATGTAGGTGCGATTGACAAAAAGCGGCAAGAGATCCTGCTTGAGGTTTGCGTCACTGACAGCGTTCATCTTTACCGTAAGTTTATCGAAAAGTGTGCGCAAATCTTTAGCCTCTTTCACATCTTTCGCCGACAGATAATCAAGGTCGGGCATTATCTTGTTGTTCATATACCATAGGAGATCATAGATATCGCGACCCTTTTCCTCATAAAAAGCCTTACCAACGCCACGCGTGCCGCGCAAGAAAATCGCGGCCACTTTGCTGGCCATAAGCGTTGACATATGATAAGTCGCGATCACAAAGGAAAGCTGGCCACGATTGATAGGCCTACGTTCAGTCGCTGTCTTTGGGGCGACGAAATGATTGAGGTCAATTTTGATATGCACCTGATTGGATGGATGGCCAAGACTTAATGCTCCCCCGACATTGAATTTAAGAAGCAACCCTCTTTCCCTATCAATTGTTGCAATCAAGAAACCCTGATGAGTGCTGTATGTGTGGGAAAAATGATCTTCAATTTCTTTTTTTAGTTTATCCAAAAAAAACTTGGTTACTTCATGGGAAACCTCAAAATCTAAATCAACCGACATGCGGTCAAGCCCGTGAATGATGCGTAGCGCGGAACCTCCGTACATAATCCATTGATTATATTCGGGATGGTGATAAATAAAATTAAGGACATAAAACTGAAGTACTTCTTTAAGGGCATTGCGCCGCGTTTCGGCATCCATCCCGCCCTGGGAGGCAAGATCGTCGAGTGTTCTTTTTAAAATGGCAAGAATCTGTTCACTCATCGTTAAGATATTCTTTGGTCATGGCGTAAAACCTGGACCGTTCTTTTTTATCCATTTCATCGATATCTATCCGCAATTCTTCAACAAGCGTTTTTATATCTTTGAATCGGACACCGCGAAACTGGCGAGTTTTGAAGTAAAGCAAATCAAACAAAGCTTTGGCCGGGGAAGCGATAAAAAAATCAAACTTTTCCCGCATCAAAGAAAAATCCAAAAATAGATCCTCCTGGATGGACTGATAGCTGAAATTGCCGGTTTTTGTTTTGTAATTTCTAGTCACCTTTGGCGTGACGGACGTAATGCCGTATATGGCTTCGGTGGTGAGATTGTAAAATTGAAGAGCGGCCCATGAGCTGACATAGGAAGGCGTGCGGATAATGTTCGCGAGGTAAAAGGAATAGGAAATATCGCCGCTATTTTTGTTAAAAAAATCGCTTGATACGTACAGCCCTTTTTTAAGCTGAAAAATTTCTTTATGCTTTAAAAAACGGCTGATATACGTATCTACCGTTGTGTCTTTAAGCCCTAACGGTCTGCCGAGCTGGCATATACTGTCTTTGCTGAAATAGGGCAAAGATTTTAGCTGTTCTAACAGATTCCTCTTGCTTTTCATAATTATGACAAAAGTGTACCATATATGAAATGTGCTGTCAAGGGCGGATACTATTTCTCATTACGCTATCATCAATTGCTCTCTCTCTGACAAAACACGTTTTAAATCGTCTTGTTAAGTTTTTCTATATACTCGGGGAATAGAATAATCCTCTTGATCTCATCTGGATTCATCAGAAATGGCTTTACGTCTTTGGCTAATTGTTGAAAATCTAGTTTCTGACAATACCTTAAGAGACGTCTCTTTAAATCCTCTCCATTGAGGATATTTAATTTTTGTTTCAAATAATTTTTATTAGGCTGTATTTTACCCAAAAGAAATACGGCATCAAAAAAATCTCGTCCCATAGGCCGTTTCCTATTAAGAATGGCATATATCTTCTGAGCTAAAAGAATATCCATGGGGACAACAGCTATTCTTAAAAATACATCAAATTTATTTAAGATAACCTGTTCAGGTTCATAAGAAAAACGCTGAGGTTCCATATCCAGCTGAATCATCAACTTTTCTTCTCGATGAGAGCTTAGTTTATTCTGGAAGAGAATATCCTCTATGCGCAGGTAAGAACGGAAAGCCCCTTTAAAAATATTTTTAGAATCCATATGATACCCTTGCAAAGAGAGCTTCTTCTTAACGAAGTTGGCCAGTGCTGCAAATTCACTGCGATTAAGCCCTCGATTATCAAAATCTAAATCTTCGGAAAATCGGCTCTGGCCATGAATAATGCGGATGGCTGTCCCGCCCATAAAGCTAAGCGAGCTGGCAAAAGGAGATTCAAATATAATTTCTAAAATTTTATACTGGAGATATTCTCTTAAAAGATTGCGCTTAAAGCCCCTTAACACTTCGGGATAAAATGATTCGATTTGTTTAATCTCAAGCATGTTTTATATACTCCAAAAATGACTTTATACGTTGTTTAAATGACTTTTGCTCGAATTTTTTCAAAAAACCATAAAATTTCTTCATATCCACTTTATTGAAGAAAACATCTTTATTAAGACGCAGACTCTCAAAATCTTGCCTTTCTTTTAATTGGGGACGAAGATAAAAATAATCTAAAATAGCTTTTTCAACCAAGGCTATTTTAAAATAGTGATCATTATGCTGGATCAATTCATAACCAAAAAATAATTTTGGATTAATTGTTCGATAACTAAAAAAAGCTAAAGGAGTTTTAAAATGTCTGGTCCGTAAAGTGGAAACGGATGTAATTCCATAAACACTTTCAGGGATTAGGCCATGGTAAGCTAAAGCCATCTCTAAAGACACATAAGAAGGCTTGTAAATTTCATTAGCGATCTCAAAAAGAGATTGTTCCTGGAGCAAAAGGTCAGAAAATATGTAATGGCCTTTAATGACCTTTTTGATATACCCTTTCTTTTGCCACTCACTTAGGCGCGTGCGGAAAAATCGAGGGTTAATCTTTCGAATATCATTTAAAGAAAAAATCGTAAAATTCTTTAACTGTTTTTGAAAATCGAGATAATTCATGTTATTTCCCATAAATACTAATAATAGTATGTTTGAGAAACAATATAAACCTAATTATTGAAAATGTCAAGATTTATTACTAACAAATTTCCCCGTTGATGGGATCGCTAATGTTTTTAAAAAAATTTATAAAAAAGAAAAGGCCAGGTGCAATGTTCCTGCAACTGGCCCTTGGAATAACTTCGTTTAAATATTTTTACGCTCGTGCGACGGCGGGATTCTTTGAAGGATTTGCTCCCTTGCCACCTTCGACGCTCGCTACATACTCGATTAAATCTACGAGTTTATTCGAATATCCCCACTCGTTGTCGTACCAGGAAACGACCTTGACAAAGGTGTCGTTAAGCGCAATACCGGCGTTGGCGTCAAAAATGGAGGTGCGGGCATCACCGATGAAATCGCTAGAAACGACTTCTTCTTCGGTGTAACCCAAAATGCCTTTTAAATCCCCTTGAGAGGCCTCTTTCATCGCCTTCTTAATTTCATCCCATTTGGCTGGTTTGGCTAATCGGCAGGTTAAATCAACAACGGAAACGTTAGGAACAGGCACGCGAAAAGCCATTCCGGTTAATTTTCCATTTAGTTCAGGAATAACTTTTCCGACAGCCTTAGCGGCTCCAGTTGAGGAAGGAATAATATTTTGAGAAGCCCCACGTCCGCCTCTCCAATCTTTTTTCGATGGACCATCGACCGTTTTCTGAGTCGCTGTAATGGCATGACAAGTAGTCATCAATCCTTCCACAATGCCCCAACGATCATTCAAAACTTTCGCCACGGGAGCTAAACAGTTCGTCGTACAAGAAGCATTGGAAATAACATCCATCTCGGATTTGTACGTTTTCTGATTAACGCCCATGACAAACATCGGCGCATCGGCGGAAGGCGCGGAGATAATCACTTTTTTAGCGCCGGCTTTTAAATGACCGGAAGCGGTGTCTTTAGTCGTAAAAAGTCCCGTTGATTCCACGGCATATTCAGCGCCGACTTCATTCCACTTTAAATTGGCAGGATCTTTTTCCGCCGTGACTCGAATTTTTTGTCCATTGACAACAAGAGAACCATTCTGGACATCGATTGTCCCCTCAAACGTGCCGTGGGTCGAATCAAATTTAAGCATGTACGCTAAATAATCAGCGTCAAAAAGATCATTAATTCCGACAATCTGAACATTCTTTCTTTGGATGGCCGCGCGGAAGACCAATCTTCCAATACGTCCAAACCCATTAATCCCTATTTTAACCATCTTAACTCCTCGCTTTCTTTACGTTAATTTCTCTTCCTAAATAATTCCTGAAAATGTTATCTCTTGGAGCCCAAATTGTCAAGCGCTATTGTATGCCCGCCGATTTATCAAATAGGGGATTTCAAAATAATCGGATTAAAGGCCTTCGCGGCGACGACAACTTTATCCCCTATCTTCAAACCTTCCATTTCTTCCTCAGTGGCAACCACTTGAGTCAAATTATTTCCAATTTGGATGGTAAGAACATACAAAAAATCTTCACGCTCAATTTGTAAAATTACACCTGCGAATTTGAATTTGCCGCTGATCATCTGCTCAGCAAACACTTCACGCGCGGGGGCCGACTTTTTAATTCTTCCCTCCTCTAATAATAGAACCCGATGGGATAGTTTAAAAACGTCGCTGAAATCATGACTGACAAAAAGAGTAGCCACTTTAAAACGCTGGTACATTTCTAAAAGTTGATCTTGAAGTTTTAAACGTAAACCGGCGTCTAAAGAAGAGAATGGTTCGTCTAACAAAAAAATTTTTGGCTGACGCAGATAAGCGCGGATCAAACAAACTCGCTGTTTTTGTCCGCCGGACAAATAATGCGGCCGTCGGTTTTTAAGCTCGGTTAAATCCGCTATCTTTAAAAGCTCGTCGATTAATCCTAAATTTTTGGGGTCCCAAAGGGCAAATCGCAGATTTTCAACCACGCTCATCTGCGGAAAAAGAGTATATTCCTGAGAAACAAAACCGATTCGTCTTTTTTGAACAGGCCAATTGATCTTCTTTTGACTGTCAAACCAAACCTCGCCGTCCACCTCAATATATCCTTCCTCGGGCTGTGCTAATCCGGCCAACATCCGCAAAATCGTTGTCTTGCCCGCGCCTGATTTTCCAAACAGCGTAACGAACTCACCTGAGGCGACCTCAAAGGCTGCATCTAAAGGAATATGCCCTTCGCTGAAATGAAGTTTCTTCTTAGCCCGGAAACGAATCATCTAAAATATTTTTCCTTGTTCCTTGTTAAATCGATTGAATAAAAAAAGGATCAAAAACGAAATCAAAAAAAGAACAATCGAATAAAAATGCGCATTGCCGTAATTTAAGGCCTCCACTTCACTAAAGATCGCCATTGAAGCAACCCTCGTCTCGCCGGGGATATTGCCTCCAATCATCAAAACAACGCCAAATTCTCCGATGGTATGAGCAAAAGTCATAATAATGCCGGTTAAAAACGCTGGCTTACTATTAGGCAATAAAACTTTAAAGAATGTTTCTTGTTTTGATTTTCCTAATGTGTAAGAGGCTTCTAAAAGGGCTCGCGGGAAATTCTGAAAACCGGCCTTCACGGGATTGACCATAAAAGGAAGGCTAAAAAGAACTGAACCGATCACTAATCCTAAAAATGTAAAAACAACACGAAGCCCAAAAACATTTTCTAAAAATTGACCAAGCATGGTCTGGGGACTAAACACAAGCAAAATATAAAAACCCAAAACCGTCGGCGGCAAAACAAGCGGCATGCTAACCAGAGGTTCAATAAAAATTTTCCAACGCCGCTGTGAAAAGGCCAACCAATACGCCAAGGGAATCCCCAGCAGAATAAGAGCAACAGTGGTCACCGCGGCCAATTGAAACGTTAAAATTAAAGGCACGAAATCGAAATTCATTTTATTAAACAAGATAAAGAAACCTCGTTAGATTTAACCAGCCACTCTACTTGATCATTCTCTTTAAGCTGCATTTGATCGGCTGATTGGGTGGAAATAATAGAGCGAATGAATTTACCTTTGTATTCAAGTGTAATTTTGGAGAGGATTAAACCTCTTTCTATTTTTTGAATTTTGGCGACGAAGCGGTTTCTTAAACTTATTTGGCCGGATAAATTCTTAGCGAGGCCGACTTCCGTTTCCTTAAAAAGGATCTGAACCCTGTCGCCATTTTTATAAGCACACGGAGTCTTTACGCCCTCAAGGATAAGGGAGCTGAAAATATCTCCCTCAACATCAATACTTATTAAGGAGAGCATCTCTGAAGATTGAATATTACTAATTTTCCCGGTTAAAATATTCATTGATTCTCAATATAGCCGTACTTTTTATAAATTTCTTGGGCGTTTTCCGAAAACAAAAAATCAAAAAATGTTTGCGCCGCCTTCAAATTATTTTTTTCAGCATACTTCAAAATGACCGCGGCCTGGGCGATTGGCTTATACGCTTGATCTTGAATTTCCACCCATTGGCCTTGACCTTTCATAGGATCGGATAGGACAGAAGATTTTGACGTAAAACCAATGTCACTCGCCTGAGTGGTAATAAACAGATTCACCTGCGCGATACTCTCGCCGTAAACTAATTTTTTACTGACATCCTCAACCAATCCGTAATATCTCAGGGCATTGATGGCCTCTCGTCCATACGGAGCTGTTTGAGGTAAAGGAATGGCTATTTTTCGGATAGGGGGATCTCTTAAAACCTCGATTCCTTTGGATAAATCCAAATCACTGAACGTCCATAAAACCAGCGTTCCGTAAGCGTAAATTTTCGGCTCGCTACGCGTTAACCCTTTTTGATAAAGTGCCTGGGGGAAATCCGTGTCAGCGGAAAGAAAAATGTCAAACGGCGCTCCTTGCTCAATTTGCGCAGTCAGCTTCCCTGAAGACCCAATGACCTCTTTAACAGCGACTCCCGTCTGTGTTTGAAAAGCAGCCTTCAATTCTTGGAACGGATAATAAACGTTAGCCGCGACGGCAATCGTCAAACTTTCCGCGGAAGATAAAACAGGCGTCAGACAAATGAACGCTAATATGAATAAAAGTATTCTCCTCATTTCCCTTATTCTTTTATATGAAATTACTCCTTGAGTCAATATTTACTTTCGGTGGGAAAATAATACTCTGCAAATTAACTCTTTATTCCCGTCTCAGATTCATATATGATGTGTAAGTATATGACCTATTTAGACGCCCTTATTTTAGGAATAGTTGAAGGGATCACGGAATTTCTCCCCATCTCGTCGACCGGACACCTGATGCTTGCCGCGCAACTCTTAGGCCTATCTCAAACATCCTTTTTAAAAACTTTTGAAATATCTATTCAGTTGGGAGCGATTTTATCCGTTGTGGTTCTTTATGCCAAAAAATTTTTAATGGATATTGAAATCATGAAACGTGTTTTAGCGGCCTTTATTCCCACGGCGGTCTTAGGCCTCATTTTTTATAAAATCATAAAAAATGTTTTTCTCGACAGCACGCAGATTGTCCTCTGGGCGCTTTTTATAGGTGGGATACTCCTTATTCTTTTTGAAAAAATTCATCGCGAAAATGACCAAACAATCGATGATCTAAAAAAACTTACCTTAAAGAAAGCCTTCTTCATCGGCGTTTTCCAATCCATAGCCATGATTCCGGGAGTTTCGCGGGCGGCCGCCACAATTCTGGGAGGATTATTCCTCGGGCTTAAACGGAAAACAATTGTTGAATTCTCTTTTCTTTTGGCCGTCCCCACCATGTTAGCGGCAACCGTTCTTGACTTGTATAAAAATATCAATGCCTTTTCGCAAGCTCAGATAGGAATTTTACTCGTGGGGGCGGGAGTTTCCTTTATGGTCGCCATCTTAAGTATTAAATTTCTTCTTCACTTCATCAAAAATCACAATTTCATCTCGTTTGGAATCTACCGCGTTTTAGCCGCTCTAGCGTTCTGGTTTCTGATTAAATAATCCTGTCATTAATCATTTTATCTTTCCCTAAACTTCCAAAACTCTTTTTAAAATTTAGAAAGAGTGAGTATGGGAATAGAAAATTGTGGGTTGAGTTGCCATCAAACTTTTAGGTACGGGGCATATTCGATGAAGGGATTCGTAGGAAAATCACATGTAAAGATTTTTGGAATTATTCCTGTCTGAATCCCATTGGGTGGGATTATGGACAATGTATTCACGGATACGGATTAAATCATTTTCGTCCCGGACAATATGATCGTAAAAACGGGGTTGCCAAAAGGATCGTCCCGATGTGTTTTGAAAATCATTAATTTTTCGCGCGGTGAATGTTTTAAATCCACGGATCATTTCAAATAATGAATACCGTTTATTAATACAATTAACACCCCCTCCACAATTTCACCAAAAAAATGTTCCCGACCCTTTGTACAAATCGTGACAAAATACGCGCTCTCTGATGAATAATCCCAATCTTTCAGACGTGTGGATTTTATACGGTATTTCCCCTGAAATTTGTCTGTCTTTTCTATCAAATTACCTTCTCTAAAATGCATTCTGTTGTAGGGCTTGGGTGGGGATCTAGGCTTTTGGGCATGGGGGTATTACACTGTATTATCGTTGATGGACTTTTTATAGCCTGAACTGCATTCTTTAACAGCCTTTTTGATTATCTGCCTAATGTGTTGTCTTTCTTTCCGTTTTGCTTCTATGTATTCCGCATCAATCTTTTTTCTGCTATAAGGGGCATTCTTTTTTATATCTTCATGATAAGGACAATTATTTCCCCAAGCACTATGTGTTATATGTACAGCTTCATCCCGAAAATTTCTTGTTATTTCAATCTTCCCAATCCTTCCATTCTTCGCTGTAACCTCACCTATTCTCTCATTATTATCATTCTTTATAATTCCTTTTATAGATCCATCTTGATTAATTTTTATTTTTATGAGTCTTCGTTTCTGATTTTTCATTCATCTGCCCTTATTTTATTTAGTGCATGGAGAAAAAATGTCATGAATCACACATTTATTATGCGGAATTGAGCGGCCCTGTCAACGGAAAAGGCGGGCTGAGAGGGTTAAAAATTCTCTCCCAAAATCAGTCTTTTCTGATTCTTGGCGATTAGCTTCGATTGCTTTACCACTTCATCAATCTTAGCCATAAATTCTTTGGGCATTTGTCCTGCAAATTGGAGGAGATTGTCTCGAAAATTTCTTTTTAGAGTCTCTTTGTGAAATTGATATATTTGCCGGCAATCAACAACAGTAACTTTTTGGAAAAAAGGAATACTATTCGCCGCGATGCTGATCGCATCATTGTTGAAATTTGGGTGTTTTAAATAGAAATCAATATTGGAAGTTGTAATAACGAATATGATCGGTTCGATATTAACGTTCTCACTAACCGCTATAAAATATTTGTAACGTTGGCTTCCATCGGGGAAATGAGATAAAACTCTGATGACCGTACCGCGTTTAATCTCTGTGTTTTCAAAAATCTCATCACAGATATCGCCAGGAATGTTGACCACGGATTACTCTAAGCCCAGAACGATCTCCAAATTTTCTTGCATGGCTTCCATATAGGCAAGAGCTTCTGGTCTCGCTTCCGGCTCATCCTTGAAGAAAAGACGATAATCAATTTCCGAGTTGGGTGATGATTGGCACCAAGGGGCTTCTTTGTGAGTACGCTCAATTAACTCCCCCGGAGTAAGAGGGCCATATTTTGGGAGAATAGATTGCAAAACTTCTATTTCAGAGTCTGAGAAGCATCCAAAATCTAATTTTTTTCTTAATTGGAAAACAGGATGTTTAGAAAAAGGGTATTTGTCGACTTTAAGGAATTCATTAAATTTGTCCTGATTCGACATCTCGCCACTTTTCAAATAAACCTTATCGCGGCTGATGACTTCATTCATAATATCCAGCGACTTTGATGGAACCGGACCATTATCCAAATGATAATAAGTATCTCCAATGATGGGCCGGCCATATTTGATCAAGTGTTCCTTGTCCGCATAATAGAGAAGCTTGCAGATCTTAAGCTTAGAGAGATCCTCAATTTTTTCAGACGCAAAATAAGCTATGCTGGCGATTAATTTATCTAAATCAAACTTAAATCGGATAGGTAGTTTGACGGATTTCATATTTTTAAAATCTCCACATCTTTAGTATAACACCCTTATTGCTCGAGGACGAAGAAAACGGAATGCTGATTTTTAAGATAGGCTATTCTACCACACAAAATATATATAGTAGAAAAATTTTACGTTTCTTACCTGATCTTGTCAATGGAAAAGGCGAGCTCAAATCTTTTCTGTTATCTCCCTCAGATATTTCGCGGCTAAATGAGGCGCGGTGCGGACAACATAAAAACCGGTGCCCCATTCGAAACCGGAAGTTTGGGTGAGTTTAGGGACAATTTCCATATGCCAGTGAAAATGAGAAAACCCGTCGGCGTCAAGACCGTTATTGCCTAAAATTTCCTTCGCCTCAGGGCCTTCACAATTGACCGGATTGATATGCAAATAAAAATTATAGGAAGGATCCTTTAAACATTTCTTAAGACGGACTAAAACCTCTCTTAACGCTTGAGCTAAAGAAAATTGTTCCTCGTCGGTAATAAGAGCGAAATTAGAGCTGTGTCCCTTAGGCAAAATCCAGCATTCGAAAGGATATCGTGGGACAAAAGGACAAAACGCGATAAAGTGATTATTTTCGACAACTATTCTTTCCTTATCTTGATGTTCTTGGGCAATAATATCACAAAACACACAACGGTTGTTTTTTGCAAAATAGGTCTTTGCCCCCCTTAATTCCTCAAGAACATACTTAGGGACCATGGGCAGGGCAATGATCTGACTGTGTCCATGCTCTAAGGTTGTCCCAGCCGACTCGCCATAATTTTTAAAAATCACAATATATTTAAAACGCCTGTCCTTCTCCAAATCAATCAAACGGCTTTGGTATTTTTCAATCACGTCAAAAATTTCTTCCGCCGTCAAATCAGATAAATTATTTCTTAAATGATCCGGTGTCTCGATAACAACTTCATGGGCTCCTATACCGTTAGAGAAATCCAAAATACCCCGATGTCCTCTGTCGATATTCCCTTCAATTTTTAAAGCGGGAAACTTATTAGAAACAACCCGCACTTTCCACCCCAAACCCGAAGGACGCACACTATCGAGCTCCGGAGGAGTCAAATGTTCTCTGCCCGGGCAAAATTGGCATGTAGCAACTTGCTTAAGAGGATGTTTTTCCTCCTTGTATTGTTCGGGTCCCCAAGAATCGTCTATATGAACAATAACCCATTGACCTATAATTGGATCTCGTCTAAATTGAGCCATTTATTCCTTTTAGATACTCCGCCATACGCTCTGGCGGGATAGAACAAATATAAAAACCTGTTCCTTTTTCAAATCCAGCTACCTGCGTCAAACGCGGCATTAATTCAATATGCCAATGAAAATCTTCTTCGACCGTTTCCCACCGCAAGGGATCCGGATGAGGCTGACGAAACGGCGCTGTCTGTATAATAAAATTATAGGGTGGATCCTGTAAGCCATTTTTAAACTTTTGAAATAAATTTTTCATCAAGGAAGCTAACTCTTCCTCGAGTCCTTTAACCCCAACGGCAAAATCGCAATCATGTTTTTTAGGGAGAATCCAAACCTCAAATAAAAAACGCGCGGCAAACGGAACGAGGGCCGCGAAATTCTCTGTCTGGGCGACAATCCTTGCCTTTTCTTCCAATTCCTGTTTAATTAAATCACAATAGATACACCGATGTTCGCGATCAAAATATTCTTTGGCGCCCATGAGTTTTTCGCGCACACGCAAAGGGTTGACTGGGGTGGCAATAATATGCGAACGGCTGTGACCGGTTGTATGCCCTCCCGCCGTCCATCCATAATTTTTATAAACGAGAACAAACTGGACTTCCTTTTCCTTTTTTAATTCATTGATTCTCAAGACATACGTTTGAAGAACCAGACTAATCTGTTTAACTTCTAAATCCGCCATGTTGGCAATGTGCTGAGGCGTTTCAATAATCACTTCATGCGTTCCAAAACCATCGATGGTTTCATATAAACCTACCTGAGCGCGTTGGAAATTATTGTCTGTCTCTAAAAAAGGATTACGGCTTGCGACAACGCAGACATCCCAGGAAGAAGATAATATTTTCTTTTTATGCGTCATCACCAAAAGAGGCTTTTCTTTAAGTTCGCAATGAGGACATTTTTTCTTCTCCGATGTCCATAAATGTTTGGTGGGGTCAATAAAATTACCCGGTCTTCTTGCCCTCTCGGTAGCAATAATGACCCAACGCCCCACAATAGGATCTTTGCGTAGTTCTGGCATATTTAAAATTTATATCCTAATTCTAAACCATGTCCTTGGACAAACTGCCACGCGGCCATCGGTTTAGAGGCTTCCAAATGAACCTCTTTAATCAAAATCCCTTGACTGCCTGTAGCAACGATAAATCCCTCTTTGCTAATTTCAATCACTTCTCCCGCCTGCCCCGTTCCCTTTGGGAACCTATCGGCCGTTGGCGGGGCCTGACTAAAATTTTCAAACGCGACTTCCGTGGATAAAATTTTAAGAAGTTTCCCTTTATAAAAGGTATACGCGCTCGGCCAAGGAAGAAGTCCGCGCGCCAAACGATGAATATCCAAAGCCTCTTTATTCCAGTCGATATGCCCCAATTCTTTAGTTAATTTAGGCGCAAGCGTTACTTCGGTCTCATCCTGAACTTTTAAAGTATACGCATTCCTTCCAAGGGAATCAATAGTTTTCAGAAGAAACTGCGGACCTATTTGGGTCATTTTCATCTTTAATGTGCCGGCTGTCTCTTGCGGATCAATGTCTATTTTAAACTGATCGATGATCTCGCCGCTATCAAGTCCCGCGTTCATCTTAATAATGGAAAGTCCCGTCTGTTTTTCTCCACGGATAATCGCCCAATTAATCGGAGCCGCTCCGCGATATCGAGGAAGAAGAGACGCGTGAACATTCATCGCGCATAACGAAGGGATTCTTAAAATATCAAGGGTAAGAATTTTTCCGTAGGCGATCACGATAAATAAATCGCTGTTTAAACTTTTTAATTGATCAACAAAGGACGCGTCCAAAAAGCGGGGCTGAAAAATGGGGACCCCATTCTCTTGGGCCAATTCTTTAATGGGAGAATAAGAAATATTTAAACCCCTGCCCTTAGGTTTATCGGCGGATGTAACACAGGCCAGTACCCTGTGCTTTGACTTAAAAAGCGCTTTTAAATGTTCCAACGCGAAATCATCGCTACCCCAAAAAATAATATTCATATTTTTTTATGGATCCACATAAATACTTACGATAACGCCTCTTTTTCTTTTGAAGCTTTTTAAAACAGTTTTTGCCAGCATCAGCAACTGGGGGGAAGTTTCTCCTTTAAGCATTATATTATACCGATACTGATCGCGCAATTTCACAATTGCGTCAGGATAAGGATCGGAAATCTCCATATCGCCTTGTTTACAAACGTTGAGCTCCTCGAAAAAAGTTTGGCTCCGTTCCAGCACGGTCTCTTCTTTCAAGCCTCTTAGTTTAAGCAGCAAAAGAGCTCTAAAAGGGGGGAGTCCCAACTCTTTGCGTAAGCGTAATTCTTCTTTGTAAAAAAAATTAAAATCCATTTCAGCGGCGGCCTTAAGGCAATAGTGCCCCAAAAGACGCGTTTGCACAAAAAATTTTTCCGTCGCCATCTGTCTTAATCGAATAAGCAAAAAAAAAGCCTTGTGCGCGCAGCGAAAATCCGGATGATTCAACTGGGCATCAAAATCAATCATTCCAACGACAGCCGCTGTCCAATTTTCTTCTTTTAAAATAGCTTGAGTCGCGATCGTGATATCACTCTCTTTGGGGACACCGCGACTTTCCTTGTCGTAAGAAACGATCCCCGCTCCCGGATAAATCCGGGCGATTTCGCTCTCCAATTTTTCAACGCCAGTCCCTGTTGATCGAAGATACGATTTCTGACAGCTTGGACAAATCTTAGGCAAAAGATTCTTCTTCTGACAATAACGGCATAGCATCATTTTTTGGACATAAAGATAAATTAACGGCGTATCGCAGCGCTGACATTTTATGATAAATCCGCAATGTTCGCAACGCGTCAACGTGCTGAATCCTCGTCGATTGAGAAATAAAAGAATTTTTTTCCTAGTTTTTAATGCTTCCTCCATCGCGTTTTGTAAAGGGAAAGAAAGAAATGATTTGCGGGGCTTGTAATTACTCATATCGATTGCATGCATGGAAGCCGGATGATCTGAGGAAAAAGTGACGTTCGTCCATTTCTTACGCTGAGCTTGTTCAAACAATTCCACGGAAGGGACAGAACTCACCCACAAAAGAGAACATTGTTCTAACTGACTGCGTAAATGACAAACATAACCCACGTGATAATGAGGGGTCTGTTCTTGCCGATAAGCCGCGTGCTCTTCTTCGCAAATGACAATTAAACCTAAAGAGCGTACCGGTGAAAAAACAGCTGAACGAGTCCCTAAAACTAAATGAATTTTCCCTTCCTTGATGTTTTGCCATTGCTCCAATTCTTTTTTCGTTTTAAACTTCTTATCTAAAACTGCGATCGGCAAAGAATATTTTAAACACCTCTGTAATTTGATCAGAATTTCTTTGAGATAAGCGGTCTCCGGAACAAGCCAAATAACACCTTCTCCCCGGTCAAGGGTATTTTGGATCTGCTCAAAAATAAACGGCCAGCGTTTATACCCCGCGGCATCATGAACTAGAATATTTTCACTTTTTTTATCGACGGGCTGCTCACATTCTTCACCTATAAAACCGAATTTTTGAAAAGTACGCAAGGCCGGAGGCAAATACGCTTCAATGGCCTCTCCCCAAGAACAGCCGTAATATTCACTTAAATCTTTAGTGAGTTTAAGCGCGTTTTTATCTAAGGAGGGAAAATGATCGAGAACCGACAAGATCGAATTGAGGTTTTTAAATGAACTTTTTTCTTTAAATCCGACGATGACTCCAAGCTTGAGTTGCTTATTAAAAATAACTTTTACGCGGGTTCCAAGTGAGGCGTCATTATTTAATCTCTTCCCCAAAGAATAATCAAAGGGGCCTTCAACAGGAAGACCAACGACAACCTGAGCAATGGGGAGGGGCATTTTATTTTATCAACGACAAAATATCTTTTACGGCATTGGGGCGTGCCAGCGCTTGCGTTCTTCTAACAACCGTTAGGAACGCGTCCTTTTGATGGCTTAAACGTTTAACCTCGCGAACAATTCCTTCGACGCTTTTAGCCCAAAAACCAATATTGTGATACGCTAACACTTCAACATTATGAGCTTCCTGCCCCGGGATAGGATGAAAGAAAATAAGGGGAAGCTGCCGGACCAGGGCCTCCGAAATAGAAAGGCCCCCTGGCTTAGTAATCATCATATCGGAAACGCTCATCAATTCATGCATATTATCAACGAGTCCAAAAACTTTCACGTTAGGGTATTTTTTTTCATTTAAGTTTGCCATTAAATCTTTATTTTGACCGCAGATAACAATTGTTTGAAACCCTTCCAAAAATAAATACCGCACGATTTCTTCCAGAGGACCTATGCCAAAAGAACCCGTGGCTAAGAGCACGGTAAAATTATTTTCAATGAGTCCCATTTTCTTTTTCAAAAAACCGATGTCAAAAGATTCTAAAAAATTTTCGTGAATAGGAATGCCTGAAACCAAAATGCCTTCTTCCTTGACGTTTAAGTTTCTTAACCTTCTTTTTGTCCATTCGCAAGCAACGGTGTAGATGTCGACACCTTCCGCCAGCCAAATTTTATGAACATCAAAATCGGTAATGACGGTAATTAATTGACTCGCGATAAACTTCTTTCTTTTGAGGGCGGCGCATACTTCCGTGGGCATAAAATGCGTGGAAAAAATAGTGTCGAAAGATTCTTCTTTGATAAACTGTTCAAGCCGCTCGGCAACAATGCTGTTATAAAACCGGCGCGATATTCTCGCGAGGGGTTGAATCCAATCTTGGTCTAAGATATTAAAAAAAAGAGCCCAGAGAGAAGGGAATTGAGAAATAAGAAAAAAATACGTGCCGCGATAAAATTTTTTAAACGAAGGGCTCGTATAATCCAGGGCATCAACCAATTTTACTTGATGCTCCGATTTTTGCAATCCCGCGAATAACGCTTCGGCTGCCTTTTGATGCCCGGCCCCAGCGGAGGCATGGATGATGAGAATTTTCATAAATGAGAAATAATTTGAGTTGCCTCCAAAAGATCTTTGGCTATAAAATCTGGTTTAACCTTCCAACGGCGCATATGACGGCGATCTTCCCTGCCCGATAGAACAAAAATAGTTCTGCAATCGGCATTATACCCGGCGAGAATGTCGACTTCTGTATCTCCAATAAAAAAGGCTCTCTGCGCTTGATGAATGGTTTTATCCATCAGGCTGAGGGCTCGACGCACGGAACCAATGGATGGTTTGCGACATTCGCAACCATCCTCGGAACGATGCGTGCAATAAAATACCCTTTTAATGGACCCGCCCGCTTTTTTAACTTGAGCAAGCATATTGCGGGTAATATGATTGAGTTTTCGTTGTGAATAAATTCCCTTGCCTACGCCTGCTTGATTAGAAACGACAAAAACGGCGTAACCCGCCTCTTTAAGTTTCCTTAAGGCCTTCAGCGCTCCTGGGATAAAATGAAAATCTTTCCATTTGGTGACGTAATTACCATTCCCTGGGAATTCGTTAATCACGCCGTCTCTGTCTAGGAAAACAATTTTCATTGCTTGATCCCAGCCCGTCTCATTTCTACGTACTTCACGTAACTTAAAAACTGGTAGAGCGAATCAAAGAAAGCAATCATAAATCCGATAAAACCGTCCTTGTACCCTTTTTTGCCAATAAATCTTCGAAAAAAACGATCAACTGTGCGCCACAAGGCTTTACCTAAAGACATCGGACGTTTGGTCTGAATCCATTTTCTGGCCTCAAGCGTTGTCTGGCGATTAACACTGGCTAAAAAATGTTCGAAGTCAGGATATCCTTTATGAATAATATCTTTAGTTAAATGTCCAGTTTTGCCATCCAGGAAAACACGCGGATGAACTTCTACTTCCTCGTATTTAAAACGACTTTTTTGAAACAACCGCAATTTCCCCGCCGGGTACCATCCGGAATATTTTACCCAGTAATCCCCAATGTAATTACGCAAGGGAATTGAATAGAAGTGAAAAGAATTTGTTTGAAGGGCTTGGGCAATCTCTTCTCTTAACTCAGGAGTTACCATTTCGTCGGCATCGAGGCTTAAAACCCATTCGTTTTGCGCTTGAGCGTAAGCCCAATTTCGGTGTCGGCCTTCGTTGTCCATCTTCCGCCTAAAAATTTTATTCGTATACTGACTGACGAGTTCTACCGTCTTGTCGGAACTTTCATCATCGACGACAACAATTTCCGAAGCCCAGCCAACGACACTTTTCAAACAATCGTCGATATTTTTTTCTTCATTTTTAGTAATAACCACAACGCTTAAAGGGATAATAGACATTAGCCTTAACCCTCGACAATCTCTTTTAACGCTCCACACACATACTCAATCTGCTCTTTTTTCATGTGCGGATACATCGGGAGCGAAAGAATCTCTTGAGAAATTTTTTCGGAAACAGGAAAAGCACCCTTTTTATACCCTAAATCTAAATAGGCTTCCTGCAAATGCAAAGGAATAGGATAATGGATGATTGAATCCACGTTCTTTTTCTTTAAGCTTTCACAAACCTTGTCACGATTTTTGGTGCGAATCGCAAAAGTTTGAAAAACATGACTTCTATCTTTTTTAGTTGTAGGCGCAACGACACCATCGATATCTTTAAGAAGCTGTGCGTAATACACGGCATTGGCGGCCCGCATTTTATTCCATTCATCCAAATATTTTAATTTAGCCAAAAGAACCACGGCCTGAACTGTGTCGAGGCGAGAATTATATCCTTTAACTTTATGATCGTAACGACTTTTACGACCATAATCCCCTAATATTTTAGCCTCCTCAAAAATATTTTTATTATTTGTGACAATCATTCCCCCATCGCCAAAAGCGCCTAATCCCTTTGTAGGATAAAAACTAAAACATCCCACATCTCCTAAAGAGCCAACCTTTTTCCCTTGGTACAGAGCTCCGTGCGCTTGAGCGGCATCCTCAACAACGGCAATACCATTTTCTTGGGCAATCTCATTGATCTCTTTCATGTCAGCCGCTTGTCCATAAATATGAACGGGAATAATTGCTTTCGTTTTCTTATTTACAGCCTTTTTTAATTTTTGGGGATCAATATTGCAAGTTTCTTCTTCGATATCCACAAACACAGGCCTTGCCCCTGTGTAAGAAACACACAAAGCCGTAGCTATAAAAGTAAAATCTGGCAAAATCACCTCATCGCCAACGCCTACCCCAAGCGCCGCTAAAGCGAGATATAGCGCATCCGTTCCAGAATTTACCCCAACGGCATATTGACAATCGCAATATTTCGCGAAAGCTTGAGAAAATTCCTTTTCTTCCTTACCCAAAATAAAATCGCTTCGCTCAAAAACACCTTTTAAGCCCTGATCAATTTCATCTTTAATCAATTGATATTGATCTTTAAAATCAATAAACTGTACTTGCATAGAATCCCTTCCCTTTCCTCATGACTTCTCTAACCCTAAAATGTCTTCAACATTTTCAAAGACATCCTCAGCCGTAATTAAATTTAAACAGCTTAAATGCTCACACTGTGCCCGACGAAATTGTCGATAACAAGGCCGACAAGCTAAATCTTTCTTGACAACTTTATTAAACCTTTGGGAATCTAAACCGGAATACGGACCATAAACTTTTTCATCCACAGGACCAAAAATGGATACGGTTTTAGCTCCGGAGGCAACTGCCACATGTAAAGGTCCTCCATCGTTAAGGACAACCACATCGCAAAAGGCCGCAAGCGCCCCAAACTGAATAATGGACGTCTTTCCGCAAACAACAACGGGTTTTTCTTTCATTAAATCAACTACCTTACGACATATTTCTTCGTCTTCTATGGCACCCATAAGTATAACCTCTCCCTCGAATTTTTCAAATAATTTATCCGCTAATTTGGCGTACTCTTTAGCCGGCCAACGTTTAAAATAAGCGTCTTTCCCCCAACTTGCCCCTCCCCCGGGGACAAGACCAATCAGAGGCCTATCCTTTTTTATATTATTATTTTTTACAAGTTCATCTCTCGATTGCAAATCTTCTTGAGTAAATTCAAATTTAAACGTTTCACTCTTAACAGGAACTTTCAAATAATCTAAAATTTTCAAATAATACTCAACCACGGGCTTCTCTTCATAGCCTTCCAGCGGGATTTTGATATTAAGGAAAGGACTGCGGTTTTTATAATTAAACCCAACTCTTTGAGGAATCCCGATTAACCAACTTCCCATACTCATAAAGCTATTAAGGGATAAATCAATGACCATATCATATTTTTGCTCTTTAATATTTCGCCAGAACACCCATATTTTCTTAAAATATGACAACTTTGATTGTTTATAAACCTTTTGAAATTCATCCCGTTCGTAAACAAATATTTTATCAATTTGAGGCGCCCTGGACAAAAGAGGCGCTGTTCTCGCGTTACAAAGATAATCAATGGAAACGGAAGGCCAATGCTCTTTTAAATTAGCGACCAAAGGCATTGTAAAAAGGACATCGCCTATGCCAAAAATATTAATGACCAAGATTTTTTGAGGAGATTCGAAAGTGTTCATGTTGAGTTACTTCCCTACGACACCTTAATTTTCAATTTCTTGATTGTCTCTTCTACCATCACGTCGCTGATAGGTTTAGCGTAATAGATCATTGAGAGTTCTGCTTGCTTTTCTTTCTTAGCCGTCTTCCAATTTTTAGCGATGGATTCCTGAGTGATCGGCCCCCGGATTTCTTTTTGTTTCATCAATTCAACGATTTCTTTAAGGTCAAACTTAATACTGTTAAAGAGCATGACTAAATCGTAAAAATCTCTAAACCGCGCGCGGTCACTGGCGGCCCGTATTTTCTCCGCGCAGATTTCCCTAATATCCATCACTTTGACTTTAGTTTTAATATTCCACGCATTTTTATAGGCAACTGTTTTGGCCGGTAAACATACATTTTGAATAAAATCAATCTCAACTTTCAAGGAATTAGGCAATCCCAGGGGCCCCGTATATTTGAGACGCTCAATCTTGATCGTTGCTTTAGAAACGTAATCTTTCTTTACTTCGAGAAAATTAAACGGCTCAAAAATTGCTTTTACTTCTTCCAAGGTCATAGATTTGTCTAGGGAAGTAAAATCGAGGTCTTCCGAAAATCTTGATTGGGGAAGGTGGCAGTGGTGAATCGCCGTACCGCCTTTAAACACGAGTCGGTTACGCAGTTTGGAATCATAGATCATTTTGGAAATAATAGCTAAAAGATAATCTTTTTCGGCATCAGCCAACTTATAATTTAATGTCCTTTTATTAAAGATGCTCAAATCGGATTTACTCAATAAGGCGACGGTCAAAGTAGAGCCTCCATTTACTGTCAAATTTTTTAGATTCTGCTGTCATTCTGCTGTAGCTGGTTTTCCCATGAATGATCTTTTCTAAATCCACTGTATCGATTCCTAAGCGATCGAGAAAAAATCCTGTTTGACGAATAACATCTAAATTAAACTTTTTAGCGTATTGTTTGAGCAGATTAAAATCGATATCTTCTTTATGGGTAGCCAACTTTTCCCATACTAAACTGGCATAATACGCGTTAGAACGGAAATACAAAATATCTAATAAGGCTTTTTCCTTTGTGGCGACATTCACGAGTCCGATATCTGATCGTTCTTGAGAAAAGCCGAAATAGTATTCCTTTTTTATCTTAAAAAATTTAATCTCCGTGTCTTTAATTTTATATCGACGCGCCCTTTGGAAAGTCACTGCCCCAATACTGGCGAGCATTTGATCAAACATCCCATGGGACTGCAGGGCCCCTTCAAAAGAAACATAGGAATCCTTATTGAGGGCCTGACATATCGTATGGAGGGAAATATCGTTTGCCGCCAAAGCTCCGATATCCGTCACGACCACATACAAACCCTTTTTAAGGCGGATGAGCCAGCCTACCTTGGATAAAAGGGACACTCGGTTTCTCGTCTCAGCCAAAGAATAATCCTTCTTAAAAATTTGTTTTAACTGAACGAAAGATACAATCCGACCATAGCGGACTATTGTTTCTTCAAGAAGCCGCGCGTCTTTTTGGGATAAAATTGTGCTTTTCGTAACCATAATGTAATATTATTACGTTACTATCTGGTTATAGAATACACCAAATATTCTATTTTTGCAAATATTTTTTTATTTTAATCACTAGGGATAAATGAATTCAATGCCAACAGGGCAATGATCGGATCCGAGGACTCGAGATAAAATAAAGCTGCTCTTTAAACGTGGACGAAGAGAAAACGAGATACAAAAATAATCAATCCGCCAGCCGATGTTGCGCTTGCGACAATTCCCCATTGGACTCCACCACGTGTAATGCCCGCCGCCTTTTTCAAATTCGCGGAAAGCGTCAATAAATCCAGCCTGGATAATATTATCAAAACCCAAGCGTTCTTCCGGCGTAAAGCCATGGTTTCCTTCGTTGACTTTAGGATTAGTCAGATCAATTTCCTTGTGCGCTACATTTAAGTCGCCACAGAAAATAACAGGCTTTTTCTTTTCCAATCTTTTTAAATACTTTAGAAAATCAACATCCCATTCCTCCGCGCGATAAGAAAGACGGCTTAAATCACGCTTGGAATTAGGCACATAAACATTGACTAGAAAAAAATCATCAAATTCTAGAGCAATAACGCGGCCTTCCCTGTCATGTTTGCCGATGCCTATTCCGTTGGTAACCGCCAAAGGCTTTGTCTTCGCAAAAACAACTGTACCGGAATAACCGGATTTCTCGGCATGGTTCCAATACGGCCCATACCCATCCAGTTTAACCTCAATGGCCTCATTAGGCGATTTTGTTTCCTGCAGACACAAGACATCAGGGTTGCATTCCTTGACAAAATCCAAAAAATTCTTTTTTAACGCGGAGCGCAGACCGTTAACGTTCCAAGAAATAAGTTTCATGAATAGAGTCCTTATTTAAAAAATTCCACCTCAAGTTTAACAATCTCGCTAATCGACTGAGAGGAAATTTCGTTTCTTTAATGCAAATTAAATTCCCAGGGGATATCTTTTCCTCTCACGAAAATAGGTAAAAACCATCCATCGTTTCGTAAGAATCCAATTTCTAAAGACCAATTTTTTAATTCTCTAAATTCTTTATCCACTTCAGCCACCCTGAGGTTTAATAAAAAGGGGCGGCCTGCCCCTGTATCCACAGGTGGCGATTTTACTTTTCCAACAACAATATACGTTCTTCTTTGGATATTCATGGTGGATTGAATAATTTGTTCCTTGCCATAATCGCGCGTCATAAGCCAGCCTACAATACTTATCGTATCTCTTGTATCTGAGAAAATATCTTCCTCATATATCTTCCTCTCCATATACAAATCATCGTGATGATAAATAATAGAACGCCCCTTTTTGCCTTTTTTAATTTTATTAAGAGTATTTTCTTCATACACAATTGGCAACATTGTATCTTGACTCATAGTTGATGTCATCCGGAAACCCGCTCGGTCTGCAGAAAGCCTTTGTATCAACTCCCAGGGTCTAATGGTAAAAGAAATGGTTAAATTGCGTGCGTCAGCCTTATCTGGAACAATTTCTAAACTCACCCATCCCAGGAAAAGCCCACCTAGATTAACGCTGTACTCATGATTTCCCAAAAAGCTAATGTTTCTATCCGAGTATTTTTTTAATTTTAATAAAATCTTTTTCTCATTTTTCTCTTTGGGACCCGACAATCTGCTTAATAAATCCAGGACACGTTCATTTTTTAAGTCTGAAAAAAATATTTTGGGCCCGCTTAATTCCTTTCGCTGGTCAGCATCAATCTTCTGAATTAAGCCGTATCGGGTTTTAGCTACATAGCTTGAAGGATAATCTCCCCTTTTAAATCTGGCCAGATCTAAACCTTTGCCATCCTGAGAAATGGCAAAATAATACCCACTCGCCCAATAGAACGCGTATTCCTGATAATGACCAATTTTTGGCCAAAAAATATCCTCTGAAGATAAATCATCCGTGGATGGGTTCAAGAATGTTACAACCTTTTGATAATCTAATACTTCCGTTTGGATCATGCGCTCAATTTTCAAATATTTTGGATCATCAATATACAAATGGTTGTATGATTGTTCAATCAGACGCATAACCTGTCTTAATTTCGGCGACGAAATCTTAGAGCTATACCAGTTTGATAAAAAAAGACCAATAACAAACGGCGGATGATCGTAGGCGTTTCGTAATGCCACCCGGGCTTTATCCAATTCTCCTGATTTTATATATAAATTTCCTTCCTGAAAATGACGGTAAAAAGGTTCAATGGGGTTTTCTTCTTTATCAAGTACAGTTTTATCAGTAACATGAAAAATTAAATCTGTTTCCCGGCATTCTTCATTAATATGGATAGGAATATTTCGGCCAATCTTTGATTGCAGAGTAAAAATAAATGGCAAATAAGGCGGAAAATCATTTCCCAAGAAGCTTTTCCAGCTATCCAGAAAAGGGATCGGTTCCACACCCTGGACGCACAAGGGTGTCTTTGAAGAGAGCTTGGGCATTTTATTTTCCCGCAGATAATCTTTAATCACGTTAGCCGTCTTTACATAATCGTAACTCCAAAGATAATCACCCAATATCGTCCGATATAAACGGTTATGGATTCCAAAAATATTCGTAAGACAGATTATAAATATCCCTGCCGCAAAGACGGCCTGAAAAGAGCGATGTCGAAAAATCTTCCAATACTGTGGGAAAATTTCAAAAATAAAAAGACTCAACATCACGGCAAATAGGGGCGAGGCATAGATTAAATATCGTGAAGGGACCGTTGAGAAATCCAATCCTAAAAATGGAAGAAGGCTCAGGTACCAGGTGATAAAAATAATTAGATCCGAATTCCTGGTCTGCGTATAACGCACAAAACCATAGAGTACAATAATAGAAAACAAAAAAAGACAAACTAAAATAAAGCCATGAGGGTAACTCATCATCTGCCAGCGTGTATACGGATCAGCCGTATCCGCTGAATACAGAACCGTAATCCATTGAAAAAGACATAAAAGGAAAAAATGGGGGATAAAAATAACCAAATAGACAGACGATTGTATTTTCCTTGTCCATATCTGACCCACCCGACTTTTACTTAACCACCCCAAAAATCCTCCGAGCACCCCTAGAAATAAAACATATATTACTAAGGAGCTAGTCAGGGAATTTTGATAAAAAAATTTATGTCCAGTCCCTATAAACCCTTCTAGTGTCCCTCCCTGCCTGCCTATGAGAGAAATCAATATCCATTGATAACCGGAAAGGATAAAAAGAATCGGCATCCAGAAAAAATATTTTTTTATAAGCTCTTTTCGCTCGCGGCAGGTAAAGAATATGTGGACTGAAATAATCACTGGAACAATAATGATAGAAATCCGCATAAAAGACGCCAATAAAGCTACTATCAGAGTAACCCCGTATGTCCCATAAAAATTCTGCCCATTCTCCTTCTGCTGGATGATCTTTAAGTACAAATTCACAAGTAATAAAATAAAAAAAACAACGACCAAATGGCTGGCTGATATAGGGCGTATGTACGCGTGAAAATGTCCATAAAAAGTTAAATAGATAAGCGAAGAATAAAAACTAACCTTTTGTGGCAATCTCATCCTTTTAAAAAGCAGTAAAAACAACAGAATCGCGTTAAATATATGGACAAAAACCAATACCACCGCGTACATTTTTAAATTAGTTCCCAAAAGATGGAGCATCACCCAAAAATATACTCCATCAAATAAGCTTAGTTCTCCCCCCTGGAATGTTTGCAGCATTTGGATAAAATTCTGGGTCTTGCCAACATGGTCAATTAAAGGCAGGCACCATAAAAAATCATCTTCAAGGTAAATATGATTAAGACGAGGCAACAGAGAGAGTAGGAGGATTAAAAAAGCGGTTAAAAACGACAGGCAATAAAAGATGATACCCATGGGCAGAGTTCTATCCTACCATTTGAAGTAGACCCCTTGGCGCTGACATTGGCGACAAATAGACATCGATTTTCGACCTTGAGTGGCCATAAGATGCCTTGTCCCTCGAGCAGCGGGTCCATTCCAAATTTCTTTCACGTTCGATGTTCCAGCTTGATATGTTGTATACGCCTTAATCCCGCTCCAAATAACTCCTTCGCAGCATTGGAGGACCTCGCCATTAAAATTAACCTGCATGGCCTTCCAAAGCCAGTCGCAAGAGATAGGCAAAGTCTGATTAGGCAAGGCAGGTTCTTTATCCTCCAGTCCTCCGCGGGGATTCCCGGCACGAAAGCTCAACATGAGATTCAATTCTTTACAAAATTGCTCGATGAGAGGAATTTGATGACGATTATAATTATAGGTGATCCAGTCAATCATAATAACCGTAGGCTTCTTAAATTCTTTCTTAATCCGAGCAACCATTCGGATATTCTCTTTTAACTTTTCTACATCGCCATATCGAATTTGCACGCTATAGATATCTTGGGTGAATCCTCCCAATTGAATTTTGATAAAATCAATACCCGATTCAATGAGAGCCCTCACGTTTTGCTCAGTGAAGAGAAGCCCATTGGTGGAAATCATCGTCATAACCTTGCAGGCGCTCGCGAAGCGCACCAAATCAGCTAAATCTTTATACAAAAGTGGTTCGCCATTCGTGTATAACACAGCGATCAAAACTTCTTTTTTAACCTGACCAATAATATCCTTGGCCATTTCTACCGGCATCTTCCCCTTACTGATGGAATTAATAGATGAGTATTCCGGATTAATGTTATAGATTTTACCTTTAGCGTCGCGGCAAAAAAGACATCCCGCATTACATTCATTCCAAAGCTCAAGACTTAAAATAAAAGGACTCGTTGCAGACCATTTCGTTTTAAACCTGTACGCTATCGTGCATAAAACAACATTCCATAATTTACGCAACGTGATTTTACCGGCTACTATAGCGGTAAAAAAAAGTTTAATTCTTAAAAATAGGTAACGATTATGTTTTACGATCATAGTGAATTTTTAAGATTCATATCGGAAGGAAACCCATAAAGGGAATCCACGATATACCGAGGACGCATTTTAGTCTGTTCATGCACGGCATGTAAATACAGGCCGATCATTCCGATACAAAATAATTGCACCCCTCCAATAAATAAGATGACAATCATTAAAGCCGTCCATCCCGGGATTGCTTGACCTGAAAACTTCTCACATAACGCATGGATCATAAAAATCAAATCAATCACAATGGCAAGCAATCCACAATAAGCGGCGATTTGTAATGGCACTGATGAAAATTGAACCACGGCAGAAGTCAAAAAATTACTCATCACTTTATGTCCCAGCACAAAAAATTTGCTTTGTCCGGCATGCCGGGCCTGTCGATCATAAGGAACAAACGCTTGCTTAAAACCGACCCAAGAAATAAGCCCCCGCATAAACGGATTATTTTCTTTTAATTTTAAAATATGTTCTACCGCGCGCCTCGTTAAAAGTTTAAAATCTCCCGCTTCTTTAGGAATAGGCACAGAAGAGTAACGATTTAAAATCCAATATCCAATTTTAGTAAAAAACAATTTTAAAGGACCCTCTCCTTCGCGGGAACGACGCACAGTATGAACAACTTCAACATGTTCATCTTTTCTCCAAGCGTTGATCATTTCAGGAATGAGATCGGGAGGATCTTGTAAATCCGCGTCCATATAGACCACTAAATCCCCTTGGCTATAAGCTAACCCAGCCATCACGCAGGGAGCCACTCCAAAAACACGGGACATATTAATGATACGAATATCATTAATATCCGTGTTCAAATTCTCTAAAATATCTACGGAGCGATCTGTCGAAGCATCATTGACAAAAATAAGCTCGTAATCTTTCAATAGCCCTTGGACCTTCTCCTCGTTCATTACTGACCGAACGCGCTCAAGGAGTTCCGGCAGGACATCCTGTTCATTGCGGAATGAAAACACGATGGACAAAAAAGGATCTACTTTTTCCCTTAGTGACATGGAAGCAATTATATTCGAAACAAATCGCTATTTCAACGAAAATATATAATGTTGTCAAGCCAAATTAGAAATGTCCTAATTCTACCAAATTAGAAATGTCCTAATTAACAATTGCACTAAATGCGAAATAACTCATAGAAACTCCAATTTATTAGTTACTTGTAACTAGTACACTGTTACGTAAATTTTGGATAGGATAACTGAGCCAAAACTTGCGTAATTTTGCTAATCGATAGTATCCAGAATTTAGGTAACTGTGTACTAGTACATTGTAACAGAAATTTCTGTACTGGTTACTCGGCACTGTACAGCGTTTTTCTCAAAAATAAACACTTCAAAAATTAAGGTTACACTGCACTAGTGAAAGGATACCATATGTTTTCAAACTGTCAATGGCTGACGACAACCAGAAATTGGGGAAGATTTGGAGAAGGTTAAATTGTGACGCTTTCTACAGAGGAGTGATTTCATCGGAGGACTTGCGAACATCTATGGCTTTGATCTTTTTGATGGATTCCGCCAGACCCTTCTTGACTAATTCTTCGTTAAGAGAAATTTTGGAATCTTCCAGCCAAACAATGCCGGTATAGCGGCCGTGCATGCCGGCCCATTTATAGGTGACCAGCCGCATTTCGTTACCATTTTGTCTCAGCCGTTTTTCAATATATCTCTTGGCCTTCATGCCGAGTTTGTATTCCGGAGAATTTGTGGGCGTTTTAAATATCTCCGGGGCATTGATGTAGGCAAAACGGATTCTTTGATTGGTGGTGATTTTAAATCCCATATCGATCGTCACATCCATGGTATCGCCGTCAACGACACGGTCAAGATTAGCGGTGTATTCGTACATTGAGCGCCCCTTTCTAAATTAGTTTGATGATATTTTTTAATTTTTTACCGCCTCGACATAAACCGTCTCAAGCTCACGGCCCGCGGGTTCGAGCAGAGGTAAATCGGGGACATGACCTTCCAGGCGCGCGCAGCGGCGCACCTCCTGAAAACCGGCCGTATCCAAAATATGTCTCAAAGATTCAAAGTCGTAAAACCACTTGTGGCTGCCGCCGCTGTCGTAGGCCTTCGCAATGAAAATTTCTCCCGGTGTCTGGGCCTGCTTAAAGACGCACCATTCGCGAATCAACTTGTGCTGAAAGAAACTTTGGTTCCGGGCGACATAATTCTTGGCGTAAAGTTCCATATCCGGGCAGCTCAACCGAATGACGCCGCCCTTTCGCAGGACACGAAAACTTTCCTTAAGAAACGCAATACCCTGATTGAGATCCAGGTGCTCGATGAAATGACTGCCTGCGACAAATTGGATGGAATTGGCCTCAATGGGCCACGGTTTCAAAATGTTGTAATTCAATAACCACCCCCCGTCCACAGGGAGCAGGCGGCCATATTCTTCGCGGCGCTCATACCGCACATTGAGCCAGCCCTTCAAAAGGACATTCCCGCACCCCACGTGAAGTTTATCAATGGCCAGTTTCTGAATCTGCTGAGATAATATCCTTGTATTCAGCAAGGTGTATCTTAGGAGAATCCCCGAATACGCCATATTCGCGAAGCCCCTGATTTTCATGCCACGCTTTTTCCATTTTGAAGATGCCATGGGATACTCCTCTATTTTCGCCGCATAATATACGAAAAAACGGTCTCTTTCTCAATCGTGTAATTATTCACAATAAAATCCATCATCTCCTGATGTTTCCGACGGTTGGGTTCCAAGGCTAAATAAACGTCTTTCCAGCCCTGCGAAATATTTTTCTCTAAAATCACAAACGGCGGCTTATCCGCTTGAAGTTCCCGCATGAATTCCGCGTGCCAGCGGTCGTTGAACCAGGTGAAGGTGGTCAGCGGAAATTTTCCAGGATACGGACGGTCAAAGAGAAAGTTGTAGGTTCCCAAGTCCGGATAAGTTAAAATTTTTTGACGCGGCGCCACATTTTTCTGAATAAAATCATTAACCTCTTTTAATTCCTGCGCGTGTTCAACGGGAACGATCAACCCGTGAGCCCGCTGAATTTCAAGTCTCTGCGCTGGGATCCCAGCAAGGGGATAAAGTGAAGCCGTTTCTTTTCCCATCAATTTACGCGTCACAAATTTGAAGGTGAAGAAACGGTGATTGAGCCGCTGAATGACATATCCTAAAGAAGAACCAATCAAGGCGAAACAAAAGACTCCGACAAGGAATATCTTAACCTTGGCCGGCTTTTGTGTTTCAGGTTTCAGAGAAAGGCTTTCACGCCACTCCCTCCTTTTCGCTAGAAGGGCTAACAAAATCACTTCAAGCATAAAAAACAGTAATATCTTTTCCGGCTGCAGGGCCATCTCAAACTGCGCCGCCCAAATTCCGCGGAATCCCGTGTTGTACATCACAAAGCCGTACACCGCCAGACAGGCCACAAACAAATCCACCATCGACAAAGTTTTATTTTTAACCCGATAAACCATGTAAGCCGCGATCAATAGATACAAATAACTCGGCGTCATATGCCGAAAATTAATATGCCCTGGATTAATCATCGCCGCAAAGGCCTCCGGAAAATTCCGCGGATACGTTGAGACAAAATGGGGATCAATCACGTTCTGCATATTCGTGACAATGCTCCAGACCGCTTCAAGATAGAGAAAAAATGCCCCGTGCATCGCCAGATATAAAATCAATGGAAAGACAATCGCAAACATACCCAAAAGATACAAACCCAAGGCCTTGGCAATCAGTTTCATCTCTAATTTCTTAAAAATAAATCCCGCGGTCAGGGCGGCCGCCAGGCCTAACGAGGGGTATATCCCCATTTCCACACTTGTTAACAACCCCAGGCCGCTGGCTAAACCCGCTCCGAGCATCCAGCCGAGACGCCTCGACTTAAAAAATTGGATCATAAACCAAAGCGCAAAAAGTCCAAAGGCATACCGCATCCCTCCCCAAATCATAAAAGTCACGCGAGGAAAGGTTCTGGCGACAAGGACGGGCGTCATTAAATACAGCAATAAGCGCGTCTGAAGGAGTTCTTTCGCGATTAACACACAGAGGATAAGGCACAGCCCATTCCCAGCATAAAAATAAAGATGGAGGACATTGATGTGCATGCCGAACCACTTCATCAGCATGGCCGGCATGTAAACTTCAAACGGACCGCGCAAGTGAAAAAAATCTCGATATGGAATTGCTCCCTCCAGCGCGGATTGAATCCCGGGGAGATAAATCCCTACTTCAAAGAGATTAATCCGTCCTTGGACATCCATGAACCGGGGATGGAAGATGAGAAAAATGCAGAAAAAAGACAAGATTAAAAAATCTTTATAAGTTGGTTTTGTAAACCATGTCATAATGAGTTCTCCCTCTCTTCACATGAATTCCTTTCATAAATAGAAACAGACTCGAACATTTTAATGGGATGATAGCAAGAATTCATAATTTTCATAATGTCCCAATATTTTCTAATATTTTGTGGTTAGCGAAAATATAATGGGATATTCATCGTTCGATGCCGGACATTGGTTAAAATGGCGTACTGTGGTCGTTCTTTTAAGAGACCATGTATCACTTCCTGGTGCCACTTATCATGAAACCATGAAAAACTAACAATCGGAAAGCGTCCCACGCAAGGACGATCGAACCAAAAATTATAATTACCTAATTCCAAATAGGTAAACACCGGCTCATGAGGCCTTGTGTTCTCGCCAATAAATTTTATCACCGCTTCAATCTCTTCGCCTTGCCATTTGGGAACGACCATGCCCGCTGCCCGGGGGGTCGTCAAGACCCTCTTTTCTTGCCCTGCAAGAAGGCTGAAATCCCGTCTGGGGCTGGAAAAAAATTTTTCTTTAAGCAGCTTGAAACTTACAAAGCGGTGATTATATCGATGAATGGCGTATCCTAGGGAAGACGCGATGACCATCAAAAGAAAAACTTTGGCCAAACAGGGCTGACATTGAACCAATTTCCTGCGCCAAAATCCTTGAGGATGAACAGCCGTCATTTCCCTTCTCTTGCCTAACTCAATATTAAAGAAAAAAAACTCCTCCAAAAAAAAGAAATAAATAATTTTCTGCGGCTGGAACGCCATCTCAAAATGATGGCCAGCGATCACCCGGAAAGATGCCGCATACAAAATGAGCCCGTAAATAGCGATCAGGATAATTGACAGCATCCTCCAATCTGCCAGGCCCTTCCGTACTTTGAAGACCAGATACGCAAGCACGACCAAAAAGAAATAGATCGGTGTCAAATATTTAAAAAATGGGCTGCCCGGCCAAAGTCCAAGGATAATTCCCCAGAACCCTTCGGGAACCGTGCCTCTGGGATCCGATAACGTCGTTGACATTTTTGTCATGATAACGCATGTCGTCTCGAGATAATCTTTTAATGATCCCGTAACAATCATAAAAATCACATATGGGATAAAGACCACACAAAACCCGACTAAAAATTGTTTGAGAGCCTGCCAAATAAATTTCCTTTCGATCATACGAAAAAAATGGGCAGCAAAAGCGGCAACAGCGATGGCAAGCATCGTTGAAACCCCCGCCTCAATGGTTGTAAATAAAGCAAGGCACGAACAGAGCCCGGCCCAAAACATCCATTTTAATCGCTTATTCTTTACCGCCAAAATAACAAAATAAAGAGCAAGCAATCCAATAAAATAACGAAATCCCCCCCAATAGTAATAGGAAACCCTTGGGAAAGTCCTTCCAATAAAAACCGGAACAAAAATGTATAAAAATATTCGGCTCCTAAAAATTTCTAGCGCAATAAAAATGGCTGCAATCAAAGTTAGAATCGTCCCGGTATAAAAAAATACCGGGAGCCAGGCCATATTGACTCCGCCTAGAATCATCATGACGGTTGGAATATATAATTCGAGAGGACCACGTTCATAGAAAAAATCTCGGTAAGGAATTGCTCCATCCAAAATTGCCTGGATTCCCGGCAAATAGATTCCCAACTCATAAAGATTTAATTGACCTTGCAGAAAAAAAGGATGCAGGGTAATAAAAAATGTAAAAAAACAAAGTAAATAAGCGTCTCTTAATGTTGGTTTTTTAAGCATAATTAAAAGAAGAATAAAAAGTTACACATCCATTTTGCAAGCTATTCTCTTGCCCGTTTTATACCTTATTCTAAGAATCTTTCCCGGATGATACCAATAACGGCGTTGAATCGAACGCCAATCCCGTTGGCTTGCTTCATGGATTTGAATCCGTTCTTTCATCACCGCGGGATGTGTCCCAAAATAAACAGGGAATCGACTAAGGTCACCATAGGAGTACTCATTTTTTCGTTCTTGATCGGCAAGAGTTGTAAACCCGATCCGTTCAGCGTTCACTCGTCTGTGCGTCATGACGTTGCCAGGTTGAACCCATCCATAATGGTAAAGGAAACACCGCGTATCTTTTGTCTGAAGCGGTTGACCATCCTTACGCTTAAAACTATAAGCATCTCCCCAGGATTCAATTATTCCATTATTACGAACAATGCGATCTTGTTTTTGATACCATCCGGCGTCAATCCTATATCGGAAATAACTTCCATAAAAATGAAACCATTTAAAACGCAGAACATCAACCGCATCATCCGTTAAATAACGGCCCATTAAAATCTTTAATTTCTTTAAATCCGTTTCATGGATAACCTCATCGGACTGCAAATAAAACGCCCAATCACCTGAACATTCTTTTAAAGCCAAATTGGTTTGATACGAGAGGACTTCCTTGCCTTGACTAAAATCCCATTTATTTTGAATGATCCGAATTTTGGGACTGGAAATGGTCTTAATTAAATTAAGCGTGTCGTCCTCCGAATCTCCGACATTAATAATAAACTCATCGCAGAGTGGCAAAATGGAACGAATAGATTCGAGAATCGGATAATTAAATTTAATCGCGTTGCGGGCGATGGTAAAACCGCTGATTTTCATGATTGAGTGACCTCTTCATAAACCCGCAAGGTTTCTTGCGCCGTTTTTCTAAAACTAAAATCTTGAGACCTTCTTAATGCCTTTTCCCTTAGATTTTTTTTTAAGTCTGTATCGTGAATAATCCTGGATATAGCTTTGGCTATATCTTCAGAGTCGTTGGGTTCAACCGTTAGCGCGGCATCAGCGGCCAGCTCAGCGCAAGAGGAAACATTGGAAGTGACAACAGCCGCCCCGCACGAAAAAGCCTCGACAATAGGAAACCCAAAGCCTTCATAAAATGAAGGAAAAACAAACACTTCCGTCTTGTTATAAAAATACCGCAATTCTTGATCAGAGACATGTCCCAAGAAAATAACAGCTTCTTTTAAATCCAATTCTTCAACAAGAGCATCTATCCCTTCGCTCATCCACCCTCTATTTCCTATAATAACTAATTTCCCCAAAAATTCCTTGCTTAACCTTAATTTCTTTAATGCCCGCAGAATATTTTCTAAATTTTTACGCGGCTCAATGGTCCCAACAAAAAGAATAAATGGCCTTTCAATCCCTTTTATCTTTAACGTTCCCAATGCCGCTTCTTCTTCCTGTGTACCCAAAGGATAAAAAATGCTTTTATCTACCCCTTGATAAATTAACGCTAATCGCTCTTTAGAGACACCAAAAAATTTTACTAAATCATTAATCGTACTTTGCGAACAACAAATAATTTTAGCCGCCTTATTTAAGAATGTTCCAAATTGTTTTTCTGTTTGCTCGATCGCTTCAGACGTGTGACTCTCTGGGAATGCTTTAAAAATAACATCGTGAACAGTGACAATAACTTTTGTATTGGAGTCAAAATGAATATAATCGGGACTGGGGGAATGATAAATGTCTATTTCTTTTAATAAACGATGAGGACCCTGTTTAAAATAATCAACCTTTAAAGAAAAATTATCCGCCTTAAAAATAGGAATATTTTTATTAAACTCAAACAATCCTCGCTTGACATACAACAGATACTGATTTTGCTGATCAATTTCGGCGAGATTCTTTAATAAATTATATGTATAACGGCCGATTCCTGTGGGATATTTTTTGAGAAAGGAATGGCAATTGACCGCGATTTTCATCCCTTAAGCGCTAGCCCTTTACTTTTTAAAAATTCCTCTACCACATCGGTTATATAATCCAAATCTTCCAGCTCTATATCCTGATGAATACCAATATGCAGTCCATGATTTGAACAGTATTCGGATTCCGGAAAATCCCCCAACTTATGCCCTAAAAAGGCGTAACTAGGACATTGCGTCGGCATGGAATAAAACAAATCTCGCGAATCGATTCCTTTTTTATCCAAGTATTCGGCGAACTCAGATTTCGTAAAAGGCATCCCCTCGCGCGCAATGATTGAAAACGCGTGCGGACCTATTTTCTCATCTTTCTCTTCTTTTAAATAAATAAAATATTCTTCAAATTTTTTAAACTTTTCGCTTAAATACAGCAGATTCCGACGACGTTTTTCTAAAATCGCATTAAATATTTTAATGTTGCCCAGCCCAACCGCCGCCTCGAGTTCATTCATTTTAGCTGAAAAGCCAATCCGCTTAAAGGTAAATTTTCCCTCAATCCCGTGGTTACGTAAAGATCTTAAGATAGCGGCCATTTCACTATTATTCGTAATGACGATACCGCCTTCCATCGTCGTGACAATATGGGCCGCGTAAAGACTAAAGGCGGCCATGTCTCCTAAAGAGCCAATTTTTTCCCCCTTATATTCAGCGCCGTGGGCTTCCGCCGCGTCTTCAATAATATATAATTTATGTTTTTTAGCAATCGCCTGAATTTTATCCATTTCAGCAGGTTTGCCCATTAAATGAACCGGCATAATAGCCTTAGTTCGAGAAGTAATCGCGGCCTCAATCTTTGAGGGATCGATATTAAGCGTTTCTTTTTTAACGTCCACAAACACTGGTTTAAAACCTGCCTGAAAAACAGCATTGCCCGTGGCAACGAAAGATAACGCGGGAACAATAACCTCATCCCCACGCTTAGCCCCAAAATCATACAAAACAGCGCAGGCTAAAGCATCCGCATCCGTTCCACTGCTGACCGCCACAGCGTATTTGACTCCAAAGAGCTGAGCAAACTTTTCTTCAAACTCCTGGACATAACGGCCTCGGGTCACCCAATTGGAATCAATAGCCTCGTTGATAAGCCGTCGAGCATCCGGAGTAATAGATACCGTGCCAAAAGGAACTTTATATTTCGCTTTGGCCATAAAAGTAGCGCTATTGTTGACATCAATTTTCACGAATTATCCTTTTTTTTAAAAAAAATTTTGCTCTTTCAAATCTTTCGGGAGTCCCAATATCGATAAATTCTTTGGCTGAGATAAAACCAAAAAAAACATGATCTAATAACCGTGGAAAAAAATCGTATTCCAGAGAAAATTTAAGACTGACTGGCATCAGAGAAAATATTTTTTTAGAATCAAAACAATAGATCCCGGTACTTACGTAACAAGGGCCTTTGCCTTGCATTTTTTCTTGAAAACCCAGAACGCGGGAATCCGCCGTTAATTGAACCTTCCCAAAATCTTTATTCTCCTTAATTTCAGTGACAACTAAAGAGGCGAGGGCATTTTTTTCTTGATAAAACTTTACAAAATCAGAATATTCCAATGGACAAAAACAGTCCCCATTCAAAACGATAAAAGGATTGCTTCTGATAAAAGGTTTGGCTTTTTTAAGGGCTCCCCCGGTGCCTAAAGGTTCCTCTTCTTTGGAAAATTCAAGTGATAATTTCGAACGAAAATTCTCTAGATAATAATCTTCCATATCTTTAGTTTTGTAACCGGTACACAAGATAACGCGAAGGAATCCTTGTTCCTCAAGATACTTAAGAAGAATATCAAGAAAAGGTTCATCAAAAATCTGGGCCATGACTTTCTGGGATTCCCCAATCACGGCCCTTAATCGTTGTCCTTGCCCCCCGCAAAGGATAACCACGTCAATGTCCGCCAAAGATTTTATCATCTCAGACCAAATGATATTTATTGGGTTGATAAAAAATAATCTG